>Ga0126377_10000220_pt1 | contig 33326 bp, 49 predicted proteins | sample PanSoiMetPlot_22_FD_92647 | JGI IMG/M metagenome (GOLD analysis project Ga0126377, IMG submission 92647) | Tropical forest soil microbial communities from Panama - MetaG Plot_22 | ecosystem: Environmental > Terrestrial > Soil > Tropical forest > Bulk soil | place: Panama | collected 2016-02-17 | reverse complement strand
TCCAGCTCTGCGTCCAAGGCGGCTATCCGGGTTACATGGACGGCGCGACGTTCGACTTTCGGCAACAGGTCGACGAATACGCCGAACTCTGCACCTACATCCGCGACGAAGGCTTCACGCCCGTGATTCTCGTGGCCACGGCGGACGGTGGCACGCACGTGGAAATCTACAACGGCCAGATGGCGCGCGTGCTCGACGCGACCGCGCACCTGGCGAAGGACGCGTGGTACTGCGCCGGCTACGAACAGAACCTCGATCGCGGCGGCGCTTACTCCGCGCGTCAGCAGCATGATGCGGCACTCCTGATCCGCCAACATGTCGGCGACGACGGCCTAATCCTCCTGTGGCTTCAACCGCTCCGGTGCACGATGGCCGCCTATTGGGGGAGCAATCCATCCGCGCACCCGTCACGGCCTGATTGGAATCCCGGGGAGCTCCGGTGGGTCACGAGCGCGGACAATCCGAACGAGGGCGCGTGGATCGAGGCCGACGATCCGGCCGGCGGTGGCGAACAGGAGGCCTGGTATCTCGAGGGCGGCCTGGAGATCGACGGCCTGTGGTACCAGACCGACCACGGCGTGAATGGCCCCAGTTATGCGCAACCGGGTGGGACTCCCGGGCTCGACGGGCACGGACAACCGCGCTACTACGACCGCCTCATTGAAATCTGCGATCGGTTCCTGGCGCCCGGGACGCCGATGCCCGGCGCGCAAGGCTTCATCGATAGCTCGGGTTACACGCACGGCGGCATCTGTCCCTCGCACAGCGCCCCGGATTGGTTCCACAGCGAGCGCCGCCGCGGGCGGCCGGTGCTCTGTGTGGGGGAAACGGTGCCGTATGAATACACGCGCGATCAGTGCTGTGACGAAGCGGTCGCCGTCTGCACGACGGCGCTCACGTCACTGGGCATCACGGCCCATGGCTGCTGGCGGCCGTGACCGTGGGATCGCTGTTCAGCGGGATTGGAGGCTTTGACCTTGGCTTCACGCGCGCCGGCTTCGACATCGCCTGGCAAGTCGAACTCGATCCCAAGAAGAGAGCGGTTTTAGAGCATTGGTGGCCGAGCGTTGAGCGATTCACGGACATCACGACGCTACAGGAATCTGACCTCGCAGCAGTCGATGTGGTCACGGCCGGCTTTCCCTGCCAAGAGATTTCTACGGCTGGACCGCGTACCGGGATTGCAGGGCCTAAGAGTGGACTGTGGGCTCACGTCCCCCGTGTTCTGCGCGCAGTGGGATGCCGCTACGCGCTGCTGGAGAACTCGCCAAGCTTGCTTAAACGGGGACTTGGCACCGTTCTCAGCGATCTGGCCGGCTGCGGGTTCGATGCGGAATGGGACGTGTTACCGGCTGCGGCCTTCGGCGCCCATCATCTACGAGCTCGACTCTGGATTCTGGCCTACCCTCGTCGCGAGCGAGAGCAAGCGAACCAGACCGTATTCGCAGGGCGGCGTTTCGTTGACGTGTGCGCTCGGTGGCCGACCGAATCCCCACTGGGCCGAGTGGCTGATGGGATACCCGGAGGGATGGACCGCTTGCATGGCCTTGGAGATGCGATCGTCCCGCAGATCGCCGAATGGATCGCGGAACGCATCAAAGCGTGTGCGATGACGGATCGGCCATGATGACGATCGCGCTCGCCACCGGCACGCTCCTCCTCGTGCTGCTCTTCGGTGCCCTCGTCACGCTGTTCCTCTGGCGCAGTCTCCTGCTGCTCGAGGCGATCCATGCCGCGCTCGAGCGTCTGGCCGTCGCGATGGAACAATCCCTCCGCCCATGAGTCATCTCGACCGGCGGGCCGCCGTTCAAACCATCCTGATCGCTCTGTTGCCGCGGTCGATGAGTGAGACCGTGAAAGTGCAGGAACTCGAAACGGTACTGGCGGAGACGGCTGCTCTCACGGATGCGGAATTTCTGCGTGAACTCCGGGAGCAAGCGGATCGGTATCTGCGGACACCACGGGTGATTCGATGACTACGCGTAATCCCCGATATTGGGTGACTACACTAGCGAGGACTAGTCACTGATGCCCGGCGGCGGCTCGACCTATCGGCGCGGGGGACGGCAAAAAGGCACACCGAACAAAGTCACGGCGGATGTCAAGAAACTCGCCAGTGCCCATATCACGACGGTCATCGCCCTGTTTGTCCGCATCGTCAACGACGAAGCGCAACCGATGCCCACGCGTATCGCGGCGGGCAAAGAACTCCTCGATCGCGGCTGCGGCAAACCGGCGCAAGCCCTCACCGGTCCCGATGGCGGGCCGATGGTCATGAAACAAGTCATCCACCAGCAGCTGCGCGATGGCGATGACTAGTCCGGACAAACTGGTCATGCGGTGGCGCGGCAAACAGTGGGACGCCCTCCACGACACGACACACGCGCTCGACATCGAAGGCGCGCTGCGTGCGAGTAAGACGACCATCGCCCTCTGGAAAGAACTCAATGCGATGCTTGACCAGCCAGGCATTCACACGATCCTCGCGCGCTGGACCGAAGACGCCACCCAAAGTGTGTTGAAGCCGATCTGGCGCGCCATCCTCGCGCAAGCCGGCCTCCGCGCCAAGTGGAACGCGGTCGAACACTACGATGAACTCCCCAATGGCTCGTGGGCCTACATTCGCGGCTTGAAGGCGCAGGACCAGCAGGCGCGCTACGGCAAGTTCCGCGGCCTGACATTGGCCCGTGCCTACATCGACCAGGCCGAAGAAGTCCCGCGCGATGTCTACCACGAACTCAAAGCCCGCCTCTCGCAGAAAGGCTACCCGCAACAGATCGTCATCACGCCGCAAGCGGTGGACGAGACCCACTGGATCGCGAAAGAATTCCCCGCGGATAACTCCATCAGCCAACGCAAGTACATCCCACTCAGCGTCTACGACAACAAACACAACCTCGATGCCGAGACCATTCGTAACCTGGAAGAGACCTATCCACCCGGTCATCCCAAGCGCGTGACGCTCATCGAAGGCCGCCGCGGCATGAACGTCATCGGCGACCCCGTCTATGCCGGCGCGTTCACCCGCCGCGTGCACGAGCGGCCCTTGAGTTTCAATCCGCAGCTCCCGCTCGAGGAAGGCATCGACTTCGGGAAGCACCATCCCTGTTGGGTCGCGCGCCAGGTCGACCCCTTCGGCGCGGTGCTGTTTCTCGCGGGCATCCAGGGCGAGGACATGTTCCTCGACGACTTCATGCGCACCGTCACGCGCTACCGCGACGAGTGGTTCCCGAAAGCGGAACTCAAGACGTGCTGTGACCCGGCGGGCTCGCACCAGAGCTCGCAAGGCTTGCGGCAGAACGGCGTGGACATCCTGCGCAGTCACTATCCGGCGCGCCATCCCATTGCCTTCGTCGACAACAGCAACGCGCCCGATGTGCGGCTCGCGATGATCGAGGATCTCGCGCGCACGATGCGGACGCGCACGCCGACGGGCGAGAGTTTCGGGATCAGCGACGAGCGGTGGCTGCTCGTGTCGCCACGGCGCGGCGTGCAGCGGTGGCCGTTCTACGCGGACGGCTGCGAGTCTGGGTACGTGTGGGATGAGTTGATGATTACCGTGGGGCGCAAGTCGATGCGGCGACCGCGAAAAGATGGGTGGTATGAGCACGGTCAGAACGTGGCCGAATATTTACAACTGAATTTCTCGCATCGACGGCAACCCCCAAAATTAGAAGAACCACCACCGATGATTCGGTCGATTTCGCGCTCGTCGGGCGCGTGGATGAGTTGAAGCGATGCATCGCTGTCCGTGGTGTGGCGAGCCGTGCGATTGCGACGAGTGGGAACGCGAGGACGAGATGACCGGCGAACGCCGCGATTGCGATCACGACTGCGGCACCGATGACGATGATGACGACGAGGACGAGGAGGATCATGGGATTCCACGTACCTGAAGCGGCGCGCCTGCTCGATGGCCCGATGGGAACGAAGCCGAACGAAGGCCAATACGGCGCGTTCTATGTGCCGTCCCCGGAACCGGGCTGGATGCTCGCGATCATCGCGACGAACGGCCAAGATCCTGAGGTGCCAGAAGCGCAAGACTGGGAACACGTCAGCGTGAACGTCATTCGCGGCAAGCAGTCGCGCGTCCCGACGTGGAAAGAGATGGCCTTTGTGAAAGCGCTGTTCTGGGACGAGGACGATGTGGTTGTGCAGTTCCATCCGCGCCGCTCGGAGTACGTCAATGCACATCCCAATGTGCTGCATCTCTGGCGATGGACGAAGGGCGAGTTCCCGACCCCGCTGCCGTCGCTCGTCGGGCCACTGAGTTGACAGCGCATGCGACAATGCCCCCGACGGGTGAGCATGATGCCCAAACTGCCCAGCACACGCAAAGACGCACCCTCGCCGCGCAAAGCGCGCCAGATCCTCCACGATCAAGAAATCAAAGGCCATCCGTTGACGAAGGCCCAGAAGGGCTTTTTCGGGGCCGTGGCGGCGCTGGGTAAGAAGGGCAGCAAATGATTCGCTTGCGCCAACATGTGCCGGCCTTCGTGAATGATGGCGAGGGCGGCTGGACGATCACCGCGCCGACGCTTGCGGATCTGTTGGCACGGCCCGAAGTGGCAGTCTACGCCCACGATGTCGAGCCGGTTGAACGGCACGGCTGGGTCACGGGATGGGTCAATGGCATGGAACGGCGCGTGGAGGTGATTTATCCGGCCCCCGAGGCGCGGCGGTTCCATCAGTGGAGTCTTGCGGACCGCGACACGCTCATGGTCGAGCACAACGGCGGCGATCACTTCTGGGTCGTGGGTCATCTCAGTGCGGATGATCCGGCGGAATTCGCGGCGGTGTTGCCGCCGTGGGTGGAAACGGAGACGGCGCGGCGACGACGTGAGGCGTGGAATCGGGGCGACAGGGGACCAGCCCCGAAGCGGTACCGCTGCGCCGCGCATGGCGTCGAAGGCGCGGATTGTTGCTTGACATCGTCGGGCAGCCATCATGGCCACTGATTCCGCCCCGCCCGAAACGCCGACCGACCCCGACGCCCCCGACACGTCCGCGCACGACCTCGCCCTCGACCGCTTCCAGCTCTGCGTCGACGCCTTCGACGAGCAACGCGAACGGGAACTCGACGACCTGCGCTTCATCGACGAGAAAGGCGCGCAGTGGCCGGACGAGGTCCGCGCGAGTCGTGCCGGCAATCCCGCCGGCAGCGGGCTCCCCCCGGTCGCCGCGCGCCCGTGTCTCGAGTTCAACCTGCTGCGCGCCCCCGTCCAGCAGATCATCAACACCGGCCGGCAGGCGAAACTCGGCCTCTCGTTCGCGCCGGAAGGGGAGACCGCGACACAGCTCGTGGCCGATGCGTACAACAATATCGCGCGGGCGATTCAGGCGGACTCCCGGGCGCACCTGGCGCGGCAGTGGGCGTTTGAGCGCGCCGCCAAGTGCGGCTTCGGCGCCTACCGCATCCTGACCGAGTACGTCAACGACCGCACGTTCGACCAGAAGATCATCTACAAGCGGATCTTGAATCAGGCGAGCGTGTATCTCGACCCGTTTGCGCAGGAGCCGGACTGGTCGGATGGCATGTTCGCGCTCCTGACGCAGGACATCCCCGTCGCGCGCTACCGCAAGCTCTATCCGAAATCCAACCTCGCGAATTCCTCCGACCAGGAACTGACGTCGATCGGCAACGACATCCCCGACTGGATCACGAGCGCGGAAGACTCGGCGGGCCTGAGCGTGCGCGTGGCCGAATACTGGGACGTGCGCGAGGACGTCCAGACGCTCATCCTGCTGCCCGATGGCACGACGGCGCTCGAGGCGGAAATCCCCAAGGAGATCCTCGCGCAAGTCGAGCACGATCGCGGCGAGCCGCTCCCGCGCCGCACCCTCCGCCAGGGCCGGAAGGTCTTCTGGTCGCTCATCAACGGCGTCGAGGACCTGGAACCCGCGCGCGAGTGGAACGGCTGCTACATCCCGATCGTCCCGGTCATCGGCGACGAAGCGAACTTGAATGGCCAACGCCGCTGGACCGGCATCGTCCAGTTCGCGCGCGACGCGCAGCAGTCGTATAACTACATGCGCTCGGCGCAGGTCGAAGCCGTGGGGCTCGCGCCCCGCGCGCAATGGCTGATTGCGGACGGGCAGCTCGAGGGCTACGAGCAATGGTGGCAGCAGGTGAATACGCGCAACCTGCCCTACTTGCCGTATCGCTTGCAGACCTACGCGGGCGGCCCCGCGCCCCCGCCGCAGCGCAACGTCGCCGAGCCGGCGATCCAAGCCGTGACGCTCGCCGCGACCGCCGCGAAAGACGACCTCCACGCGACGACCAACATGCCGCCGGTGTCCTTGGGCCAGCTCGACCCGCATGAGCGCTCAGGCATCGCGATTCGCGCCTTGCAGGGGCAGGCGGAAGTGGGGACCTCGGGCTACTTGGACAACCTGGCGTCGATCTCGATGCTCTACGAAGGCAAGGTGCTCAAAGATCTCATCCCGCGGATCTACGACCGGCCGGGGCGCATCGTGCCGGGGCTGAACGAAGCCGAGCAGCGCAAGTCCATCATGGTGAACATCCCCTTCGTCGAGCAGGGCGGGAAACCGCAGGCCGTCCCGCCGGGGACGCCCGATGCGCAGCTGATCGACCTCAAGGCCGCCGAGTTGACGGTCACGGCGGTCGTGGGCAAGTCGTATGCGACCCGCCGGCAGGAGACCGCCGACGCGATGAGCCAGATCATGCAGGCGGCGCCGGGGCTCGCGCCGATTCTCGCGCCCTACTGGCTCGACGAGCTCGACTTCCCCGGCGCGAAGAAGCTCGCCGCGATTGCGAAGAAGACGCTGCCGCCGCAGTTCCAGGACGACAGCGAGCAGCAGCAGCCCAACGTCGCGCAGATGCAGCAGCAGATGGCGCAGGCGCAGGGGATCATCGACCTGCTGACCAAAGAACTGCAGGCGAAGACCGAGATCATCCAGACCGAGACGGTGAAGGCGCAGGCCGATGTCCAAGTCAAACAACTCGAACTGGCGAGCCAGGAACGCATTGCGGCGGTGCAGGCGCAAGTGGATCTGCTCAAGGCGGAGATCGCGGCGCAGAGCAAATTGGACGTGAGTGGGGTCGGCGCGCAAGCGGGGATCGAGCGGGCCTTGTATCCGGCAGTGATGCAGAACGTGCGGCAACTCGATCAGCAGGCGCACGAGACGCAGTTGCAGGCCGAATCGTTGCAGGCGCAGCGCGAACAACAGCAGCAGCAACTCGCGGCGCAGCGCGAACAGCAGCAGATGCAAGCGCAGATGCAACAACAGCAGGGACCGCCGCAAGGGCCGGGGCCGGAGGGTGCATAGCCGCATGCGTACATCGATGCATCTGTATCTGTTGGACGAGCAGGGCGAGGCGGTTCCCTGTGAAGATGTGCTGACATGGGCGGAGGCGTTTGAGAGGCTCGACCGGCAGATCGCGTTGGATTACTTCAACGTGGCGGATGTCAATGCCATCGAGGGATCGGATCGGGTTCGGGTCTCGACGGTCTTTCTCGGCCTCGATCACAATCATTTCGATGACGGCCCACCGTTGCTATGGGAAACGATGATTTTCGGTGGCCAATTAGATGGCGAACAATCGCGGTATACCTCGCGTGCGGAAGCAGTGGAGGGACATCAGCGGATGTGTCGCCGCGTCCAAGCCAGCAGAAGGTAGCAATCTATGGCCACACAACCCCCGGTCACCGTCGAACACGGCGGCATGACGGTCACCACCAACATGGCGACGAGCGAAGCGGATCTGCTGCAGCAGCTCGAGGCGCCCACGCCGGAGCCAGAGAAGCCCGCACCGGAACAACCTGCGGCGGAGGCCGCACCCGCCGCCACCGAACCACGGCGTGACGAGAAAGGCCGTTTCACCCGCGCCGAATCGGCGACGCCCCCGGCCGAACTGCCGGAACCGGCGGCCACCGAGCCGACGCCCGAGGCGAGTGCCCGGGCGCAGAACCAGCAACGCAGCTGGCACGACCGCATCAACAAGCTCACGCAGCAGAAAGCCGAGGCCGACCGTCGCGCGCAGGCCGCCGAAACCGCGCTCGCGCTGCTGCGCCAGCATGCCGGATCGGCACCAGTCCCCACGCCGACCTTTGTGCAGCCGCAGCCGGTCAACGGCGAGCCGCAGTTCGAGCAGTTCGCGAATTTCCCCGATCCCTACACCGCGTATCTCCAAGCCTGGACCCGCTGGGACCATGCGCGCCAACTCGACGACCGCTTCGCCAATTACGAGCAGCAGCAGACGCGCAAGTCACGCCTCTCGACCTTCGAGCAGCGGGTGGCCGAAGGCCGCAAAGCGCACCCCGACTTCGACCAGGTCTTGACAGACGCTGATACACTAGGCCTCCAGGTGTCGGGCGTGATGCAGGAGGCGATCGTCGACTCCCCGCACGCTGCCGACCTGGTCCACTACTTGGCGACGCATCCCGAGGAGTGCACCCAGCTGGCCGAGGAGAGTGAACACACCCCGGTTGCAGCTGCCGCTGTGATGCGCCGGCTCCTCGAGAGTCGGGTTGCGGCCCCGCCTGTTGCCGCCAGAAATGGCGCCGGCACAACGACGCGGGCCTCGGCGAGTACCGCGAAGCCGCCTATTACGCCGGTGGGCAGCTCGCCTGTCGTGTCCGATGCGCCTCCGGGTGAGAGTGCGTCCCTGGCCGAGCACGCGCGGTACTGGAACCGACGGCTGAAAGTCCCCGGCACGCTCAAATAACCCGCCGCATCCGACACGCCTTCGCGCGAGGTGCTCGCGATGGCGAACAGTTTCGTGACCCCCACCTGGGTCCTCAAGGACGTGGCCCGGGTCGCCGTGAACATGCTCAAGTTCGCGGCCAATATCGAACGCTGGTACGACGACAAGTTCAAAGCCGGCGGCGCCAAAGTCGGCTACACGGTCTCGGGCCGGCTCCCCCAGCGGTTCAAGACCACCAAGGGCCAGGCGTTTCAGGCGCAGGCCATCAACGACCAGACCGTCCCCGTCACCCTCACCGACCAGGCGAACATCGGGACCTCCTGGAGTACCGCCGATGCCACGATGGTCGTCGAGGAAATCCGCAAGCGCTACATCAACCCGGCCGGCGAGCAGCTCGCCAATACCATCGACTACGACGGGCTGGCGCGCATGACGCCGACCGTGTGGAACGCGGTGGGCACGCCAGGCACGACACCGACCTCGCGGCTCACGTACCTCCAGGCCGGCGCGAAACTGACGCTCTCGGCCGTGCCGGCGGGCAGCCGCATTGCGGTCCTCGACCCGAACGCGATGGTCAACCTCGTCCAGGACACCTCGACGCTCTTCAATCCCTCAGCCGCCATCAGCGAGAACTACCGCGAGGGGATGTTCGGGCGCAACCAGCTCGGCATCGCCGAGTGGTATCAGGACCAGAACCGCTACATCCACACGACGGGCAGCTTCACGACGGCGACCCCGACCGTGCAGGGCGCGAACCAGACGGGGAACTCGCTCCTGACGCAGGCGTGGGCCTCCGGCGCGACGACCTTGAACGCGGGCGATATCTTCACGATTGCCGGCGTCTATGCCGTGAACCCGCAGAACTACGCGAGCACGGGATCACTCCAGCAGTTCGTCGTGACGCAGACGGTGAGTGACACCGCCGGCGCGATGACCATCAGCATCAACCCGCCGATCATCCCGTCGGGCAACCTGCAGACGGTGACCGCCTCGCCGGCCAACGGGGCGGCGATCGTGCCGCTCGGCTCGACCATCACGACCGGGGCGGGCACGATGACGGCGACGGCCTCGCCGCAGTCGCTGCTCTTCCACCCCGAGGCGTTCATCTGCGCGATGGCGGATCTGGATGCGGATCTGGCCGGGGCCGAGGTGAGTCGTGTCGCAGATAACGAACTGAACGTAAGTCTCCGGTACGTCCGGCAGTACCAGATCGCCACCGACCAGAAGGCGGCGCGGATTGATTGTCTGTACGGTTTTAAGGAATTCCGGCCCGACTGGGCGTGCCGGGTGGAAGGCTAGGAGGGATGCGATGGCCTTGACGAGTACCACCCTGGCCGCCGCGGCCGGGGCCAACGATACGCAAATCAAAGTCACCTCGGCCACCGGCTTCGCGGTCGGGCAGGTCATCCGCGTCGACAACGAGTGGATGGCCCAGACCGCGGCCGCGAACGGGACATTCATCCCGGTGCGGCGCGGCCTCGATGGGAGCGCGCAGGTCGCGCACGGCATCCTCGCCGACGTCGCGACGGGCTTGAATACCGACCTGCCGAATCCGCCCATCGGCGGCTTTGTCCTCGCCCCCCAGCAGCCGCACCGCATCACGCTCGGCGCGGATACGACCTTGAGCGCGAGCGACATCACACAGAACACGACCTACGTGATCACCAAAGCGACGGCCGCGGCGATCACCTTGGGCGCGCCGAGCCGGGCGCAGGACGGCCTCCAGGTGACGTTCCGCTCGGCGACGGCCGCGGCGCACACGGTGACGTATGCGGCGGGCATCCTCGGCGATGCCGGCTCGAGCGACATTGGGACGTTCGCCGCCAAGGTCGGCGCGATGGTGACACTCGAAGCCAACGCCGGCACGTGGGGGGCGGTGTCGCTCAGCAGCGTCGCGTTCGCGTAGAGAGGGAATTGCCGCCCCGGGCAGGGTACCCGTACACGCGGGGAACTCGAGATTCCTCGCGTTAGGCGGCGCAAGGAGTGTAGCGCATGGACAACGAGCTTGGCCTCTCCGACCGCGAGAAAGAACTGCGCAAGTGGAACGCGCCCTACGTCTACCGCGAGTTCCCGAAGATGCTGTTTCGGGGGACGCTGACGGCGGGGCGCATCGACGTCGAGCAGCGGATCGTGGGGAGCGAAGCGGAAGAGGTGGCGGCCACGGATACGGGATGGCTGCCGACGTCCACCCGCGCCTACGAGGCCGAATCGGCGCGTCAGGAGGCCCTCGGCACGGCGGCGGCGGAGCGGCAATGGGATGACCGCCGCATGTCGCCGAAGGCCCATGCGGAGGCGAAGGCCATTGACGAGGCGACGGTGCGGCACCTGCCGGAGATTCCCGAACGGCCGCGCAAAGGGCGGGGGCGGAAGCCGCGCGTCAAGCCCGTCCTGCAGGTGAGCGGCGACTGAGCGATGAGCGCGTATTCCGACAAAGTCATTGCTGACGGGGCCGTCGCCTACTGGCGCTTGAATGAGACGTCGGGGACAACGGCGGTCGATGTCATCGGCGGCAACAACGGCACCATCTCTGGTGGCGTCACACTTAATCAGAGCGGGGCGCTGGTGGATGGTGACAAGGCGATGACGTTTGATGGGGCGACGGGCACGAAAATTACTGCCGCCGGGATTCAGAATTACCCCATCGGCACAGGCCCGCTGACTTTTGAGTTCTGGATGCGCACCACGAAACCCAATGGCGGGAACGTGTTCATGTTCGATAGCGGGAGCGCGGGGGGGGGCCGGGGCTTTCATGTCTATATGCAGAGTGCCGGACCGATTGTCTGGGGCGTGAATAACGGCTCAGCGACGACCACGGTCAATTCCGTACAGGCGGTCAATACGGATAAATGGCGGTATGTCGTGGGGGTGGTCGAACGGCTCTACGACGCCATCCACGACCGCATTCGTCTCTTTATCGACGGGACCTTTGAAGCGCAAATCGATCTCGGGACCGCAGGTCAAAGTCTGACGCCTGCGACGAGCCTATTTATGGGTGCGTGGCAGAGCGGTGCATCGCCGACTAGTTACATCGGGAGTCTCGACGAGGTCGCCCTCTATACGACCGCGCTGACCCCCACGCAGATCGCCGCGCACTACGCCGCCGGCGTCACCACGCTCTACCCCGCCACGGTCTTCGCCTCGGCCTTTGGGGACGATGAGGACGACATGCCCAAGTACAACATCTGGACGCCGATTACCCCAAGCGATACCGTCGATCTGCCGACGCTCACCGACGGCGTCTGGGTCGGCACCGGCGGGAACGTCGCCGCCGTCATGCAGAACAACCAGATGCCGGTCGTGCTCGCCGTCCCGTCGGGCGCGTGGATTCCCCTGGCGGCGCGGCGGATCAATGCGACGAACACGACAGCCACTGGCATCGTGGCGCTCTACGAGCGATGACGATGGCGGTCAAGCGGCCGACGTCGGCGAGGAAGCCGCGCCCGCGCGCCGCCGCGAAGCCCGTGCCGCCGGTCGTCGAGCCGCCCGTGCCGGAACCAGAACCCGCATCTGAACCCGTCCCGGAACCGGAACCTGAGCCACCGCCGGCACCGGAACCGACGCCGCCAGATGCGACGCCGATCTTTACCCCGCCGCCAGCGGCTGGGCCGGTGATTGTCGAGTATCCGCGCTGGCTCTACCACGTGAACGGCGACCGCCGCATCGTGCAGGACGCCGACGAAGCCAAACGCCTTGGCCCCGGCTGGCGCGCCACGCCCGGGAAGGAGTAACCGATGGCTGACGAAGAACCGGTGCGCGGTCCCCTACTCGTCGACCCGGACGATCAGCTGCCCTTCGTGCAGCCGTTCCCGAAGATGCTCTACCACGCCGAGATGGGCCACCGTGTCGTCGCCACCGCCGATGCGGAAGCCGCGTTGCAGGCGCTCGGCGGCTGGTCGGACGTGCCCCCTGAAAGTACTCCCAAAACCTGAAGAGGAGCGACCCCATGCCGACGCCCCCCGAGTTCCCGAAACCGCTCGTCCGGTTGAAGCCCGTCCCCGGCGGCTACGACGCCGAAGTGCGGATGGTCGCCAGTAGCGAGGAGGAGAGCACCGCCACCGAGGCCGGCTGGCAGGTCGTCACGCCACCCGAGCGGCCGCCGGACTTTGCCGAATTTCCGAAGTGGGTCTATCACGCCGATGGGCAGCGGCGGATCGTGGTCAACCAGGCCGAAGCCGATGCGCTCGACGGGTTCACGGATACGCCGCAGGATCCCGCGCCGCCCCCGGCCTAACTCATGACGCGCACGGGGCTGCAGGTCATTACCGATAGCCTGAAACTGATCGGCGTCGTCGCCGGCCACGAAACGCCGACGTCGGCCGAGCAGCAGGACAGCCTCGCGCGGTTGAACGAGTTGATCGATTCGTGGGGCGTGCACGCGCAGACGATGTATGTCCCGCGCCGCGTCCTCGTCCCGCTCACGGTCGGCGTGCAAACCTACTCGTTCGGCGTCGGCGGCGTCATCAACCATCCGGCGCCACTCACGCTCGACGCGGCGAGCTACCTGACGACCGGCGCGGTGCCGGCAGAAATCTACTTAGACATTGCGAGCGATCAGACCTATGTGGGCCAGCCGGTCAAGACGCTGACCGGGACGTCGCCGCAGGCGGTCAGTTACACCCGCGGCGCGCCACTCGGGGAGATCTGGGTGTGGCCCGTCCCTTCCGTCACCTCCACGCTGGTGTTGTATTGGCGCGAACCGGTGCAAGAGTTCCCCGATCTCACGACCGCCGTTGATCTCTTGCCCGGCTATGCGCGGGCGCTGCGGTGCAATCTCGCGCTGGAGCTCGCGCCGGAGTTCGGGCGGCAGGCCGATCCGCTGGTCGTGCAGATGGCGCGCGAGAGTCTCGCCGATGTGAAGCGCGCGAATCTGCCGTATGTGGAAGTGGGGATGGACGAGGCGTTGACCGGGTGCGGCGGTGGGTACGACATTCGCACGGATACGTGACTTGCGGCGGCTGTTGCGGTACTGGCGCCATCGGCTCGCACACCGTCTCCAGTTGGAACCGTGCATGAACTTCACCGAGTGGCGTGGCGAGGAACTGTGGCACTACGTCGAGTGCACACGATGCGGCGAGCGCGTCCTTGAGTTTCGCGACATGTGCACGGATAGCTAGATCGGCTCATGCCTGACGACCGGAACCCGCCGCCGCCCGTGCCCCTGACGTGGTGGCAGCGCGCGGGGCAGCGGCTCATCGATGTGCCGATGGATCTGTTCCGTGGCGCGACGGGACTCGGCGAACAGGGACCGGCGGGACCGACGTGGATCAACGCGGGCGCACTGCTGGCGGCGATTCCGCCGCTCAAGCCGCTCCGCGCGCTGGTGACGGCTGCCGAAGAAGCGGGCACCGCCACGAAGGGCATCAAGGCGTATCACGGCTCGCCGCACGAGTTCGAGAAGTTCGACATCTCCAAGATCGGGACGGGAGAAGGCGCGCAGGCCTACGGGCACGGGTTGTACTTCGCCGAGAAGGAAGGTGTGGCGCGCGAGTACCGCCGACGGCTCTCGCAGATGGGGCACATGTCAGAGTTCCCTGAGGACATGACGAAGTCGATTCTGCTTGACGACAAAGTGGTGAACGGCGCGACACCCTCAAATCAACTCACACCGCTGGAGCGCGCCGCGCTGTCAAAGCACTATGCGGGCGGGTTGCAGGCGCAGGCGATTCGCGAGTCTGAAGATGCGCTGAAGTATCTGACGCCGGGGACGCCCGCGTATGTGCAGGAAGCCGAGACGCTGGACGCGCTCAAAACGCACGATCTCACGGGACGCGTGAAACCGTTTCAAGGTCGCATGTATGAAGTGAACATCGCCGCCGATCCCGCCCACTTCCTCGACTGGGACACACCGCTCAGTGAACAACCAGAAGCGATTCGCCAAGCGATGGTTGGTGCTATGGGTGATGTGCGACCGGTCAAGCTTCGCGATGGTAGTTACAGCGTGACCGTCGTTAGTCCCGGTGGTGATGGTCGCATCATTCATGATGTGAACGCTGCATCGCCCGAAGCTGCGATGGACGCATTTCGCAACTACGTTGAATCGGCACATGGGGGAGAGGCATACAACCAAGTCGCGGCGGCGCGTAACTTCAAAGCCGCAGGCAGTGGCCGCGAACCCGAAGCCCAAGCCACAGCCTCAGAGGCTCTTCGACAAGCTGGCGTGAAAGGCATCAAATATTACGATGCGATGTCTCGCGCACAGGGCGAAGGCACGCGCAACTACGTCATCTTCGACGATGCCCTGATCGACATCCTCCGCAAGTACGGCATCCTCCCGCCCGTCGTCGCGGGCACGCTCGGCCTCTCGCAGTTCGCCAAGCCGCAACAGGGGCAACAACAGTGAGTCCCGCGTACCCGGGTTTCGTGGGCAACACGGACGCGAACCAAGCTCTCACGGTCAACAGTGAGCGCACCATCAATTGGTTCAGCGAAATTGCCACCGGCACGCCCAAAGCGAAGACGTGGCTCGTCCCCACCCCCGGCTTGGATCCCTTCGTCGTCCTCGGCGCCGGTCCCGTCCGCGCGCTCTTCGCCGAAGAAGGCCGCTGCTTCGCGGTGGGCGGCTCGCACTTCTTTGAGATCCTCGCGAGCCAGACGTTTGTCTATCGCGGCAGCGTCGGCATGGACGCGAACCCCGCGACCATCAGCAGCAACGGCTCTGATGGCCACCAGCTCTTCATCGTCAGCGCGGGCCGCGCCTTCATCTTCAACCTCGACACGAATGCCTTCAGTGAGATCACGACCGGCGATTTCGTCGCCACGCCGTGCTCGATGGGCGCGTTTGTCGATGGCTACTTCCTCGCGCTCAAAGCGCAAAGCGATCTCTTTCAGATCTCCGCGCTCGAGGACGGCACGACGTGGGATCCGCTCGACGTCGCACAAGTGAGTCAAACCACGGGCATCGTGCGGGCGCTCGTCCCCGTGCACCGCGAAGTGTGGCTGCTCGGCAGTTCCTCGACGACGGTGTGGGCGGATATCGGCGATCCCGATTTCCCGTTCGCGCCGATTCCCGGCGCGTTCATCCAGCAGGGCATCGGCTCGCGCTTCGGCTGGACGGTCGTCGATAACGCCTTGTTCTGGCACGGGCAGAACGAGGACGGCGGGCGCGTGGCGTATCGCGCGCAGGGCTACGCGCCGCAGCGCATCTCCACGCATGCGGTCGAGCAGGCGTGGGCCGTGCTCCCGCGGATGGACGACACGATCGCATGGAGCTATCAGGAGCGCGGCCACGCGTTCGCCTGCTTCTACATCCCCTCGGCAGAAACCACGTGGGTGTTCGACGCGGCGACGGGGGCGTGGCACGAGCGGTCGCTGTGGGATCCAACCTTGCTCGAGTGGACGCCGCATCTCGCGCGCTGTCACACGTTCACGTTTGACAAACACTTGGTGGGCGATCGGCAGAGTCCGGCGGTCTATCACTTGGACGCTTTGACGTACACCGATGGCGTGGTGGGGCTCTGATGCCGCCCCCGACCAACACCACCGCCGCGACCGCGACCGTCCTGACGATGCCCTACAGCACGGTGCAGGACGTGATCGGGGCGACCCCGCCGAATTACGAGGTCTGGTACACCTACGTGCCGGTGTCCGCCGATATCGTCATGAGTTTCTGGGCGAACGGCAATGCCGCGACGGGCTACCTGCCGCAGACCGATGTGTACACGGGCACCGCGTCGAGCTTGACCGCCCTCGGGATCACGACGACGAAACCGATCACGATCACTGTAGACGTCACGACGCACTATTTCTTTCGGGTGCGGCAATCCAGCGGCACACCGAGCGCCGCGCTGCTCGCGATCTCGACCGGCCGGGCGCAGAACCTGTCGTCGGGCTCCGGCGCGATCGGCATCAATGATGATGTCCCCGACTATCCGCTCGCGATCTACACCGGGACCGATGGCACCGTCACGCAGTACCGACCGAACTTCCCGGCCGGCGAGACGGCTGAGATGCTCCCGAGCGGGATCTCGCTCTGGCATGACCGCTCGGACGACAGTGTGCTGCGCCTCTACGATGCGACCTTGACGCTCATCGCGAGTCCGAGTTATCCACATGTGCGTAATCCGCCGATCACGAGCAACCGGTCGAACACGTTCTATATCGCGGAGCCGGGGCATTGGACCGGCGTCGTGCCCGTCGTGTCCACGTTCTCGACGGCGGGTGTGCTCGGCCCGACAACGTGGACGTTGCCGCTGGGATCGGCCTCGATCCTCGCCATGGCTCCGGCACACGATGGGAGCATCCTCTATTACCTCAGTTCGTCGAGCGGCACCGCGATCAAACGCTGGAGCCTGACGACGAACACGGCGATGAGCGATCTCGTGGCGGCCGTCGCGCCCTACACCAACATGGTCGCCGATCTGCTCGTGCTCAATGACGGGTCCATCATCGCGGCGTATGTCAAGAACACGAGCACGTTCGCGAACGAGATCCGGCGCTACAACGCGGCCGGCGCACTGTTGAACAGCATCCCCTACACGTATCCCTACGGCGGGCACGGGATCTTTCTCCATCATTTGACGCAGGCGATCGATGATCCGACGGCGTTCTGGGTCTGGATCTATCAGGCCGATACGGCGACCGGCGCCGTGAACGGGCTGTCGACCTTTGAGAAACGTCGGGCGAGCGATGGCGCGCTCCTCGCGACGTTCGATGCCCCGCAGTATCACGCCGGCGAGTATCTGGGCACGCCGGGCACGAGTCCGACGCGCTTCGGGCACTCGGACTGCTGTCCCTTCGTGACGCTGCCCCCGCTCCCGCCGTATGCGCCGCCAGACACGCCACCCGAACCACCCGAGCCGCCGGGCCCCGAGGATCTGCCGCCCTACGTCGCGCCGTCCTACGACCTCGACGCGCGCTACATCCGCCGCTTGCGCCGCGCGCCGCACCTCGACACCGAGCACGTGCGGATCTTCTACAAAAAGTTCGAGCTCGACCTCGAGCGCGGCGTGGGCCTCGCCACCGGCGGTGATCCGATCGTCATGCTGCGGCTGTCGCGCGACGGCGGGCACACGTGGAGCGAACCGGTGCTGATGGGCGCGGGGCGGATGGGGGAGTACACCAAGCGCGCGATCGCACGGCGGCTCGGGCATGCGCGCGATACGGTCTTCGAGGTGACGGTGAGTGATCCGGTGGCGTGGTCGCTGGTCGGGGCGTGGCTCGATCTGGAGCCGGGGACGAGCTGATGGCCATTCCCCCGAGCTATCCGCCGTATCAGCAGCCGCTGCTCGACAAGCAGACCGGCCGCGTGACGAAGCCGTGGCACCTGTTCTTTCTCTCGCTCGCGTCCGGCACCTCGGGCATTGATGCGGGGACGATTGTCCTGCCACCGGGTGCGGGGGATGGCGACATCATCTACAACGACAACGGGACGCTCGCGACGAAACCGCTCGACCAGTTCGGCTACTGGACGCCGATCACCGACGCCGTGACGCCGATCGCGGAGTTGCTCTTCGACACGAACGGAGACTGCATCGTCGGCTTCGTGCCGACGCCGTAAGGCTGAGTTTCGATGATTTCGAATCGCAAGAATCGTAAGAATCGCAAGAACCCGATGAATTGCGATTATTTCGAATCGCAAGAATCGCAAGAACCCGATGCCGACCGTTCCTGACATCCATCGCCGGGGCACGCGAGCCGCCCAAGGGAGCGCGACGCTGCTCACGGTCGGCACGCTCTGGTTTGTGACCGATGCCGGGATCACCGAGCGCTGGAACGGCACGACGTGGGAGGCCTACAGCGGCGCCGGCGCGGGCGTGGTGCCACCGCCGGCCCCGGGCGCGGTCGCCTCGACCTTCCTCATCGCGGGCGGGCAGGTGGCGTGGGAGTCGCTCTACACCTTCCGGGTGAGTGCGGCGAGTTATTACCTCAACGCGACGCCCTACACGAGCGCCGAACAGACGGTCACGCTCACCGCCCCGGACGCGACGCTCGATCGGATCGATGTCATCGCACTCGACACCACGGGGACGGTCATCAAGATTACCGGCACGCCGTCGGCGACGCCGTCCGAGCCGAGCGTCGATCCGGCGCAATATCTCAAACTCGCGCTGGTCTTCGTCACGCACGCGACCACCGCCCCGCCGGCCGTCGTGAATGTCCTCCTGTATGCCGAGAATGTCGGCGCACCGACCGAATGGAACTGGACGAGCAGCGGCGCCTCGATCGTCGTGGGCGTCAACAACGCCTCGCTCGCGCATGCCGGCACGAAGTTGATCGAAGGCACGAGCGTGGCGGCCGGCGTCTACGCGCAGGGGCAGATCGGCACGGGGACGTTCGACCCCGCCGACTCCGATCACTTGCTCTTGTTCCTGCGGAGCAAGGCGACCTGGAACAACGCGCGCGGCCTGCTGGTCACGCTGCGCAATGCCGGCGTGCAGGTCGGCGCGGCCGTGCAGATTCGCGCGAGCGGCACGTTCGGCTTCGACTCGTCGATCACGAGCGGCTATCAGATGGTGGCGATTCCGCTCGTCACCTTCTCGGTGCCGCAGGGGCAGGTCCTCACGCAGGTCCGGATCGAGGACTACGGCGGGGCGATCGGGTTCTATCTCGACGACGTCACGTTCCAGGCGCATGCGCTGACGCCGGCCGGCGCGACCGGGATCTCGCAGGCGCAGGCGGATGCCTTGTATGCGCCGCTCGTCCATGCGAGCCGCCACAGCGCGGGGGCGGCCGATCCGGTGACGGTGACGGCGCTCGCCGGGTATCCCGGGGGGACCACGACGTTCTTGCGCGCGGACGGGACGTTCGCCGCGCCCAGTACGACGCCGCGGATTGGGGCCGTCGGGATCCTCATCGACGGCGGCGGGAGCGCGATTACCACGGGCGTGAAGGGCTTCGTCGAGTGCCCGTTCGCTGGGACGATCACGGCGGCGACGGTGCTGTCGACCGATGCGGCGGTGACGAGCGGGTCGATCGTCATCGACGTCTGGAAAGATACGTATGCGAACTATCCGCCGACGGTGGCCGATACGATTACCGCCTCGGCGAAACCGACGCTCAGTAGTGCGACGAAGAGTCGCGACACGACGCTCGTTGGTTGGATAACTTCGATTTCTGCTGGGGATATTTTGGGGTTCAAAGTGGATTCCGCGACCGCCGTTACGCGCGTGGTCCTGTCGTTGACGGTGCAGGCGACGTAATCATGGCGCTCCTCTTCATGGACAGCTTCGACCACTACGTGACGGCGGATCTCGCGGCGAAATGGACGACCGTCGACAGCGGGGGGACCTATACCGACATCAGCGCCACGAGCGGCCGTCGCAGCGGCGGCGCCGTCCGGTCAGGGAACAGCGCCTCGAACTCCGTCGCGCCCTTTGTGACCAAGACCCTCGCGCCGGCCGACGCGACGATCATCCTCGGCTGCGCGGTCAAGCCGACGACCATCAACGCCGATTACCCGCTCTTTACCGTTGGGGACAACAGCGCCTGGCATGGCGGGTTGTACGGCGCCGGGGGCAATACGCTCAACTACCGGCGGGGGCCGAACTACGGCGGCACGGTGCTCGGGGCGACCTCGGCGCTCACCACGGGCAGCTTCACGTATCTGGAGATCCGCGTCACGATTTCCGATACCGTCGGCGTCGTCACCGTCCGCTTCAACGGGACGACCGTGCTGACGCTCACGAGTCAGGACACCAAGGATGCCACGCTCGCAGGCTGGACCCGCTTCGGCCTGCACTCGCTACAGGGCACGGCGGGGACCGCGAACGTCGTCGTGGACGATCTCTATGTCCTGGATGGATCCGGCGCCGCCCCGTGGAACGCCGTGCTCGGGGATGTGCGCGTGGATGCGCGGTATCCGACCGGCGCGGGCGCCACCACGGGGTGGACGCCCTCCGCCGGCGCGAACTGGGCGGCAGTCGATGACGCGACGCCCAATGGCGATACCGATTACGTGATCGCGACGACCAGCGGCCTCGTCGATACCTATGTCGTGCAAGACGCGCCGGTGGCGGGCGGGACCATTCTCGGCGTCCAGCACTGCCTCAATATCAAGAAGATGGATGCGAGCACCTGCACGGTGGCGCCGGTGATTCGCCACAGCAGCACGAACTATGTCGGGGCCGATCTCGCCCCGTCGACGGCCTATGGCTACGGCCTGCAGATCGCGGCGACGAACCCGGGGACGAGCGCGGCGTGGGTCGAAGCGGATTTCAATAACGCGGAGTTCGGGTTCAAGCGGACGAGTTAGCCGATGGCCGATGCGCGCATCACGCAGGACGTTGTCGAGATCCTGAGCCAGCCCGCGCCGCCCGCGGCGCGGGTGACGCAGGCGGTGATGGAAGTGCTGACCAGTGCCGTCGTCGTCAGCGTGCCGGAACGCGTGCAGCCGTTTGTGATCCTGCCATGCTGATCCGCCCGGCGACCCTCGCCGATGTGCCCCGCCTCGTGGCGATGGGCCGCCAGCAACTGCAGGCGACCTACAGGGAGACCTTCTCGGACAATCCCGCGCAACTGGAGACGTTGGCCACGCAACTCGTGACGATGCCGACGAGCATCGTCTTCGTGGCCGAACGCGACGGCGAGGTGGTGGGGATGATCGGCCTGGTTCGCTTCGCGCATCACCTGACCGGCGCGATGACCGTCGGTGAGGTGATGTGGTGGGTCGACCCCGAGGCGCGCGGGTGCGGCGTGGCGCTCTTGAAGCGCGCGGAACGCTGGGCCTGCGAAACCGGCGCGACGACGATCCAGATGATGGCGCCCGATGCGCGGGTGGGTCGGCTCTACGAACGGCGCGGCTATTGGCTGGTCGAGACGACCTACCATGCCCCCGTGACGTCCGCGATGAGTGCACTGACGGTCATCGATGACGTCCTGCCCGATGTGGCGAGCTATCGCGCGGCGGTGCTCGCGACGACGTTCGGCGATGTCGAACCCTCGCCCGGTGTCGTCTTCCACGGCATCAGCCGCGAGGTGGATGGGCAGCTGCCGCTGTGGATCCAGACGCAGTATCCCTCGCTCACGCCGACCGTCACCTTCGTACGCCAGAGTCCCGCCGGCCAGGTGGAACCCAACTACATCCATACCGATCGGGACATGGGCGACTGGACGGGGATCCTCTATCTCAACCCCGATCCACCGGCCGAGGACGGGACGACGTTCTGGCGGCGCAAGGCCACCGGCGCGATTCAGAGTATGACCGCGAGCGGCGAGGAACTCCTCGACGAATGGCTGGCGTGGCGGAACCTCGACCAATGGGAGCCGTGGCAGACCGTGGCCGCCAAGCCGAACCGGATGGTCTTGTTTCCCTCGCCGTATTTTCACTCGCGCGCCATCCACGAAAACTACGGCGCAGCGGACGGCGCGCGGTTGATTCAAGTCGTGTTTGGGACCGGGGTCTTTCCCCCGGCAGGAGGGGCATGATGTCGGTCGCCACCAGTACAGCGCTCATCATCGCCGGCGGCGCGGCAGCCGGGGCCAGTATTTACGGGGCGAAGAAGCAGGCCGACGCCGCCAAACAAGCCAGTCAGCAGCAAATGCAGGCCGCGCAAGAGGCGCGCCAATACATCGAACCGCTCTACGAGCGGGCACGGCAGTATGCGGAACCGCTCTATGGCCAGGCCTTGCAGATCGCGCAACAGCAGAACGAGCTCGGCCGCGCCGGGCTGCAACCGTTTGCCTCGGCGGGCACATCGGGCATGACCGCCTTGAGCTCGCTGCTCGGCTTACCGGCCCAAGCCGGCGTGGGCACGAGTGCGATGGCCGCGCCGGTCAATCGCGCGGGGATGCCACCGCCGAGCGCGATGGGCAATCTCGCGCAGGGCGCGCTCGCGGCGTTCGGGCCGGGGATTCCGCGCAGCGTGCCACCCGACCAGGCGCGGGCGATGCTCGAGGCCCGGGGATTCTCGGGCGGCGGGACGGGCACGACGAGCCCCACGGTCATGCTGCGCGCCCCGAATGGGCAAACGCAGGCCGTCCCGGCCGACCACGTGGACTTCTATCTGGCGCGCGGCGCCCAGCGAGTGTGAATCATGGCGCTTTATCCGTTCGGGAGTATCGGCGGGGTGGGCGGGATGCTCGGCGGCATGTTGGGTGGCGGGGCGGGTCTCGTGCCACGGCTGCCTGCAGGGATGGGCGATGTGGGTGGGGCCGGTAAGACTGACCCGTCGGGCACTCTCTGGTTCACCGGGGCCAAAGGCGATCCCGGATCGCCGGAGGCCCAGCAGGCGGCGATGCAGGGCCTGCAGACGCCGGCCCCCGGCGGGAGCCCGTGGGACGCCGCTCTGCAACGCGGGCTGCAGATGGGGTCGCAGCTGTTTCCCGGGATCGATCCGACGCGACCCGCGAGTGACGTTCTCGCCGGCCCGAACGCGTATCAGGGTGGCCAGTGGTTCAACCCCGGCGGCCAGCCACCACCCCAAGGGCCGTGGACGCCGTGGTGGGGCGGGGGGCAGGCAGGGGCGCCGATGGGGCAGCCGCAAATGCGTGGACCGTGGATCGGGCCACAGCTGCCGATGCTCCTCTCGCGCTTCGCGCAGGGCGGCTGGCCGGGCCTGTCTGGCGGCCCGATGCCAGGGGATCCGAATCGGCTGGTCAACAATGGCTGGGGTCAGATGATCCCCGCGTGGCGCGCCGAAGAGATGCGGCGCAATGGCGCAATCGCCTAGAGGATTACACCGATGGCGCTCTATCCCTTGAACCCCTCCGGCGGGATCCGCAGTCCCCGCAGCGGCGAACTCGCGGGCGATGACTGGTTCGCCAGCCAAGGCCCGCCCCAGATGATGCCCGGTGGCGTCACGCCGGATCAGCGCGCCCTCCAGGACTTCTCCGCCGGGGGCGGTGGCAACCCCGGCTGGGTCACCGAAGAAGGCTTGCCCGCCCGGCCGCCCGATCTGGAAACCGCCGCGCAACTCGCCAACCAGATCGCCTACGGCGGGCAAGGCGGCGGCGACGTCGAGTACTGGCGGTCGATGTGGCAGAAGGACCCTGGCTATGCCTGGAAGCGGATGCTCGGCTGGCAAGCGGGCGGCAAGGACGTCGCGACGAGTGGGCCATTTGCGGGCGCCGCGGCCGGTGGGGGCGGTGGCGCGGCGGGCGGGGGCTTTGGCGCGGGCGGGTTCGGCGACCCGAGCCAGATGATGGCGAGTCTCGAGCAGTCGCCCGGCTTCCAGTTCCGGCTGGGCGAAGGCTTGAAAGCGCTCGAGAAGAGTGCCGCCGCGCGCGGGACGCTCCTGACCGGGGGCACGCTCAAGGGCTTGCAGCGCTACGCGCAGGACTTTGCCAGCAATGAATACGACAAGCGCTACAACCAGCTCCTCGGCATGAGCCAACTCGGGCTGGACGCGGCGAAGTCGCAGGGTCTGCTCGGCTCGTCGTACGCGGGGCAGGCCGGCAACATCCTCGGCGGCCAGGCGACGCAGATCGGCGGCTCGTTCACGGATCAAGGCAAGACGATCGCCGATCTCATCACCGGGCGCGGCAATGCGCAAGCGGCGGGGACGGTGGGGAGTGCGAATGCGTGGCAGCAGGGGATCAATAGCGGGACGAACAACGCCCTGCAGACGATCTTGCTGAGCCAGATGATGAACGGTGGCGGCAATAGTGGCGCGCCAGCGGTCCCGGGTTATGTCCCGTATGGGGTCGTTCCCTATGGACCGGGCATGTAGAGGTTCGTCATGGCCTTAGATCCGCGGATCCCGCTCGGCGTCCAAGCCCCGCAACAGCAAACGTCACCGCTGGAGCTGATCTCGGCGGTCACGCAGCTCCAGGGCCTGCGCGAACAGAATGAGGCACGCCGGCTCGCCGCCGACGCGGCGCGGCAGAAGGCGATGGACGATGCCGCCATTCGTCGCGTCATGCAGGAGAGCGGAGGCGACTGGGAGAAAGCGCTGCCGCAGCTGCGCCAGATCGCACCCAGTGCCGCGGCGAAACTGGAGACCGACATCGCCGACGCGCGCAACAAGACGTTCGAGGGCCTGACCAAACAAACCGACCTCCGCAAAAAGCAGATTGATATCGGGGTCGGCTTGCTGAGTCATGTCACCGACGACGCGAGCTATCAAGTCGCGCTCCCGATGATCGCCACGATGTCACCGGACATCGCCCAGCAGATGGGTCCGACCTACGATCCCGCACGCGTGGAGGTCTTTCGCCAAGCGGCCACCTCGGCGCAGGACAGTTACCAGCGACAGAAAGATGCCTTAGAGGCGTTCGGGAAGGGCGATCATTACCGCGCCGTCGCGGGCATGATCGGCGCGATCCGACCGGAGGAAGGGCAGGCCAAGTTGGATGGCATCTTGGCCGGCGCCAAACAGCTGGGCGTCTCCGATGCCATTCTCCAGCAGTTCCCGCGGCAGTATTCGCCCGAGACGGTGCAATGGGCGCAGCAGCAGAGTATCGAGCCGGCGAAGCGCGAGGAACTGAAAGGGCAAGCGGAAACCCGCGCGCAGACGAAGGCATATCAGGACGCGAGTCTGGCCATCTCGCGCGGGCAGCTTGGCGTGGCCCAAGGGCATCTGGCCGTGGCGCAAGCCAAAGAGAAACGCGAAGCCGCAGGCGGGGCGGCCGGCGTCAAGCTCTCGCCCACCGAGCGCGATGACATGACGACGATGATGACCGTCCAACAGTTGGGGCAGGATGCGCTGACGCTCGGCGACAAAATCAAGTGGAGCGGGACCGGGCCGTGGGCGGGTCGTGTGGGCGAGGCGGGCACCACGTACTTTGGCACGGGGTCGGCGGATGAAATCGAACTGCGCAGCAAGATCGGCAACATCCAAGGCACGATCGCGAAGCTGCGCGGCGGCACGAGCTTTACCCCGAACGAACAAGCGCTCTTGGACCGCTACACGCCGAAAGTGACCGACAGTGAAGTCGCCATCAAAGCCAAGATGAAAGGGCTCGACGATTTCATCACGAAAAAGCGCGACAACATGCTGCGCGTGGCGAGCGGGCAATACACGCCGCCGACGACACCCCAGACAAAAACCAAGGTCGGGCGGTTTGAGATCGAGGTGCGCTGATGCCGGAATACACCGTCCGTGATCCGGCGACCGGGCGCACCATCGTGCTGCATGGGGACAGTCCGCCCAGCGAAGCGGAGCTTGAAGAGATTTTCAAACATGTCGGGAGTCAAGCATCAGCGACTGCACCGAAGGAACCCGAGCGCACGTGGGGCGATACGGCCGCCGACATCGGGACCGGTATCGTCAAAGGTGCCGCGAATACGGCGATCGGTTTAGGCGATCTGGCGTATCGGTATCTTCCTGGTGTCGCGGCGGCGAGCGACCTCACGCAGCGCGCCATCTTCGGCGATGTGCAACCAGCCGGGCCGCTCTTTCAGCAAGCGCGACGCGAGGTCCAACCGACGAATCTTCCGCAAGCACTGGGCTATCACGGGGAACAAATCGGCGAGTTCTTTGTGCCCTTGGGGTACGCCGGGCGTGGCGCGAAGGTGCTCGAGGCGTTGAAGGCCGGGGGCACGACGCTAGCCCAGACTGGTGATCCCACGACAGCCGGCATCGCGACAGGATTGACGGCAGTCCTTCCCGGCGGCGCGGTGGCGGGTCGTGTCGCTGGCGCGCTCGAGCGTAGCGCACAGAAGAGCGTAGCGGGGGCCTTGGGGGCGACGAAGGAATGGGCGAAGACGGAAGCCGCCGAACTCGCACCTGAGATGCTGGCGCGTGGCGTGCGCGGGTCGCGCGCTGACATGCTGGCGCAGGCCAAAACGGCAGTCGCGGATGTCGGGGCCAAGATCGGCCAAGAGATTCAATCACTCGCGGCACAAGGGCAAACCATTGCCGGACCCACCGTGACGCAGGCGATTCAGACGGCCCGTGATGCGCTGCACGTGCCGACGGCGACCGGCTCGATGATTCCCATTGCGGGCACGGAACCCGTCATCCGGCAACTTGATAAGCTCTCGACATTCGTTCAGAACCTCGGACCTGATATTCCGATCGACCAGGCCGCGAAGATCAAAACGGTGTGGGATCGCATCGTGAGCAAGGCGGGTCTCTATGGTCCAAAAGCACAAGCCTCGGCCACCGACAGCGCGGCGGCGTGGTCGATTCGCGAAGCCGCGACCTCGTTTCGCGACTTGCTCGCGAAAGGCAGTCCGACGCTCGACCAACTGAATCACGAGTACGCATTCTGGAAAGGACTGAAGAACGTACTCATCGAAACGGAGAAGCGGACGCAGGCGCAGGGATCGGGATTGATTTCTGGTGTCACCGGCGGGGCCGGCGTCATCAGTGGATTGATGAGCGGCCAAGACGTGGAAGACAAACTGCAGAAAGCCTTGATCTACGGTGTAGCCGGTCGGCAACTCGTGCGCGTGCTGCAATCGCCTGCATGGGCGACGCGTGTCGCAGCCCCGTTGAAGCACTATCTCGCGGATGCCTTGGCATCGGGGAGCGCGATGCGGGTCACGGGTGCCGTGCAGCGGATCATGTCTTCACTGCCGGCACAGGTGCGCGCGACCGTGGAATCTCCTTAATCGTTCATCCACAGCGATGGCAGGCCGAGACGATGGAGGTAGTACATCACGAGTGCGAAGGCGCCGCCGACGACCAGATAGGTTTTGAGGACGACCCACGGAATCCACAGGAGGCGTGGTACATGGCGGTCCCAACGCGTCGGCAAGAAGGATGATTCGGGGACAAAGCCGTGCCACCACAACGCGATCGCGACCACGAAGATGAAGAGTAAGACGACTTGAACGAAACTGGCAGTAGTCAACAGCGTGTGTCGAACCAATCGTAGAGGGCGAGCATGGCCCAGTAGCCACCGATGGCGAGGACGGCCGTGAATCCGCCAATGATGAAGTTCATAAGCCTATTTGTTTGCGGTGAATGATTCGATGGATATGTGCTGCCACCACAGTTTGGCGCAATCGATCCACCACCCGACAATCGGGACAAGAAACAGACTGAGAAACCCGGCCGTCAATGCGAGGGCGGCAATGACGACACCGAATCGATCACTGAGCAAGAGAAAGACGAGATAGGTCAGCAGGGTTGTGGTCATGAGTGTTGATCGAGGCGCCGTTGCAAGTCGGTGACGAGCGCTTCCAGCCGCTGGATGGTCTCGCGCATGTCTTCATGCTCGTCGCGGGCGTGGCGCGTGGCCTCGGTGGCGGCGCCGAGCGCTTGGCCGATGGCGGCGAGCTGCGCGTTGGTGGCGATGAGTTGGGCATTAGCGGCAATGCTGGCCTGAGTCGCTTGATGCAACGCGGTGAAAATAGCTTGGTAGTCGTCTCTCATGGGCTACTGTCCCTACTTCTTCACGCCCTTGATAAAGCCGCCCATCCAGCCGTCACCCGACGTCGCCGGCGGCCTCGACGCGGGCGCTGGCATCACGGGTTCCGGGGCGGTGTACTGGCGCCGAGCCGCGGCGAGCTCCTGCAGGACGAGCAGCTGCGTCACGAGATCCAGGGTGTTCGTGGTCGGCGCGGGTCGCACTGCGAGGGGAATCCACGGATCGATTGGCGTGCGAGGGGCGGGCGTGGGTGCCACGGACACAGACGGCGGGATGGAGGGGGCAAACGACGGGGAGCCGTAGATGATGGTCGGCAACCCTGCAGGAGGGTAGACCGTATAGATGGGCGGCGCAGCGGACGATTGGGGACCGTAGATGATGGTCGGCAACCCTGCGGGAGGATAGACCATAGAGGTTTGCGCCTGCGCCACCGACGGCACGATTACACTCACGAGAACGATGGACATCAACCACACACGAGACATCTTCCAAACTCCTTCATTACGGTTTGTAGTGGGTAAACAGAAAGATCAACACGCCGCCTTGGAGGCCAAGCGCGGTAAACACGATGCCGATGATCCACATCAGCAGTGAGGCTTTGAGTTCCGCAAGGTCAGCCTTGGTGGCGAGATCAGACGTATCGATCCGCGCGGCCGCTTCGGCATCCGCTTCGCTCGCACCCGTCTTGAGCAACAGCCGGTACAACGTCATGTTCATCGGCGCGGCCATCGGGTCAGACTTTCACATACGCGCGCGGCAGCACGGCCGGGCGCGGGGGATCGGTGATGAAGCGGTCGATCGCTTCGCGGACCAGTTCGGACTTCGTGCGATCGAGACGCGCGGCGAGCTGCTCGAGCGCCGCGACCTGGCGCGGAGTCAGCATGATCTGCTGGCGACGAGTACGTGCAGGCATAGTCCAAGTATACACCATGTGTGAGGTCTTCTGATGGCTGCTGCGCTGCTCCCGTGGGTCAAGCCGCAATTCAGTGACGCGACGGGCAATCCCGTGGCGAGCGGCAAGCTGTATTCGTTCATCGCCGGCACCACGACGCCGCAACCGACCTACTCCGATCCCGCGCTCGACACGCCGCACGCCAACGCGAATCCGATCGTCCTGAACGCGGCGGGCGAATCGCCGACGAGCATTTATCTGCTCCCGACCGGCTACAAGTTCCGTCTGGACGATGCGAACGCGGTGACGCTCTGGACGGTGGACGGGGTCGAGGATGTCGGCGCGGCGTTCGCGGCCGGCTTCGGCGTCGGCTTGACGACGGGCGGTAAAGCCGTGACCTCCGGCTATACGATCTTGGCCACCGACCGACTCGTGACGGTGAACAGCACCGGCGGGCCGAGTCCCTGCGTCATCAACCTGCTGCCGGTCAGTAACGCGACGCAATCGCTGGTCATCAAGAACACGGGCACCGTCGCGTTGAGTGTGGTCCCCAACGGCAGCGATACGATCGATGGCACGAACGCCGCCTATACGGTGCCAGTTGCCGCGGCACCCGTACAGCCATCGATCTTCTTGGCGCCCGATGGCGTCTCGAGCTGGTACATCTTGGCGAGTCATAAGCTCTGACAGGAGTGCGCCATGGGCCTGATTGAACTGCTGGTGCTCATCGCGGTCGTCGGGTTTCTCGTGTGGGCGCTCACCGCGTATGTCCCCATGCCGGCCCCCTTCAAGACCGCGATCATCGTCATCGCGGTGATTGTCCTGGTGCTCTTTGTGCTCCGCGCCTTGGGCATTGGCGATATTCCGCTGCGGCGCTGAACTCCTGCTCGTCGCGATCCTCTCGAGCAGTTGCACAACGCTGCCGTTGCGCCGGATCTGTGCGGACGGGTGGCCCATCAAAATCCTGCAGGACCCGCAGTGCCCGCGGGGCATCTGCGGGTATACCTGCGCGCCGGATCGGTGGCGTACCCCTTAGGCCGGCGGATGGAACCACAGATGCCCGATCCACAAGGCCGCGACCAGCGCCGCCAGCATCACCCCGAAGAGCGCGAGGAAGAATAGCTGCTTGCCAAGTGGCGTCTGTACGACGAGGATGAGGAGCAGCAGGGCGACAAATCCGAGCAGGATCATGATCGGCGCTCTCCTCGCTGCACGAGGCGCAACGTCCGAGCCGTTTGGGGCAGCACCACCCCGCGCACGGTATAGACCTGCTGCGGATACTCCCCGGCGACGGCCTCGATGATGCCACGGGCGAGGACGACCTCACGCTCGCCGACGTGGGCGTCATTGGTAACTTCGACCTCGTCGCCGACGAGATAGCGCGCGGGCGGGAGCGAGGTCGGGAAGAGCTGCGCGACGGCCATGCGGGCTTTCATCACAGTCCCTCAAACGGATCCAGCCGCTGCATCAACGCCTTCGCCTCAGCGACGAGGCCGATGAGCGCCACCTGATCGGTCTCGACCGTGTAGACCGCAGCGAGGCGGGCGACGATGTGCTCGAGTTGCCGACGCGCTTCGCGGCGCTGCTGCGTCTGCTCGAAGCGTGCATCGGCGGCGTTCATGCGGTGCTGGATGGTTCGCATATCGACGAAGCGTCCGTAGCGTCTCATCGGTTGCCTCGCCTCCGCAGCTGGGCCGCATAGACCCGGTTGAGCGTCACCGCCAGATTGAAGAGTTGTGCCCCGAGCGGCGACATCCGATCGGTGGCCTCGCGCTCGAGTTCCGTCGCGGCTTCGTCCGCGTCGAGCGGCCACGGCGTCTCTTCGATCGCCTGCTCGAGCGCCTCGTCCTCCGCGAGCTTGCGCGCGCAGTCAGGGCAGGTCGGCTGCGGGCTGTGGTATTTGTCCTGGTCGACGTAGACGCCGCAGAGGGCGAAATCGTGGGGTTGGTCGGCCGGGGCGTAGTGGGTGACGTAAACTGGCTGCAGCATAGTCGGCGGCTCCTATCCGCTGGCTGTGTTAGCGTCGCGGTCGGTGCTGATAACACCGCCGCGGCGCGCTTTCGATGTTCTTAGTATACCGCGCCGTGGGAGTAATTCATGGGAGACTTCAAGACTGCGTCAAAATATTAGGAAAAGCAGTGCAATTCTGATCAGCGCGGTGGGCTCATAACCCAAAGGTCGCGGGTTCAAATCCCGCCCCCGCAACCACTTTTTCCCCACAAAATCCACGGTTTATGACGCAAAGCGGGCGAAACCTGCCTTTCTAGGCCGTTTTGGGAGTCGCGTGTTTTCCTAACGATTCCTGCCTTTTCTTCCGGAGTCTGGGAGTGGACATGGGAGAAAACATGGGAGACGCGGCGAGCGCGCCAGCGCTGAAGCGCCCTTCCAGACGGGCGCTTGTCGCCTGCTGACGCTCCGGTACGACGGTGAGGTAATGCTCGGTCGTTGTCTGAATCGACGCGTGGCCGAGATGATCCTTGATGTCGGCGAGATCTCCACCGCGGGCGCGGATGGCGATGGCAGTCGAGTGGCGGAGGTTCCGGCTGCTGATGTCTTTCGGCCAGCCGTTGCGGCGCAGGGTCTTGTTGAAACTGCGATCGTCGAACGTCCCCCAGGCCTTCGCCTGGATGAAGAGCCGCCACGCGGCGACCTGTTCCTCATTGAGGGTGATGCCGCTATTGATGCCGCCCTTGGCGGTGCGCGGATACCACAGCCGCTGCTCGAGCTGGACGTCTTCCGGCCGCGCGTGTTTGATCTCGGTGGGCCGTCGGCCGGTCGTCGCGCGGACGAGGAACCGCGCGCGAGTCTTCGCATCGCGCAAGGTGCCGGCGAGTTCATTGCGGTAGAGATTGCGCGCGACGTCCGCGATCAGGTCATCGGGCACGGAGACGGGCCGCGGTTTGGGTTTCGCGGGTTGCTTGACATCGTCCAACGGGGTGGGCGCTTTCGATCCGTCTAGGGCGCGATACAGGCTCTCCAGCACGCGGCAGCGATGCCGAATCGTTTTCGCGCTGTAGTTGGCGCGCCGCCAATCCGCAATAGCGAACTCCACCATCTCCTGCGTGATTTGCCACCGTTGAATCTTCGGCCAGCGATGAAGCCAGGCGCGCAGGTGTGATTTCTCGGCTTTGTACCCGACCATGCCTTTCAAGCGTTTCAGGTACTGGACGATATCGCGGGCGAGCGAACCGCGGACGCGTTCCGGGAGTGGATTCGCGGCGAGTTCCCCCACCATCCGCTTCCGGCGCTTGATCAGGAGTTCGAGCGGTTGATCGTCGACGCGATGTTCCTGCGGTTTGCCATTGACGGAGATCACAATCGAAATGCCGTAGGCATCTCGATAAATCCCTTTGGCGAGTGTGGTGCGTTTGGGCATCGCTAATCCTTCGAGGATGGCAGATCGCCGCGCCGCAGCAGCTCCAGCACGCTCGGGCAGGCCGCGAAGTAGTCGCGGGCCTGCGCGACGAAGGTGCGAATGAAGATCCGATACGCGTCCTCAAGGTGCGGGTAGCGGGCGGCGAGCTGAAAGAGCGCCGTCGCATGGAGCATCGCGCGCGGCGTCCACTGGATCGTGCAGGGTGCGAGGGTGGCGATCTCGCGCTGCGCCGCCGCGGCGAGGTCCTGATCCGTCACGCGCCGGGACCTCGGCGGATGCGCTCGGCCGTGCAGGCGATCCTCAGCGATGCCGGGCGGTCTGCACCGTCTGCCGGACGGCCTTGACCGTCTCGGTGGTGCGGCGGCGGAGTGCCGCGGTAGCCATCGTGCAGCGCGTGATCCGATCCTGCAGCGCCGCGGCGATCTCGAGCTGGTGGATCTGTTCGGATCGGATCGCCGCGGCGGTCCGGGCGATCGCGGTGCAGTCGAGATCGCGGGTCACGGCGGTGAGCCGTTCGCGGAGATGACGCCATTCGCGATCGCGGTCGCGTTGCTGGCGCAGCGCGGCGAGTTGATCGACGGCGGCGGCGAAGGCGGTATCGGTCAGATAGAGTGTCGGCACGGTGATTGTGTCGTGATCGCTCTGACCGGACGACGAACGAATCAACGTCAACGACGTGGGCATAGTGGGCACTATAAACGAGTGTAACGGGACCTGACAGAATTAAGAGTGGGGATGGCACGTCGCGTTTGTCGCAGAGTGTTACTTCTGCAGTTTCTTCTTCCGCGGTTTCAAGTCACGCGCATTACGCTCCTGCGCGCGTAAGTAGTCGTGCGCGTCATTAACGAGCATCGCGAGATAGTCCGCGCCGAGCCCGCCTATCAGTTCCCAGAGTGTCTCGCGCTGTTGCTCAGCCGGCGAAGTGGCGACGATCGGCGGCGGGAGGGGCTGCCCTGTCGTTTCTGACAGGTCGGCGTCATCACGGACGCGCTGGGCGAGTTCCTGAATGAGCTGCGCGATCAAAGCACGTTGATCCGGGGTCAGGGCCATGAGTTGGTGCGCGACATCGCCGACCGTGGCGGTGAGCGCCTCGCGGCGTCGCCGTTCCTGCAGGACGCCGAGCGTGCGTTGTTTGACCAAGAGCGTGGCGTGATGAAACGCCTGGGCGACATCCAGATCTTCGTCCGAGAGATGTT
>Ga0126377_10000219_pt1 | contig 33341 bp, 30 predicted proteins | sample PanSoiMetPlot_22_FD_92647 | JGI IMG/M metagenome (GOLD analysis project Ga0126377, IMG submission 92647) | Tropical forest soil microbial communities from Panama - MetaG Plot_22 | ecosystem: Environmental > Terrestrial > Soil > Tropical forest > Bulk soil | place: Panama | collected 2016-02-17 | reverse complement strand
GGCCGGGATCGCCGGCGAGGACGGCCCGGCCACGCTGGAGCTGTCCACCGACCCCGCCAGGGGCCGAGGGCAGGTCGATCTGCGCCAGCTCGGGCTCGGCCCGAACGAGGCGGTGGTCGTCCGTCTCGGGGCCGCGGGAGCCCGAGGCTGAGGGGCGGGGCGCCGCCTACGCTCCAGCGGCCTCCCCGGACGCCTCCCCGGCGGCCTCACCCGGGGTGTCCCCGGGCGCCTCACCGGCGGCCTCACCGGGCGTCTTCCCGGGCGCCTGCCCGACGGCGTGCCCGGCCGCCGTCGCCTCGGCGCTCGCGCCGGTGGTCTCCAGGTCATGCTCCTTGGCCCAGCGCAGCAGCTCGGCGCGGGTCTCGTCGGGGCTCGTCGGGCCGCGCTCCAGGCGCAGCTCGGACAGGTGCGCGAGGGCGCGGCCGACGACCGGCCCGGGCGGCACGCCGAGCAGCCGCATGACCTCGTGCCCGTCGATGGCGGGCTTGGCCAGCCGGGCGCGCTCCTCCTCGGCGGCGAGGCGGGCGATGCGCTCCTCCAGCGCGTCCATGCGACCGGCCAGCCGGCGCGCCCTGGCCGGGTTGCGCGTGGTGCAGTCGGAGCGGACCAGCCGGTTGAGGCGCTCCAGCAGCGGCCCGGCGTCGTGGACGTAGCGGCGCACCGCCGAGTCGGTCCACACCTCCCCGTAGCCGTGGAAGCGCATGTGCAGGCGGATCAGCTCGGCGACGTCGTCGACGAACTGCCTCGGGTAGCGCAGCTCGCGCAGCCGCTGCGCGGCCATCTTGGCGCCGACCGTCTCGTGCATGTGGAACGACACACCCTGCGGCCCGAACCGCCGGGTGCGGGGCTTGCCGATGTCGTGCAGCAGGGCGGCCATGCGCACCGTCAGGTCCGGCGCGTCCTGGTCGAGCGCTGCAGCGCGGTCGAGCACGGCGATCGAGTGGCGCAGCACGTCCTTGTGCCGGTGCACGGGGTCCTGCGCGAGCGCGAGCGCCGGCAGCTCCGGCAGGAACACCCCGGCCAGGCCGGTGCGCACGCACACCCGGATGCCCTCGCCGGGCTTCGCGGTCTCCAGCAGCTTGGACAGCTCGTCGCGGATCCGCTCGGCCGAGACGATCCCCAGCCGGTCCACGCGCTCGACCAGCGCGCCCTCGGTCGCCGGGGCGATCGTGCAGCCGAGCTGGGCGACGAAGCGGGCAGCCCGCAGCATCCGCAGCGGGTCGTCGTCGAACGAGGTCGTGGGCGCCGAGGGCGTACGCAGCCGGTGCCCCGCCAGGTCGGCCAGGCCGCCGAACGGGTCGACGAACCGGCCGCTCGGCAGGCGCACCGCCATCGCGTTGATCGTGAAGTCACGCCGGGCGAGGTCGTCCTGGATGCGCTCGCCGAAGGTGACCACGGGCTTGCGGGATTCGGAACGGTACACCTCCGCGCGGAAGGTCGTGATCTCCACGCTGACCGGGCCCTTGCGCGCCCCGACCGTGCCGAAGCGCTCCCCCTGGAGCCACACCGCCGCCGGCTCCCAGTCCGCTAGGATCTGCTTGATCTCCTGGGGTCGCGCGTCGGTCGTGCAGTCCAGGTCGGTGGAAGGGCGCCCCAGCAGCGCGTCCCGCACGCTGCCGCCCACCAGATACAGCTCGTGCCCGGCCCGGTCGAAGCGTTCCCCCAGGTCGCTGGCGACATGAGCAAACCGTGAGGCGCCCAGCAGATCCTTCAGGGCACGCTGCTGCTGCGCGGAGAGGTCGGACATGCCCGCAGGATAGCGAGCTTCGGCGATCGTGCAGACGGCAGGAGTTGTCAACAGCCTGTGGATCAACCTGTCGACAACCTGGGGATACCACCGCGGAGCGTGAAGCGTAGAAACTCTCAGTCGTATCGGACAGCTCGGAACGGCCGGGTTGGACGAAACCCTTGTGATACAGAGTAGTATCTAACAGACCAGTTCAGGTTGTTTAGTACGAATGAGCAGAGGGCACGGTGTTCTTCCCGGGGGAGGTGCGTCACATGGCGGACGCGAAGAAGATGAGCCGAGTCGAAGCTGGTCGCAAAGGTGGGGAAACCACGAAGAAGCGGTACGGAGACGGCTTCTTCGGCAAGATCGGGCGCATGGGCGGGCGTAAGGGTGGAGAGACCACCAAGGAGCGCTACGGGATCGAGTTCTACCAGCGGATAGGCCGCAAGGGCGGCTCCCGCTAGTCCGGGTCCCCGCTCACGAGCCGGCTCGGACGCGCGCGGGCGCCGCTGCCTGCATGGATGCGGGGTCCGGGGAACGGACCGGTCAGCTCCACCCGTATACTCGCAAGGTAGGCTTCCGGTTTCGGAAGCCCCCTCGCGAGCACCTTCGTACGGCGACCCCAGGAGAGGCTTTGCGCTCCAGCGTCGACGTCCACAACTACCTGCTCGACAGCGACGTGCCGCACGAGCTGTCGACCCTCCCGGGGCCCCTGCGGGACCTCGCGGACGCGCCCGACGTGCTCGGCCTGCCGGCGATCGCCGTGGGGCGGCCGGCGGTCTTCTCCGACTCCGACGGCGTGGTGCTCGTGCTCGCGCCCGCCGACGCGCCCGTCGACCTCCAGGCCGTGACCGAGCTGCTGCGCCGGCCCGGCCTGCGGCCGGTCGCGCCCGACCAGGCGCCGGGCGTCACCGGCTACCTGCTCAAGACCGTGCCGCCGGTCGCCCTGGAGTGCCGCGCCGACGTGGTCATCGACCCGCGCCTGGCCGGGCAGGACGTGGTGTACACGGCCGCCGGCGAGGCCGGCGTCATCCTCAAGGTCCGGGGCACCGACCTGGTGAAGACGACCGATGCCCTGGTGTTCCCTGTGACCAGGACGTAGTGCGCACGGCACGTGCGGTCTCCGCCGGCGGGCTCGTCCTGGCCGAGCCCTCGCCTGCCGCGCCGGTCGTCCTGATCGCCCGCGTCTCGTCCGCGGGGGCGCACCAGTGGACCCTCCCCAAGGGCCAGCAGGAGGAGGGCGAGAGCCTGGAGCAGACCGCGCTGCGCGAGGTCCGCGAGGAGACCGGTCTGGACGCCCGCATCCTCTCGCCGCTCGATACGATCGACTACTGGTTCGTGTGGGCCCCGGAGCAGACCCGGTACCACAAGTTCGTGCACCACTACCTCATGCTGGCGACCGGCGGCGACCTCGCCGGGCACGACGACGAGGTGACGGAGGCTCGCTGGTTCGAGCCCGGGGAGGCTGCGGAGGCGATGACCTTCGCCAACGAGCGGCGGCTGCTGGCGCTGGCCGGGGAGCGGCTGGCCGGCCAGGAATTCGCGGCGGGCCCATGAGGGCCCGGGCGGTGCGACTGCTCGCCGCGCTGGCGCTGTCGCTCGGCGGCGCCGCATGGCCGCTCGCCTCGGCCCGCGCCGCGCAGGTCCAGCCGGCCGCCCCCGCCTTGGAGCTGCAGCTGGTCGCGATCAGCCCGTCGGTGGCGCCGGAGCAGCCGCTCGGCCTGCGCCTGCGCGCCCGCAACCCCGGCGACGTGCCCCTGCGCGACCTGGTGCTGCGCGTGTACCGGGGCGCTCCCGTCGGCACCCGGTCCGAGCTGCAGCAACGGCTCGCGAGCGGATCCCCCGCCGGGACCCTGATCGCGTCGCGGCCGCTGCCCGGGCTGGAGGTCGGCGCCGGCCGGACCGCGCCGCTGCCGCCGCAGGACGTCGACCTGCCGGCCCGCCTCGGCGCCGCCAGCGCCGGCGCGGTCGTCCCGATCCACGTGCAGCTCGACGCCGACGCCGCCGGTGAGCGGGTCCAGGACGCCCTCGACACGTGGGCGGTGGTCGTCAGCGGGCAGGTCGCCAACCCGCTGCGGCTGTCGCTGCTGGTCCCCATGACCGAGCCGACCCACCGCACCCCCGACAAGGTCTTCGCCGACTCCAGGCTCGCGGCCGTCCTCTCCCCCGGCGGGCCGCTCGGCCGCATCGCCGCCGAGCTGGCCAAGCCCGGCGCGGCGCCGGTCAGCCTGGTCGTCGACCCGCTGCTGGTCGAGGAGGCCGCCGCGATGGCGGCCAACGACTGGCCCCTGCGCGGCAGCACCACGGCGGAGCCGCAGACGATCCCCGGCGACGACCCGCGCTCGCTGGCGGCCAAGTCGTTCCTGCACAACCTCGGGCTCGCCGCGAACCGGCGGGGTGTCCCCCTGACCGCCTTCCCCTACGCGGGCGGCGACCTCGCCGCGCTGGTCCGCCACGGTCTGGAGGCCGACGCGACGGCGCTGATCGCCAAGGGTCGGCGCGACCTGGAGGCGGCGCTCGGGACCACCCCCGACGAGCGTCTGGCCTGGCCGCCCGGCGGCGCGGTCGACCCGGCCCTGCTCCGCGTCCTGGAGCGGGCGCGCGTGCGCGACGTGGTCGTGTCCCACCAGCTCCTGCCGGTCGACTCGCCGTGGACGCAGAACGCCCCGGTCAAGCTGGCCGCCGGGGACGGCCCGCCGAGCACGGCCCTGGTCCCCGACCCCGGCCTGTCCGCCGCGGTCGCCGACCCGCGGGGGGCCGACGAGCCCGCCGTGCTCGCCCAGCGGGTGCTGGCCGAGAGCGCGGTCGCCTGGCTGGAGCGGCCGGGCGGGACCAGGCCGGCAGCCCGCGGCGTGCTGATCGCGCCGCCGCAGCGGTGGCGCCCCGCACCCGCGTTCTTCTCCGCCCTGCTGAAGGGCCTCGGCCAGGTCCCCTGGCTGGACGTCGTGCCGGCCCATCAGCTCGCCGGCGGCGTGCCGCAGGGTCCCGGCGACCAGGAGCGCACGCTCGCGCCGTACGGCCAGCCCCTGATAGGCCAGGAGCTGCCGGGCTCCTACCTGGCGCGGATCGCCGGGGTCGAGCGGCGCCTGGCCAGTTTCCGGTCGACCGTGGGGCCCGGCTATGCTCCGGCCGACGACTTCACCCGCGACCTCTACGTCGCCGAGTCCGCCGCGTACCGCCGGCCGGCGACCCGCCTGCGCGGGACCCAGCACATCCGCGCCGTGGACGAGGGCATCGCCAGCGTGTACAGGAGGATCCGCATCCAGGCAACGCAGGTGACCCTGACCAGGCGCGACGGGAACGTGCCGGTGTCGGTGACCAACTCCGGGAACGAGCCGCTGACCGTGCGGCTGCGGCTGTCGTCCCCCCGGGTCGACGTGACCCAGCAGGTCAGCGAGCCGTTCGTGATCGGCGGCCGCAGCGGCGCGACCATGGCGCCGCGCGTGCGCACCCGCGCCACCGGCAGGTTCCCGGTCACCGCCGAGGTGCTGAGCGCCGACGGCCGCGTGATCATCACGCGCGCGGACGTGCAGGTCCGCTCCACGGTGATCAGCCGGGTGACGTTGGTGCTGCTGGGCGGCTCGCTGGCGTTCCTGCTGGTCTGGTGGGGTCGCAAGAACCTCGGCCGCGGCCGCCGCCCGCAACCGCCGCGGCGGCGCCTGGCCGAGGCCGGCGTCGAGCGGGCGGGCCGGTGACCCGCCCCGTGGCCGGCCGGCCCCGGGACCCGCGCGCACCGGGCCCGCCGGGCGCAGCCGATCCGCCGGGCGGGCCGTACCCGGCGGAGCAGGCGGACCCGGGGACCGCGGTGAAGGACCCGCCGCCCCCGGACGGCGCCGCCGAGGCCGCGGCCGTCGAGGGCGAGGCGTCGCTGGCCCGCTCCACCCTGATCATGACCATCGGCACCGGGCTGTCGCGGGTCACCGGGGTGCTGCGGGTGACCGCGCTGGCGGCCACCCTCGGCATCACCGAGAGCAAGGTGGCCGACACCTACAACCTGGCCAACACCACTCCCAACGTCATCTACGAGCTGGTCCTCGGCGGGATCCTGTCGTCGATCTTCGTGCCGGTGTTCGTCCAGGCCCGCAAGCAGGAGGGCCGCGAGGCCGCCTGGCACCTCGCGCGGCTGGTGATGACCCTGACGATCGTGGTGCTCGGGGCGCTCAGCCTGGCCAGCATCCTCGGCGCGAGCTGGATCATGCGCCTGTACACGCTCGGGGTGGACGACCCGGCGCTGCGCGCCGAGCAGCAGCGCATCGGCACCCTCCTGCTGGTCATGTTCCTCCCGCAGATCGTCTTCTACGGCGTCGGGGCGGTCATGACCGGGCTGCTCAACGCCAACCGGCGCTTCGGCGTGCCGATGTTCGCGCCGGTGCTGAACAACCTCACCGTGATCGCGGTCGGGGTCGCCTACTACCTGCTGGTCGGCGGCCAGGCCAAGCAGCTCGACCAGCTCACCTTCGGCGACGAGCTGCTGCTCGGCCTCGGCACCACCGCCGGGGTCGTGGCCATGACGATGGTGCAGTGGCCGTTCCTGCGGCGGCTGGGCTTCCGCTACCGCCCGGCCTGGGACCTGCGCCACCCGGGGCTGCGCCGGATGGCGGGCCTGAGCGTGTTCACGATCGGCTACGTGATCGTCAACCAGCTCGCCTACCTGGTCGTGCCGATCCTCAGCAACAAGGTGCAGGGCGGCAACGCCGCCTACGCCTACGCGTTCATGTTCTTCCAGCTCCCCCACGGGCTGTTCGCGGTGTCGGTGATGACCGCGCTGCTGCCGCCGATGAGCGAGCAGGCGCTCGCGCGAGACTGGGGCTCGTTCCGCGTCTCGCTCTCCCAGGGCATCCGGCTGACCGCGTTCGTGCTGGTGCCGGCGACCGTGGGCTACCTGGTGCTCGCCCGCCCCGTGGTGCGGCTGCTGCTGGCCCACGGCAACGTCGGCGACGCCAGCATCGACCTGGTGGTGCGCGTGGTGGTGCTGTTCGTGCTCGGGCTGGTGTCGTTCTCGGTCTTCCAGCTCGTGCTGCGCGCCTTCTACGCCCTGCAGGACACCAGGGTGCCGTTCACGGTCAACCTCGTCGCCGCGATCGTGAGGGTCGCGGTCGACGTGGTGCTGTTCTTCTCCCTGCCGGGCCCGTGGAAGGTCGCGGGCATCGCCGCCGGGCACGGGATCTCCTACACGGTCGGCTCGCTGCTGCTGCTGGACCGCCTACGCCGGCGCATCGGCGGCCTCGGGGCCGCGCGGATCCTGGCCGCGACAGCCCGCATCGGGCTGGCGAGCCTGGCGATGGGGGTGGCCGCCGGCGCCGCCGCCGCGGCCGCCGGCACGCTCGCCGGCCCCGGCCTCGCGCGCGACCTGGCGATGGTCACCGCGGGCGTGGTGGCCGGGCTGCTGGCCTATCTGCTCGCCGCGCGGATGCTGGGCGTCCGCGAGCTGGACGCGGTGCGCACGATGGTCCGCCGCCGCATCGGCCGGACGACCGCGGTCTCCTGACGCGCCCGCGGACCACGTCGCCGAACCGTTCCCGGCCGCCTCGCCGTGATCCGCGGCGCGCCCGGTCGAGCCCGAGCAGCACCCCCTCGTCCCCGAGCACGAGGAGCGCCTGCTACACTCGCGTCGTCCGGCCGCCGTGCGCTCCCTTCGGCTTTCCTGAGTTCACCAGCATGACCCAGCCGCGACTCGACGCGGGCGCTCCCCGCATCCTCGCCGGACGCTACCGGCTTCACGGAAAGCTGGCGGACGGCGCGCTGGCGACGGTCTGGCGCGCGACCGATCAGGTGCTCGGCCGTGACGTCGCGATCAAGCTGCTCCACGCCCAGCTCGCGGCCGACCCCGAGATCGCCGGCCAGTTCCGCCACGAGGCGGTCGGGGCGGCGAGCCTCAACCACCCCGGGATCGTGCGCGTGTTCGACACCGGCGAGCACGAGGGCATCCCCTACCTGGTGATGGAGCTGGTGGAGGGCCGCACGCTCCAGGACGTGCTGCGGACGTCGGGACCGCTGCCGCCGGCGAAGGCCGCACGGATCGCCTCGGACGTCGCGGTCGCGCTCGACTACGCGCACCGCGCAGGCGTGGTGCACCGCGACGTCAAGCCCGCGAACATCCTGCTGTGCGCGGACGGGCAGGTGAAGGTCGCGGACTTCTCGATCGCCAAGGTGTCCGGCGCCGGGGACGTCACCCGGACCGGCGACATGCTCGGGACCGCCGGCTACCTCGCCCCCGAGCAGGTCCAGGGGGAGGAGGTCGACGGCCGCACCGACGTGTACTCGCTGGGCGTGTGCCTGTACGAGATGCTCACCGGCCGCGCGCCGTTCAAGACCCGCTCGACCCTCCAGACGGCCATGGCGCACCTGCGGTCGGACCCGCTGCCCCCGCGGGCGGTCCGCGTGGGTGTCCCGCGCGAGCTGGACGCCGTGGTGATGCGCGCGATGGCCAAGGACCGCAACCATCGCTTCCCCACCGCGCAGGCGATGGCGTCAGCCCTGGCGGGCCTCGCCGAGCAGCACGACGTCGACCAGCAGACCCTCCCGGTCGCCGGCGGCCACCAGTCCACCGCGCCCACGGCCGCGTACGGGTCCGGCCCGGGGACCGGCGAGTTCCTCCGGCACGAGGGCCGGCCGCTCGGGCTCACGCTGCTGGTGGTGGCACTGCTGGTGATCGCGGGGTCCATCCTGATCAAGGCGGACGTGATCCCGGTCCCGAACGTGAAGCGCCAGCCGGCCGCCTCGACAGGAGGCCCCGCCGCCGCCCAGCCGCTGCGGGTGAAGGCGACCGGCGCGTTCGACCCCGACGACCCGCAGCAGGCGGGCGAGCACGACGAGCTCGCCCCGCTGGCGACCGACGGCGACCCGGACACCGCCTGGCGGACCGACTCCTACACCACGGCCCAGCTCGGCGGGCTCAAGGACGGTGTCGGCCTGATCCTGGACGCCGGAGCGCCCGTCCAGGCACGGCGGCTGGACCTCGACCTGCTGGTCGGCGGGGGCGCCGCCGAGGTCTACGCTGCCGACGAGCCGGCCGCCTCCCTCGACGGCTGGAAGCGTGTAGCCGGCTTCCGGGAGCTGGACCGGTCGACGTCGTTCGAGCTGGACGGCGGTCCGGCCCGCTACTTCATGGTCTGGTTCACGGAGCTGCCGCCGTACGGGGGCAAGTTCCGCGCCCAGGTCTCCGAGGTCCGGCTGCTCCCATGAGCCCGGAGGCGCCCGGCGACCCGCCACCGCCGGCCCCGGCCGCCCCGGCCCGCCCCGCCGCGCACCCGCCCCCGGCCGCTCCGGGGGCACCCACCGACGAGGAGCTGCTGGCGGCGCATCTCGCCGGCGACCCGGACGCGTTCTGCCTGCTCGTCGGCCGGTACGAGCGCCGGGTGTACGGCATCTGCCTGCGGATCCTCGCCAATCCCGAGGACGCCCAGGACGCCGCCCAGGAGGCGTTCATCGCGGTGCTGCGCCGCGCCGCGAGCTTCGCCGGGCAGGCCGCGCTGTCGACATGGATCCACCGGGTCGCGGTCAACGCCGCGATCGACCAGGCGCGCCGCCGCGGCCGGGTCGCGGGCGTCCCGCTCGACGACCGGCTGCTCCCGCCCGCGGCCGGCACCGATCCCGGCGAGCAGGTGAGCACCCGCGTCACCCTGCAGGCCGAGATCGCCCGGCTGCCGGAGGAGTTCCGGGCGGCGCTGGTCCTGTGCGACCTGTGCCGGCTGCCGTACGCGCAGGCGGCGGAGGTCCTCCAAGTGGCGGTCGGGACCGTGAAGAGCAGGGTGTTCCGCGCCCGTGCCGCGCTCGCCGGTGCGCTGCACGGCCTGGACCCGCGCGGGCGCCAGGCGCCGGGAACCGCGCGCCCGCCGGGCGCGTCCCACCAGTCGACCGGCAGACCGGTACCGGAGTGAGGAGCGCCAGCGTGCCGCACGATCACGGGCATCCCGACAGCGAGCGCCTCGCCGCGCTCGTCGCCGGCGAGGCGCTCGCCGACGCCGCGGCGCTGCGGGCGCACGTCGCGGACTGCGCGGACTGCCAGGCGCGCGCCGACGCGCTTGCGGGCGTCGGCGCGGCACTCTCGGACCTGCCCGAGCCCGAGCTGCCCGCCGGCTTCCACGACCGCCTCATCGCCGCCGTCCGCAACGAGTCCGCGCGGCTGGCCCGCGCCCCGGGCGGCGCACCCGACGCCGTCCAGCCGGACGCGTCGCGCCGCGAGGGGGCACCCGCGGCTGGCGAGCCCTGGCTGCCTGCGGCCGGGTCCGCCGACACGGAGGCTCCCGTGCGCGCCACCGCATCGGCATCCGGCGGCCCGCGGACTCCCGCATCCGCCTCGGCGCCCGCGTCCGGAGCGCCGATCCCCCTGCGTCGCGGCGGCGACGGCCGGGCCACCGGGGGGGCCGCGCAGGGCGAGCGCGCCCGCGCGGCCGGACGGCGGCGTGCTCGCGGGTGGCTCACCCGCCCCGCCACCTGGGCCGCGGCGGCGGCGGTGCTGCTGGTCGCGATCGGCGCGGGCAACCTGGCCCTGTCCACGCGGGAGCGGGCCGAGGAGACGTCGGCGGCGCGGGGCGGCGCGCCGGCGCTGTCCCGCGCGGACCAGGGTGCCGCCAAGGCGGCGGCCGGGCAGCCCCCTGTCCGCCTGTTCGCGGCCGGCGACGTCAGCCTGGCGAGCGTCCGCGGCGATCTCGCCAGGCGCCCGGAGCTACGCGAGGCCTACGACCAGGCCGCGTCCCCCTCCCCCAAGGACGCCGCCGGCACGCGCGGACAGGCGGACAACCAGAGGGGTGGGCAGGCGGCGGCGCCGGAGGCGGCCGGTCCAGGCGGCCAGCCGGGCCGGTTCGCCGGTGACGAGCTGCGCGCGTGCCTCGCCGCCGCCGGCCCCGGCCGCCCCGCGTTCTTCCTCCAGGGGACCTACCTGGGCAGGCCGGCGACGATCCTGGTCACGCTCGAGGGATCCCCACCCGCGCGGATGCGGCTGACCGCGTTCGCCCGGGGCGACTGCGCCACGATCCTGGGCACCGAGCAGGGGCCACCCGCGCCGCCCCCCGGCCGCTGATCCGCCTACCAGATCCCCGCGGCCCGGATGTAGGCGACCGCGCCGCCGATCAGGTACACGACCCCCAGCGCGGGGCTGAGGGGGGACGCGCCGGCCAGCGCCATCGTCACGGCGATGCCGACCACCAGCCCGGCCACGGCGAGCGCGCCGAAGACCCGCCCCGTCCGCCTGCCCACCGCCGCCCGCGCGGCCGACCCGACCACCAGGCCGAGCAGTGCCGCGATCAGCAGGCCCGCCCGCAGCCCCGTCACCGCGAGCACCAGACCCCCGGCCGCCCCGGTCGCGATGGCCGCTCCGAGCGACCGGCCGAGCAGGGAGACCTGCGGGCGACCCCGCGCGCGGCCGCTCTGCCGCGCGCACACCGGGCACTTCTGCCCCACCGGCGTGCTCACCATGCAGCGCGGGCAGATCGGCGTGCCGCAGGTCGAGCACTGCAGCCGCGTCTCGACCCCGGGATGGTTGCTGCAGGTGGGCGTGTGCGCCTCGGCGGTCATGGTAGACAAGAGCCTACTCTGGAAACCCCACCCGGGTACCGCCCCGCAGCCGGGCCGCCGCACACCTGACCGGCCGGGACCGCCGCCAGGCGGGCCGCGCTCTTCGCCGTCGGGTCCCGGCCGGAGGCGGACAGGCCCTGTGGGACAATGAAGTGGTCCGCGATGCCGGCGCCGGGTCGTCATCCGGCAGGGGAATTGCGGAGCCGCCGGACCCGTTGCGCGAGGGAAAGCCTCGTCCCCGTACGGAGGGCAGATCGCAGGGATGACGAGTTCGAGAACCGAGGCGCCGGTGCTGGTCGTCGGCGCCGGACCCGCCGGCCTCACCGCGGCGCTCTACGCCGCCCGCGCCAACCTCCACCCCATCGTGATCGAGGGGTTCCATGCCGGCGGCCAGCTCATGACCACGACCGAGGTCGAGAACTACCCCGGCTTTCCCGCCGGCATCCTCGGTCCCGAGCTGATGGGCAAGATGCGCGAGCAGGCGGAGCGTTTCGGCGCGAGGTTCGTGACCGCCGACGCCTCGAAGGTCGACCTGTCGCGCTCGCCCTTCCAGGCCTGGGCCGACGACGAGGTGTACATCGGCAAGGCGTTGATCGTCTCGACCGGGGCCAAGGCCAGGATGCTCGGGGTCGAGGGCGAGCAACGCCTGCTGGGCAGGGGCGTGTCGACCTGCGCCACGTGCGACGGCTTCTTCCACCGTGGCCGGCCGCTGGTGGTCGTCGGCGGCGGCGACTCGGCCCTGGAGGAGGCGACCTTCCTCACCCGCTTCGCCACCGGGGTCACGGTCGTCCACCGGCGGGACCGCCTGCGCGCCTCGAAGGTGATGCAGGACCGGGCCTTCGCCAACCCGAAGATCCAGTTCGTCTGGAACTCGGTGGTCACGGAGGTGATCGGCGACCCGACGGTGTCCGGGCTGCGCCTGCGCGACGTGCAGACCGGCGCGGAGTCCGAGCTGGAGGTCGCCGGGATGTTCGTGGCCATCGGGCACGTGCCGAACACCGAGCTGTTCGTCGACCAGCTCCAGCTCGACGGCAACGGCTACATCGTGGTCCGCACCCCCGGGACCGCGACGAGCGCCGACGGCGTGTTCGCCGCCGGCGACGTCGTCGACCACACCTACCGCCAGGCGGTCACGGCCGCCGGGACCGGCTGCGCGGCCGCGATCGACGCCGAGCGTTGGCTCGAGGCCCACGGGCACGATGCGGGCGCCACGACGGACAACTGGGCCGACGGCTGAGGGTCCGGGATGCCAGCTAGAGGGCGCCGATCCGCTGGTCAGGTGCGCCGGGAGCAACTCGCCCGGTCGGCCGCGGACGCGCGTGCGCCCGAGCGCCAGGGGGAAGGAATACGGTGTCCGCCGGTGATCGTTCTCGGCTACGACTTCCCGTAGGGCTTCACGGCGCCGGCTGGCGCCGCATCTGCCGAGTCGCCCGCTCAGCGCGGTCGACCCAAGCGACTGAGGAGGTGGGGTGCGAGCGGGTCCCGACCCGCGCAGGCACCGAGACCATGGGCGATGCTGCAACCGTGACCGATGCGACCTTCGACGCCGACGTGCTCGGCTCCTCCACACCGGTGCTGGTCGATTTCTGGGCCGAGTGGTGTGGACCCTGCCGGATGGTCTCCCCGCTCCTGGAGGAGATCGGCGACGAGCACAAGGGCCGGATCATCGTCGTCAAGCTGAACGTGGACGAGAACCCGCAGGTCGCGCAGCGGTACGGGGTCATGAGCATCCCGACGCTCGCCCTGTTCGTCGAAGGCCAGGAGAAGAAGCGCCTGGTCGGCGCGATGCCCAAGCGGGTCATCCTCGCCGAGCTCTCCGAGTACCTCACGTAGGTCCCGCGCCCGGCTCGCCCTCCTGCGTCCCCGCAGCCGCCGGCTGCGGTTCAGGAGGTGCCAGGAGGTCGGTGGGGGGCTCAGGGTTCTGCCGGGCGCTCGTGCGCGGGGACCGGTCGGAGTGCCGGCTTCGCGGGAACCGGGACCCTCAGCCGGCCGAGCGCGGCCTCGCCCACGTCTTTCCAGCTCAGCGCGGTCCGAAGGTCCATCCGCATCAGCGGGAACCGCGGATGGTCACGGACGACCTGGAAGCCGCTCGCCTCCAGGAACCCCGCGGGGACGTGGCAGCGGCGCCCGTCCCACGCCCGGTCCGCGAAGGCCTCCGCCGCACGGACCTTGCGCTTGGTGAGATCCCGGGCCATCGACTGGAGCAGGACCCGGCCGAGCCCCTGTCCTTCGAAGGCCGGACCGACCGCGAGCGTGGCCAGCAGGACCGCATCGCGGCTGACCGGGCGGGCGCCCTGGCTGCCGACCTGGTCGAAGTACTTCGCGGGGGCGTAGAGGGAGTAGCCGGCCACGGTCCCGTCGACCGTGACCAGGTGCCCAACCGGTCCCCATTCCATGACGACGGTCGAGATCCACGACCCCTTCTGCGCCTCCGCCTCGTCCGAGCCGAGGGGTTTGGCGCGCATGCCCAGCTCCCAGAAGGCGCAAGCCCTGCAGGGATCGGGGAGCTGGGCATGCGACTTCGTGTCGAGCGGGGTGAGCCGTCGTCCCATGACTACCGCGATTCCCCCGAGTAGGTGTCAGCAGGCCGGGGGCGACGGACGACCAGAAGCGCCCAGAGGATCCCGATCGCGAGTCCGACGGCGAAGCCCTGGCCTACGCGGCCGAGCACGTACCAGCTTGGGGGCACGCGCAACTCCTTCCCGGGTCGTCCGGTGGGTCGCCCTCCTCAGGCCACGCAACCGAACCCACGCGGCACCGTATCCTGCGTGTCCCAGGCGAGAACGAGCACGTCGATGCTATCAACGGCCCAGGAAGGGTGTCGAGGAAGGCGCTCGAGGTTATCCTGCCCGCATGACCGGCACCGATCCCTTCCTGCCGCGCTACGCCCGCGGCACCCGCGCCATGACCGCGTCCGAGATCCGAGCCCTGTTCGCGGTCGCCGCCCGGCCCGAGGTGGTGAGCCTGGCCGGTGGCGCGCCCTACACCGCCGCCCTCCCCTTCGACGACATCCGCGAGCTGGTCGATGCCGTCCTGTCGACGGAGGGATCCACGGCCCTCCAGTACGCCGCCGGCCAGGGCGACCCTCGGCTCCGGGAGGTCGTCGTGGGGCTGATGCGCGAGGAGGGGATCGCGGCCTCACCGGACGACGTGGTCCTCACGGTCGGCTCCCAGCAGGCACTCGACCTGCTCGCGCGGATGTTCTGCGACCCCGGGGACGTGATCGTCGCCGAGGGTCCGTCCTACGTCGGCGCGCTCTCCGCCTTCTCCCAGTACCAGGTCCAGGTCGTCCACGTGCCGCTGGACGACGCGGGGCTGGACCCCGACGCGCTCGAGGTCACACTCGCCCGCCTGGACCGCGAGGACCGCCGCGTCAAGTTCCTGTACACAGTGCCCAACTTCCACAACCCCGGCGGTGTCACGCTGGCCGAGGAACGGCGCGACCGCGTCCTCGAGCTGGCCCGGCGCCACAACGTGCTCGTGCTGGAGGACAACCCCTACGGTCTGCTCGCGTTCGAGGGCGAGGTGCCGAGGGCGCTGCGGGCCAGGGACAGCGCGAACGTCGTCTACCTCGGCACCCTGTCCAAGGTGTTCTGCCCAGGCCTGCGGATCGGGTGGGCGCTCGTCCCGCCGTCGCTGCGTTCCCGCCTGATCCTGGTCAAGGAAGCGGCCGACCTGTGCTCGTCGAGCTTCGCCCATGCCGTGGCGTACCGGTACTTCGTCGAGAGCCCGTGGCGGGAGACGCTCAAGGCCATGCGCGAGCTGTACCGCGAGCGGCGCGATGCCATGCTGGACTCGCTGCAGGAGAGCTTCCCACCCGGGTCCAGATGGACCCACCCCGGCGGCGGCTTCTACGTCTGGGTGACGCTGCCCGAGCAGCTCGACGCCCGGGCGATGCTGCCCAAGGCGATCGGAGCGCGGGTCGCCTACGTCCCCGGCAACGCCTTCTACGCCGACGATCAGGGAGCCTCCAGCCTGCGGCTGTGCTATTCGTTCCCGTCTCCGGACCGGATCCGCGAGGGCATCCACCGCCTCGCGCCGGTCGTGGGCGAGGAGCTGGACCTGCTGCGCGCGTTGGGCGGGCTGGCCGAGCCCAGGCCGGGGTCATGAGCACGCCACACACCGTCGCGGTCGTCTCGGGCGGCCTCTCGTTCGAGCGCGAGGTGTCGCTGCGGTCCGGCCGGAGAGTGGGCGACGCGCTGCAGTCGCAGGGCTACACGGCCGTGTCCCTGGACGCCGACGAGACGCTGGTGAAGGCGCTCCTGTCGGAGGAGTTCGAGGCCGTCTTCATGGCGCTGCACGGCCGCTACGGGGAGGACGGCACCGTCCCGGCACTGCTCGACCTGCTGGGCATCCCGTTCACCGGCTCGGGATTCGAGGCCAGCCGGCTGGCATGGGACAAGCTGGCGGCCAAGACGATCCTCCGGCGCGCGGGCCTGACCACACCCGAGGCGGTGCCGGTCTCCAAGGGCGCCCTCCAGGAGCTCGGCGCCGGGGCGATCCTGGACCACGCCGTCCAGCAGCTCGGGCTGCCGCTGGTGGTCAAGCCGAACCGCGGCGGCTCCGCACTGGGGGTGCGGGTGGTCGAGCGTCCCGCCGAGCTGGCCACCGCGCTGTTCGCCGCCTTGAGCTATGACGACACGGCGTTCATGGAACGCCACGTCGAGGGCATCGAGGTCGCCGTCGCGGTCGTCGACGGGTTCCACGAGCTGCCGGTCGTGCAGATCGACCCCGTGCAGGGCCGCTACGACTTCGCAGCCAGGTACACCCACGGGGCCACGGAGTTCACCGCGCCGGCGGCCATCGACCCCGAGTCGACCGGGCGCTGCCAGGCTGCCGCCAGAGAGGCGCACCGGGCGCTCGGCTGCCGCGACCTCTCCCGCATCGATGCCATCCTCGACGCCGAGGGGACCTGCTGGATCCTCGAGGTGGACACCGCTCCCGGCCTGACCGAGACGAGCCTGGTCCCCACGGCCGTCGACGCCGCGGGCATCTCGTTCGCGGCCTTCGCCGTGCACCTGGCCGACCGGGCGCTCGCCCGCCAGCCACGCTGACGGGCAGCGACGAGCCCACCGCCCACCGGCCCGCCGATGGCCGCGGCCTCCCGGTCCGGACCTGCGGTCCCCGCCCACCCGCCGCCCCGCTGAGCAACAGCCGACACCGCGTCGGTCGCGGCGCAGACCGGCGTCCTCAGGTCTTCGAGTCCGAGACGTGCCTCCCGGTGCCCTCCTCCGGGACCGGATCCGCTCAGAAGCTGCCCGGGCGGACACGCGTTCGCGCGCGCCGTGCGCGAGGGCCGTTCCCCCTCAGGCGGGCAGCTCCACCCTCCGGCCCAGCTGATCGACCTCGGCCTCCACGCCTGCCGGGCTCTCGCCGCTGCCGGGAACTGCGGGAAGCTCGTCGGCCTTCAGCCCGATCGCGTCACAGATGCGCTGCAGGTCATCGAGACTCGCAAACTCGATCAGCACCTTGCCCTTTCGCTTGCCGATCTCGACCCGCACCCGTGTCTCGAGGCGATCGGACAGCCGTTCTGCCAGGTCACTGACTCCCGGTGCCAGGAAGCGGGTCCGCCCGGCGCGGCCCGACTCCCGGTCCTTGGACCCGAACACGCGGTCGTCCAGCCGTGACCTGCGGGCCAGCTCCTCCGCCTGGCGGACCGTCAGACCCTCCGAGATGATCCGGTCCGCGAGCTGCTCCTGTTGCTCGGCGTCCTGCAGCGAGGCGACGGCCCGGGCGTGGCCTGCAGACAAGGTCCCCGCGGCGACTCTCCGCTGCACGGTGGCAGGGAGGGTCAGCAGCCGCAGCGCGTTGGTGATCGCCGGCCGGCTCTTGCCGAGCCGGCCGGCGAGATCGTCATGGGTCACGCCGAAGTCGACGAGCAGCTGCTCGTAGGCGGCCGCCTCCTCGAGGGGGTTGAGGTCCTGGCGGTGGACGTTCTCGATCAGCGCGTCGCGGAGCAGGTTCCCGTCCGGCGTCTGGCGGACGACGGCGGGGATGACGTCCAGGCCGGCAAGCCTCGCGGCGCGGACCCGCCGCTCACCCATGACCAGCTGGTACCGGTCGCCGGCCGGACGCAGGACGATCGGCTGCAGCACGCCGACCGCCGAGATGCTGGCGGCCAGCTCGGAAAGCTCCTCCTCGCCGAAGACCCCGCGTGGCTGCCGTGGGTTGGAGTCGATCAGGTCGACGGGGATCTCGTGGTACCCGAGCCCGCTGTCCCCCAGCAGCCGTTCCCGGCGTGCCACGAGCGCGCTCGACAGGGCCGCATCCGTCTGGGAGCCGTCCTCGCCCCCATCTCGGGGCAGGCTGGGGATCAGCGCCTCCAAGCCACGGCCGAGGCCGCCACGTGGTCGCATCAACGTCGCTCTCCTTCGTGCGCCGCCAGGAGCCCTGCTCGCGCGGCCACCTCCTGGGCGAGGTCGCGATAGGCGATCCCACCACGGGACATCGGGTCGTAGAGCGCGATCGGCTGCCCGAACCCAGGTGCCTCGGAGAGCCGGACGCTTCGCGGCACGATAGTCCGGTACACGAGTTCGCCGAAATGCCGCCGGATCTCCGCGACGACCTGCTCGGCCAGCCGGGTTCGGGCGTCATACATGGTGAGCGCGACTCCCCCCACGTTGAGCCGCGGATTCAGGTTCGCCCGTACCAGCTCGATGTTGTGCAGCAACTGCCCGAGACCCTCGAGAGCGTAGTACTCGCACTGGATCGGGATCAGGAGCTCATCGGCGGCCGAGAGCGCGTTGACCGTCAGGAGCCCGAGCGAGGGCGGGCAGTCGATCAGGACCATGTCGTACAGCTCGTTCAGGGATTCCAGCGCCCGGCGCAGGCGGATCTCCCTGGAGAACGCGCTGACCAGTTCGATCTCGGCACCGGCGAGGTCCACGGTACTGGGCAGGACGTCCAGACCCGGGAGGATGGAGGGGTACAGGGCGTCCTTGGCCTGAAGCTCGCCGTGCAGGACCTCGTACACCGAGCGCTCGACGTCGCGCTGCGTCAAGCCGAGCCCGGTCGAGGCGTTCGCCTGCGGGTCGAGGTCCACCACCAGGATGTGTCCGCCGGCGAGGGTCAGATAGGCGGCCAGGTTGACGGCCGTCGTGGACTTCCCGACCCCGCCCTTCTGGTTCGCGACGGCGACGATCTGGCCTCGCCGACGGTCGTATGGAGGGCTGATCCGAAAGGACACCCGCGCCGCAGCCACCGGGTCGCGAGACCCGTACGATGTTTCACGTGGAACCTCAGGCTCCAGGAATGGGGATCGAGGGGTTGGCGCGGTGATGACCTGCCCCGGAGCCGCCGGTGTGTACCCTCCGCTCATCGTCGAGTCCTCCCGCCAGGGGTCCTGGAGCCGAGCGCCGGCTGGCCGGCGACTCCTCCAGCCGGTGCTCCCGACCTCGTCCACGGCTTCACTCCCGTCGCGCCACTCACGCTGAGTTGCTGCTGCCACGCCGCCGCCTGCAGACCAACACGGTAGCCACAAGGCGGACAATCGGTCGCCGGCGTCTCCTGGTCGCCCCAACCGGTCCTTCGGACGCCCGGCTCGGCGAAGATCCTCGGCTCGACATCCGCACTCGTGCGTCCCGGTCGTCCCCCGGCATCCATCATGTCAGCGGTTGCCGTTGTGGGAGGCCCAGCCGCCGGGGGAAGCGCTGTGGAGTGGCGGCGGCCTTCGTAATCATAATGACCGCGCCAGGGGGGTCAACCGTCGCCGCCTGATTCTGGACTGCTCTGACGCGACCACCACCCAGTTGTCGCGACACCCTCGTCAGGACGGCATGCTCACCCTTCTCCAGCCGGCCACGCGCGGCCAGCAGCAGCCCGCCGATCCGCAGCAGCGGGAGGCCAAGCTCCAGAACCGCGGTCGGGGCGCCGAGCGCCCGCACCACGGCGACGTCGAAACGCTCGCGCTCCGAGGTCCTCCCGAACGTCTCCAGGCGCTCGTGGACCACCCGGACGTTGGTCAGGCCGAGTGCCGTCGCCGTCGCCTGCACCCACTCCAGGCGGCGGCGGTGGGCATCGACAAGCGTGAAGCTCGTCCCGGGAAACACGCGCGCCAGGGGCAGACCCGGAAGGCCGGCACCCGAGCCCAGGTCCACCCACTGCTCGTGCGGGCGCGGCCTGCGCAGCAGCGCCAGCCCGAGCGCGTCGTCCAGATGCCGTTCCCGGAGCCGGTCGCGCTCGCGGGGCCCCAGGAATCCGAGGCGGACCGCCTCCTCGTAGCGAGCCTCCAACTCCAGCAGCCCGGACAGCGCCGAGTCCGGGAGCCCCAGGCGGTCGCGAACGGCCGTCCGACCGCTCGACGCCGCTTGGTTCGGCACCGGCCCCCCCTCCCGGCTCACGGTCCACCCACAGGACGACCCGTCCCCGCCGCGTCCCGCACGCAGGTCTCGTCGACCAGCCTGCCCGTCCGGCGCCAGACGCCAACGCTGGATCGGTCAGACGCCTGGCAACGCACCGCCGCCCGTGATCCCCCGGTTGCCGCACAGTGGACGACGCCGGCAACTGGCCGGGGGGCCGCCAGGCCCTGGACCGCGTCCCGAGCTCGGTCCCGGCACCCAGGCTCAAGGGGGGCCTGGTCGAGGATGGCTCGAGGCCGCATCCGACCTCCGGCAGACCGGGTCGGCACCGACCGCCGCGCGGCCCGCTGAGGGATCAGCTCGGGATGATGGAGACGCGCCGCCGCGGCTCCTCACCGACGCTCTCGGTCGCCACGCCGTCCATCGCCGCGATCACGTCGTGGACGATCTTGCGCTCGTAGGCCGGCATCGGGGGCAGCTCCTCCGGGAGCCCGTGCTGGAGCACCCGTTCGGCGGTCTCCCGTGCCGACCGGCTGACGACCTCGCGCCGCCGCTGCTTGAACCCGTCGACGTCCAGGCTGAGACGCGTCCGCTCACCGGACTGACGGACCACGGCCAGCCGGGTCAGCTCCTCCAGCGCGCCGAGTACGTCGCCGTCGCGCCCGACCAGGACCGCGAGGTCGGGACCCTCGACCTCGACGTGCCCGCCTGCGTCGTCGCTCCAGGTCGTGATGTCCGCCTCCAGGTCGAGCAGCTCGAGGAGGCCCTCGACGAAATCAGCCGCGAGCTCGGCCTGCTGCGCGGCCAGCTCGGGGTCGACCGGGATCTGCGCGCGCTCCGGCGGCGGCCGACGGTCCCCGGCCGGACGTGCGGGTGTCGCCGGCGCGGCGTGCCCGTCGGCGTGCCCGGAACTCGCCGGCATCGAGGCCTGCTGCTCGTCCACCGCGGGGACGTCGCCGCCCACGCGGAGCGTGACCACCACCCGGGCGGGCGTGCCGAGTACGCCGAAGCTGCCGGGCACCGGCTCCTGGACGATCTCCACTTCGAGGCGGTCCCGGGGAACCCCGAGGTGCCTTCGTGCCGCCTCGATCGCGGCCTCGACCGTCCTACCGCTTCCTTCGGCGCTGTTGCTGCCCACGGCCACTGCTCTTCCCTCCACCCGCGCGCTGCGACGACGCAGGTTTCCGACCGGCCTGTGCGCCCTTCTTGGGCTGTGGCCGCTTCGGAGTCTGGCTCGTCTGGGGTCCCGACCCTTTCGAGCCGGGCGGATTGCCATTGCTCGACGACGTGGCGGCGTCCTTCTGATTCGACCCCGCCGACGCTCCGTTGTCACGCCCGGCAACCGCGTCTGTGAAGCCGGCACGGAGATTGGTGAGCAGACCGCGACGCTCCCGGCCGCTCCGCTGACCCTCGGACTTGCCCGAACCCTTGCCCGCGGTCCCGCCGTCCGCCCGGGCCTTGGTCGAGCCGTCCTTGGACTTGGACCCGCCCGTCGCGGCCTTGCCGCCGTCCTTGGACTTGGCGCTTCCGGCCGCCTCACCGCCCGGGGCGGGCTGGTTGCGGAGCATCAGGTACTGCTGCCCCATCGTCCACAGGTTCGTGGTGACCCAGTAGATGATGACCGCGAGCGGGAAGCTGACCGCGAAGACCGCGAACATGATCGGCATGACCCGGATCAGCATCTGTTGCTGGGGGTTGACCTGGGTCTGCCTTGCGAGCAACTGGCGCTGCGAGAACCACGTCGTGGAGACCATCACCGCGATCAGGACGAGGATGACCAGGCCGTCCACGGACAGGAACCTGTCGGCCCAGGTGAGCGTCCACCAGTGCGTCTCCAGCGGGACACCGAAGAACTGCTTGCCGCGGAGGATGTTGGGCTCGCCGGCGATGGTCTTCTCGAAGATGACCCGGTAGAGGGCGAGGAAGATCGGCGCCTGCGCGAGGATCGGCAGGCATCCGGCGGCCGGGTTGGCGCCCCGCTCGCGGTAGAGCGCCATCATCTCCTGGTTGAGCTTCTCCTTGTTGTCCTTGTACTTGGCCTGGAGCTTCTTGAGCTCCGGCGCGAGCTCGCTCATCGCGCGGCTGGCGCGGACCTGCTTCACGTAGAGGGGGATCAGCACGACCCGCACCGAGATCGTGAGCAGCACGATCGCGAACCAGAAGCTCTGCGAGCCGAGCAGGGGATCGACGAGCTGCTGGTAGAACTTCAGCAGCAGGTACAGCTTGTCCCGGAAGTAGTGGAACGCCGTCAGGATCGCGTCCACGAATGCCTCTCTCTGCGTGTGGTGTGATGAAGTCCCGTGTCAAGGCTACCGTGTTCTGTTGCCGTGCTTGACCTCCGGGACGGGGTCCACGCCCCCTGGGTGGAACGGATGGCAGCGAAGGAGCCGTCGGATCGCCAGCAGCCCGCCGCGCACGCCGCCGTGTCGCTGGAGCGCGGTCACCGCGTACGCCGAGCACGACGGGTGGAAGCGGCATCGTGGGGCGAGCGCCGGGCCCAGCCACCGCTGGTAGGCGCGGACGAGCGCCAGAAGCGCGCGAGCCAGCGGATCCGGAGCGGCCGGGGGCGCGGTCCCGCTCGGCCGGGCCGGCTGACGCCTCGGCCCGGCCGCACTCATGTCAGGTTCTGGAGCCCGGCGGCTGACAGCACCGAGCGCAGGTCGGCGGCCACCGTCGGGTAGTCGCTGGTGGCGATCGAGGGCCTGGCGACCAGGACGAGATCGACGCCCTGCGGGATGTCGCCGCTCTCGATACGCAGCGCCTCGCGGAGCAGCCGCTTGGCGCGGTTGCGCGCGACCGCGCCGCCGACCTTCTTGCTGACGACGAAGCCGGCCCGCGGGGGACCGCCGTCCGCCCGCTTGCTCGTGTACAGGACGATGCTGCCCGTGGCGTGCGAGCGGCCGCCGGCGAACACCGACCGGAACGCCGCCGGCGAGCTGAGACGCGCGAGCGTCGCCATCGGGTCAGGCCGACAGCCGGTCGCGGCCCTTGGCGCGCCGCCGGGCGAGGATGGCACGGCCGGCACGGGTCCGCATCCGCAGGCGGAAGCCGTGTGTCTTGGCGCGCTTACGATTGTTCGGCTGGAAGGTTCGCTTCACGACATCCCTCTAGGCGGGCGCAGTTGGGAGGTGGAGCCGTGGCTCACACCAAGAGTCGTAATGTACGGGCGAGCTCGCCGGGCCGTCAACGCGCGGCAGGCCCCCGACCTGTGGATGAGCCCTTGAGAAGCCCTGCCCAGCGGTGTTATTCTCCCCCGCGCTCCGGAAACCGTCGGCCCGCTCGCCTCGGCCCGGCTTCTCCGTCCGGATCGCGCCCACGCGCGGCGCGGCGCTCCGCTTCCCCCGGAACCATGCTCTGGGCTGCTGCCTGGATTTGGGTTCTTCCACACCTGTGGATGAGGGTGTGGATAGATGTGAAAGAGGCCCTTCCCCGGCGGCCTGCATCGCTGACTCTCGGCGGAGAAAGGACGGCACCAAGGTGAGCGAACCGCTCCCCGAGGACGCTGCGGCCCTCTGGTCCAGATGTCTGAGCTCGCTGGACCGGGCCGCGGGCTCCACCCATCGCGCCTGGCTGGCGCAGACGCGCGCGGTGTCGGTCGTGGGCGACACGCTCGTCCTCGCGGTGCCCGACGAGTTTGTCAAGGACTGGGTGGAGCAGCGCTATGCGCCGACGATGCTGGAGACCCTCGGGCGCGTGGCCGGCCGGCCGCTGGCGATCCGGGTCACGGTCCGCGAGGTGGAAGAGGCTCCCGACGAGGAGAGCATGCCCCCGGCACCCCGCCGCCACCAGCCAGAGGCGCCCCGCCTGAACCCGAAGTACTCCTTCGAGCGCTTCGTCATCGGCTCGTCCAACCGCTTCGCGCACGCGGCGGCGGTCGCGGTCGCCGAGGCGCCGGCGAAGGCGTACAACCCGCTGTTCATCTACGGCGGCGCGGGGCTCGGCAAGACGCACCTGCTGCATGCGATCGGCCACTACGCCGGCAGCCTGTTCCCTCACGTGCGCCTGCGGTACGTCACCAGCGAGCAGTTCACCAACGACTTCATCAACGCGATCCGTGACGAGCGCGCGGGCAGCTTCCAGCGCCGCTACCGTGAGAACGACATCCTCCTGATCGACGACATCCAGTTCCTGGAGGGCAAGGAGCGGACGCAGGAGGAGTTCTTCCACACGTTCAACGCGCTCCACAACGCCGACAAGCAGATCGTGATCTCCTCCGACCGGCCGCCGAAGCAGATCGCCACGCTGGAGGACCGGCTGCGCAGCCGGTTCGAGTGGGGTCTCATCACCGACATCCAGCCGCCCGATCTCGAGACGCGGATCGCGATCCTGCGCAAGAAGTGCTCCGCGGACGGGCTGAACGTGCCCGACGACGTCCTGTCGTTCATCGCCTCGAAGATCCAGTCCAACATCCGTGAGCTCGAGGGCGCGCTGATCCGCGTGACCGCGTTCGCCTCCCTCAACCGCAGCCCGATCGACCTGGCGCTCACCCAGATCGTCCTGAAGGACCTCTTCCCCGACGAGGGCGGGACGGAGGTGACCGTCGCCGCGATCATGGCCGAGACCGCCGACTACTTCGGGCTCAACATCGAGGACCTCACGGGGTCCAGCCGCTCCCGGCTGCTGGTCACCGCCCGCCAGATGGCCATGTACCTCACCCGTGAGCTGACCGACCTGTCGCTGCCCAAGATCGGCCAGGCGTTCGGCGGCCGCGACCACACCACCGTCATGCACGCGAGCCAGAAGATCCGCGGGCTCATGCAGGAGCGGCGCAGCATCTACAACCAGGTCCAGGAGCTGACCAGCCGGATCAAGGTCCGCGCGCAGCAGCGCCACTAGCCGTCACACCGACTGTGGACACTGTTGAGGACGCCATGTGCACGAACTGGGGACGACCACAGGTCCCGGCCACGATCCCGCCGACCGGGGGACGGCCGGGCACGTCCCTCCCCATGCTCGAGGGCATCATCCCACAGCCGCTGACCAGCCAGTTCGTGTCGTTGTCCACATCTCCCCAGGCCCTACTACGACCTCTGGTCGTTCAATTCCCAAGACGCTTCACACCGACACCCTGGGGACGAGCCCTCGGGATCAGGCATCCGGATGGAGGTCGACATGCGCTTTGAGACGGAGCGGGACGCATTCACCGATGCCGTCGCGTGGGTGAGCCGGACGGTCTCCACCCGGCCGCAGCTGCCTGCGCTCGGCGGCATGATGCTGGAGCTCGGGGACGACCGGCTGCGGTTGGTGTCCACCGACCTCGACAACACGGGAGAGGCGTTCGTCCTGGTCCACGGGGCCGAGGACGGCACGGTGATCGCGCCGGGCCGCATGTTCGCCGACATCGTGCGCAACCTCCCCGTGGGCCGGATCGAGGTGGAGGCGAGCGAGGGGGGGCTCCACGTCCGCTGCGGCCAGGTCTCGCACGAGCTGCGGCTGCTGGACCCGCAGGACTATCCCTCACTCCTCCAGCCGTCGATGGAGGGCGTCGGCACCGTCCCGGGCGAGGTGCTGGCGGTGGCCGCCAACCAGGTGGCGCGGGCGGCCGCGACGGACGTGACGCGCCTGGTCCTGACCGCCGTGCTGTTCGAGGCCGGCGCCGAGCAGTTGACGCTCGCGGCGACGGACTCCTACCGGCTGGCCGTGCGCGAGCTTCCCTGGACCTGGCCGAACGACGACCTGACGGCGCTGGTGCCCGGCCGGGCGCTGGCGGAGGCGGCCCGGGCGATGGCGGGCGAGGCGGAGGTCGAGATCGGGATCGAGCCGCACCAGGTGACCTTCGCCGGCGGCGGCCGCCGGCTGACGTCCAAGCAGATCGAGGGCCAGTTCCCGCCGTTCCGCAGCCTGATCCCGTCCGGCTACGAGAACATCGCGACCGTTGCGCGCCAGGACCTGCTGGACGCCTGCAAGCAGGTCGCTCCGTACGGGCAGAACAACAATCCGGTGCGGCTCGCCTTCGAGCGCGACCAGATCGAGGTCAACGGCAGCCTGCTGGACGTCGGGCGCGGTGCCGCCGTCATCGGTGCCAAGTACGAGGGCGAGGCGCTGACCGTCGCGTTCAACCCCACCTACCTGGCCGAGGGGGTGAGCGGGGTGGAGGACTCCGAGGTCGTGCTCGAGATCCGCGACGGCCTCAAGCCCTCGCTCATCCACGGCAGCGACCGCAAGGGCTTCACCTACCTGCTCATGCCCGTCCGGCTCCCGTCGTAGGCGCCCCTCCGGCAACGCGTGCGGTGCAACTGGCCCGGCTCGAGCTCGTCGACTTCCGCAATCACCCGGCGGTCGGCGTGGATCTCCAGCCCGGCGTCAACCTGTTCGTCGGCCGCAACGGCGTGGGCAAGACGAACCTGCTCGAGGCGATCGCCTTTCTTGCGAGCCTGAGCTCCTACCGCGCCAGTCAGGATGCCGCGCTGGTCCGCTCGGGACGGGCGTCCGCGATCATCCGCGCGTCCGCCCTGCGGTCGGGTCGCCGGCTGCTGGTGGAGCTGGAGCTGCGTCCCGGGACAGGCCTGCGGGGTCGGGTGAACCGCTCCCCGGTTCCACGGGCACGCGATCTGCTCGGTGCGGTGCGGGCGGTGATCTTCGCCCCGGAGGACCTCGCGCTCGTCCGCGGCGACCCTGAGGAGCGCCGGCGGTTCCTGGACGGCCTGGCAGTCCAGCGGCTGCCCCGGTACCACGCCGTCCGTCAGGACTTCGACCGGATCCTGCGCCAGCGCAACACCCTGCTGCGCAGTGCGGGCGGCCGGCTGCCGAGCGCCGGGCTGGGAACGCTCGAGGTGTGGGACGAGCGGCTCGCGGCGACCGGCGGCGAGGTCTGGGCGGAGCGCCTGCGCCTGCTCGCGGCCCTGGAGCCATGCGCCGTCGAGGCCTACCGCACGGTCGCCCACGACAGCCAGGCGGTCGGTCTGCGCTATCAGTCGTCGCTGGGTGACGACGTGCCACACGAGCCGGACGCCAAGCTGCTGGCCAAGGTCCTGCAAGCTCGGCTGCGCCAGGACCGGGGTCGGGAGCTGGAGCGCGGCCTGACGCTCACCGGCCCCCACCGCGACGACGTGGTGCTGCGCTTGGACGAGCTTCCCGCCCGGACGCATGCGTCACACGGCGAGGCCTGGTCGCTCGCGCTCGCCCTCCGGCTCGGCGCGCACACGCTGCTGGCCAGCGACGGGGAGGAGCCGGTCCTGCTCCTGGACGACGTGTTCGCGGAGCTGGATCGTGACCGGCGTCGGCGCGTGGCCGAGATCGCAGCCGGTGCCGAGCAGGCGATCGTGACCGCCGCGGCGGCCGAGGAGGTGCCGGCGGAGCTGCACGCGGCGACCTTCGAGGTCAGCCCTGGCGAGGTCCATGCCCTGGGATCAGCAAAAGGACGAACCAGCCCTAAAGGTGAGGTTTCACGTGAAACAGGGTCATGAGTAACGATCCGCTCGCAATCGGCGCCGTGCTCGGCGAGCTCATGCAAGCCCGCGGCTGGGGCCGCCGGTTGCTCGTCGCTCGCGTCCACCAGCGCTGGGACGCGGCGGTCGGCGGCGTGATCGCAGCCCACTGCCGGCCCGGCTGGCTGCACGACGACGGCGTCCTGGACGTACTCACCGACTCTGCTGCATGGGCGACGCAGCTTACCTACCTGCAGGGAACCCTCCTCGACCAGCTTGCCCGAAGCTGCGGCCCAGGAGTGGTCAAAGGCGTCCGCGTCCGGACCGAGCCCGAGGGTCGCCGTCGGCACCGACGATGACACCGGTCGGCCACCCGCGAGTTCCCTCGGCGTGGCATCGATCCGGCGGCTGAACCGCCTGCCCGCCGCCAGCCTGCCGGTCGGTGACGCACCGCTGGAAGGGCAGAGAAGGGGCAGGCGCTGGAGGGCGGAGTGGATCGGTCGCGCATCGGTGCCGACAGGAGACCGAACTGCTGCTCCCGAATTTCGGACACCGAAGCGAGCGCAGGGGAAATGCATTTTCCGCCGAGGGTTGTGGGAGCGACTCAGGCACGGCCGTACCAGGCCACCGAGCGCGAATCCAGGACGGTTCCGGACCCACCCGAGGACGCGCAACTCCGAATCCTGTGTCGGCCTGCCCGGGTTGAAGCATTGGCGGACGAGCGTCCGCACTCCGCCCACGTCCGCTCTGAGGGAGATGTCTCGTCAAGCGCTCGACGAGTGCGCACGAACGGGCTGTCACAGGTCGGAGGTATCTTGCCTCTGACCAGGGAAAACGAGCCGCGGGGAGGGGAAGAGTCATGGTAGAATGGCGTGAATCTCTCTTCCCCTGCCTCGATGGCGTCGCAGGCGTCATGTCGCAGGCATCAAGAGGATCGGAACGCGAGACCCCTGGGAGCGCGTGCTCGCCTGCACGCTGCTCGCCGACCGGGTCGCAGTGAGGAGCGGATGGCAACGTCATACACGGCTACAGACATCACCGTCCTTGAGGGGCTGGAGGCGGTCCGCCTGCGGCCCGGGATGTACATCGGTTCCACCGGGCCGCGCGGGCTCCACCACCTCGTCTATGAAGTCGTCGACAACGCCGTCGACGAGGCGCTCGCCGGCTACTGCGACCGCATCGAGATCACCATCCTGCGCGACGGCGGCATCCGCGTCGCCGACAACGGCCGCGGCATCCCCGTCGACGAGCATCCGGTCGAGCACCGGCCCGCGCTCGAGATCGTCATGACCAAGCTCCACGCGGGCGGCAAGTTCGGCGGCGAGTCCTACGCCGTCTCCGGCGGCCTCCACGGCGTCGGCGTCTCGGTCGTCAACGCCCTGTCGACCTTCCTCGACGCCGAGGTCGTCCGCGACGGCAAGCGCTACCGCCAGTCCTACAAGCGTGGCATCCCGACCGGCCCGATGGAGACCGTGGGCCGCGCCCGGGGGCACGGCTCGGTCGTCACCTTCTGGCCCGACCCGGAGATCTTCGAGGAGGTCGACGTCCGCTTCGAGACGCTCGCCACGCGGATGCGCGAGATGGCGTTCCTCAACGCCGGCCTCGCGATCATCCTGGACGACGAGCGCGGGGACGAGCCACGGCGCGAGGTCTACGAGTACGACGGCGGGATCCGCGACTTCGTCGCGCACCTGAACGCCTCCAAGGAGCCGGTCCACCCCTCGATCGTCTACTTCGAGAACCAGAACAACGGCTCGCACGTCGAAGTGGCGATGCAGTGGAACTCGTCGTTCAACGACGCGATCTACACCTTCGCCAACACCATCAACACCCACGAGGGCGGCACCCACGAGGAGGGCTTCCGGGCCGCGCTGACCTACACGGTGAACCGGTACGCGCGGGCCACCGGCCAGCTCAAGGAGAAGGACGCCAACCTCAGCGGGGACGACGTCCGCGAGGGCCTGACCGCGATCGTCTCGGTCAAGCTCAAGGAGCCGCAGTTCGAGGGCCAGACCAAGACCAAGCTCGGCAACACCGAGATCAAGAGCTCCGTCCAGGCCGCCACGAACAGCGCGCTGGCGGAGTGGTTCGAGGAGCACGGCAACGAGGCCAAGGCGATCGTCGTCAAGTGCGTGCAGGCGGCGCGCGCCCGGCTCGCGGCGCGCAGCGCGCGGGAGCTGGTCCGGCGCCAGTCGGTCCTCGGCTCCTCGGCGCTGCCCGGCAAGCTCGCCGACTGCTCCTCGCGCGACCCCAGGCAGTCGGAGCTGTACATCGTCGAGGGCGACTCCGCCGGCGGCTCGGCGAAGACCGGCCGCGACCGCACGTTCCAGGCGATCCTGCCGATCCGGGGCAAGATCCTGAACGTCGAGAAGGCGCGGCTGGACCAGGCGCTCAAGAACAACGAGATCCAGGCGATCATCACCGCGGTCGGGACCGGCATCGGGGAGGACTTCGACCTCACCAAGACCCGGTACAACAAGATCGTGATCATGGCCGACGCCGACGTCGACGGGTCGCACATCCGGACGCTGCTGCTGACCTTCCTGTTCCGCTTCATGCGCGGCCTGGTTGAGGCCGGGTTCGTCTACATCGCGCAGCCGCCGCTGTACAAGATCACCTACGGCCGCGGCAGCAAGGATGTCTTCTACGCCTACACCGAGCGCGAGCGGGAGCAGTGGGCGCGCGAGAACGCCGGCCGCAAGTTCAGCCCCCCGCAGCGTTACAAGGGCCTGGGCGAGATGAACGCCGACGAGCTGTGGGAGACGACCATGGACCCGGCTCGCCGGACCCTGCTCCAGATCACCCTGGAGGACGCGGCGATGGCCGACGAGATCTTCACCACCCTGATGGGCGAGAACGTCGAGCAGCGGCGCGTGTTCATCCAGCGCAACGCGAAGGACGTGCGCTTCCTCGACATCTGACGTACCACCCGTGACCCACGCCGTCGCGACCACGGCGGCGGGGCCCGGCGGAGGAGAAAGGACCGACCTTGCCGGAAGCGCGCCGCATCGAGCCGATCGGGCTCGAGGAGGAGATGCAGCGCTCCTACCTCGACTACGCGATGAGCGTCATCGTGGGCCGGGCGCTTCCCGATGTCCGCGACGGGCTGAAACCCGTCCACCGTCGCATCCTGTGGGGCGCCTTCGAGGAAGGGATCCGCCCCGGCAGCCCCCGGCGCAAGTCCGCGACCATCGTCGGGACCGTTCTCGGCCGGTACCACCCGCACGGCGACGCCCCCGTGTACGAGGCGATGGTCCGGCTGGGCCAGGACTTCGCCTCGCGCTATGCGCTCATCGACAAGCAGGGCAACTTCGGCACCGCCGACGGCGACCGGCCCGCGGCCATGCGCTACACCGAGGCCCGCCTGTCGGCGCTGGCGATGGAGTTGCTGCGCGACATCGACGCCGACACCGTCGACTTCACCCCCAACTACGACAACCAGCACCAGGAGCCGGTCGTCCTGCCGGCGCGCTTCCCCAACCTGCTCTGCAACGGGTCGGGAGGGATCGCGGTCGCGATGACGACCAACATCCCGCCGCACAACCTCGGTGAGGTCGTCGACGCCGCGGTGGCGCTGCTGGACGACCCGGCGCTCACCTCCGAAGACCTGCTCGCCCACCTGAACGGCCCGGACTTCCCCACCGGTGCCCTCGTGATGCGCTCGTCGGGGCTGCGCGAGGCGTACACGACCGGCCGGGGCTCCATCCGGGTGCGCGCCAAGGTGCGGATCGAGGAGAACACCCGCGGCGGCCAGCGGATCGTCGTCACCGAGCTGCCCTACCAGGTCTCCGGCGACCGCGTGCTCGCCAAGATCGGGGAGCTGGTCAAGGCCGGCCGTATCAACGGCATCACCGAGGTCGCCAACGAGAGCAACAAGGAGGGCACGCGCCTGGTCATCGACGTGCGCCGCGACGCGGTCCCCCAGGTCGTGCTGAACCACCTGTACAAGCACACGCAGCTCCAGGACGTCTTCGGCGTGATCATGCTGGCGCTGGTCGACGGCGTGCCGCGCGTGCTCAACCTGGCCCAGATGCTCCAGCACTACCTGGACCACCAGATCGTGGTCGTGGTCCGCCGGACCCGATTCCTGCTCCGCAAGGCCCGCGAGCGCGCCCACATCCTCGAGGGCCTGCTGATCGCGCTCGACCACCTCGACGAGGTCATCAACCTGATCCGCAACGCCGAGTCGGCCGACGCCGCGCGCACCCAGCTGATGGAGCGGTTCGCGCTGTCGGAGATCCAGGCGACCGCGATCCTGGACATGCAGCTCCGGCGGCTGGCCGCCCTCGAACGGCGACGGCTGCAGGAGGAGTACGCGGAGTTGCAGGCCCGGATCGCCGAGCTGCAGGCGATCCTCGACGATCCCTCGAAAGTGCGGGGCATCGTCAAGAGCGAGCTGCTCGAGATCAAGGAGAAGTACGCCGACCCGCGCCGGACCCAGATCCTCGCCGACGAGGGCGAGCTGTCCATCGAGGACCTCGTGGCCGCCGAACCGGTGGTCCTGACGGTGACGCGGACCGGTTACGTCAAGCGCACCAAGCTGGGCGACTACCGGGCGCAGGGCCGCGGCGGCCGCGGCGTGCGCGGGGCGAACCTCAAGGAGGACGACCTCGTCCAGTTCCTCTTCATGACCAACACCCACCACTGGGTGCTGTTCTTCACTAACAAGGGACGGGTGTACCGGGTCAAGGTCCACGAGGTGCCCGAGGCGCCCCGGCACGCCCGCGGCACGTACGTCGCCAACGTGCCCGGCGCCGCGTTCCAGCCGGACGAGCGGATCGCGGCCGTGCTCGACCTGGACGACTACGACAGCTCCAGGTATCTCATCGCCGGCACCAAGCGGGGCATGATCAAGAAGACGCGCCTGGGCGAGTACGACTCGCCGCGCGTGGGCCTCGCCGCCATCAGCCTGCAGGAAGGCGACGAGCTGATCGGTGTGAAGCTCACGTCGGGGACCGACGATCTCCTGTTCGTGTCCCGCAAGGCGCAGGCCGCGCGCTTCAGTGAGACCCTCGTCCGGCCGATGGGTCGACAGACCCAGGGAGTCAAGGCGATGAAGCTCCGCGGTGAGGACGAGGTGCTGACCATGGAGGTCGTGCGTGAGAACGCAGATCTTCTGATCGTCACCGACAATGGGTACGGAAAGCGGACAGCCCTCGACCAGTACCCCCGCAAGGGCAGGGACACGATGGGTGTGAAGACCGCCACGCTGACCGAGAGTCGTGGGTTCCTCGCGGGTGCCCTTGTGGTGCAGGATGAGGACGACATCTTCCTCATCACGGATGGTGGCCAGATCATTCGGACGCGTGTTCGTGAGATCCAGCGCTACGGCCGTGGCGCTCAGGGGGTGCGGATCATGCGGCTTGGCTCGAACGCGCGCGTCGCGGCAGTGGCTCCAGTCGTAAAGGACGAGGAGTAGCGCGATGGCGAGCCATACCCAGGCCACCACGGCGCAGGCGGTCCCCCGCCCCATCGCCGCCGACATGCCGCGGGAGCGCCGGGCGCGCCTGGTGGTACGGCGACTGGACCCGTGGTCGGTACTGAAGTTCTCATTGCTCTTCTACTTCAGCCTGCTCCTGGTCGGGGTCCTGGCATTCGCGGTCATCTGGTTCGTGCTCGCACACATGGGCGTGTTCACGTCCCTGACGAGCTTCGCCGGCGAGTTCAACCTCGACGTGCACTTCCCTGCTGGCAGGATCTTCCGCTGGTACCTGGTCGCCGGACTCGCGGGCGTCTTCGCCTGGACGGTCGCGACGGTCCTGCTGACCCTGCTCTTCAACCTCGTCAATGACATCACCGGCGGCATCGAGGTGGTCCTCGCCGACACCGAGCGCCGCCGCCGCTGACCACCCGGTCGTCCGCTGCCTCGAGGCTCCCGCCTGGCGAAGGGATCCCGGGCCCAGGTGCCCGGCTGTAGCACATTTCCCTGCCGAACCGATCCACCCTGGCGGGTGACCGGCGGCCTGATGAGCACGCCCGGCGTGTGCTACATTCGTCCGGCCAGCGGCCAGGAACCGGCCTCTGAGCAGGTACGACATCCCACGGGCCTGTAGCTCAGGCGGTTAGAGCGCATCCCTGATAAGGATGAGGTCCCAGGTTCAAGTCCTGGCAGGCCCACGAAACGGCCGCTGACCAGCGGGAACGCTAGTCGTTTCGCGTTCGGGTGAGGGTTCACCACGATGCATCTCACATAGTGCTGAGGTCCCCACGTGTATGTCCTGCCAGGCCCACGACCTCGCCGCTGACCAGCGGCAACGCTGGTCTTGTTCATGTCCGGGCGCGGTGGCGGAGGGCGCACAACGCTTGAAGGCCTCATAACCTCGTTCCGGTCCGGTCCATGGACTGGAGGAGCGCAAAGCCTCTTGCGCTTGTTTGAGCGGCACCTGCAGGCCGAGAACCGGCTGGCCACGGTGGCCACCGACCTGGGGAGCG
>Ga0126377_10000218_pt1 | contig 33347 bp, 53 predicted proteins | sample PanSoiMetPlot_22_FD_92647 | JGI IMG/M metagenome (GOLD analysis project Ga0126377, IMG submission 92647) | Tropical forest soil microbial communities from Panama - MetaG Plot_22 | ecosystem: Environmental > Terrestrial > Soil > Tropical forest > Bulk soil | place: Panama | collected 2016-02-17 | reverse complement strand
CGGCCACACGACCGGGGGGCCGGCCGTGGAGAGGTCGTAGGCGGAGTCGCGCGCGATCCAGGGGTCGAGCGTTTCGAGCTCGGCCTCGGTCAGCCCGAAGCCGGCGCCGAGCGTCGCCGGCGCGGCGAGCCGGTAGGAGTAGGAGCCGAGCGACTCGGAGACGACCGGCAGCGTCGTGCCCTGCAGGATCGCCTGCCCGAACCGGACGCTGGCCGAGAGCAGCACGGCGTAGATCGGCTCCGGCGTCGGCGACGGGATCGCGGCCGGCCACAGCGCCGCCTGCACGGCGACGGTCGCCAGCTGCGCGGCCAGGGTCGCCTGCTCCGGGGTCAGCCCGGGCAGCACCGCCTGGACGTCCTCGGGCGGGATCGCCGGCGGCGGCAGGGCGCGAGGGGCCGACTCGATCAGAGCCGGCCCCTTCGACGGCGGATGCGGAGCAGCCGCGCGCGTGCCGCCGTCCGTGCCGTTCTCGACGCGGGCCCGCCGCCGGTGGCCTGCTCGGCCCGGGCGATCGCCGCCACGACCGCCGCCTTGTTCGGCAGCCCGGCGGCGTCGATGCCGAGCCCGGCCGCGCGGGCGTTCAGCTCGTCGCGGGTCAGCCGCTCGAGGTCAGCCTCGCTGGTCATGGTGTCCAGTCGACCGCCACGAACGCGTCGGCCGGCGTGTTGTCCGGCTTGACCGGCGTGCCGACCGCCACGCCCACGCGCATGTAGACGCGCATGGCGACCAGGTTCTCCTGGAACGCGTTGGCGATGATCACGCCCGCCGGGTCCTGCAGGATCGCGTCCTCCGACGTGTCGTAGGTGACGTCCTCCCGGATCCCGACCAGCAGCTTCGTCCAGTCGGCGACGATCGCGTCGCCCTCGTCGGCCTCCCAGACCGGGGTCGTCACGACCGGCAGCCCGTAGATCGACGGTGCCGGGGTCTCGGAGGGCAGCGCCCCCTGCGCCCGGTACTCCTGCCGCAGCGCCGACCCGATCGCGGTCCCGGACGCGATCCCGTCCGGCAGCAGACCGCCGGCCTCGACCGCGGCCATGCCCTTGTCGATCGCGTCGAGCGCGTCCGTGCCGGCGAGCGGGACGCCGGCGCCGGCGACGCCGTTCGGCGGGAACTCCGGGGGTGCGTTCGTGCCGAACAGGGCCGCGGCGTCGAGGACGCGCGCGATCGCGTCGGCGGCCAGCGGCCTCGCCTGCCCCCAGACGTCGAAGCCGGCGTCGTCGACCCACGCCCTGGGGATGGCGAACGTGCACGCGATCTCGCGCGGCACGACCGCCTCCGCCGACCATTCGATCTTGGTCGCCGGCTTGCGGCCGCCGAAGCGGGCGTTCGTGAAGCCGGCCACGGGCAGGAACGAGACGACCGGCAGCGACTCCTGGCCGGCGCTCATCCGCTGCACGTTGGCGAGCCGGAGCACGACCGACTGCGTCCTGATCGCCGCGAAGAACTCGGTCACCTCGCGCGTGGTCAGCGCGTCGTAGTCAGTTGCCATTGCGGGGCTCCTCTCGGTCGGATCGATATGTCCGACCGGCGCCCCGAGCGCCCGAATCATCGGCCCGCCTCGAGCGGGTTGCCCGGCGCCGCTCCGAGCGGCGCCTCGGCAGGGAGGTTAGCGCCGCCAGCCGGACGCCGCTACCGAGTCAGCGGCGGAGGCTCTTGCGGATGCGCGCGTTGACGTCGGAGCTCGACTGCCTCGACCCGGCCGGCTGCCGGCTCCGGGGGCCCGGTGAGCGCGCCCCGGACTGCCCCTCGTCGCCGTCGGCGGCCAGGTAGTCCTTGTCGGCGACGAGCTCGTCGACGGCCTTCGCCGCCTGCTTGTCGAGCTGGCCGTCGTCGTGCTCGGCGAGCTCCGCGAGGTCGATGTAGCGGACGGCGTCCTGCGGGTCGCGCAGCTTCGTCGCCGCCGCCAGCAGCACGGCCGAGCGGACACGGTCGGCGCGATGCTCACCCTCGAGCTTCTCGCGCTCCTCGCGGCGGGCCTGCTCGACGGCGCGCTCCTGGTCACCCATCCCCTGCTCGCGCAGCTTGGCGAGCTCCCCTTCGAGTTTCTTGATCCGGTCGCGGCGCTTGATCGACTCGCGTCTCGTCTCGGCCAGCTCGCGGTCGAGGACGCCGATCCGGTCGCGGGCCGCCTCGAGCGTCGCGGGCCCCTGGTCGCCGCCGTCGCCGCCGTCGCGGTCGTCGTCGTCGTCGTGCTGGTCGTCGTCGTCGTGCTGGTCGTCGTGGCGGTCGTCGTCGTTAGCCATCGAAAGCCTCCTCGTCGGTTCCGGGAACGCTACTGCGTGACGTGGCGCCGAGCCGGTAGCCGACGAACGCGCCGAGGATGCCGACGATCCCGCCGCCCCATCCGGTCAGCACCTGGGTCGCGTTCTCGGACAGGCCGCCGGGGACGTCCGAGCTTCCGAACACGGCGACATACAGGACGGCGAACGTGATCATGTTCAGCGCGGTCGCGAGCCCGATCGCGAGCAGGATCGCCACCCAGCCGAGCGCCTGCCCCAGCTCGCCCCGGCGCTCGTCGGTCACAGGTAGCTGATCGCGCCGACGATGTCGGCCCGGTAGTAGATGTCGGAGTTGTAGGGGCCGCCTTCGGAGCCGTGGCTGACGCAGCGGCCGCCGCCGATGCAGATGACGACGTGGCTGGTCGATCCCCAGCCGGTGCCGTAGAAGATCAGGTCGCCCGGCTGCGCCGAGCCGACCGGGATCCGCTTCCCGTTCTCGACGAGGGTGCCGGTGTACCCGTAGCCGTCGTAGCCGCGGCCGTTCGGGTCGGGGGCGCCGGCCACCCAGTAGGTCCAGGTGGCGAAGCTCGAGCAGTCCTCCCAGCTGGGCACCGCCTGGGGGCGGATCTGCTCACGGACGCCCTGCATGCGCCTGGAGTCCTGGGTGTAGTGGATCTGGGGGGCCTTCGAGACGCCGAGCTTGGCGGTCGAGACGATCGTGTCGCGCTTCGACCCCGTTGGCGCGGACGGCGCCCGGTAGCCCTTGTAGAGCTGGATCGAGTAGTCGTCGAACGCCCACTGGTGATCCTTGTTGGCGGCCTTCGCCTGCAGCAGCTTCTTGTGCGTCGAGGCGCCGTAGTGGCCGCGGGGCGGGCCGCCGCCGTCGCCTTTGATCCCGACCGCCTGCTGGAACGCCCGGCAGCCGTCCTCGGCCTGCGTGCCGTACACGTTCGTGAACTGCTGCCAGCCGATGAAGCCGGCCCGTGAGAGCGCCCGCTTGACCGCCAGGCAGTCGTCGCCGCTCATCGGATAGCGCTCGTGCGGGTCGTAGCCGGGGCCCCAGAGGTCGCGCGCGAACGCGAACGACGGGGGCGTGTTGGGGACGATCGCCTGCCGGTAAAGCTGGGTCGAGTAGTCGTCCCACGCCCACTCGCCCGACCCGCCCGCGCGCAACGCCGCGCGCAGCTCCTCGTGCGTTTTGGAGCCGTAGTGGCCCCGGGGCGGGCCGCCGCCGTCGCCGCGGATGCCGACGTCGGCCTGGAAGGCGGCACACGCCTTCTCCGTGTCGGGGCCGTACGTGTTCGTGAACTGCGTCCACGGCAGATACCCGGCCCTCGAGAGGACGCGCTTGACCGCGACGACGTCGTCGCCGCTCATCGGGTAGCGGTCGTGCGGGTCATATGCCGGCCCCCACAGGTCACGGTAGAACGCCGGGCCCGCGGCCGTCATCGCGTCTCGTCCTCGTCGCCGTCGCCGGGGGGTGGCTGGTCGGCGTCAGGTGGCAGCGGCGGCGGCGGCCCGAGCTCCTGGTCGTCGCCGTCTGGCGGCTGCGGCTCCGGGGTCGGCTCGGTCATGGTGAGGCCTCCGATCGGTCGGATTCGACGAGGTGCCCAGGGGCGAGGCCTCGAAGCCCCTGGCCACCAGCCGAAGTGTAGAAGCAGCCCCCGGACGGGTCAGAACGGAATGTCGGCGTCGCCCGCCGCTGGTGGCCGGTCGCGGTCGAGGACGACCGACACCGAGCAGCGGTCGTGCGCATGGAACGGGACCGAGTCGGCCGAGCTGTAGAGGCGGTCGTCGGCGACCCCCCGGCACCAGTCGCACGCGTCGCCGCCGGTCTCTTTGCGGTAGCCGGCGACGTCGGCGCCACCGGCTGCTGCGCCCTCGTCGATCCCGACCCGCTGCGCCGCGTTCAGGTCGCCGGAGGCGAGCTCGGCGGCGTAGGTGGCGGCCTGCTGTTTCGCCTCGCCGAGCGTCGCGCCCTCGTTCACCAGCCGGCGCGTGCGCAGCACCGGGGCGACCAGCGACCGGCTCTCCGGGGTGACCATCACGCCGGAGCGCTGGAGCGCGCCGGCGAGCTCGAGCGCGGTCGGCTGGACGCCGGGTTGCCGGGTGAGCTCGAGCCCGTAGCCGGCGCCGTAGGTGGCGGCCTGCCGTTGGCCGCCGGCGACGATCGGGTAGGCGGCGTCATGGTAGGCGGCGAGCTCCGCCTCCGACAGCGTGTCCAGCTGGTCGACGAGGCCGGCGAGCGCCCGGTCGACCTGGGCGCTGAGCAGCCGCTGCGCGAGCCGGTGCCGCTCGTCGAGCGGCGTCACCGGCCGTGCTCGAGGCGCCGCAGCCGCCTGCGCAGCCACGCCCGCTTCAGCAGCAGGTACGGGGCGAGCAGGATCCTCACGGCGTCGCCGGCGTCGGCGCGAGCGCGGCCGCTGCCAGCTGCTCGCCGGCGGCCTCGACGCGCATCCGGTCGATCGCCTGCGGGCTGTAGCCGAGGAACGCCCACAGCTCCGAGCGCGGGATCCCGACCGCCTGCATCTTCGTCGCCGCGTCAGCGAGCACGGCCGGGTTGCGCCGCTCGGGTGAGCGCCACACCGATTCGAGGCCGACGTCGCCGGCGAGCTCGTCGGCGCCGGCCGCGCGCGCCCCGATCCGGACGACCTGCTCCCACGACTCGCCGAGCGACCCGATCCGGTCGACGCACTTCGCTACGAGGCCGGCCTCGGCCGCGATCAGCGATTCCGCCGACGGCGGGTTCGCAAGCTCGGTCTGCACCAGGTAGTAGGACGGGACGCGGCTGATCGCGGCCAGCTCGGCGATCTCGGCGTCGATCGCGCGCAGGTACTGGGCGATCTCGGTCGCCTCGAACGTGCCGAACCTCGTCTTGTCGTCCTCCGAGACCCAGAGCCTGGTGACCGACTGTTTGAACGGCTCGACCGGCCGGCCGGTTTCCGGGTCGCGTGGCACCTCGAGCCCGGTCGCCCACTTCTGCCGGAACACGGCCGTGTGCGCGGCGACCAGCTTCGCCAATTCGAGCTCCTGGATGCGCTGCATGATCGGCACCAGCTCGCGCAACTCCGATTCGCCGGCGGTCGCCGCGGTCGGCCTGTTCTCGAACGGCACGAACGGGACGACGCCGAGCGTGTTCGAGCTGACGGCGGGCTCGTCGTCCCACACTGGCCGGGCGCGCTCGGAGAACGGGGAGCGCTCCGCGTCGCGGTATTCGGCGGTCCAGACGGCGACCCTGGCCGGGGTGTAGAGCTCGGCCGCCCACACGGTGCGGTCGACCGGATAGACCTTGAGCGCCGCGGCGACCGAGCGGCGGTCGCCGGGTTCGTGCTCGTGCGTGACCTCGAGCGCCGTCTCCGGGGTCAGCCGCACGTTCTCGCCTGAGCCGGCGACCGACACGTAGCTGACGCCCATGATGAACGCTTCGCGGTGGACGTCGGCCTGGTCGGCGTCGATCCGGTTGGCCTGCAGCAGCTCCCACGCCTGCCGGTCGGCCTGTTCGCCGACCGTCGAGCGGACACCCTGGACGGCGAGCCGCTCGGCGATCGTGTCGACGACCAGGCGCGCCCAGGCGCCGCGGGCCATCTCGCGCAGCCGGACGAACGCGGTGCCGTAGCCGAACGACGGGTCGATCGGCTGCCCGGGCGGCTCCTGGGTCGCCTCGTACCAGGCGTACATGTCGAGGCCATGCTCGCGCTGCAGCCGGAGCCGGGCGAGCAGCCGATCGCGCTGCGCCTCGAGTAGTTGCAGCTCGTCGAGCTCGTCGAGGTCGGCGGCCGTCGGCTCGGGCACGAGGACGCTCACGCCGTGAATGGTAGAGCGGGCGCGTGTCGGCGTCGACCGCCGGCCCCGGCCGGCGCCGGCCGCTAAGAGTTTGTGAAGAGCGCCGGTTTCGGTTTCGGTCGTGTCCGATTGCTGGTACCGTGGTGGTCGTGTTCGTTTTGTCCAGCAAGGAGGTTTCCATGTCCCAGTCCGATTCCCGTTTCGCCGTCGGCGACCGCGTGTGCGTGGTCGGCCACGGCATCTGCGCGGTGACCGAGATCGAGCCGGCCTTCCGGGGCTGGCCGCCGCGGTACCGGGTCGCGCTGGCCGACGGTCGTGAGGTCTGGCGCGACCAGGCCGAGGTCCGGCGCGCGCCGGCTCCGCCGGCGCCGACCGCTTTGACCGATCTGGCGGTCGGCCATCCGGCCGACTACGCGCTGCGCGGCGACCCGGAGCCACCGGCCGGCGTCGAGCCGCCGGCGACGACCGCTTCGAGCGAGCCGGCCTTCGGCCATCTGCAGCCGGTCGACGTCCCGGTCATGGTCGAGGCCGGCGGGTCCGACGTGTCGCTGCGGTCGGCCGACGTCGACGCGATCGAGGCCGATCTCGACCGTCTCCACTTGCCCGGGTTCGGCGAGGACCGTGACCTCGCCGAGGCGCTCTGGCGGCACGCGCTGTTGGCGGCGCAGGTCGCCGGCGAGGACCGCCCGGTCGAGGCTCGCCTCGACGCGCGCCAGCGTGTCGTCGACGCCGTCTCGACCCTGTACTTCGGCGAGGACAAGCGGCCGCGGCCCGACGCGCGCGCGACCGCCGACGCCGCCGACGCCTGCGAGTTGCTCGCCGGTATCGACGAGGGCGAGCACGTTGACGTCGACCGCCTGCGCGAGGTCGCCGGCGTTCTGCGCGCGGCGGCCGGCGAGGTCGCCGGCGCCGGCGTGATGGCGACCCTGTGCGAGGTGCACGAGGCGGGCGCGTGCCCGCCCGACTGCGAGCACGCCTATTCGTTCGACGACGCGCCTGCCGAGGCCGGCCGTCCGCCCGGCACGGCCGGGTCGTGGGGGGAGGCCTGATGGCGCGCGAACGTCCGGGCGGCCAGGCGGCGACCGCGAAGGCCCGAGCGACCATGCGCGCACGGGCCACGCGCCTCGCCTGCCGGTCCTGCGACCGGCGACTCGCGGTCATGGACTACGCCGACGACAACCCGGGCCCGCGCTGCCGCTTCTGCGGCTGGCGGCCGAAGTGCTCATGCGTCTGGGGCATCGGCGGCGGCGGCCTCGTCGAGCGCGATCCGGCCTGCTGGTTTCACGGGGGCGAGCAGCTGTGAGCGTCGGCGGTCGGCCTCCTGCCGAGCTGACGCGCGACCAGCGCCGCCGGCTCGTCCGGCTCGCGGCCGCGGTCGCGTGGCGGCGTGCCGCGCTCGAGGCGGCGGAGGCGCAGCTCGCCGCCGGCGCGGCCGCCGCCGCCGCCGAGGGTGCGTCGCTGCGCGCGATCGGCGAGGCGGCCGGCGTCTCGAAGGCGACGGCCTTGAAGCTCGTCCGTCGCGGCTAACGCCTGCGCGTGCGCTTGCGGCCGCCGGCACGCCGGCGGCCGCTCGAGCGCCTCTTTCTCGTGCCCGGCCGGGAGAGGACGCCCTTGCGCGGCCCGACCGAGGCGACCCGGTCGCCGTAGCGCTTGCGGACGGCACGGGCGACGTGCTGGTAGCTGCCCCTGGTCTGCGGCTGCGCCGCCCGCGCGAGCGCGTTCCGGGCCCGCGCGAGCGTGTCGATCGGGTAGCGGCGGGTCGCCGGGTAGGCGAACGCCGACCGTGGCAGCCGCTTGCGCCGCCGTGCCCTCAGCGGCGCCATCGCCGCTTAGGCCTCCTCGGCCGCCGCCGGCGCGAGCAGGTCGCGCGTACCCACCGTGCCGCCGCTGAACGAGGCGGCGGTGACGCCCTCGAGCGCGGAGACGAACTCCGCCGCCGCCTCGGCGATCTCGTGCTCGAACGCGCGCGACTCCTCCTCGCCCGAGGTCTGCTTGTGCCCGTTGATCGAGATGCTGTAGGTCACGCCTCCTCCTCGCCCTCGCCGCGGCGCTCGGCGGCGAGCTCGTCGTCTGAGAGGCCGGCCTCGGCCGGGTCGGCCTGCTCGTTCTCCGCCTCCGGCTGCTCGGCCGGCTCGGTCGTCTCCTGGTCGCTCACGGGTCCTCCCTGGTCGCGGGGTCGGGGTGGTCGTGCTGGATCGTAGATTCCCGGTCGGCGCCTGTGTCAGAACGTGAGCAGCTGCCGTGGCCGCTCCTGCTCGGCCTCGGCCAGCGCGTCGCAGCGCGCCTCGTAGGCGAGCACGGCGGCGACCGCGGCGTCGATCTTGTTCGGCGAGTCGGCGCCACCCTTCGCCAGCCAGTAGCCGCCCCTGACCTCCCGGACCTGCGCGTTCAGCGCGTGCCGGGTCAGCAGCTCGTCGCCTGTGTGCGCCGGCATGTCGGTCCGGAACCGCTCGGTCGCCGCCATCATCCTCGTGCGCGCGGTCGAGAACCGGAACACGACCTCGTCGCCGTAGGTGCGCGCCCACTCGTCAACCTCGGACTGCCACAGCGGCGGATCGAAGTAGCCGCGCACCACGGTGTAGCGGTCGAACGCGTCGGCGATCGCGGCGTCGACCTCGCCGGCGGGCGTCTCCCATTCGGGCAGCGGCCGGCCCTGGTCGTCGACGGGCGGCTCCCACACGGCGAGCGGCTGGATCAGCCCGTCGTCGACCCGGCAGCCGATCAGGGCGGTCGCGTCGCCGCGGCGGGCGCCGTCGAAGCCGATTGTGATCCGATCATGATCCTCGAGGCGTGCGCTGGTGGCAGCGGCGCGCCAGCGGTCCGGGTCGAGCCACCACGCCTCCGCCGACACCCACTTGTTGCACGCGAACCGGGCCCACTGCCACGGCTGCGTCGACGGGGACGCGTGCCGCTCGGCCAGCAGCTCCAGCGTCTGCATCGCGGCCGGGTTCGCCAGCTTGACCGTGCGCATGTCGTGCTCGTCGTCGTCGTCGTCGAGCGCCCACTCGTGGTAGGCGTAGCTGCCGTCGCTCGAGCGGGCGTGCAGGTGGCGGCCGCGGCGGCGGCGGTCGGGCAGGTTGCGCGCGGCGGTGCGCATCTGGCCGAGCGGGGAGAGCTCGTGGTCGCCGGCGGTCGAGATCGTCAGCATCTGCCCGTCGCGGGGGCCGAGCCCGTCACGGAACACGGCGTAGAGGCCGGCCGACCGTGCGCGGTGCAGCTCGTCGACGAGGGCGAGGGTCGGGATCACGCCGTCGGCGGTGTCGGCGTCGGCGGCCAGCACACGGATCCGGCCCGCGTCACGGCGCGAGCGGATCTCCCGGTAGCCGCGCTTGACCGAGACGCGCTCCTCGAGGCCGGGGGAGCGGCGCACGAAGCCGTGCGCCTGGTCGTACATGATCCCGGCCTGCTCGCGCGAGGTGGCGCCGACCACGCACTCGGCGTCCTCGGTCACCAGCAGGTGGAAGAGCGCGAGCGCGGCCAGGGTCGTCGTCTTGTAGTTCTTCTTGGCGAGCAGGATCAGCGTCTCGCGGGCGCCGGCGAAGTAGTCGCGGAGCATGGCGAGCTGGAACGGTTCGAGCAGCATCGGGCCGCCCTGCTCGATCCGCAGCGCGGCGCAGAAGCGCCGGAACGCCGGCAGGTCGCTACGGGCCACCGCTCGTGCGGCGGCGCGCTGCGAGCTCGTCGACCTCGGCGAACGGGTCCTCGGCGGGCGCCGGCTCGGCCGGCGCCGGGATCTCGATCAGCCGCTCCCGTTCGGCCGGCCGGCCCCAGCGGTCGGGGAAGCCACGCTCGAGGAACCAGGCGGCGGCGCGCCAGTCGTCGGCGCCCGCCCTGGCGATCTGCGCGACCGCCCGGGCTTCGGCCTCGGCGCGCGCCTGCCCGATCCGGTCGCGCAGGTCGGCGTAGGGGCGGTCGCGGGCCCGGTTCGATTGGCCGCGGGCGAGCCAGCGGTAGTAGGTGCGCCGCCCGATCCCGACGACCTTGCAGGCGACGTCGGGATGCGACCCGGCGCGCAGCAGCTCGACCAGCCGCTCGGCGAGCTCCGGAGTGAGCGCGGTCGGCCTGCCGACGCGTTTCCTAGGCGGCACGCTTGCGCCTCGGCTCCCGTTTCGCCGTCTGGCCTGTGTGTCGCTGCCAGCGGTCGACGATCACCTCGCAGTAGCCAGGGTCGAGCTCGACCAGCCGGCAGCGGCGGCCGAGGTTCTCGGCCGCGATCAGGGTCGTCCCGGACCCGCCGAACGGCTCGTAGACGATCTCGCCGCGCAGGCTCGAGTTGGCGACCTGCCGGGCGACCAGCGCGACCGGCTTCATCGTCGGGTGCAGGTCGTTGCGGTGCGGCTTGTCCTCCCGGACAACGGTCGTGCCGCGCTCGTTCTGCAACTGCCGCACCAGCGCGACCAACTGCCGCTTGTCCAGCTTCGTCGGGTCGACGTCGTCGTCGACCACCGTCGCCCGGTCGAGGCCTCCGCGCCAGCGGTGACCGGCACCCGGCTTCCAGCCGTACAGGATCGGCTCGTGCTGCCAGTGGTAGTCCTGCCTGGAGAGCACGAACGAGTTCTTGACCCAGACGACGACCTGCCGCAGGTCCCAGCCGGCGTCGAGCAGCGCCGACCGGAACACGGAGCCGCCGTGCGTGTAGGCGACGTCGGAATGGGCGACGTAGATCGCGCCGCCCGCCTTCGTGTGCTCGTGCGCCAGCCGCAGCGCCCCGAGCAGCAGCGCGTGCAGCCGCTCGTGGTCACGGTGGTCGTTCAGGAAGCTGGCGCCCCCTGCCCGGTTGAGCCCGTACTGGCCGGGTGGCCGGCGCGCCGTCGGCGCGTGGTAGTCGACGCCGTAGGGCGGATCGGTCCACACCATCTCCGCCTGCTCGCCGCCGGCGAACAGCCGGGCGACCGTCGCCGCGTCGGTCGAGTCGCCGCAGACCAGCCGGTGCTCGCCGAGCCGCCACAGATCGCCCGGCCTGGCGGCCGGTTTCGCCGGCCGCTCACCAGGCTCCGTGTCCCGGCCGGCGTCACCCTGGTCGGCGAGCCGGTCGAGCAGCTGGTCGAGCTCCGCCTGCCGCCACGCCGTCCCTTCGAGATCCGGGATCGCCGCGAGCAGGTCGGCGAGCGCCTGGTCGTCGTAGCCGGCGAGGTCGGCCGTCCGGTTGTCGACCAGCACAATCCGGGCCGCCTGGTCGTCGTCGACCTCCACGAACGTCGCCGCCAGCGACTCCCATCCCAGCTCGCGCGCCGCGGCGAGCGTGTGATTGCCGGCCAGCACCTCGCCGCTGCCCTTGCGCGCGACGACCGGCCGGTACTGGCCGTGCGCCTCCAGCGACGCCTTGATCGCCTCCAGGTCGCCGCGGCGCGGATTCGCCCGGTACGGCTTCAGCGCGCCGATCGGCACCTCGAGCTCGCGCAGGGTCGCCGGGATCCGGTCGCCTCCGGGCCTCTGGGCGGTCATCTGCCGGATCCGGCGACGTCCCGGCCGGGGTCGAGGGTCGCAGGCCGCCCTGGGCGCCCTGGGCGCGCCCGGGCGCCTATTTCGGCACCCCCCTCGCGCGCGCGGGCGCGGTCTTTCTCGCCGGGAGTGTCCCCGTCGGGGTTCGCCGCCGCCGCCGGGGGGAGGGGCCCCCTCCGCCGCCGCGCCTGCTCGAGGCGGGTCTTCGCCTGGTGGCAGCGGTCGCAGAGGAGTTGCAGCGGCGAGGCGGGGTCGCCGGCATGGACGTGGTCGACGCCGCCGGTGCCGGCGGGAACGTCGAGGCGGCAGTGGGCGCAGCGGTCGCCGGCGGCGGCGCGGACCGCTCGGCGGACACGGATCGGCAACGCGAGCCCGAGCCGTTCCCGTCGTGCGCGGTTGCCGTGCCAGGCAGGCGGGGCGTGCTGGTCACAGCGGCCTCGGCGCACGGCTGGTCTCGGGCAGCCGGCGCTGGCGCAGACCGTGGCGGCACCGCTCATGTCAGGGAAGCTTAGGGCGTCGCCGTGCCGGCTTCGTCGCCGGGGTCGGGGTAGGCGAACGCGGCCTGCGCGTAGTCGCAGGCGGCGCAGTAGTAGAGCGTGACCTCGGCGCCGAGCTCGACGCCGGCCTCGGCGAAGCGGGCGAGCAGGAAGCTGTCGCGGGGCGTGTCGCCGGGTTCGTGGTCGAAGCGGAAGCGGTCGCGGACGACCATCGGATGCCCGGCCGGGCAGGACGGCGCGTCGCTCACGTGCGCCAGTCCTCGGGCTGGTCGGGAAGGCCCCAGGAGTCGGCGCGGTAGTCGCGGATCAGCTGCAGCATCCGTGCGCCCATCAGCTCGTCGTCGGGCCAGGTCTCTTTCGCCCAGGCGATCAGGGCGGCGTCGTAGGTCGCGTTCATCGCCGCCTCGACGATCTGCTGTGCGCATTCGCGCGCGTCGGCGACGCCGGCCTGCCATTCGGCCTCGACCTTCCCGTCGCCGTCGAGCTGGCGGAACTGCACCAAGGGCTCGCCGCTCTGCGCGGAGACGATCCCTTGCACCTCGAGCCGGCCGCTGTTCGGGATTCCGGTCACGGCCGGACTATGCCCGGTCGGCCGAGGCGGCGTCGGCAACGGCCGCACATGTTGGCGAGGTGGTAGCCGTTGCCGCCGGCGAGCGCGACCCGGTCCGGCCGCTGGCAGCCGCAGGTTTCGCGTGGCCGCCAGCCGTCGGCGGCGGCGCTGCGGTGGCGGCGCCGCCGGTCGAGCTCGAGGTCGACGGGTGCGCCCACGGTCAGTACGGGATCTCGGCCATCGACGGGTCGTAGTCGCGTGTCTCCTCGCGCCCCTCGGCCAACGCCAGCTGCCGGCCCTGCGGGTCGTCGACGGGGCGCAGGCAGTCCGTGCACACGTACAGGTTCGGGTCGATGAACGGGCCCGGCAGCTCGTGGACGAGGATCCGGCCGCGGCAGCAGGTGCAGGTGAGCAGGCGACCCTTCATTCGTCGACGACGTCGTCGTCGTGGCCGGCGGGCAGCGCCGGGTCGGGGGCGAGCTCGACGGTCGCCCGCCACGGCGCCGGCTCCTCGCTCTGCGCGTCGTCGAGGATGCGCGCGTATTCCGGGTTGGCGGCCCGCAGCTGCCGCGCCACGGACGCGTTGACTCTGGGTGTCCATTTGACGAGGTCGACGAGCCGGTCGTGTGGCAGCCCGGCGGCGGCGAGCTCCTCGAGCAGCCGGTCGACGTCCCAGGTGCGTTTCGACCCGCCCGTGAGCGTGACCTCGGCCCCCTGCAGGTGAAGCGTTTTTGTGCCCTGGCGTTGTGCCTCTTCGACGAGCAGCCCGGTGAGGGCGCGCCGGAAGTCGGCGAGGGCGCGCTGCCAGCTGGCGAGCTGGTCGAGCGCGCGTGCGATCGCGGCCGGGTCGTCGGCGGGGACGAGCTCGCCGGTGACCGGGACGACCAGGTCGGAGCCGGTCACCGGTACCACCGGCTCGACCCCGGTCCGAGGTAGAGGTAGGCGAGCAGGCCGACCGCGACCAGGGCGGCAAGGATCAGCCAGGCGAGCGCGAAGATCTGGCCGCCGCTCACGGCTGCGCCTCCGGTGCCGGCTGCGGCTCGTCGTCGTCGGGTAGCTCGTCGGCTTGGAGCTCGTCGACGGGGATCGCCTCGGCGTCGATCACGCCGTAGCCGCCCCGGATCTCGTCGGCCTCCTCGTGCAGCACCAGGCCGAGCGCGACCTCAGGGATCGTGTCTTTGATCGCCCAGCCTGCGGCCCGGGCCCAGAGCATCCGTTGTGGGTAGGTCTCCCAGGCACCGCGGTCTTTGATCAGGTTCGCCCGGCGGGCGTCGTCGATCGTGAACGTGGCGCGGCCGAGCTCGGCCCCGTTGTCGGCGCGGATCACGGCCGCCGTGCAGTGCTCGTCGTCGAGCTCGACCCGCTCGACGCGGTAGCCGGCCTGCCGCGCCAGCGCGCGCAGTAGCTGCACGCTGACGACGAGGCGGCCCTTCACCATCGACAGCTCGGAGGCGGCGCGCAGGGGGAGGCCGAGCTCCTGCGCGAGCCAGAGCCGGAGCGCGGCCGCGGCGCCCTGTTCGGCGGGGGTCGGGTCGCGCTGCTCGCTGGCGGCGAGCCATTGGCCGAGCCGGGCGATGCGTTGGATGTCGGCGTCGTCGCGGGCCGGGATCAGCGCCTGCGACTTCTGCTGCTGTTCGGTCGTGCTCATGCTGGTACCTCCCTCGCTTAGAAAGTCGGGGTCGCTCCACGGATCGACGGCGCGCTCGGGCGGCGGCCGCTTGCGGTACGGCTCGAGCTTGCGCCGCACCGCCTCGCGCCAGCCCTCGACGACGGCGCAGTTGAGCAGGCTTGGATACATCGAGCGGCCTTCGTGCTCGCCCGTCCAGCGATAGCGGCGCGGCTCGTTCTGGTCGTAGAAGTCGGCCTGTAGCGCGCCGAGGTCCATCGGCAGCTTCGCCCAGGTACCGCCGGGCGACCGTAGGCTGAGCACTTGGTCGCCGTTCCCGTGGCGGCCGGCCTCGACGCGCAATTTGATCGCGGCGAGCTTGAAGCAGTCGCCCACTTGGAACGCGGGCTTCATCGCTCCCACCAGAGGACGCACGGCTCGCGCGGGAAGACGACGAGCGCCGAAGGGAACGGCGCCGAGGCCTCGGCACCGCCGAACTTGAGGCGACCGCGCAGGAAGCGGATCTCACCGCGTCGGCAGTAGTCCCACCACCAGCCGGTGTCGACGCGCGCTGGGACGAGACAGGCGACGGTTGCGCCCTCCTCGGCCGAGCTCCACGCCTTAGCGATCCAGCGGCCGATCGCGTCGCCATAGGGCGGGTTCATCCAGCAGGCGCCCACCCAGCGCTGCGTGAGTCCGTCGTCGGCCTCTGTGAAGTAGCGCTCGCACTTCGCGTTGGCGGCGGTCGCGCAGACGTCAAGGTCGAAGCCGAGTTCGGCGTCGAGCTCGTCGAACAGATCCTGCGGCGTCGACCATTCGGCGGTCTCGGACGTGAACAGGGCCGAGCGGTCACGGCCATTCGCTGTCGCATTTGCGACGGGCGCGGCCTGCTCGCTCGGCTCGTCGCGGGTCGGCGCTGTCGCATCTGCGACGGCTTGCCGGTCGCGGGCGATGGTCGCGTGGTCGACGCCGAGCGCCTCGCCGAGCTCGCGGCTCGACCGCTCCGGGTTCGCGTCGACGACCGCGCGCCGCTCCGCGATGCTGAGACGAACATGCCCGGCGAGGCGCCGCTGCGCCCACTCCTCCGGGGTCAGCCCGAGCGCCTGCGGGACGTCGAGCTCGACGGCGAGCCCGGCGAGGCGGACCGCTCCAGCGAAGACCTGGCCGAGTCCGTCCGTGAATTCATTCGCCTGCTCGGGCTTCATCATCAGAAGTCGGGGTCGTCCCAGAGCGGGTTCGGCGTGTTGCCGTTGCGCCGGTCGCGGGCCCGTTCGAGCAGCACCACCTCGGCGTCGGGCAGAGCCGCGATCTCGACCGGCTCCGGTGCCGGTTCGATCGTGGGCAGGTCGATCTCGAGCACCGCCGCGGCCGCCTCGAGCTGCTGCTTCGCCCTCAGCCGGCGCAGGCGGCAGTCGCGGCAGAGCGCGAACCGGCCGAGCCGGTACCGGCGGCGTGCCTCCTGGTCGCATTCGCCGCACTCGCCGGCGGGCAGGTCGGGCTGGCCGAGCAGGTCGTCGTAGACGTGGTCGAGGATCGAGTAGCAGTGCGCGAGGCCGAGCCGCCGCAGCTCAGCCGCCTCCTCGCCGGTCGGCTCGCCGTCGTCGGGTCTGGCAACGGGTGCGGTGGGGGTCGCAGGCTCGGTCAGCCGCTCGGCCGACCGGCCACCGGGAACCGACGGCCCCCCTTCGGGGGACGTCGTTTCCGGTGACGTCGCCGCGCTGCGAGCCTCCGAGTCGTCGTCGGGGAAGCTCCAGCCGGTCGTGTTTCCGCGTTTTCCGGCCGGCAGGATGCGGCCGTCCTGCCGGAGCTCGCGGAGCGCCCGCCGGACCTGCGAGTCGGTCAGGTCGCATTCGTCGGCGAGCTCGCCGATCGGGATCCAGACCGTGTTCTGCTCGCGGAGCAGGAGCGTGAGCAGGACGCTGTCGGCGGCCACGCTCATGCCGCTGTTTGCGGGTTTTTCGGCTCCGGGGGCACGCGTGCAGCCCGTTTCGCCGCTGACGTCAGTGGCCGGGTCACGGTTCGACTCCGGCGCCGGCCTGTTCGAGCATTCCGATCACGGCTTCGACCTGCTGCTCGGCGGTCCAGCCGCAGGCGAAGACGGCGTCGCCGATCGCCGCCCTGAGCCGTCTCATGCGTCGCCTAAAGGGGAGAGCATCACCAGCTCGACCTCGACGCCGGGCCTGTTCCCGTAGGCCTTCGCGGTGCGCTGTTCGGCGACCTGGGAGTCGTCGCGGTAGCAGACGTCTGTGAGCGCGTCTTCGACCGCGCGCAGGAGGGCGGTCAGGTCGGGTTTCGTTGTTGGCCGGGCGTGCCGGCGGCCTTCGGCGGAGAGCTCGCGTTTGGGGTCGCCGCCGAGGTAGTGGCCTTTCGGCCGGCGCAGGGTGACCTTGAGGTTGAGCCGGAGCGGCCCTTCGAAGGGTGGTTCGCCGCCCATGGCGAGGATCGCGCGGTCGCGGACGATCTGTTTCCACTCGCGTGTGGTGTCGGCTTCGAACATGCGGCCGCGTGCGAGCCGGTAGCTGGCGGGTTCGGGTTTGCGGTCGTGGACGGCGACCCGGACGGCGGTGCGGACGCTCACGGCGCCTCGGACGGCGCCTCGGGCGGGACGGGCGCTTCGGCCAGGCTGGCGAGTTCGAGCCGGTGCTCGCGGTTGCCGTGTTGCCGCCAGGCGCCGTAGGCGGCCTGCCGGGCGGGGCTGAGGACGGGCTCCCACCGCGACCCGATCTCTAAGAGCTGGGCGCGTGCGTCTTCCATGCGCCGGAAGAGCCGGGTTTCTTCGTCGTCGAGCCGGTCGAGGTCGTCGATGATCTCGGCGGCGCGGCGGTGGAGGCCTTCGCCGCGGTCGGCGGCGGCGAGCAGCCGGACATCGGGTTCGGTTGTGGTCATGCGGGCACCTCCTCGGTCGGTTGTGCGAACAGGGACAGCTGCGCGAGCCGGGCGGCGGCGTGCTCGCGCAGGTAGGCGGGGTTGAGGTCGATCCCGATCGCGTGGCGGCCCATGCGGCGGGCGACGTCGGGGACGGTGCCGGAGCCGACGAACGGGTCGAGCACGGTGCCGCCTTCGGGGCAGCCGGCGGCGATGCAGCGGCGGGCGAGCTCGGCCGGGAACACGGCGTAGTGGGCGCCGTCGTAGCCCGAGGTCGGGATCGTCCAGACCGACCGCATGTTGCGGCCGTTCGGGTTCGGCCACCGCTCGCCGTCGCGGTGCTGCACGGAGCCGTCGCCGGCGGTGACGGTGGTCTTGTGGCGGCCGTCGGGGCCGCGCGCGTTTCCGTGTGGGGTCTGCCCGGGCGGGGCGTAGGCGCCGCCTTCGAGGCCGCCGCGGCCGTGCCGCGCGCCGGTGTTGAAGCGGGCGAGTCCTGTGTCGCCTGCGCGGCCGGCGGCGTCGGCGTAGGCCTCCGGCGTTCCGGGCCGGGCGCCGCTGGCGCCGTTTCGGTTGTCGGCCCACGGCTCACGGACGGCGTCCTGGTCGTAGAAGTAGCGGCCGCTCTTGGCGAGCAGGAACAGGGTCGAGTGTGCGCGTGTTGGCCGGTCGCGCACGGATTCGGGCATCGCGTTCGGTTTCGCCCAGATGATCTCGGCGCGCAGCCACCAGCCATCCTGCTGGAGCGCGAACGCGACCCGCCAGGGGATGCCGAGCAGGTCTTTGCGTTTCGTGCCCGCCGCTCGCCGGTCGAGCGTGGCGGGGAAATGGTCGGCCGCGGCGGCCTGCTTCCCGGGCCGGTAATCCTTGCCGAAGTAGCGCGAGTTGAAGCCGGTGCGCGGGTCGCCGCCCGGCTGGCTTGCGTAGCTGTCGCCGAGCTCGAGCCAGAGCGTGCCGTCGTCGCGCAGCACGCGCCGCAACTCACGGAAGATCTCGACGAGCCGGGTGATGTAGGCGTCGGGGGTCGGTTCGAGGCCGACCTGGTCGTCGACGCGCTCGGCGCCGCAGCGGCAGCGGTCGCGGTAGCCGGTCTGCGCCTCGGCGACGGTCGCCTTGCCGCCCTCGAGTCTGGAGGAGGCGCGCGAGCGCTGCGAGACGGGCCGGCGGTGGTCGCAGTCGGGGTCGCCGCCTTCCCAGCTGCCGGTGCCGTAGTCGCGGAGCCCGTAGAACGGCGGCGAGGTGACGCAGCAATGAACCGACGCGTCAGGGAGCGTGCGGAGCACCTCGAGCGCGTCGCCGTGGTAGAGCGCGACGTCCGGGTCGGCGAGGACGACGCTCACAGGCCGCAGGCCTTCCGTGTCTGCGGCCACGGCCCGTAGCCGCGGCCGGAGTAGACGGCGATCTCGCCGACCGCGAGCTGCGCCGCCGGCGGCCAGTGGTCGGCGGTGCCGAGCGCCTCGAGCAGCGGCAGCCCGTAGGTGCGCTGGAAGTCGAGGTCCATCTGCAGGCCGCCGAAGTAGCCGTTGCCCGTCGAGGCCTGCCAGCCGGCTTCGTGCGGCTGGATGCAGCGCAGCCCGGTGCGCGCCCAGCCTTCGTCGTGTGCGCGCATCGCCTGCCGCAGCCGGCCGATGATCCGGCCGCGGCGGGCCGCGAGGCGATGCGCACGGCGCGACCGCCGCCGCGTGCGCTCGAGTTGTGTCTGGGCGTCGAGCGCGACGGCGCGCCAGTCGGTCGGGTCCAGGGGCCGGGGTGGCGGGTCGCCGTCGACGTCGGCGCCGGCGGCGGCGAGCAGCGGCCCGCCGACCGCGATCCCGGCGACGAGCAGGGCGGCGAGCCCGGCGACCCTCGCCCAGAGGACGCGCACCCGCCGCCGACGTCGCTTGGTCGTCATTCGCCCCTCGTGAACGCGTAGACGAGCGCTGCGACCAGCAGCACGGCGGCGGCGACCGGGACGAGCCAGCTCACGCCTGCTCCTCGATCCGTTCGAGCTCGATCCCGGCGCGGCTGGCGGCGTCCTCGATCGCGGCGACGACCTCGGGGGAGGCGGTCGTCACCTCGAGCTCGACCGCCAGCTTCGTGCGGTCGATGTCGGGGTCGGGTGCGCTCACGATCCGCCACCGCGTCGAGGCCCGCTCCGGGGGTCGCCGGCGGCGCCAGTCGCCGGCCTGGGGGCAGGTCTGGAAGTGGGAGGCGTACCGGGGCTCGCCGGGGTAGGCGTCGTCGGGGACGCCGCAGATCGCGAGCGGTGTCGTGCCGTGGCCGCGGAGCACGATCTGGCCGAGCGGGTTCGGGTCGGCGTCGACGGGCATGCGGCGGCCCTTCTCGGTTTCGGCCCACACGATCTGCGCGCCGCAGCTGCGGCAGGTCGCGGTCCTCATGCCGGTCCTCGCAGCGCTTCGTGCCAGCCGCGTGCGCAGTCGGTCTTGCAGAACGGGTCGCCGTGGCGGGCGGCGAGCGCCGGCCGGGGGCGGCCGCAGACGACGCAGCGGCCGTCGACGCGGACGGGCGGGTTTCGGCGCAGCCGGCGCCGGCGCGCCCTCATGTCTCGCTCCCGGCCGGAAGCGCGAGCCGGCCCTGTTCGAGCTGGGGGATCAGGTTCTCGCCGACGGTGGCACCGCCTGCGACCTCGAAGTGGGCGAGGAAGATCGCCTCGAACGGGATCAGGCCGAACGTGGCCGCCTTCAGGTTCGAGTCGAGATACCAGGCGAGGCCGCGCCAGGCCTGCCGTTCGCGCTGCTCGAGCCCGACCCGGCCGTTGGCGGGCAGGGTTGTCGCCTGCAGGCGCACGATCGAGACGTGCGCGCCGGCGTGCGGCCAGGCGAAGCGGACGCGGCAGGTCGATCCCTGCTCGCCCCATTCCTCGTCGAACTGGACGCCGCGCGCGCCGGCGGGCATCCGCGCGCGCGCCGCCCAAAAAAACGGGGCGGTCACGGCCGGCGGTGGCGGCCGCGGCAGTATTGGATTCGGCCGCAGCAGGAGCAGACCGTGGATAGCGCGTAGGCGTGACCCCATTCGAGCCAGGCGCGGCGCGCACCGTCTTCGAGTGTCGGGCTCATGAGGGGGCGACTGGAGCAGCTCGTGGTAGCGCTCCTCCCACTGGTCGCGCTCGTAGGTCGCCTCCTCGAGCGCCTGGGAGAGCTTGTCGACGTCGTCGAGCAGGCCCGTCCAGTTCTCCCACCAGCGTGGGCTTTCGTGTGTGAGCCAGCTGCGGCAGGCTGCGACGCGTTCCTGCGCCCGGTCGCTCGCGTTCACAGCCCGCACGCCTTCCGTGTCTGCGGCCACGGCCCGAAGCCGCGGCCGGAGTAGACGGCGATCTCGCCGACGGCGAGCTGGGCGGCTGGAGGCCAGTGGTCGGCGGTGCCGTAGAGCTGCTCTGTGTGATTGTCGGGATGGGCAGGGCAGCGCCGGTCGTGATACCAGGGCTTGACAAACCGCCCGTAGCGCTGGCTGGCACCGCAGAGCGGAACGCACTCACCTGGCTTTCGCAGACGCCGGGTCATTGTTCCCTCCGCTGAAGCGCTCGTTCTCGGCGGCGGGCCAGGAACAGGCGCTGATGCCTGGCGTGGTCGGCTCGACACACGGCACACCGGCACCCCCACCGCTGATACGCCCACTTGCCATGCGTGTGTTGCCCCACCAGGATGCCCGGCCCTTCACCCTGCCGGCGTTTCCGGCGTGCGATCGTCGCGGCGTCACGGCAGCCGCCGCAGCGGCATCCGCGCGAGTACCTGCTCTCGGTGCCATGCTCGCTCATGCTCGCTCATGCTCGCTCATGCTGGCCTCCGTTGAAGCGCGGCGCTCAGCCGGGACCGAGGTGTCCTCGTACGGGGTGCGAGCCCGGGTCACGCGGCGCCTCCGAGCTCGAGGTCGGCCGCCCGGGGTGCCCGTCGCGCGGCGCTGCGGCCTGCCGCGCGCGCCACCGGAATCACCCCGGGGCGGCCGTCGTCGGCCCCGGCCTGGACAGGTTTTGGACAAAACCGTGCCGGATCCGGCGTCATCTCGTGGCGCGACGTGTCGCGTCGTGGCGTGTGCCGGGGTGCCGGGATCCCGGTCAACTACGCCGTTTCTGGCGCCTCCTGGCGCCTGTCGGCGCCTCCTGTCGTTACCGGCGCATCAGGGTTCGAATCCCGTATGCGCCTTCGACCCAAAACCCTCGCGAGAGCAGGTCTTTCGCGGCGGCTGAGGGTCGTGTGGGAGGCGGGAATGGACAGGTTCTGGACAAACGGCACTTGGCTACCCTGCCTTCCGAGTCGCAGCCGGCTTGTCGGACGGCTGCGTCAGGGGCGTCGCGGCCGGCTTAGCGGACGGTCGCGGCGCCCCGCTTTTCGTTGCGGCGCGGAGGCCGTGCGGGGCGTGCTCGTCGATCGCGCGGCGCACGCGGGCGCGCCGGTCGCCCTGGTCGTAGAGGCGGTCGATCAGCGCCCCGGAGTCGGCGTGGCCGAGCCTGGCGGCGGCCTCCTCTTTCGGGAAGCCGGCGTCGCGCATTAGCGTGGCCGCGGTCGCGCGCAGGTCGTGCGGCTTGAGTCCGTCCCAGACCGGGTCGCCGTCCTCGTCGACGACGGGTCGGCCGTCCGGGTCGAGCAGCCGCCAGAGGAACGGCGTGTCGGCCTGCTCGTCGAGGCCGTGCGTCTCGCGCCAGGCGTGGTCGGCGCGGGCGCGCGCCTTGTACCAGACGAGCCGCAGGAATTGGTAGTGCCGCCACGGCCGGCCGGTCTTGGTCGGGAACACGAGCGGCGTGCCGGGGGCGCGTTCGAGCAGCTGGTGGCGGAGCTCGTGCACCTCCTCGCGCGTGAGGTCGATCGTCTTGTCCTCGCCCTCCTTGCAGAGGTGGGCGGGGATGAAGATCGTCGCCTGCTCGAGGTCGACGCGGTCGTCGGTCAGGGTGGCGAGCTCTTCGAAGCGGTTGCCGACCGTGCCCTTGATTCGGAGCATCCGTTGAGCGTAGGGCGGTGCCAGGTCGGCGAGCAGTTCGAGCTGGTGGGCGTCGGCGGCGCGCCGCTGGCGCGGGGTGACGACCGGCCGTTCGATCGTCAGGATCGCCGGGTCGAAGCGGACGTTGCGGCTGCCGGCCAAGCGGAGCGCCGCCTTCAGCCCGTCGAGCTCGTCACGGGCGGTCTTCGGCGTTTCGAGGGCGCGCGCGAGGATGCGGTCCTCGAGCCGGTTGCGGTCGAGTAGCGACAGCGGCGTGGAGGCGAAGTCGCCTTCGCGCCACGGTCTGGTGGCGCGTTCCCACCACTCGATGCCGCGGCGGCGCAGCCTGCGTTTCGTTTTGCGGCTGACGGTCGTGCGTTTCCGGGCGAGCAGCGCCTCGCACGCCTCGGCGAGGGTTTCTTCGCGCGGCGCGTGCGCCGGTGTCAGGCCGGCGTCGCGGAGGCGCCCCCATTGGATGCGGAGCTCGTTTGCCTGGTCGGGGCTGGTGAGGCCGGTCTGGATGTAGGGGCGGCCGTTGAAGCTGAGCCGGACGCGGTAGCCGGAGCCGTGCTGGTCGACGCCGGGAAGCAGGTGCGTGTTGTCGGTCACGCGGTCCTCCTCGGTAGCGGATGAAGTGTTGTTTCGTCACCCATCATGCCCGAATCGCCGTGGAGGTAGCGGGCGGCGGCGGCGCGCGGGATCCTGATCGTGCGCGGGGAGAGGCGGACGACGTCGATGTCGCCGGCGGCGATCCGGCGCTGGATCGTGCGTCGGCTTTCGCGTGAGCGGGCGGCGAGCTCGTCGACGGTCAAGAGCTCCGGCAGCTCGTCGCTCACGCGGCCTTCGCCTTCGCCTGCGGTGGCAGCTCGCCCAGCTCGGCGACGAGCTCGACTAGGCGGCAGGCGACCCGGTCGATCGCGCCCTCGAGCGCGTGATGGTGCGAGCGGGAGATCATCGTGTCGACGTCGCGGTGCAGCTGCTCGTCGAGCAGGTCGAGGATCCATTCGGCCTCGCGGCAGACGAGGTGGAGCAACTCGTGGACGGCGATCTGGTTCGCGCGCTCGCGGTCCCAGTCGCCGTGCTTGGCAGGGTTGAAGTAGAGGCGTGCCTCCTCGTAGTCGCGGGCGCGCCAGATGAACGCGTTCTGGGTGTCGGTGAAGCTGGGCTCGTCGGGGTCGCGGTCCCAGCGCACCTCCAGCGCCCAGCGCTCGAGGCCGAGCCGTGGCCGCCACCAGGCGACGATCGCCTCCAGCTGCGCGCGGGTCACGCGGCCTTCCTGGCGGCCTTCGGCTTCGGCTTCGGCTTCGGCGCCGGCGCCGGCCAGGGGCCGCGGCCGGGCCAGGTGAGGAAGCCGGTCGCGGTCGCCGAGCCGAGCACGATCCTCACGATGCGCCTCCGAGCGCTGTGCTGTCGCCGGGCTTCGGGCCCGGGTCGTCGTCGTCGAGCAGGTCGCGCATCGCGGCTGCGACCTGCTGCCGGCCGGCCTCGAGGTCGACGTCGGCACGGATGATCCGGTCGGCGACCAGGCGCAGCTTGTCGGGCACCTCGGCGCCGGGCATGACGACGGCGAGGATCGGCTTGTCGAGCATGATCGACAGGCCGAGCTCGACCGCGAACTTGATGTCGGTCTCGCCGCGCGGGACGAGGCTGATCACGAACGCCGATTTGTCGATTCCCTGCAACGTGCTGCGGCGGACGTGGTCGACGAAGCGCTCCCACTCGGCGCGCTCGTCGGGGGTCAGCTCGTCGAGCCAGTCGCCGCTCACGGCTGCCTCCGTCGTCGGCGGCCGGCGGCCAGGTGGTCGGCGGCCTCGGCGGCGATCGCCGCGAACAGGGCGACGGCGGCGACGGCGACCGCGGCGACGAGCAGCCAGCCGCTCATGCGGCCTCCGGCTCGAGCAGGATCCCGGCGGCGTGCGCGAGCTCGCAGCCGCAGGCGCACGCGGGGGCGACGGCGGCGGCGACGTCGAGCCGGTCGACGTCGAGGAGGCGCGCGCGCCCGGGGTCGGCGTCGATCTCGTGGCCGATCGCCAGGTACAGGGTGCGCCCGTCGACCTGGACGGCGCGCGCGTCGAAGCGGACGGCGAGCGTGCGCCCGTCACGGTGGCGCAGCTGGGAGACGCCGGCGCGCTGGCCGTCTGTGACGAGCTCGTCCATCCGGCCTCGGGATCGGTCGGGGTCGACGCTCAGGCTCCAGCCGACGCGGCCGACCAGCTCGGCCGGCTCGTAGCCGAGCCGGGCGGCGAGGTCGTGGCTGACGGCGCAGAGGACGCCGCTTCCGTCGAGGACGGCGACGCAGGCCGCTGCGCGTTCGACCTGGCGCCGCAGCGCCGGTTCGACGGGTGCGCGCAGGGTGAGCACGAGCAGCGCGACCTCGAGCGCGTGCGTGTCGGGGTCGATCGCGTGCGGGCCGGCGCCGATCGCGCTGCGGAGTCGGCGCGCGATCGCGCAGAGCTCGTTCGGGTCGAGGTCGCCGAAGCCGTCGCTGCCGGTCGTCGTGATGGTCGGTCGCATCAGCCCTTTCCCCCTTGCCGCAGAGCGGTTTGTCGTCCTGTTCCGGGGCTCGGCCGCCGAGCAGAAGGGGCGACGCTAGCACGGCTCGAAAGGCGCTCGGCGCTTTTCCACACCTTCCACAGAGCGTCCCTGGCGGCCTGTTGAGGTTTGTTCGGTTTCCCGAACGGCGGTACGGTTCGGGTGTTGGCCCGTGAGAAGGTGACCGGCTTGGCACAGGCAGACCTCCGTCGAGTCGCCCGCGCTGCGGCGCGGATCGAGAAGGCGCGGGCGGAGCTCGCCCGTGCGGTGTTGGCCGCGCACGAGTCGGGGGAGTCGCTGCGCGACATCGCCCCCTACGCCGGGCTCTCGTATAGCCGCGTGCACGATCTGCTCGTCGAGGCGCGCGCGGAGGCCGACGAGTGACGGTGCCGCGGGAGCCGTGGACGCAGGCGCGCGAGGACGCCGCACGCCAGCTCGACCACGCTCGCCGGCGGGCTCGCCGGTCTCGCCTGCTCGATCGTCTGCGCCGCCGGCGGCGCTCCCCTCACACCAGCCCGTAGAGGACGGCCTTCGCTCCGGCGACGAAGTTGGCGTTGCCGCCGACGTTGAAGGTGATCCGGTTGATCGCCGCGTTCGAGCGCCACGCCCCGGTCGCCGAGTAGCGGACGACGGTGCCGGTCGTCGTGCCGAACTTGAGCGCACCCTCGATCTCGCTGATTTTTTGCAGCGCGCCGGCGTAGTTGGGGATCCGGATCGAATGCGCCGAGAACACGTTCGCCGGCGCGGAGGCGCCGGGCATGTTGCCGCAGTCGATCGCCGACGCGCCCAGGTTCTCGGTCGCCGTCACGCTCGCCGCCGCTGCGGCGAGCCGCTCCCAGTCGTAGTTGTTGCCGGCGTCGCCGTTGAAGCGCAGGCCGCTTGTGACCGAGGTCGCGGCGGTGTCGGCTCGCAGGTAGAGCACGACCTCGAGCGCGGAGTAGGTCTGCGGGATGTTCTGGAAGTCGATCAGCTGCTGCGGCGCGGCGACGACGACCTCGCCGATCTTCGCCGAGCCGGGGGCTGACCCGGCGACCCACTTCTTCGCCGTGTTGTCCCAGACGGGCACCTGGCCGCTGGCGGTGCCGGGCCCGACGACCGCCTCGATCCGTTCGGCGAGCTCTTTGAGGTCGGTCGGGACGTCGGCCGGGTCGGTCGGCTCCGGGAATGGCAGCTGGTAGGTCGCGGTCTGGCCCATCGGGTTTCCTCCTATCCGATTAGTAGGACGTGGGCGACGAGGCCCGCCTTGTTGACTTGATTCCAGACCAGGAAAAACTGTGTGGCCGTGCCGGCGTCGACGCGCGTGACCGCGGCCCCGGCCGGCGAGGCGAGGTTGTCGGCGACGGCGAGACAGATCTGCGGGACGCGGCCGAGCGGATGCGCGTGGACGGTCGTGCCGCCGGCGTCCGAGGTGGCGGCCGCGGTCTTCTGCCACCAGACGCGCTCGGTCGCGCCCGGCTGCTGGCGTTGCAGGTAGCCGGGGACGGCGCCGACCTGCACGAACCCGGTCGAGTCGATCCCGTCCAGGGTGTCGGCGTTGCCGGTCGGCGGGACGGTCGGCGAGACGGCGCCGAGCGCCGCCGTCACCAGCGGGTCGGCGAGCACCAGGGCGGCCTCGCCGACCTTCGGGTCTGTGTAGGAGGCGAGCTTGGGGATCGTGACCTGCGTGCCGAGAATGTCGACGCGGACATGGGCGCGGTCGGGGACGGAGACGACGTTGCCGATCAGGATCCCGGTCCCCTGCTGGCCCTGCAGCTGCTCGCGCAGCACGTAGGGGAGCGTCCGGGTGAACGGAACGCTCACGCGCCGGCCTCGGCTTCGGCGAGCTCGACCATCGCCGCGTCGCCGGTGAACGCGCGCACGACGGTCGGCATGCCGATCGGCTGCGGCCGCCAGTTCGTGCGGGTCGAGAGGTGGACGTCGCCGCCGGGTTCGAGGCCGATCTCGACCGCGTTGATGATCGCGGTCTCGGCGCGCCCGTCGGGATGGTCGATCTGGAGCAGGTCGCCCGGCTCGAGCGCCGGGTTCGGCACCGACCGCAGCTCAAGCGTCCGGGAGAGGCCGAGCCGCAGGTTGAGCAGCGACCGGGCGGTCTGGTCGGCCTGCGCCTGCGTCTGAATGCTCGTCGAGTTGACGATCAGCGGGACCTTCCCGAACGGGCCGCCCCAGCGGGTCGGGCTGGCGGGGTCGTCGTCGGTCACCAGCGAGTAGATCGCGGGCAGGGTCGGGTCGGGGACGGCACGGACGGCGACGCCGTTTCTGACGCTGGAGCGGTCGAGCGACTCGTCGCTGGAGATCAGGACGCCCGCTTCGCCGCCGTCGAGTGTCCACACCGGGGCGCCCTCGGCCGGTTTCGGGCGCAGCACGAAGTCGCCGAGGTTGTCGAAGTAGGCCTGCGCGTCGACGCCGGCGGCGAGGTCGGAGATCGCCTGCGCGCGGTCCTCGTCGTAGACGACGTCGACCAGGGTCGGCTCGCCGGCCGGGTTGGTCGTGACGTGGTAGTCGATCGTGGCGCCGAACACGGCCTGCACGAGCGCGACGATCGCGTTCGTGGGTTTCTGGCCGCCCGGGGTGTACGGGGTCGTGAACGACTCGTCGGCGACCTGCGCCATCCGGTCGGCGAGCGTGACCGTCGCCGTGCCCTGCAGTTCGGGCCAGGTGACGTTCTCGACGCGGAACCGGCCGAGCTGGAGGAGCTCGAGGTCGCCGTTTGCGTAGCGGATGCCGCGCTCGACGGTTGCGTAGCCGCCGAACGGCAGCTCGCGGATCAGGTCGGTCGTGACCGGGTCGGCGAGGTCGAACGCGATCTCGAGCGCCCCTTGCCGCATGACGCGCGCGTCGGCGTCGGCGCGCACGGAGCCGCCGGCGACCTTGACCTCGATCGGGGCCGTGGGTGCGCCCGGCCGGTAGAGGCGGACGCGGTCGGCGATCGTGTGCGACTGCCGGAGCGCTGCCAGGAAGCGGGCGCTCGTCGGCAGCATCAGACGTCGTCCGGGGGCCAGGGGACGCTGCCGGAGCCCTCGCCGCCTTCGGGGAAGGTGTAGGCGAGCTCCTCGTAGCTGCCGACCGCCGCCTTCAGCGCCGCGTAGGTGGCGTAGGTGGCCTTGACGACGGCGTACGTCATCGGCGGCCGGGGCACGTAGATCGACGGGCTCGGCCGTTCGACCTGGACGACCGCGACCCGGAAGCGCCGGTCGGGGTGCATGGCGATCCTCGAGGGGCGCTCCTCCGTGAAGCCGGTGACGCCGAGGTAGAGGTTGCCGACGCCCTGCGCCGGCGGGGTGCGCAGTAGGAACGGGTAGCCGGAGCCGAGGATCGTGCGGACGCGGTCGCGCTCGTCGTCGGTCGCGGTGACGGCGACCAGCTCGCTCGCCGGTGTCCAGGCCGGCAGCGCTGTCAGCACCGGGCCGCGGCGGTTGAGGACGCGGTGGACGCCGACCGCCGATTCGTAGGCGAGCTCGGCCAGCGACTCGACGGTGACCGGCAGGCTGTTCGTCGGCCGGGCGAGGTCGACCAGCCACGGGTCGCCGAGGTCCGGGTAGTCGATCGTGAAGGTGGCGGTCGCGGTGCCGACGACGGTCGTCCCGTCGTAGACGGTCGCCTTGTAGGTCAGCTGGAGGTCGAAGGGGAGCTCGTAGTCGCGGACGATGAACGTGGCGCCGGTGACGGGCGCGTCGATCGCGCCGCGGACGCCGGCGACATGCCCGCTGGGGGAGGTGCGGTCGATTGTGACCGTGTCGGCGCCGGCGGGGATGCCGTCGACCTCGAGCCTGGCGGCGAGCCTCGGCGCGTCGAGCTCGGCCAGGAGCGTGACCGCCACTAGTGGGCTCCTGCGAGCAGGGTCTGCGCGGTCCGGTTGTCGGCGGTCCTGACTTCTGTGCGGACGATGCCGCGCAGCTCCGTGTCGCCGATGAAGACGCGCACCTCGAGCGGCTGCTGCCCGGCCGCGGCCGCGGCCGGTGTGAGACCGGAGAGCGCGCGTCGCAGCTGGTAGCCGACCGGCGCGGGCCCGGCGAGCCCGCCGCCGGCCGTGCCGGCGGCCTGCGGTCCTGCGGCTGCGCGGAGGCCGCTCTGGGGTGCCGGTGCCGGCCCGGGTACCGGGGCGGCGGAGCGGAGGCCTGCGATCTTCTCCAGCGGCCCCGGCAGCGCCTTCCTGAGCAGCGACTTGATCGCGTCTTTGAGTCCCTTGAGCGCGGCGAGGATGCCGGCCTTCAGCCAGCCGCCGACGCTCTTGCCCCAGCCGATGATCGTCTTCGAGTTGTCGTTCAGCATCTGCCACACGTTGTCGACGAGCCCCCAGGCGCCGAGGCCGATCCCGACGAGGCCGTCGACCACGCCCTGCTTGACCCAGCCGCCGACGCTCTTGCCCCAGCCGATGATCGTCTGCGCGCCCTGCCCGATCCGGGCGCGGATGTTGTCGACCACAGCCCAGACGGCGTTGCCGATCCCGGTGACCGCGTCGACGACGCCCTGCTTGAGCCGGCGGCCGAGGTCGGCGCCGGCGTTGTAGAGCGCGCTCGCTTTGCCTTTGATCCAGGAGATCAGGCCGGTGATCGCGTTCTGGAGCGCCGTGCGGATCCCGAATCCGTCGCCGGCGAGAATGACCAGCGGCGCGAACGGGCCGGCGATCAGGATCGCGATCGCGGGCCAGTATTTCTTGACCCAGTCGAGGACGGCCTGGAACGCGGCCGGGATGTCGTCGGTGAAGAAGTCGGCGACCTCGTTGGCGACGTCGAGCACGGCCTCGAACGCGGCGTCGACGATGTCCCGGAACGTCTCTGATTTCTGGTAGGCGAGCACGAGGCCGGCGACCAGCGCCGTGAGCGCGATCACGACCAGGCCGATCGGGTTCGCCGACAGCGCCGCGTTCAATAGCCACTGCACGGCCGTCCAGGCGGCGACCGCCGCTTTCACGATCACGGTGCCGGCGGCGTAGGCCTTCATGGCGAGGTTGACGGCGACGATCGCGGCCGCGAACGCGGTGAACACGGAGACGAGGATCTTGAACGCGGTCTGGTGGCGGGCGATCAGGCCGACCAGCTTCCCGAGCATCTTCACCAGCTGCGTGAACGCCGGCAGCAGCGCCTTCCCGAGCTCGGCGCTCACGTTCTCCATCTGCGCGTGCAGGATCCGCTGCTGGTTGGCGGCGCCGTCGCTCGTGTTCTCGAAGTCGCCCTGCAGCCGGTTGGTCTGCTCCATCAGCAGCGCCATCCGTGCCTGCGCTTTCGCGTGCGCGTCGAGCTCGCCGTGCTGCGTCTTGAGTCCCATCGCCGCCGCTTTCGCCTTGACGGCGGCGTCGGAGAGGCCGACACCGAACCGCTCGAGCGGGTCGGCCTCGCCTCTGAGGCCGGCCTGGATCGCCTGCAGCGCCTCGGGCACCGACGTGTTGAACACGGACGCCATGTCGGCGGCGCGCTTCGTGAGCGCGATCGACGATTTGGCGGCCTCGTCGGCGCCGAGGCCGGCGTTTCGCAGCGACGCGCCGACCGGCGTCACCAGCTCGTTGAATTCGCGCATCGAGAGGCCCGCTTTCGTGGCCGCCTTCTCGCTGAAATCGAGGACGGCCTTCGCCGAGCGCCCGAAGGTGACGCGGACGGCGTTCTGCGACTCGGCGAGGTCGCTGGCGGCGTCGATCGCCTTCTTGGCGCCGACCGCGACCGCGCCGAGCGCGACCGTCGCCGGCACGAACGCCTTCTCGAAGCCGGCCTTCAGGTCCTTGCGGACGGTGCCCATCCGCGTCTTGGTCTCGCCTTCGACCTGCTGCAGCCCCTTCCGGATCCCGGACGGGTCGAGCTCCGTGTCGACGTAGGCGGTGCCGACCTTGCCGGCCATCTAGTCGGCCGCCCCTCGCAGGTCGGCGGTCAGCCCGGGCAGCGCGGCGAGCTCGGCGAGCGAGACGCGCTCGCCGCCGGTTTCACGCGCGAGCGGCGGCGGCGGCTGGCCGGGCCGTTCGACCTTCAGCGGCTCCGGCAGCCTCGTGCCCGGTTTCGAGTAGACGCGCAGGAACGCGAGCAGCTGCGCGTGCGCGACCTCGAGGCTGGCGGCGGCGAGCTCCACCTCCGGGGGCCAGCGCTCGGCGGCGGCGGCGGCGACCGCGTCGAACATGGGCCCGTCGAGGTCGAGCAGCTGCTGTGGAGGGATCCCGGTCTGGACGCTCACGCGCGCGACGAGCCCCCTCCAATGCCCGCCTCCGCCTGCTCGAGCGCCGGGTCGGGGGGGCGCCCGTTCACCTCCTCGCCCTGCTCCGGCTCGTCGGGTTCGTCGCGCGGGATCTCGCCGAGCGCCTGCCGGCGCGCCCGTTCGTCGCCGCCCAGGACGCGGCGGGCGAGCTCGACGTCCTCAGGGACGGCGGAGATGTCCTCGAGCGTGGCGAGCCACTCGTCGAGCGGCTGCTCGATCCCGAGCGCGTGATGGACGACCCAGGCGACCTCCCGGATCGACGAGGGCATCTGCTTTCCGGGGTGCGCGTCCTCGAACGCGACCAGGGTCGCCGGCCGGGATGCGTTGACGATGATCGCCTGGCCGTCGCGGTCGACGACCGCCACCTCTAGGCGGGGCATATGTCTCCCCTCCCGTTAGCCGGCGACGGGCGCGGCGGTCGCGGCCTCCAACTCGGCCTGCTTCTCGGCGATCGTCAGGTCGGCCCGTGACCACGAGTAGCCGGCCGCCGCAGCTGCGGCGTCGAGGTCGGCATGGGTGCGCGGCAGCGCCGTCTCGCCGGCGAGCAGCAGCGCTCCGGCGCCGAACCCGGGCAGGTCGGAGACGATCGACCACTTGGTCGTCGAGGCGAGCACCCCGAACTCCATCGCCAGCCGGACGGCGTCCGTCCTGAGCAGCGCGAACTCGAGGTCGCCCTGCAGCTGCACGCGGGGGAAGCAGAACCGGAACGTCTGCGCGCCGTCTTTGCCGTCGATCACCATCGCGCGGACGTCGCTCACGCCGGGGTCAGGCGGGGTGTAGGTGTAGGGGGCGGCGGCGCCGGCGAAGCTGCCGCCGCGGAACGCGAGCAGCAGGCTGTCCCGGTCGAACTCCAGCAGCTCGAATTCGATCGTCTTCGGCTCGCTGGTGATCAGGACGCGGACCGGTTCGGCCGACTGCCAGGCGTTGATCTCCTCCTGGTCGCGGCTGAACGTGAACGAGCAGCCGTCCTCGCCGACGAAGCCGACGTCGACGAACGGCGCCGGCGGCTCGGCGAGGTCGACCGGCAGCGCGGTCCCCTCGGGGGCGACGTAGACGGCGCCGGTGCCGGCGACCGTGACGTGGGTTGGCTCGAGGGCCATCGAGGCCTCCTCTCAGGTCTGGCCGGCGAGGGCTGTCGCCGGCCCGGTTTTCGCCACGGTCAGGGTGAGCGTGACGTCGAGCAGGTACCGGGGTCGGGGCTGGTCGTAGGTGTCGTCGGGGAGCCAGCGCAGCGCGCCGAACCGCACGGCCGAGACCACGCCTTCGGGGCGGACCTGCCCCTCGAGCGCGGCCAGCTCGGCGCGCGCGGTCGCCGCGAGCTCGTGCGCGGTGGCTTTCGGGCCGCCGTAGGCGTCGAGTTGGAGCTCGGCCTCGTCGGCGACCAGCGGCTGCGACAAGGGGGGCTCGCCGCCGATCCGCTGCACGAGCAGCAGCGCCCCGGCGCCGGCCTTCGCCGGGAACGCGGTGTAGATCCGGTCGCCGACCAGGGCGACCATCCGTGGCCGGGAGCGCAGGTAGGCGGAGACGAGCCGTTCGGCGTCGGGGAGCAGCGCCAGCTCCGGGTAGGCGCTCACGACGGGACGTACCTCATGCCGAACCGTTCGACCGTGCTCCGGATCGGGGTGTAGGGCGGGTTCCAGCGCGTGCCGTGCTCGAACCAGTGCCAGTGCGGCGGCAGCCCGCTGACGCGGGCCTTCCCGTTCTCGGCCCGGTCGGCGCGGAGGCCTTGCCGGAACAGGCGCCGGCTCGTCCCGGACTGGACGGGGACGGCCTCGGGGATCGCGTTGGCGATCGCCTGCGCGGTGTCGAGCACCTGCGGGGCGCTGATCCGGGCGATCTGCTGTTCGGCGTCGGGCGCCTGCCGGTACCGGGTCTTCGTCCTCGCCGCCACTATTCGACCCTCAGCACTTCGGCCTCGACGTGCGAGACGGTGTCTGTGAGCAGGTTGCGGACCGGCCACGCGTCGCCGGTCAGTTCGAGCACGGTGCCGTCGTCGAGCCGGATCGCGTCCCACCCTCGGGCGGGCGCGTCCGGGGGCAGGAAGAGGCGGAAGCGGGCGACCTGCAGCGCGTCGCCGTTGGCTTCGAGCGAGCCGGCCTGTTGCAGCTCACAGACGGTCGCCTGTTCGGCCTCCGTCCAGGTCGGGTCGCCGTAGCCGTCCGGGGGGCCGTCCTGCGTGCGCGCGAGGAGCGTGCACGGCGTCCTGAGCAACGCGGTGACGGTCACGGCCGGCCGCCCCGGTCGCCGCCGTTGCGACGGGTGATCGTCCAGAAGCTCGTCAGCCAGAAGCCGACCAGGACGCCGACCAGAAACGACAGCGGCGAGGCGAACACGACGTCGGGAAGCGCCACGATCACGGATGCCCCGGCGAGGCGAACGAGACCAGCAGCGCCTGATTGTTGGTCGGCGCGAGCGTGCTCGGCGTCGGCGTCGGCGTCACCGGGAGCCGGTACCAGCCGCCCTCGTCGACCGCCGCCGCGGCCAGCTGGTAGGCGGCCTTGCGGGTCGAGTCGTCGCGGTCCTGGAGCACGACCGTGTCGCCGGCGGCGAGCGCCTGCAGGTAGAGGCTCCAGTCCGTGTCGGCGGCGTCGAGCGTGCTCAGGTAGAGGTCGCCGGCAGCCTGCAGGTCGAGCGTGCTCTCACGCACCTTGCCGGCGCCGGGGTCGCCTGCGGTCGTGTTCGTCGACAGCGACCATTCGGCGTTGAAGACGTGCGCGTGCGTGTGGCCGAGCTGCGAGTAGCGGGCGTCGCCGTCGGCCTCGGTCAGG
>Ga0126377_10000216_pt1 | contig 33525 bp, 28 predicted proteins | sample PanSoiMetPlot_22_FD_92647 | JGI IMG/M metagenome (GOLD analysis project Ga0126377, IMG submission 92647) | Tropical forest soil microbial communities from Panama - MetaG Plot_22 | ecosystem: Environmental > Terrestrial > Soil > Tropical forest > Bulk soil | place: Panama | collected 2016-02-17 | reverse complement strand
TGGCTTCCAGGCGTTCTACCCCGGACCTGGCCTCGGGGGCCACTGCATTCCCATCGATCCCTTCTACCTCACCTGGCTGGCGCGCAAACACGGCGAGCAGACCCGCTTCATCGAGCTGGCGGGCGAAATCAACACTCACATGCCGAACTACGTCGTCAGTCGACTGGCAGAGTTCCTCAACGATGAGCGCAAGCCGATAAAAGGCAGCAAGATCGCCATCCTGGGGATGGCGTACAAGAAGGACATCGACGACCCGCGCGAGAGCCCGTCGTTTGAGCTCTTGAAGATTCTGACGGAGCGGGGGGCACTGCTCACGTATAACGATCCACACGTGCCAGTGCTACCAAAAATGCGGCACTACCCGAATCTGCCGGCACTCGTGAGCCAAGACCTGACGGCGGCCTATCTCAGCGGCCAGGATTGTGTGGTGATAGCCACGGATCACTCTGCGTACGACTACGAATTCATCGTCGGGCACTCTTCTCTCGTCCTTGATACAAGGAACGCAACCAGAATGGTCCGCCACGGACGGGAGAAGATTCGCAAGGCTTGAGATGTAGATCGGGGCTGGTTTTGTCAGCCGATTTCGGGACTATTTTCTGGAGAATTGAAAGTCCCGCGCCTTCAACGAGCGCGCAAAGGTCGACTCTCGCAATCGAGGTAGCGATATCCGGCGATTGGCGCGAGAAGTCGCTGAATTCTCGCCGTTTCTTCTTTTGGCGGCCTCCTTGCACGGTTTATTGGATGCCCAAACTTCTGCTCCAACGGTGGGCGCTGATTTCTGCCTTATGCGGCGCGTCATTGGTGACGGGTGTCTCTCCGATCTCCGGGCAATCTCAACCGGCGCGGGGGGGACAATCACAGCCCGCAAATGCGCCCGGGGTGGCCCCTGCGAGTGTTGCAACTCCACCAGGCTATGTCATTGGAGCCGATGACATGCTCAGCGTTCGTTTTTGGGGAGATACGCAGCTATCCGCAGACGTAGTCGTCCGACCTGACGGCAAAATCTCGCTTTCGTTGCTGAACGACGTGCAAGCAGCGGGATTCACGCCCGAGCAGCTCGCGATCACACTGGAAAAGGCGGCGTCTAAATACATCACAGATCCAGACGCGACCGTCATCGTCCGCGAAGTCCGGAGTCGAAAAGTATTTGTCTTGGGTCAGGGTGTCGCGAAGCCTGGTGTTGTTGCGTTGAATACAGACATGAACGTACTTCAAGTTATCGCCGCATCTGGAGGATTGCTTGAATACGCCGACAAGAAGGAAATCGTCGTAATCCGCCGCGAAAGTGGGCGTGAAAGACGATTTAAGTTCAATTTCGATGAAGTCGTCAAAGGCAAGAGGCCCGAACAAAACATCCTGTTGCAGCCGGGTGATACTGTTCTGGTGAACTAGCTATGAGCAAGAGTGTCCGGAGAGCTTCCGTTCACATCTCTCTTGCCGCGATTGTTCTGGGCGCCGCTCCCTGTGCTTTGGCTCAGGCCTCAGCGCAGCGTCAGCCTCAGGGGATGTTTAGCTCCGCGAAGCCCGATGCAAACGCGACAACGCGTCTGGACCTGACTGCCTCGGTGATCGAGGGTTACGATAGCGACATTCCTCTAGAGTTACGTCCAACGCTGGATCCGACCGGCTTGCAAGCGAGCGGTTTGTCGACGATCTTTGATGCCGCGGCTGGTTATAGTTGGAAGGGTGCCCGAACTCAGGTGGGGGCGAATGCGACATCCACGATTCGGCATTATGTCGACCTAGGAGATACCCGGAGCGTCGGCAATAGTGCTGGGTTCGGAGTTTCAACTCGCCTTCCCAAACAAATAACGCTGGCGGGGAATCAAGCGGCAGCCTACTCCCCTACCTATCTATCCGGTCTCTTTCCGATAAGCAGTCCAGTTGCGCCTGGTAGCCCTGGTGCCACGGCACCGGACTATTCAGTTAACAATTTGGCTTCGTACACTTATACGACGTCGGTATCGCTCCGAGATGACGTCACCAAACGTTCGAGTCTCGCTGTGTCAGGGGATTATCAGTACACCGATCGAATCCGTGAGACTGAGCTTTGGCGCGACGTGAGTTCGCAGTCGCTTCGAGCTCAGTACTCAAGAAACATCAGTCAACACACAACGGTCAGTGCCCAGTATCACTTCAGGTACGGAGACTTTGGCTATACAGCTCGCACCCAGACTAGTGAGCATGGGCTCGATGTCGGATTCGCCTCGACCAAATTGCTCTCACCCACGCGACGGGTCGCATTTCGATTCAACGTGGGAGTGACGAGCGCCGACGTGCCTGAGGTCATAGAAGGTCTGAATGTGAGAACCCGTCGTTATCTCGGCACTGCCGAAGGGGAGATTGGATACCCCTTCGGGCGTTCGTGGCACGTGAAGGGTAACTACAGGCGGGGCATCGAGTACGTCGTCGACATTCCGGAACCGGTCTACTCAAATAGCGTGTTTGTTGGTTTAGATGGATTCCTGGAGCGACGAGTCAACCTTTCTGTCGCGGGTGGTTACTCGAGTGGTGACTCCTTGATGACTCAAGGTGTGCTGGCCTACGACACGTACACCGCCAATCTCCGTGTCAGATATGGACTCACTCGGCAAGTCGGGGCTTACGCGGAGTACTTGTACTACTTCTACGACTTTCGAGAGGGAGCCTTGGCTCCGTTGGGGATTCCTCCGGGGTTGAAGCGAAATGGCGTGCGCATCGGCATGACTGTCTGGATGCCCACTTTGCGAAGGTAGACCGTGCTGCCAGGAAAATCAATTACGCCGGAAGACATTCTTGCGATCCTCACACGCCGCAGATGGCTGATTCTGCTTCCATTTGCTGTCGGCTTGGCGGTCGCTCCGTTCATTGCCAAACGCATACCGGCCGTCTACAGGTCCGAGACGCTGATCATGGTGATTCCTCAGCGAGTCCCGGACAGCTATGTCAAACCAACTGTGACCGGCACGGTCGAAGATCGACTTCCGTCCATCAGCGACCAAATCCTGAGTCGGTCGCGCCTCGAGCGAATCATTGGCGACTTCGATCTTTACAGAGATCTCCGCGCGAAGGCGCCGATGGAAGACGTCGTCGCTCGGATGCGCACTGACATCGGTCAGGTAGAGATTCAGAAGGGGCAGCAGTCATTCCGTGTGAGCTACGTGAGTCGAGATCCAGTGACCGCGCAGAAAGTAACAGCGCGTCTGGCTTCTCTCTTCATCGACGAGAACACTCGCGATCGTGAGAATCTGGCAGAGAGCACAAATGTGTTCTTGGAATCGCAATTGGAGGAGGCGAAGACTCGCCTGCTTGACCACGAAAAGAAGCTTGAGGAGTATCGTCGGCTGCACGCGGGAGAGCTGCCCTCGCAGCTCGATAGCAACCAGCGTGCAATCCAGACCGCGCAGCTCCAGTTGCAGTCGTTAACGGAGTCGGTCAATCGCGCGAGCGAGCGGCGATTTCTACTCGAGCGTCAGCTCGCGGACGCCCAGACAGTGCCTGTGCCGAGTCCCGTGATCGCGGCTGGTGCTCCAGAGGGACAGTCTGCGTTATCAACAAGCCAGCAGCTGGAAGTGGCTGAGAGGATGCTCGAAGCCCTGAAGCTCCGCTACACCCCGGACCATCCTGATGTTCGAAAGACGGAGCGCACGGTTCGCGAGCTTCGAGAAAGGGTCGCCGACGAAGCGCGGCGTCCCGTGCCCCCTTCGCCGGTAGCCGGACAATCTCCGGCTGAACAGGCTCGTCAGAAACGAATCCGGGATCTACAATCGGATATGGAGGTGATTGATCATCAGTTGAAGGCTAGTCAAGCGGAAGAGACGCGTCTCAAGGCTTTGATGGACGACTATCAAAAGAAAGTCGAATCAGTCCCTAAACGAGAGTCCGAGCTCGTCGAGTTGACACGCGACTACGAGATCCTGAAAAAGACGTACGACGGGTTGCTCACGAAACGTGAAGACTCGAAGCTTGCCTTCAATCTTGAGCGTCGGCAGATCGGCGAGCAGTTCAGAATCCTCGACACGGCATCGCTTCCGGCGAGACCGTCCAACTTGGCGAAGCGACTTGGGCTTTCGTTGTCCGGCGCGGGCGTTGGCCTCGCGTTCGGTCTGTTTGTGACCGCGTTCCTTACCTATGTGGATTCGAGTTTGAACCGAGAGGAAGACGTCGCTAGGTTGCTGGACGTACCAGTGCTGGCAACGGTTCCTTCAATGACGGCTGAAGCGGAGCGACGGCGTCATCGATGGCGTCGTCTGGGAGTGGACGTGGCAGGATCGGCGCTTCTGCTTGGCTCAGTGGTGTTCGTGGCGTGGGGCCTGCTGCGATCGTAATCGGCATATGTATCAGCGCTTCTTTGGCCTCCGCGAGCTGCCGTTCGAGTTGACATCGAACCCGAAGTATCTGTACTTGACGCCAAAGCACCGCGAGGCGCTGAGCAACCTCGAGTACGGATTATTCGCGGCGAAATCCCTCACGGTGTTGATCGGTGAGGCTGGGACGGGTAAAACGACGTTGCTGCGTGCGGCGCTGGAGTCGGATCGTTGTAAGGCCGTCCACTGTGTGTACTTGAACAACCCTGCGTTGACTCGCGCCGAATTTGTCGCAATGCTGGCATCGCGATTTGGCCTCGGCGAAGTGGCTTCACAGTCGAAAGCCGTACTGCTGGAGGAGCTTGAACGAGCCCTGTGTCAGCGCCGCGATCAAGGGGAAATAACGGCACTCGTGGTGGACGAAGCGCAGACGTTGAGCACTGAACTGCTCGAAGAGATCCGCCTGCTGGCTAACATCGAAAGCGCTGAAGAGAAATTACTACCTCTCGTTCTCGCCGGACAGCCTGAGTTGAGTGCGAGGTTGGAGGAATCGGGTTTGCGGCAGTTGAAACAACGAGTTGCGCTGCGCTGCGAAATTGCACCGTTTGAGTTGTCAGAAACGGCGGCTTATATCGCCACTCGAATTCGGACCGCTGGCGGAGTCCCATCGAAGCTCTTCACAAGAGAGGGTGTCTCGCTGATCCATGAACACTCGGGAGGTATCCCTCGGACCATTAGCGTGATCTGCGATAACGCCCTCGTGCATGGAATGGCATTGGAACGTCAACCTGTGGACAGGGCTATCGTTCTCGAGGTCTGTAGAGATTTTCACCTTCGGCGCAATCCTTCGGCGACTTCGTCGGCCGCGCTCGAGGATTCCGAGCCCGCTGACGGTGACTTGTCCTCGTCAGAGAATACGGCGCAACCAGCTTCAATCGATGGCGCGAATAATCGATCCGACACCGGACAGAAGACGCGTCGGTTCAAACTGTTTGGTTCCGGTCGGTTCTGACCACGTCCGGTAAGGAAGTGCATGAGTCGTATCGACGAAGCGTTAAGGCGAGCGCAAAGCCCCAATGCTGGCCGAGGTTCGTCCCGAGCCGGAGACAGCTCTCTAAGGCTGGCCGAAGATTTCACGCTCAACGAGTATCCGCAGGAAGCACGAGGAAATTCAGGACGTGATTCGGGGGGTGTCTATCAGGACCACGGAACGCGTCCGGCGACTCGGGAGGAGCCGCGTTCTGTGCCCCGCGAAGAAGTGCGCTCCCGAGTCAGGATGGCTCGGGTTGGTTTAGACGAGAAGCTTGTGAGCGCGAATAGCCGGGAATCAATTTCAATTGAGCAATACCGCCGGCTCGCGGCAACTCTGCATGACGCCCAGGTCGAAAAAGGCCTGAAAACAGTCATGGTGACCAGTGCAGTGCCCAGAGAAGGAAAGACTCTGACGGTAGTGAATCTCGCGTTGACGTTGAGCGAGTCGTATCGCCGGAGGGTCTTGCTGGTCGACGCAGACCTGCGTCGACCCTCGATCCACGACGTCATCGGCATTGACAACGATAGCGGTCTGGCCGATGTGCTGCGCTCCAATCGCTTGGACACAGCTCTGGTTGAAACCTCTTCCCACCTGACGGTGCTTCCGGCCGGCAGAACGGATCAGAACCCACTCGCTGGTTTGAGCTCCGAGAGGATGCGTGCGCTGCTGGACGACGTCCAGTCGAGATATGACTGGATTCTGCTCGATACACCTCCGGTCGGACTTCTTCCAGATGCCCAAGTCGTTTCGCGACTGGCGCAGGCTGTGGTGTTCGTGATCCGCGCCGGTTCAACACCATTTCCCGCCGTCGAGCGCGCGGTAGTCGAACTTGGCCGAGAGAGCATTATCGGCATGGTCTTGAACGATGTGGATCAGCGCTCAATTCCTGCGACGCGTTACGATTACAGCCACTACTACAACCGAGGCGGCCAAACATCCTAGTCATTCGTGGATAAAGTCCGTGCCCAGCGAGACTTTTCGATCCTGTCAAGAGATCTCGGCTGGACTCGCAATCCACAAACACTTGAAACTAAAACATTACTGACAGCTTGACGGTCGACCAGGCTCGTTGGAGCGGCCGGAAGCTCTCTTGCTCAGTGAAGGAGCATCGCTGCCCAGCGATGCCTCAGTGCTGTAACTGAGAGGGCGAAGCTGTAGCAATCCGTGGAAGTTCCAGCAAGCCTGTAACTTCCTCCGCACAAGCGATCATGCAACGATCTGAATTCCACCAGCAGGCCGACTTTTCATCGCACCTATCGCGACTCTGCGAACTGTCGATGACCACTGGTTCTGAAACAGGTGTGCAACCTGACAGGCAAACGGCTGATCTGGCTGGATTTAGAGTTCGATCTTTCGCGCCCGATGACAACTCGAAGTAGTGGCGGTCCGTTTGCAATCCAGCCTGGCCTTCCACCCCATAGAGGGGATGACAGGTTCCTACAGGGCGAGTTGATGGCTTTTGAGTCGTTGCTGACCTACTCCAGGTTCTTCGGGGACACTGCCACGAGCGCGCGTGAACGCACTCATGGTTCGCGCGCCATCGCGTTCAGCGGTGGCATCGGTGAGGCGTATGCCGAGTCGACCTTCCGCCACTTCCTAGGGATCGAACGGGTGCGTGCGGATCGCTCGGAGCGGCAGGTTCTTCTGCTTTTGGTCACTCTGCGGCGTTGTCCTCAGCGTGGTGTCCGCTTTTCCCCTTGGCTGGCATCGTCGACGCTGGATGCGCTCGGCCTCTGCGTGCGCGAGGTCGATTTTGTCGGGTGGTACCACCACGAACGTATCGCAGGCGCCGTCCTGGCGCAGGGCTACGAAGCACCCGACGCCGAGGCCCCTGCTCGCATCGCTGATCGGGTTGTTCGCGTCATGCGTGAACGTCTTCCGAAGGCGGCGGCCGAGCGTTTGCGAGTCCGGGTCGTGAGGCTCGGTGCACGCGCGCGCTAACGCTCCTCAATCTTATGTCGGGGCCTCTCGCTGAATCCTTGCCTTCGTCTGTGAGTCGCGGAATGAGACGCCGCTCGGAATCGAGCGCTCGAATGCTGTCGCGATCAGCTGGTCAATGGGCTGGTCGGCCGCTGGTTCTCGACGAGAGTCTCTTCCGCGACGTGTTGCTGAGGGAGAAGAGGCGCGCCGACCGCTTTGAGCAGCCCTTCGTGCTTGCTCTCATCAGTCTGAAGGGTGATCGCAGCAGCGATACATTGACATGGTCAATGGTGATCGAGGCGCTCACGTCGGTGAAGCGTGATACCGACGTGCTCGGATGGTACGGACGGGAGTCCGCCCTGGCGATGATCCTTCCAGAGATTGAGTGCGATGATCCGCAGTTCGTTCGGGAAGTTGAATCGCGAATCCAGATCGCTCTCGCCCGATGCTTGGACGCGGAAGCTCGGGAAGGTTTCTCAGTCACGATTCATCAGCACTCGCTTCTGAAGGCTGGACAGCCTGTGCCGCATCACCGCTCTCATCAACTGCTGAGAGAATTGCACCTTTCGCCCCGGGCCAGAATCGGTGCCGCCCTGAAGCGGGCGCTCGATGTCGCCGCCAGCGGCTTGATGATGTTGCTGGCTTCTCCGCTGTTTCTCCTGATCGCCGCGCTCGTAAAGCTCAAGTCGCCTGGTCCCGTCTTCTTTCGTCAGGCGCGGGTCGGCGAGCATGGGAAGCTGTTCACCATGTTGAAGTTTCGCACGATGCACGTGCACGCGGACAACGCTATCCACAAGGAGTTTGTGAGCAAGTTAATCAAGGGCGCGTCGCCTGAGGGTGGAGACACGAAGCAGGCGGCTCCGTTCAAGATCGTCAACGATCCTAGAGTTACAGCAGTTGGTCGCGTCTTGCGCAAGACGAGTCTCGACGAACTGCCACAGTTGTGGAATGTGCTTCGCGGTGACATGTCACTGGTCGGTCCGCGCCCTCCGCTCATGTATGAAGTAGAACAGTACAAACCGTGGCACTATCGGAGGGTCCTGGAAGCCAAGCCCGGCATCACTGGCCTGTGGCAGGTGAGTGGTCGCAGCCGTACGACCTTCGATGATATGGTGCGCCTGGACCTCCGCTACGCAAAAAACCCGTCAGCTTGGGAAGACATCAAGATCCTAGCGGCAACGCCGAAAGCCGTGATTTCTGGCAAGGGCGCCTGCTGACGGCGTTATCGCCAGAGATTCGTAAATTCCCCAAGCAAGCCTTCGTCACTTCCGGAGTGAACAACGGTGAAGCCTAACGAGAGTGTGCCCGCCGGTGAGTTTGTGTCTGTCGCCGCAAGCGTCAAGCTGGGCAAGGACGTCAAGCTCGGCAAATTCATCAACCTCTACGGGTGCGAAATCGGGGACGAAACGAAAATCGGCGCATTCGTCGAGATTCAGAAGAATGCGTTCGTCGGACGAAGGTGCAAGATATCGAGCCACACGTTTATTTGCGAGGGCGTCACGATCGAGGATCATGTGTTCATCGGTCACAACGTGGCGTTCGTGAACGACTCGTTTCCCCGCGCCACGACTGCCGCCGGTGAGCTCCAGACCGGGACCGATTGGATCGTCGAGAAAACTCTTGTTAAGAAGGGGGCTTCGATCGGATCGGGTGCCACCATTCTTTCGAACGTAACGATCGGCGAGCGCGCCATCGTGGGGGCCGGCAGCGTAGTCACACGCGACGTTCCTGCCGATGTCATCGTTGTCGGTAATCCCGCCAGAGTACTTCGTAAAATTGACACTGCTGCAGGGAGTTCTAAATGAGCACAGCCGGCTTGCCCGTCCTGGAGTCAACGGGGCGCCAGCGCCCGTCGGTAGTTCGCTTCGGCGTCATAGGTTATGGGTACTGGGGCCCCAACATCGTTCGCAACCTGAGCGGCCTTGACAATTGTCAGCTCGTCGCTGTCTGCGATCAAAATGCGGCGGCTTTGAAGCGAGCGGGGCGGTTGTATCCAGGTGTCAGGCTCACGCAGGACGCGTCTGATCTCCTGAAGTCTCCCGACATCGATGCGATAGCCGTGATCACGCCAGTGTGGACGCATTTCGAGTTGGCAAAAGCCGCGCTCCAAAACGGGAAGCACGTCTTCGTTGAGAAGCCGTTTACATCGACCTCGCAGCAAGCAGAAGAGTTGATCGAGCTGGCGGCGACGAAGAGCCTGCGGATCATGGTCGACCACACGTTCCTCTTCACGGGCGCGGTCAAGAAGATTCGGGAGCTTGTCGATAACAAGACGCTGGGAAGCCTGTACTACTTCGACTCCACTCGTGTGAACCTAGGATTGTTTCAGCACGATGTGAGTGTGGTCTGGGATCTTGCGCCGCACGATCTCTCGATCATGGACTACATCCTTCGTGAGCAGCCGCAGGCCGTCGTCGCCACAGGCGCGAAGCACGTGAACGATCTCGCGGACATGGCATTCATCACAGTCTACTTCCCGAACAATCTCATCGCGCACATCAACGTCAACTGGCTCTCGCCGGTGAAGGTACGAATGGTGCTGATTGGCGGCAAGGACAAGATGCTCGTGTGGAACGACGTGGAGCCCGACGAAAAGATCAAGGTGTACGACAAGGGCGTGGACATCACGAACGGTCAAGGTGTGTACGACCTGCTTGTCAGCTATCGCTCCGGAGATGTGTGGGCCCCGAAGGTCGAGCAGACCGAGGCGTTGAAGCTCGAGCTCGGATATTTCGTGAACTGCATCCTGAGCAACGAAACACCGATGAATGACGGTGCGGCAGGCTTACGCGTCGTCCGATTGCTCGAGGCCGCCGAGTTGTCGCTCAATGAGCGTGGCCGGGTCGTGACGCTCTAAAACGTTGCTGCGCAACGTCGCCTTGCGTTCAATGTCGCCGGAAGCCGCGAACCAACTCGCGCCAGCCGAACTCATGGCTGCCCGCGCGTCCAGTTCGCGACAAGTGCTTCTCGACTATTTTCGTTGCCCCTCCCACTTCGCTGCTTTCGCGACGAGCCGTGAATGGTCGGACCATCAAGGTTATTTCTCCTTTGGCGGCACTGTTGCCTATGGTCGATTGCAGGGGGCACGCAGCTCGGTCAAGGAGCCTCTCGACGACGCCTTCGCGTTGGTCCAGACGTCGGCTGAGGGTTTGTCCCTTCCGTTCGATCTTGGTGAAGTGGTGACGAACCTTCGTCAGGAGCGTTACCGGACGGAATCGACCGGCAATCTCGAGGACCTGACAGCCACATCAACCGTTCAATCCCTGTACTACTTCGTCCGCCCATTCTTGCCGGTCGCATTCAGACGGCACTTGCAGCGACTCCGTCTCAGCGGATGGAAACGGATCTCGTTTCCGCGCTGGCCTGTCGACACGACCGTCGATACGCTGATGCAGAAGATGCTCGTTCTTCTGCTCAAGCAGAGCGGTGTTTGTCGAATGCCATTCGTGTGGTTCTGGCCAGACGGTGCGCCCGCCTGTGTCGTGATGACACACGATATCGAGGGGCCGACGGGTCGTGACTTCTGCGGCACGCTCATGGACGTCGATGATGCCTTCGGCATCAGATCGGCCTTCCAGATCGTGCCTGAAGTGCGCGGTGACACACGAAGCGGTCTCGTTGAGCAGATTCGGAGTCGCGGGTTCGAGGTCAATGTCCATGATCTCAATCACGACGGCTATCTATTTCAAAACAAGCCGCAGTTTCTTGAACGAGCTGCCTTGATCAACGGCTACACCCGCGCACTCCAGTGCGGGGGCTTCCGTTCTGGATCAATGTACCGCGAGCAACAGTGGTTCGATGCATTCGAGTTCTCGTACGACATGTCTGTTCCAAATGCAGCTCATCTCGAGCCGCAACGCGGCGGGTGCTGCACGGTCATGCCCTATTTCATAGGTAAGCTCCTCGAGCTGCCGTTGACCACGACGCAGGACTACTCTCTTTTCCACATCCTGGGTGAGTACTCGATTGGCTTGTGGAAGCAACAGATCGATCTCATCCGATCGATGAATGGGTTTATCAGCTTTATCACGCATCCCGACTATCTGGTCGAAACGCGCGCGCGTACTGTCTACATGAGCCTGCTTGCGCACCTTCGAAATCTCCAAAGAAGCGGCGCTATCTGGATTGCGCTGCCAGGTGAGGTGAATCACTGGTGGAGAAACCGCGCCCAGATGAACTTGGTCCCGTCGGGCGATTCGTGGCGCGTTGAGGGGCCAGGCAGCGATCGTGCACGGTTGGCGTACGCGAGCATCGAAGGCGATCGCGTGAAATACAGCCTCGCATGATGTCGATGGAAAGGCGACCGCTCGCGTACCGGACGACGGCATTTGTCGTTTTTACGTTGGGCTTGGTCGCAACGTGTGCCGGAATCCTGTCCGATCTGATGCGACTCGCCTGGACCGACGCCACGAGGTCGCACATTCTTGTGATTCCCCTCGTCTCGATTGCACTGATCTATGCGGATCGAGTCACAATCTTCAGATCCGTGAAGACCGCGCTCGCGATTGGGAGCCTCGTCGTGTTCGTAGGAGTCGCCTTTCTGATAGCCAGCCAGTCAATCGGCCATTCGCAAGACTCTTTGACGCTTGCGGGAACCGGCGTCTGTCTGGCGTGGATTGGTGGATTTATCGCCACATACGGACAGTCCGCGACTCGCGCAGCGGCCTTCCCACTCGTGTTCTTGATCTTCATGATCCCCCCGCCAGACGTCTTGATCAGCGGTGCCACCAGCTTTCTCAAAGGTGGGTCGACGGAAACGGTAGCGGGTCTCTTTAGCCTGACCGGTACCCCCTATTTTCGTGAGGGCTTCAGCTTTGCGCTTCCCTCACTGGTGATCGAAATCGCCGACGAGTGCAGCGGGATTCGGTCGAGCATTGCACTTTTCCTCACAGGCCTGCTGGCTGGACACCAGTTTCTCAGAACTCCCTGGGCTAAAACCGTACTGGTTCTGGCCATCCTGCCGGTTGCGTTATTGAAGAACGCCATTCGAATAGTGTCCCTGTCGCTCTTGGCGATGCACGTGAGTCCGTCGTTCATAACGGGACAGTTGCATCAAGAAGGCGGCATCCTGTTCTTCGTCCTGGCGCTCGCGCTGATGGCCCCCTTATTTGCCTTGCTTCGGTGGTCGGAGAGCCGGCGGATTGAGCGATCCGCGGTCGAGTCTTAAGTGCCGTGCGTGGGCGCGCTACTCTTTACCAGATTGACCCGCTCAGCGACGATCGATGGGTCGACTTGATAATGCGTCATCCGAGGTCGTCGATCTTTCACAGTCGACCGTGGTTGCAAGCGCTTCGCCGGTCGTACAGATACGAGCCGGTCGCCTTCACCGACGCTGCTCCAGGGGAGTCGTTGCGGAATGGTCTGCTGTTCTGTCGGGTCCGAAGTTGGATGACCGGTCGACGGTTGGTGTCCTTGCCTTTTTCCGACCATTGCGAGCCGCTGGTCGACGATTCGGAACAATTCCATTCGTTGATTGATGCACTCACAACAGCGTCGGGACACGAAGGCCGATACATCGAGATGCGCCCGGCCACGCCCGGTGCGTGTCCCTCAGGCTTCACATCGACCGCCACGTTCTGTTTGCATGTCGTCGACTTGAGGCCGGATCTCGATTCAATCGCGTCCCGGTTTCATCGTAGCCAGATGCAGCGCGCGATCCGGAAAGCAGAGAGGACCAGGCTTGACGTGGCGACGGGATCGAATGGGAAGCTCCTCGAGTCCTTCTACGCTTTGCATACGTTGACGAGGAGTCGCCACGGTGCGCCGGTTCAGCCGTTGAACTGGTTTCGACACCTGCTCGAGTGCCTTGGCGACTCCGGAAAGATTTGGCTGGCGAAGTACGAAGGAACCCCAGCCGCTGCAATCATGACCGCAGAGCACAAGACCACGCTCGTCTATAAGTACGGCTGTTCGGATGCTGCCTATCACCGCTATGGCGTCATGCCATTTCTGTTCTGGAGAGCCATCCAGTTTGCGAAGCAGCAAGGCCTAGCAGAGCTCGATCTCGGGCGATCCGATCTGGATAACCGCGGCCTCATTTCCTTCAAGGACCACTTCGGCGGTGAGCGTCGAAGCCTCACTTACTATCGATACACCGCTCGTCCGAGCCACTCTCACCGCCAATGGCAGCCTGCCGTGGCCCAGGCGGCGTATTCACTGATTCCGCGAACCATCCAGGCCAAGGTCGGAGGCCATTTCTACAAGCACTTCGCATGAAGGTGCGTTTACACGAGGACTTGATTGATGACTGACAACGGCGTTCCATTCCTCGATCTCGTTACGCCGCATCGAGAGCTCGAGGAAGAGCTCGTGCAGCTGGTTCGTGAGGCTCTTCGATCTGCGCAATTCATCGGTGGACCTCAGGTCGACGGCTTCGACAGGGAGTTTGCTGAATTTTGCCGGACGAAGTATTCGGTGGGCGTTGCGAGTGGTACAGATGCGCTGCGGTTCGCGTTGATGGCGTCAGGAGTTGGCAAAGGTGATGCTGTTATTACCGTCGCGCACACGTTCATCGCAACCGTGGAAGCGATCAGTCAAGCCGGCGCTGAAACAGAATTCGTCGACATCGACGAGCGCACGTACAACCTGAATCCCGATGAGCTCGAGCGCTACTTGAAAGCGTGCTCAACGGACACGGCCACAGGCAGGCCACTCGGTCGGCGAACCGGGAAACCAATCAAAGCGGTAGTACCGGTTCACCTCTACGGGCAAGTCGCTGATATGGACCGAATCAGCGAGATTGCACTCCGGTACGGTCTGATTGTCGTCGAAGATGCATGTCAGGCCCATGGCGCGGAGTATCGAGCCCAGGACGGAACGTGGCGCCGCGCAGGTTCAATCGGAAAGGCAGCGGCCTTCAGTTTCTACCCGGGAAAGAACCTCGGTGCCTGCGGAGAAGCGGGTGCGGTAACGACGAACGACGAGAGCGTGGCGCGCACGGTTAAGATGCTGCGTGACCACGGCCAAGCGCGGAAGTACTACCACGATCTGGAAGGCTACAACGGCCGTCTCGACTCGATACAGGCAGCCTTCCTTCGCGTGAAGCTGCGTCGACTCGAGACGTGGAATGCAATGCGGCGCGCTGCTGCGGCGCGATATGGTCGACTGCTGGCCGATGTCACTGCAGGCGCCTCGCCGCGGATCATCGCGCCCTACGAACCGAGTACGAGTCAGGCTGTCTATCACCTCTATGTCATCCGTACTCAGGAGCGTGATGGATTGGCTGAGGCGCTCAAGAAACAGGGCGTGCACACTGGCTTCCACTATCCAGTTCCGCTGCATCTGCAGAACGCCTATCGAGACTGGGGTTACGCAAAAGGTAGCCTTCCAGTCACTGAGCGTGTGGCCAACGAGATCGTGTCGCTCCCGATGTTCCCAGGGCTGACTGAGGACCAGCAACAGCAGGTCGTTGAAGGAATCCGCTCGTTCGTGGGAGTCATCGCGGCGCACTGACGCGTCTCGCACATAGCGACAGGATTCATGTTCCAAGCTTCTCCGCAGACGCTCGGTGAAGTCGTCGACTGGGGATTGTGTGTTGGCTGTGGCGCCTGCGCGTACGCGTGTAAGCAGAAGGGCGTCCGCATGGTTCACGTCGAGAACGAGGGGTTCAGACCCGTTTTTGACACCGACGCGTGCAGCCGCTGTTCCGAGTGCATCGACATTTGTCCGGGTGCCGGTCTCAACGCAAGTCTTGAGAACGGTCACGTCCAGAAACAGAGCGAAGCGGACCATGAATTTGGACCTACTCTTGAAATCTGGGAGGGATGGGCGACGGATCCCGAGGTCCGACTGCGTGCGTCGTCAGGTGGCATACTCTCCGCTTTGTCGCTCTACTGTCTCGAGCAGGAAGCCTACTCCGGTGTCGTTCATGCCGGGATGGACCGAGCAAAGCCATGGATGAATCGGAACTACGTGAGCCACGATCGGGACGGCATTTTGGCTCGGACAGGATCACGTTACGCGCCGTCCGCTCCGTGTGAGTCATTAAGCGACGTCGGTGATAGGCCAGGACCTTACGTGTTCATTGGGAAGCCATGTGACGTGGCGGCCGTAGGCGCGTTGCGGAGACGTGACCACGAACTCGATGAGACACTCGGTTTGGTTCTCACGTTCTTCTGCGCGGGTACTCCAAGTACTCGCGGCACACTCGAGTTGATGTCAGAGCTGAACATCGAACCGGAGCGCGTTAGGGAGCTTCACTATCGTGGGCAAGGATGGCCGGGCCGCTTTCGTGCCGTTAGGGAGGACGGGTCCGAAACGAAGTCACTGTCATATCAAGAGTCGTGGGGCCGGCTGACGGCGTATCGCCCTCTGCGGTGCAATCTCTGTCCCGATGGTCTTGGTCGGATTGCGGATATCGCGTGCGGTGATGCCTGGGATCAGTTTGAGGAAAACGGAGACCCAGGGCGCTCGCTTGTGCTCGTGAGGACCGAGCGAGGGAGGCGAATCCTCGATGCAGCAAGACGTCTCGGCTACGTCACACTCCGTCGCGTAGGTCCTGAGAACGTCCTTCGAGCGCAGGAGAGCCTATTGGAGCGACGAAGAGCGCTCTTTGGGAGGCTCGCGGCATTCCGGATTATGGGCGTGCCTATCCCATCCTACAAAGGCTTCTCACTTCTTCGCAGCTGGCTGACCATCGGTCCTCGTGAGCAGGCACGGACCGTACTTGGAACGCTCAGGCGCATTCTGAAGCGTCGTTGGTACCGTCGTCGACCGTCGTTGCCCGGCATCGCAAGCTCGCGACCCGCGTAGGTATTCGAGAAGTGCTCGCAACCCCTACAGCAAACGACGCCTCTAAAGTGGGCGGTGCGCGGACGCGTTTCCGCAGACGCATCCGCGTCTGTCACGTTGCCTACACGTTCTACGAAAACGACAATCGAGTGATCAGGTACGCGGAAGCGCTCGCCGAACAAGGCGATGGTGTCGATGTCATTGCCTTGCGTCGACCCGGTCACGCGTGGAGGGAGCAGATCAATGGAGTCGAGATCTATCGGATTCAGCGGCGCGAGGTGAATGAGAGGAGGGCGTGGGCTTACCTCTTCAAAATCGCGTGGTTCATCATCAAGGCGGCAATCTTCCTGACAGCCCTGCACATGCGTCGTCGTTACGACGTGATACACGTGCACAACATTCCAGACTTCCTGGTCTTTGCTGCTCTGGTGCCTCGAATGACCGGTGCGCGCGTGATACTCGATATCCACGACGTGCTGCCGGAGCTATATGCAGGGAAGTTCGGGTCGCAAGAAGCGACAAACACTTTCAAGTGCTTGTTGGTCGCCGAGCGTTTTTCCTGTCGGTTTGCGCACCACGTCATCGTGGCCAATCACCTCTGGTACGACAAGCTTCTGAGACGCTCGGCCAGTGTCGGGCATTGTACGGCGATTTTGAACTACCCGGATCTGCGTCTGTTTCGGCCGCTATCATCCGGGCGGCCTGCTGACGGGAAGTTCGTCATGTTGTATCCGGGCACACTTAATCACCACCAAGGCCTCGACATAGCCGTCAGAGCGTTCGCCAGGGTCCATGACCGAATGGCTGGTGCTGAATTCCACATCTATGGAGAAGGTCCGGCTCGCAAGTCGCTCGAGTCGTTGACGCGGGACCTCGGTCTGCAGAACAAGATAAACATTTGCGACCGAGTTCCATTGCGAGAAGTAGCGGGCGTCATGGCTTCCGCGCACGTGGGGATCGTGCCCAAGCGCGCCGACGGGTTTGGCAACGAAGCCTTCAGTACGAAGATTCTCGAATTCATGGCCTGTGCTGTGCCTGTCGTCGTGTCACGCACGCAGGTCGACGCGCACTATTTCAACGATGGTATTGTTCGCTTTTTCACACCTGGTGACGAAGGTGACCTCGCGCTGGCGATGGTCGAGATGTTTCAGAGGCGCTTCGATTCGCATCGCGTGATCGCCGCAGCGCGAGATTTTGCCGTTGCCCACAGCTGGCAGGAACGTGTAGGCGACTATCGCGCGATCATTGACTCCCTCGTCACTGTTCCAGTTGTGAACGAGGCGATTGCACGCTGAGCAGGTCCGTGCAACTCGATCGACTGGGAACCGTGTTCGTGACACGCCCGTTGCTTGACGCGGGTCTGTTTCGTCCGAAAGCCGCTATTCCCGTCCTCATGTATCACAGCGTCTCTGACGATCCCGAGCCTGGCGTTCCTCCTTACTATCGGCTTGCGACCTCGCCGAAGCGCTTCCGCCAACAAATGCGATGGCTGCACGACAACGGGTTCACTGTTCTAGATCTTAGCGACGCAGTTCGACGATTGCAGCGTGGTGGGCCGTGCGGCGATCGGTTGGTCGTGCTGACCTTTGATGACGGCTTTCAAGATGTTCTGATAAATGCGTGGCCGGCGATGGCGGAGTTTGGGTTCACCGCACGGGTATTTCTGCCGACTGCGTTCATCGACGACGAACGGCGGTCTTTCAAAGGGCGTGCGTGTCTGACGTGGCGCGAGGTCCGAGCACTGAGTGCTCAAGGCATTTCGTTCGGAACCCACACCGTCAATCATCCAACGCTCTATGAGCTGCCCTGGAGCGAACTTCAGCGCGAACTGAAGGAATCTCGTGGACATCTCGAGGGCCAACTTCAGTTGCCTGTGGACAGTTTTGCCTACCCCTATGCATTCCCTCAAGAAGACGGCCACTTCGTTGCCCGTCTGAAGAGCGAGCTCGTGGCGGGGGGTTATCGGATTGCTGCAACCACGATGGTTGGTCGCGCGACGCCGGCCAGCGACGACTTCTTTCTTCGACGCCTGCCGGTGAATGAGGCCGACGATGAGCCCCTCTTTCTCGCCAAGCTCCTCGGAGGATATGACTGGGTGGGTGGGATACAGAAACTCGTTCGACGAGCGAAAAAGCGATCGAAACACTGACGGCACGGTGAATTCAAATACAGGCACATCGCGATACGTGATTGTCTCGCCGGTGAAGGATGAGGAGAAGTACATCGAGCTCACTTTGGTCTCAGTCACATCTCAGACAGTCAAACCGTTCTTGTGGGTCATTGTCGACGATGGCTCAACGGACGGAACAGCTGCAATTCTCGAGCGGTATGCGAGGCGGCATTCGTTTATCCGCGTGATCAACGCTCGCGCGGCCGGCGCGAGACAACTGGGCTCGGCCGAAGCGAAGGCCTTCGGCGTAGGTTACGAGTCCCTCCACGGCGAGGACTACGATTTCATTGTCAAGCTGGATGGTGACCTGAGTTTTGGGCCTGACTACTTCGAGCGGCTGTTGGCGCGGTTCGACGATGACACCCGCCTCGGGATCGCCTCCGGTGTGTACTTGGAAATGACTGCACTGGGCAATTGGACACCCGTGCCAATGCCCAAGTATCACGCATTTGGCGCGTGCAAGACCGTTCGCCGGCGATGCTTTGAGCAGATTGGTGGCTTCCTGACGTCACCCGGATGGGACACCGTCGACGAGATCCGTGCCGTGACGTGCGGCTGGAAGACCCAACACTTCAATGATCTCCAGACGAAGCATCACAAGCCTGAAGGCTCAGCGATGGGGGCGATTCCGACGAGTGTGTTCCATGGGCACATCTTTTACGTAACTGGGGGCGACCCCCTCTTTCTTCTGTTCAAAATGTTGAATCGCGCGCGAACACGCCCATATGTGCTGGGTGCGCTCGCATTGGCGTTTGGTTACGTACGCTCAGTCGTGACCCGTCGCCCACGCCTGGTCAATGCGGCTGAGGCACGGTGTTACCAAAAAATGTTGTGGCGCCGATTCCTGAGGCCGCTCGAGGCGGGGTCTCGAGGCTGATCTATGTGCGGCATCTGTGGAGTATTCGATCGTTCTGGAGCACCTGCGAATCGAGACCTCGTGAGGTCCATGAGCGCGTCCATTCGTCATCGAGGACCAGACGGCCATGGTGAGCTACTGGACGGTGAGGTTGGTCTTGGGCATCTTCGTCTGTCGATCATCGATGTCGATGGAGGCACGCAACCCATCGGGAACGAGGATGGAAGGGTACAGGTCATCTTCAATGGAGAGATCTACAACTTCATAGAGCTTCGAAACGAACTCGAGGTGCACGGACATCAGTTCAAGACACGCTCCGACACTGAGGTCATCGTGCATGCGTACGAGCAGTGGGGAAGGGACTGCGTGCGCCGGTTCAACGGAATGTTCGCGTTCGCGCTCTGGGATGCGAATCGCCGTGAGCTCTTCATCGCGCGCGACCACCTTGGCATCAAGCCGCTCTACTACGTCGAGGTGGGAAGCCGGATTCTCTTTGCCTCTGAGATCAAGGCGCTATTGCGAGATCCCGAGTGCCCGCGAGAAGTCGATCGGGATGCACTCGCTGAGCTGTTTACCTTTCGATACGTCCCTTCGCCAAAGACCCTCTTCAAGGGCATCTACAAATTGGCGCCCGGCCATCGCATGACGATCTCGGTGCGAGGTGTGGAGGTGGATCGGTTCTGGACCTGGAGGCCTCGGACGCACACCGCGCAGCGTGAGGAGGAATTGATCGAAGAGTACCAGGAGCTTCTGGAGGATGCTGTCCGATTGCAGCTCAGAAGCGATGTTCCTCTTGGCTTGTTCCTGAGTTCAGGAATAGATTCCGGCGCCCTGCTGGCGATCATGAGTCAGTTTTCATCGGGGCCTGTCCGCGCGTTCACGATTGGTTTCGAGGACGGTGAGAAGGGCAACGAAGTCGACGACGCGCGAGGTCTCGCCCAGATGTTCGGCGCGACGCACGACTACATGATGGTTGCGGCGGCTGACTACGAGCGGTACTACGAGCGATATTTGTGGGATCTCGAGGAGCCTGTCGGCAACGAGACTGCCGCAGCGTTCTACTTCGTCAGCAAGATCACGAGCGCTCACGTGAAAGTCGCTTTGACTGGCCAGGGCGCAGATGAGCCATGGGCCGGGTATCAACGGTATCTGGGAGCAAAGTTCTCCGCGTACTACAGTCGGATGCCAGTCGGAGTCACCGAGAGTCTCGCGAGTCTGGTCATGAAAGTTCCCGGGCGCATGGAACGTTTGAAACGGAGCGCAGCATCACTCGGAGAGCCTGATGCGCTGACTCGCTTCGCGAAGATGTATTCCTTCTTCGACACCGATATGAAGCGTCAGCTGTTCAACAGGACGTTGGCGACACATTTGGCTCAGCGCGCTCCGGAACCGAAAGAAGCATTGCGTTGGCTCCAGAGTGACGTTGAAGGGCTCGACCCGCTCTCGCAGATGTTGTACATCGATACGCGGGCGAACCTTCCGGACGATCTGCTGATGGTTGGCGACAAGATGTCGATGGCGAACTCTCTCGAGTCCCGGGTGCCCTTTCTCGACTTTCGGCTCATTGAATTCATCGAGCGGTTGCCGCCGTCACTGAAACTACATCATCTGACCGGGAAGTACCTGCACAAGCGGGCTCTCGAAAAATGGCTCCCGAAGGAAATCGTCTGGCGCAAGAAGAAGGGTTTCGCAAACCCGATCGAGCACTGGTTCAGGCACCGGATGCGCACTTTCGTCGAAGACAAGTTGTTGTCGCCGGATTCTGCGTGCTCCCGCTATTTCAATTCTTCCTATATCCGTCAACTCCTCGATGACGATCGCGAGGGCCGGGCGCAATATCGACGACACATCTACTTGTTGTTGTCTTTCGAGCTCTGGCATCGTCGATTCATAGCCGCACAGTAGCAAGGAGCATGGATCTTTCCATCGTCATTGTGAACTGGCACTCCCGGGAGTACCTGAGGAAGTGCCTTCTGTCGATCGAGGCGAACACGCACGCGATGATGTACGAGGTCATTGTCGTGGACTCGGCCTCGTTCGATGGTTGCGGTGAGATGCTGCAACAGGAATTTCCGGCGGTCCGTTTTGTGCAAAATGCGTACAACGAAGGCTTTGCCGCGGCGAACAACAGCGGTGTAGCAGTGGCGGTTGGTGACCGTCTGTTGTTTCTCAACCCGGATACTGAGTTGGTAGGTCCGGCGATCGACACGTTATGGGCTCGTGAACGTGACTTGCCAGACGCTGGGGTGCTGGGCGCGCGACTGCTGAATGCCGATCGCAGCGTGCAGACGAGTTGCATTCAGGCTTTTCCGACGGTGCTCAACCAATTGCTCGATTCGGAGTTCTTGCGAGCGCGTTGGCCGAAATCGGCTTTGTGGGGGACGGCGCCGCTGCACGAAGGTCTCCAGTTGCCGCGCGAAGCGGAGGGTGTTTCAGGCGCATGCATGATGGTTTCGCGCTTGGCCTTCGATCAGGTCGGCGGTTTCAGCGAGGAGTACTTCATGTACGCCGAGGACATGGATTTGTCCTACAAGGTTCAGCGCGCGGGATACAGAAATTACTTCGTGCCGGACGCGACCATCATCCATTATGGTGGCAGCAGTTCAGACAAGGCCGTGAGCGCGTTTGCCGCGGTGATGATGCCCGAGGCGATTTGGCGCTTCATCAGAAAAACGCAGGGTCGATTACCCGCGTTCGCGTACCGGACGGCGATGTTGATATCGGCGCTTGGACGACTCGCTATGCTCGTCGTGTTGCGACTCGTGTCGCCGAACCAGCGATCGTTGCAGGGTTCTGTCAAGAAGTGGCTCGCTGTGCTGCGCTGGAGCTTGCGACTCGATGATGTCGTAACGCAGTACTACTCGAGGGAGCGGCATCCGTCCTACGTTCGCTGATGCCAGACACTCTTCAAGGATTTCGCCTGACCTCCGCTATTGACACATCCTCGGCTACGACGCTCGAGCGCGAACGGCACGACGCATCGACGGCGCCGCGACGCGTCTGCATTTTTGGCGCCTCTCTCGATGTCAGCAATCGTGGTGTGCTGGCCCTTGGCGCCTCCGTCGCACAGTTGATCGCCCGCGTCAGCCCCACCGCGAGCATCGTGTTTCACTACGGCAATCAGACCGGTGGAACCAGGGCTCTCGAGACAACGGATGGCCGCCTCGATATCGAAGTCCAGAACTGCCGACTATCGCCGCGCAGTCGGCCCTCCGAGCACGTTCTGGTAATTTTGGCCTTGGCTCTGCTGCATCGCGTCGGAATTCAAGGCCCAGCGAAGCGCAATCCGTGGCTGCGGTCCCTTCTGCGAGCCGATTTGATCGGTGAGATTCGCGGGGGCGATAGCTTCAGCGATATCTATGGCCGTTGGCGCTTCGTGTCAGGGTGTCTTCCGCTCTTAAGCGCGGCCCTTCTTGGGCGACCGTACGTCATGCTCCCGCAGACATACGGACCATTTCGGCATGCCACGTCCCGTGCCCTGGCTCGCTGGCTGCTGCGGCGCGCGGAGGCCTTGTGGACCAGAGATCGACACTCCGAGGCGCTCGTTTTTGGTCTATGTGGCCGTACGCCACAGTTCTGCCCGGATGTGGCGTTCACGATGTCACCCTCGGAACCCGGTACGTTGCCCATCTCGCCAAGTGGCCTGAACCTGAACGGACGGGAGCCGGTTATCGGCGTCAACGTCAGTGGGCTTCTCTATATGGGTGGCTATACAGGGCGCAACATGTTCGGACTCCGCTCCGAATACCGGGAGTTGATTGACCGCCTGATCGAAAGACTCCTCTCGTCCACGACGGCGAAGGTGCTGCTCGTTCCGCACGAGTACGGCTCGGAGAAGGAAGAGGAGGCGTGTAGCGCGATCCTGCACTCTTTCAGCCATAGGTTTCCGAATCGAGTGTACCTGCTGTCGGCGCCCCTCAACGAGCGGGAACTGAAGTGGCTCATCGGCCGAACGGAATTCTTCATCGGTTCACGGATGCACGCATGCATCGCGGCTCTGTCACAGGAGGTGCCAGCTGTGGGACTCGCGTACAGCGACAAGTTTCTCGGAGTGTTCCAATCTGCCGGTGTGGGGGCTGGTGTCATCGATCTGCGCGCGGTCGAATCGGATGCTGCGATCGAGCAGACTCTCGCGATATTCGAAGCCCGCTTGGATTTCATCCAGAATCTTCGGCACCAGGTGCCCGCGGTCCGTGCGCGAGTGATCGACGTGTTCAGGCAGTTGCTCAACTAGATACCGGAGCTCCATGGGGACTGTATTTCGGAAGTGCGCTACGGTGCGTGAAGCATCTGAAGTTCTGGCCGACATTGTTCGTGAGCAGGACGGTGGTGATGCTAACTATTTCAAATCACAATTGAGCAGGTATCGGTTCTCTCTCGATCGGATTGCGGCACTTCATTCGCCCCCAGGCCGGGTACTAGATATCGGCAGTCATTACCTCCACCAGACGGCTTTGCTCAGCTTGATGGGCTATGACGTCGTTGGCATCGATGTGCCCCTCTTTACTGAGGCGCCGTTCGTTCGAGAGCGCGCCCAGAGATTGCGAATCACAAACATTGGCACGGAGGGACATCAAGCCGGTGCGTTTCTCGAGACGAAGGATTACGACGCCTCCTTCGACATCATCGTCTGCACCGAGATCCTCGAACACATAGCGTTCAACCCGGTGGCCTTCTGGCGGCGGGTCTGGCGGCTATTGGCGCCAAGTGGGTTCATCTACCTGACCACGCCGAACTCCTTCCGTGTGCGTGCGCTGTTGAAAGCGTTGCTCCGCCTGGGGCGGCTGGAGGGACTCGGTCTGTCCGTTGATGAAGTGCTCAACGTGATCACCTATGGCCATCATTGGAAAGAATACAGTTCGAGAGAGATCAAGAAGTACTTTGCAACGTTGTCGCCAGATTTCACCGTTGAAACGCGAACGTACGAGGATGCGGACAGCAACCACAGTTTTGTCTCGAAGGCTTTCGAAGTCCTCCCGCCGTTCCGGTCCAATATCGAAGCAGTGGTCCGGTTGCGAGGGAAGACGATTTTCCTGTCTCCGCCGGTTCTTCCGATGATGGTGAAGAACGCGTCGGCGACTTGATCAGTCGCGTGTTTACAGCTCGGAGTGGTGGTCTAACATGAACGCGGTCGGTGCCGCCCTTCTCGTAGGGACTGCGTTGGCGGTGTTTGGCCTTCCGCGCAAATGGGCTCTGCTTGCCCTTGTTACAGGGGCCCTCTATCTGCCGCTGGGGTTACACATTGAGCTTGGGTTTAACCTATTTGCCTTGCGGATCCTTGGAGCCGTGGGGTTTGCGCGAGTCGTCAGTAGAAGAGAACTATCTTTCACATCGCTCAATAGCATTGATAAGGTGCTATTGACGTTCACGTTCTACACGACGATCGTGTTCTTGTTTCGCTCCCCGGATGGTCAAGCATTCGAAATCGGCAGAACCGTAGATACCTGTTTCGCGTACTTCACGTTTCGCGCCCTCGTGAGGGATCTCGAGGAGTTCAAGGCATTCCTCCGGCTGTTCGTGGTTCCTCTCATCCCTTACATGGGGCTTGTCGTCCTTGAGACGATCACACTTGAGAATCCATTCAACACTTTCTTGGCGGGCACTGCTCCGTACGTAGTACGCGAGGGCGGCGTTCGCGCAGTCGGCAGCTTCTTGCATCCGAGTCTGCTGGGGACGCTCGGCGGGCGTTTTCTGCCGCTTTATGTCAGCCTATGGCTGACGAAGACGAACCGCGTCACGGCGCTTTGTGGTGTCGTCCTTTCGGTAATGCTGGTGCTGGCATCAAATTCGGGGGCTCCCCTGGCGTGCGTCATGGTTGGCGCAATTGGTTGGGCATGCTGGCCTTTTCGAAGACGGATGAAGTTGGTCCGGTATGCACTGGTAGGCCTCATCGTCTCGCTGGCGCTCGCGATGAAGGCGCCCATCTGGTACTTGTTAGCTCGATTCAGCGAACTCACTGGAGGTGATGGGTACCATCGGTCTTACCTGCTCGACATCTCATTTCAGAATCTTGATAAGTGGTGGCTCGCTGGCATGGCGATCGCTGACACGCGTGACTGGTTCCCCTACATAAACTACACAACCGGCGGCGCCGACATGACCAATCAGTTCCTGGTGTGGGGAATGACCGCCGGACTCGGTGCTATGGTGCTGTGGGTAGTATTGCTCAAGCGAGCGTTCAGCAGACTTGGCACAGCGATGACTGTTCTTCGACATCGTCATGAGACTCACGTCGACCAGGAGTATTTCCTTTGGGGCCTCGGCGTTCTCCTGGCCGTGCACGTAATGAATTGGATGAGCATTCCCTATTTCGACCAGAGTGCGGCATTTTTCTTCTTAGAGCTTGCTGTTATCGCCAACCTGACGCAAGACATCCTGAAATCCGTGGCGACAGAGCCGCAACGGGTCCAGGCGGTGTCTCAGCGGGAAGTTGGTGGGAAGGCGGTCCTTGGCTCTCCCGCTGCGCCCCGACTACGTCACCAATTCACGCTCGATCGCACGAACCGACACCCGTTGCATCGATGAGGCGTGCACGCTTGTCGCTGGATTGAGCGCATATCTTTCTTGAGTATTGGCTGATGCGTTGGTCATTGGTGGCAGCGGTGAATGATGAGCATGTCCTGCAGACGTCACTCCTCCGTTCGCCAGATTTATCAGAGGCGCTCGATGTAGTCCTGAAACGAGGCTTTGCGAGCGCAGGTGAAGCCTACAATGCAGGTCTTTGCGACTGCCGGGGCGATATCGTTGTCTTCGCTCACCAGGATGTCTATTTCCCACCGGGGTGGATTCATCAACTAGAGCGACAAATTGAACATGTGGAAAGGGTTGGCAAGGACTGGGGTGTGATCGGTGTCTGTGGCACAGATCTCAACGGAAGTCTTCGCGGGTACCTCTACTCGACTGGACTTAAGGGTATCTATGGCGAACCTTTGGGACAGCCTGTCGCCGCGAGCTCGATCGATGAAATGGTCATCGTGATCCGGCGGAATTCGGGCTTGTCGTTCGATTCGTCTCTACCCGGTTTTCACCTGTACGGCACGGACATCTGCCTGCAGGCCCGTCGACTTAGCATGTCAAACTTTGTCATCTCGGCGCTGTGCGTTCACAACAGCAACGGGCTCAAGACATTGCCGTGGGCGTTCTGGCGCTCATACTGGTCTTTGCGCTCGAAGTGGAGGCTGTACCTGCCCATAGTGACAACGTGCACGACGATATACCCGGATGTGTTTCGTGCGGGATTCGAGGTTTCACGTGGCATCCGTGGGACGCTGTCACGATCCGCGTCCCCAGGACGTCGTGTGGACGATCCAGCGAGTCTTTATCGCGCTCTTGGCCAAATGCCCGATTCGGAGCGCGACGACGGCTCAGAGGGTACCAGAACGGGCCTTCGCCGTGGCGATAGCCGCCAGCGCGCGAGAACTCCTGCCAGTGGGTCGTGTCACGAAACTGTACGTTGACTTCCTTTTATGGGAGAATCGACATTAATAGGAACGCCTGTATTCTCAGAGGGTTATCACGAACTGCTTAGCCGGCATACCTGTTGCACGGATGAGGCTCACCCCCGACCTGACGCGCGGCATCTGTTTTCAGCTCGTAGGAAGGATAAGAGTCACATGTCTCAAATGGGCATCTGTCGAACAATCGCGTTGGCCTCGATCCTCCTGGTCCCGGCGCAATGTCTGGCTGCCGATCACTTTGTGCGCCCTGGAGCTACCGGAACGGGTTCGGGCGCTGATTGGACGAACGCGTACCCAAGCCTTCCTGCCAGCTTGATTCGTGGGGACAAATACTTTCTGGCCGATGGGAGTTACGGAAGCTATACGTTCGACGATGCCAACAGCGGTACCGCTGTGATCACACTCACCAAAGCGACCGAAGCGTCGCACGGGACTGACGTAGGCTGGTCCAGTGCATATGGTGACGGCCAGGCGGTCTTCAGCCATTGGGACATTTTCACGGACTACTACACGTTCGATGGTGTCACGCGGAACAGCGACTGGCGGTCAGGCGGCGTAAATGCCTACGGTATTAAAGTCGCCGGAACAAGGCCGGTGCGAATTGACAACGCTGCCGGAACCGGTGGTGACAATCTCACTTTTCGATACGTCGATTTTCAGGGCGGTGGGCGCGATACGGGCGCTGGAGATGATGTGATCTACGGTCTGGCAGGCAACAGCAATCTCACATTCCAGAATTGCGCGCTGCACGACTCCGATCGAACCATTTTCCTCATGCGGGGCAGCTGGCGGAACCTGACAGTTGATCACTCCTACCTTGCGCGAAACACGAGCACGCCAGCCACTCATGGCGAAATGCTGTCAATGACTGACAGCGACACCGTCGTGTTTAGCAACAACATCATCGAGGACATCGAAGGGACCGCAGTTTGGGCGGGTCTCAATGGCGGAGCAGCAAGCAACTGGAAGATCTACGGAAACGTGATTTTTCACTCGGCTGCATATGCTGCTAACACAGGTCGCACGTCAGACCACAATCTGGGTATTGCGGGGATCGTGTACGTCGCCAATGATGCCAGCAACAACAACAGAGGCGATAACTTCTGGGTCTATAACAACACGATTTACAACATCAAAGGCACCTATTCCGGCGTCGTCATTCAGGCCGGCTCTGGGAATATCGTGCAGAACAACATCTGGTCCGGATCCGTCCGCACCAACAACAGTTTTTCAGGCACGCTCTCGAATAATTGGTACTTCAATACGCAAGCTGATTTCGACTCCTCGAGCACCAAGACTCTATGCAGCTCTAATTGCAATGTGTTTGTTGGGGCCGCGAGCAAGGACTTTACTCTCGCGACTGCGGTGCCCGGTGGCGCGACGCTGGCAGCCCCCTTCAACGTTGACCCGAATGGCAACCAGCGCGGAGCAGACGGTACATGGGACAGGGGCGCTTTTGAATTCAGAGGCGGCGCCTCGGCGGCCCCCACTGCACCGAGCAACCTTCATATCGTATCTCAGTGATGCTGCCCAAATGAGGGCTTCGGATGGGGGGGGCGAACAACTTTGGTGCCCCTCACACACTAAAGCCGTCATTCCAACCCGCAGTGTACTCCGCTTCATCAGGCGCACCGACGGATTGCACCCTAATAACGTGCGTTCTGCCAGTGTGATTGCAGCAGACTAATCTGGTTCCGCGAAAGCAGAATCTGAAGCTCGCCCCTCAACGCCGGCAGTGGCGTGCCCACCAGACGCGTTGCTAACCAGTCGTCCTCGATCGCGGGATGGCCAGACGCGCATTCGCAATTGCGTCTTCAAGAAGACCAGCCCGTTCCAATTCATTCGACCCAACCCCAGTTGTCGAATGCTCACATCTGCTTGTTGGGCGCGCCATCGCTGCTCCATCAGCCCAAGCGTAGAAATATGACTCTCGTAACCGTTTGCATACCCACGTACAATCGGCAGTCCTACCTTCGCGAGGCTCTTGACTCAGTTCTGGCCCAAACGTTTCACGACTTTGAAGTCTTGGTCTCCGACAATGGGTCTGTCGACGGCACTGAGGAGCTCGTGCGTAGTTACAGCAACGTCGACCGACGTATCAGGTACGAGCGCCTCGCTCACAACTACGGCCTAGCGCATAACTTCAGACGGGTATTGTCGCGCCCGAGCACAAAGTTTGTGGCGTATTTACCCGACGATGATCTTTGGTGTCCCCATCATCTCGAAACCGCGGTTAGCGCCCTCGAGGATAACGCGAGTGCCACTTTGTACGGCTGCACAGCAGCGTTTTTCGGGAATGATACCTATGGCGGTCGCTTTCATCGGCCATCGTGGGCCATGAGACCAGGGCAATCGCGTTACTGCTTGGACACCTCACGCCAGTTTTGTCTGTTCTTGCAGGAAAACCCGATTGCGCCCGTCTCCGTCCTATTTCGGCGAGTGGCTCACAGTAACGTGCGCTGGTATCGGGACGACACCTTTGCCCCGATGGACTGGATGCTGTGGGGGCAAATTGCGCTGCGAGGATCATTCATATTTGATTCTGAAGTAGGCGTAAGACTGCGGTGGCACAGTGGCAATCTCAGTCACTCGCTACTAACGGGCAAACGTGCGAATGCACAGCGTCGTTACGTAGTTCGACGCCTCGCCGCGCTCGCCCTCGAGGCTGGCGCGCTGCGCCCAGACGATCTTGTGGAGGAGGTACTCCAGTCATGGCCGGTGGGATCCGCGGCCAACTTGGTTCTGGCACTCGCGTCGCTTGACTCCCCCAACGCACTTCGCGATGCGGCGAAAGCTATCTTCCTTCGGTCGCCCGACATTCAGACGTCGATGAAGCATTGTCGCATGGCAGGGCAGGTCGGTGTCTGGTATCTAGGCTGGTCAGACGTAATAGACAGGGCTCTCAGCAAATGGTGGTGTCCATCGCCAGCCCCCGAGGAAAGCCCGAGCTAAACCCGCTTTACACCGCCACGAGAGACCCGTTAGCACACCGATTAGATGGCTACAAAGCACAGAGTGCTGTTTCTGTGTCACTCGGCTTCGCGCAACGGCGCCACGATTGTTCTACTGCATTTTCTACGGTGGCTTAAGGGTCGCGTTGACTGGGAAATCGACGTTGTCGTTGAAGGGCGGGGCCCGTTAATCGACGAGTTAAGGGCTTGCGGCCGCATAACTGTGTTGAGGAACCCCGCGACCTTCTTAGCGGGTCTCCCAAACAAATGGCGAGATGCGACCGCAATGCTACTCGAGAAATTGCTCTTGTCGCCGGTCTTTCTCCGGCCCCGTTACGATGTGATTTACGCAAATACGGCAGCGACTTGGCACCTCGTAAGCGTGCTCGAGCGGAAGGGATACAAGGTTCTGTGGCATGTCCATGAGATGAGTTACGGGTTGAGGACGATACTGCGGCGCGACGAGGCTGTACGCACGTTTCGTGCAGTAGCAGACTTCATCGCTGTCTCGGCTGGCGTTCAAGCTGCCTTACAGGACGAATACAAAATCGACCCCGAGAAGGTATCGCTTGTGCACGCGTTTGTCGCGGCCTCCGCCATCACCGCGGCCGACAGCGTACGGCGCCGTCAGCAGCTTTTTCAGAGGCTCGACTGGCCACAGGACACTGCGGTGGTCGGCGGCTGCGGTGCCTTAGGTTGGCGAAAGGGCACAGACCTTTTCTTGCAAGTTGCGAAGACTATTGCTGAATCCAGGGGGTCGCGTCAGGTGAGATTCCTTTGGGTAGGCGGCGATGGAAACGATCAGGGAAGCCGTGAATTTGATCATGACGTGAGAGCCCTCGGGTTGCATGGGCTTTGTACCCGCGTAGCCACGACGGACGACGTCGTCAGTTACTATGCCGCGATGGACGTCTTCGCGCTAACATCCCGCGAGGACCCATTCCCGCTAGTGATGCTGGAGGCTGGCGCACAAGGCGTGCCCACAGTATGTTTTGATAGGTCGGGCGGAGGTCCGGAATTCGTCGGCCTGGGTGCGGGACTCGTCGCACCCTATCTCGATACGACCGTATTCGCCGATCACGTCCTTCGATTGATCGACGACAGCGGCCATCGCCGTGCCCTTGGCGACCGGGCAGCGAGCCTCGTCAAGGAACGCTACAGCGTCGATACCCAGGCACCGAAGCTGCTAGACCTCCTGGAACGAGTCCTCGCACGCTCAGAAGGCTCCGCGACCTAGCATGTTGAATGACACTGCAGACGTTCGTGTGGAAGCATCGACGGATTTCCCCACACAGCAAATCCCCGATGACGTTCCTAATAGCAATCTGAAGGCGAGGACGGCCAGCGGGGCCCTTGCATCGACGCTCTCGCAGACGATCGCCTTCTGCTTGCGCCTGGGCTCCATGATGGTGTTAGCGCGGTTGCTTCTGAAGGAAGACTTCGGGCTCGTAAACATGGTGACGCCGTTTACCGGCTTCCTAAGCCTCTTTCGCGATGCAGGGCTGTCGATGGCGACCGTGCAGCGACGGACGCTTACCCGTGACCAGGCCTCGACGCTGTTTTGGATAAACGTTGGTTTTGGTTTGATGTTATGGCTGGGGATCGCGCTGGCATCGCCCTTCATCGCTGAGTTCTACAAGGAGCCCCGTCTATCCCTAGCGACTATCGTCCTGGGAAGCACGTTCTTGTTCAACGGTATCTCGTCCCAGCACAGGGCGATGTTGAGTCGACAAATGCGGCTGGCTGTGCTCAGCGTGATTGATATCGTCGCTCTCGTCCTCAGCATCGCAATGGGAATCGGAATGGCAGCGATTGGGAGCGGATACAAAGCGCTGGTGGCGATGACAGCGACCCAGCCAGCCGCGGCCGCGATCGGTCTATGGCTCGCGACTGGCTGGCTTCCTGGAAGACCTCGACGACGCATCGGCGTCCGGTCGATGCTTTCCTACGGTGGATCGGTGACGCTCACGAATGTGATTGTGTACCTCGCCTATAACGCCGATAAAGTGCTCCTAGGTCGCTTTTTTGGCGCTGAGCAGCTCGGAGTCTATGGTCGTGCGTACCAGTTGATCACGATTCCGTCTGACAACCTATCTCAGGCAATGGGTGCCGTTGCCTTTCCTGCGATGTCGCGGGTCCACAATGAGCCGGAGCGTCTGCGGAGATACTTCATAAGCGGGTACAAGCTTCTTTTGTCTTTAGCAGTTCCCACAACCGCCTCGTGTGCCCTCTTTGCTCACGACATTATACGGATCTTTCTGGGGCCTGATTGGCGAGAAGCAGCCGACATTTTTCGGCTGCTGGCGCCGACCGTTCTGGCGTTAGCTCTTATCAACCCGTTTGGATGGTTGACCTTGGCAAACGGACGACCACGGCTGAATCTAGGCATTTCGTTGATAATTGCGCCTGTGGTCTTTATCGCGTATCTCTTGGGCTTGAGGCACGGACTCACTGGAGTCGCTCTCGCCTACTCAGTTGCGATGTTTGTCCTCGTCGCGCCCGTAATTGTCTTGTCGAGGCACGGAACATTGATAACGGGTCGCGACGTTGTACGCGTCATCGCGCCTCTGTTGGGCGCGACGGCGATAGCGGCCACAATCGTCATCCTTGGCGGCAGCAGCTTGTCTCGGGTGACGGTGCCTTTGTTGCGACTCGTCGTTGAGTGCGCGCTGTTTTTTGGGGTCTACATCCTCGTGCTTCTGTTTGTTCTCGGAGATAGATCCGAGTATTTGGACGTGCTTCGCTCTTGCGGTCTGTGGTCACGACCCAGTATCTGAATTCAACTCGCTGAAGGCCGGGCGAGCTGAGGTACAAGTTCTCGCATGATAATGAAGAAAACCACATTTGACGTCGGCCAATTGGTCCAGGTTCGAACAAAAGAGGAGATCCTTGCGACGTTGGACGCCAACGGACGATTGGACGGCCTACCGTTCATGCCGGAAATGCTCAAGTTCTGCGGTAGACAATTCAGGATTGCCAAGAGAGCTCATAAGACTTGTGACACCGTATTTCCTGTGCGAGGACGACGAATGGCTGACGCCGTCCACCTGGAAACGCGTTGTGAGGGTGATGCACACGGGGGATGTGAGGCTGGTTGCCTGATCTTCTGGAAGAATGCGTGGCTGCAAGAGGCTGGCGCCGATACACGCGCGTCGCAGTCGACTGCGGTTGTCACCTCTGGTGGAGCGCGTGGCGGCTGTGCTGAGGAGGACGTGTTTCGTAACGCTCGCCGAGCGGACGTGACCGACGGCGAACCGGCCTACGTCTGTCAAGCCACTCAACTACCTTATGCGACTTCGGCACTGAGTCACTGGAATCTCAGCCAATATGTCGAAGACTACACGTCAGGGAATGTGAGTCTCGGGAAATTGGTCAGCGGCCTCGGCTTCGCTTCGTATCGATTCCTCATCAATCTCGGGATCGGATTGGGTGTGCCATTGAGATGGCTCTACGACGCGTTTCAACGATTGCGAAACGGCGTCCCTTATCCGCTCAGAGAAGGAAAGCTTCCGCTGGGAGCGGCCACACCTACAACGGTTCTGAACGTGCAGCCAGGAGAATTGGTGCGCGTGAAAAGCTACGACGCGATTCTTGCAACCTGCGACAAGGCGTTGCGAAATCGCGGAATGAGCTTTGATAAGGAGATGGTGCCGTACTGTGGCGGAGTCTTCAGAGTCCAGAAGAGGGTCAATCGCATCGTCGACGAAAAGACCGGCAAGATGCTTCAGATGAAGAATCCCTGTGTCGTGCTCGACGGTGCGTACTGCAAGTCTCAATACAGCGAGTGTCGCTTGTTCTGCCCGCGCAGCATCTATTGTTACTGGCGTGAGATCTGGCTCGAAAGAGTCGAGAGCCTCCCCAAATAGAGACGTGTTTCCTTCCAGTCTCCTGACCGATCCCTACCGAGCTCAGAACCTCGCAAAGGCTGCCACTGACGGCACGCCCTGGTCGTCAACGATAAACAGCATATAGACCCCCGGGGGCGCAAGATTGGCATCGGTCGGCGCCACGGCTGTCAGCGTCGTGCCTGTGACCGAGAAAGACAGCGGTATGTACCGTTGGCTCATGTTGAATCCATGCGTCATGTTTCCGACCGCCATCAACGCAACTTTGGTGATG
>Ga0126377_10000215_pt1 | contig 33674 bp, 60 predicted proteins | sample PanSoiMetPlot_22_FD_92647 | JGI IMG/M metagenome (GOLD analysis project Ga0126377, IMG submission 92647) | Tropical forest soil microbial communities from Panama - MetaG Plot_22 | ecosystem: Environmental > Terrestrial > Soil > Tropical forest > Bulk soil | place: Panama | collected 2016-02-17 | reverse complement strand
TTCCGCTGCACGTTCTGTTCCGGTGGCTTCGGAAATGGCGTTTGCACGTCGCCCGGCTCAGGCGACGAGTGATGCGGTCTGCGCGAATAGGCCTGCGATTGTGGGGGATATTTAGGTGCCATTAGGGCGCTCCTGTTGCTGCAGATACGGAGTGAGCAGCGGTAGGATTGCGGGCAGCGCGACCTTGCCTTTGTCGAGCGCCTTGAACAATCCTGCAAAGCCTTGCTCGGCGATGATGCTGCGCGCGTTCTGCAGATCGGCGCGCACCTGCGCACCGCCCTTCGCGCCCTCGATGTCGCGCTGCAGCCGACCGATAACGTCGTTCCTGATCTGCGGCGATGCATCCAGCTTGGCGATGACCTGCGGTGTCAACAATGAGCGCAACTGGCCGGTGACTGCGCCGGAGCCTTCGCCCTTTCGCCACGCCTCAGCAAAATCCATCTCCGGCGTATAAGCCGACAGCACCTCGGTGCGGCGCGCCTCTGCGCCGGGGACAATTCCCGACAGTGCCTCGCCGAGCGGCCCGATATTTTTCGAGGTCGCGCCCGGTTGCTCCATCCAGTTGGTCATGATGGCGCGGTCGCCGAGATGCGCGACGTCGGGAAGTTGATTGCGCGCACCGAGTTCACGAATCGCGTTTACCTGCTCCGGCGTGAATTGTTTGCCACCTGTCGAGAACTCGACGCTGCCGAGACGGCCAGCTTTGTTCGTCGGCACCGACATCACCGCCGCCGCCATGTTCTGTGCGTTGACGTAGGCCTTCGCTGCTTCAGCCGAGCGCAGCATCTGCAGCGATGCCGGGTCCCATGTGCGCTCGCCGCTCTTGCCAGCCATACCGACCATCGTGCGCGCAGCCTCACCGGGAGAAACTTCCAGCGGCCCGCCGGGGCTTTCGTAGATGCCGGTGGTCGGGATTGTCGGGCGCTGATATGCGCCGGTCGCCTGATGGTAGACGTCGTAACCCTGTGGCGAGAATGTCGAGCGCGGGTCAGCGCCATACGCTGCCGCTGCAGGTGTGCCCGCAACGATGTCGGGACGATGCCCAGTGCCGACACCCGGCACCGGGTCAGTTGGACCATAGGCGGTGTATTTCTGCAGCGCCTCGGGATAACCCTTCGCGCCCTCCGCAAGCGCTTCACCGAGCGGCATACCTTCTGCGGCGCGCTGCTGCGCACGCTGGCCGACCCACGTCCCGGCCTGCACCTCCGGCGATGTCCAGTCTGCGCGTCCACCGAATTGCGCCTTGTTGGCACGGTCGACCGCCAGCACTGTCTCGGCATCCATGAAGGCGTGCTGCTGTGCTTTCAGACCGCCCTTGATCGTCGACTCTGGGTAACCCATCGAGCGCGCGTGCCAGATGTCGTTGGTGCCGACCGTCGAGTACGGCACGGTCGGGTCGATGTTGACGGCGTAAGGTCCGGTTTTCTGTCCGAGCGGGATGTCGGTGCCAGCCGCGCGCGCCGCATTGTAGGTCTGCGCGGTGCGTGAGTTGCGCACGATGTCGAGCGGCGTGCCCATCTCGGAGGCGTTGTGCATGTTGAGCGCAAAGCCGAGATTGGTCTCGGGCGTTGCCTGCGGCGATGTCAGCGCCAGTTCCTGCGCGAGCGACCGCGACCGCGCCGGATCATTGGCGGTCAGTTCACTCACCGCTCCGCGCGCCTTGTCGTACCACTTTTCGCCGCCAACGGTTGCGCCCAGCCGCGCCGCTTCATCGAGTTGCGCGCGCATCGCGTCGAGATCGGCACGCGACTTGATATTGGCCGGTGCGCCGACAAAGGCACCCTCACGCGATGGCGACGGGATGACATGCGACTCCGCACGCGCAACCTCGATGGCCTGTGGCAGCGACATCTCACGCAGATTCGTGGCGGTGATTGCCGCTGGTCGCCCGCCGGTTGCTCTGATGTTGCCGCCGAAACCACCGGCCAAGTTTTGCGTCTCACTGGTATCGGCAAACATCGCCGGTACGCCGCCGCGCTGATAGTTGGCAGCATCTGTCGCGGCCTGCTGTTGCGCGCGCTCCAGCCAACTCGGGCCGAGTTGTGCGCGCAGCCAATCCAACGGATCGACCTGCGGCATAGCCGTCGTGAGACCCGCCATCTCTGAGCCGAGATCACCGTAGGGCATCACTCACACCTCAGTACGTTCTGCTCGTCATACGAACAGCGGCAGCACGGCTCCGGCCAGCTTGCCGAAGTGCGGAAGTAAAAGCCGCACCAAGATCAGCAGGCACACCAGCGCGAAAATAACCCAGATGATCTGAATCACTTTCGGCGGCAGTGCGATGCCTGCAATTGTCTGCAGCACCCAGATGATCAGGTAGATGACCAGCGCGAGCAGGCAGACATAAATCAGCGCGTAGATGACTGCTTCGATCATTGTTTCCTCCTCACTTCATCTCCGGCAGGCGCGAGATTTTTTTGCGCTTCGGCAATTTGCCGCCGGGATCACTCTTGCTGAACTCCTTGCCAACTTTTTTCGGAATGCCGAGCGTCGACTTGCCAGCGGCAGCGGCGCGCATGGCCTTGCGCTGTGCTTCAGATTTTGGCGGCATTAGAGCCTCCCGCGATTGCATGCGCCGGGCCGGTTGATCGCCGGGATCAGGAAATTGCCGACCTTCGGCCCGGCAGGATCGAAACCGGGATCGCCGGGACCGGTCGATACCGCGATGCGCGGGTCGCATGAGGTGCGGCGCGCAATGTCAAAGGCGACTGCAATCGGCGGCACGGCGACGAGCGGCACGCTGCCCTTGCTCCATTGATCGCAGCCCGGCGTCGAGCAGGCTGGTGACGGCTTGTGGATGACGACGTGCTTGCGCTTTTTCGCGAGCGCATCGGTTGTTGGCAGCACAAACAGCGTTGCGATCAGCACGCAAATAATTTTCTTCATTGGCGCTCTCCTCTTTTGATGCCACGTCGGCGGATGTCGCGTATCTGGTCGTAGCTGATCTGCCTGACTCTCAGCGTGGTGCCCTTGGGCGCGGCGACGATGAGGTTGATCACGTCGTCGGGGTCGGGCGGCACAGGCGGCGTCACATCGGAATCACCCGTCGCCCACTCGGCGATCAGTTGTTCGGCACTGCCGTCGTAATGGTTGATGTCGCAGGGACCGATGCCGTCGATGGTGTGCGGCGTTGGCCCGTAGACGCCGTCGGTGTACTGCCAGAGCCAGTAATTCTCCCAGCCATCCGGCAGCGTCGGCGTGCTGCCGTACTGGCAGAGCCACAGGCGGCGCTGCATCAGGAAGCTGTTGTTCGGTGCGTTCTCCTTGACGGTGTTGCCGCCGTAGAGGACGCACTCGCCCCGGCGACCGAGCCGGGCCTCAACGCCCTCGACCCAGCGGATCACGTCGTCGACATCCATCGTGTCGCCGCCATTGTCCTCCCAGTCGAGGCAGAACAGTTCGTCAGGGTCGGGGCATGCAAAGCGCATGAAGTTGTCGATCTGGCCTTGCACCATGCTGCTGTCGGCGAAGTGGTACGCGCCCCACTGCAGACCGGCGCGCTTTGCCGCCTGCTGCTGCGCGACGTAGGTCGGGTCGGTGTACGACTGGCCTTCGGTCGCCTTGTAGATCACGCCGACAATGCCGCTCTCGGCGACAGCCTCGTAGTCGTCGGCGGGGTCCCAGTGCGAGAGATCAACCACCAGTGGATTGGTCTGTGTCATGGTTTGCTCCCAGATTTTTTGTCGGCCTCGGCCATCGCATTGATGACCTCGCGGCATGTCTCGATGACGCCAATGCTCAGTCCGTTCGTCATGACGATCACGCAGCGAACATCCTCGTGCTGGTCTGGCATCTCGGCGCGCTGCCTGATGCTGGACACCTCCGCTGAATTGAGAGCGATGTCGCTGCCGCCCGGCGAGTGGACCAGAAAGAAAACCGCTGCGATGAGTGTGGGCAGCATGTCATCCACCCGTGATGAGGTTGGCGGTGCCACCGGTAAAGGTGCCGGTCGACGGAAAGACTTGCAGTTGCGTCAGTTGCCCGCCGAGCGACAGCCGACCGGCGGCAACTGAGTTGTACCCCGTCAACCGAAGGCCGAAGCCGCCGCTGTAGGCCCACAGATAATTTTTCTGATCGACGGAGGTGAAGATCAGGTGCCCATTGCCGGGATGCTGCGCGCCACTGACGTACTCCATCATAAAATCGACGGTGCTGTTGTGGATGCCCTGCGTTGCGGTCAGCCATTGCGTCACGCAGTCGTAGTTGACTGACACCAGCCCGCTGGCGGTGCCCAAGCGAACGCGGATGCTGCCCGACGTCGACATCTTGGCAGCGGCCAGCGACAGGTAGACCAGCGTCGTTGACGGCTTGATGCCGCTAAAGGTGACGCCGCCGCCTGAGAGTGTTTGCGTTGCTGTTACCTGCATCGCATCACCCGATTGCTGACCAGAACACGTCGCCGCCCGCGCTCAGGGCGGCACCAGTGAGGCTTGAGAACTCGATGCGGTCGAGGACGGCAGGCAGCGCCACCTGCCCCTGCACGGTGAACCCGTAATTGGAGCCACTGCCCGCCGCATTCGTCGTCTCACCCGTGAACATCGTGCAGGCCCAGATATTGTTGGTCGGGTCCGCCAACGTCAGACAAGCCATGCCCTGATAAGCGAGGGGCGACCCGCCTGTGCTGTAGCTGTCGAAACCTGCCGTCGAGCCAGCCGTTGCCTGCGTTCCACCGGACAGATTCTGCATGATGCAAAACGAGTCGTAGCTGGTGACGATACCGCCCGCATGACCCAGCCGCAGACGCGGGCCACCGGCCATCGAAGCATTGTGCCACGCGACGTAGATCGTCTTTGCGGTGGCGGGGATGCCGGTCATCAACTGGCTTGTGCTGGCTGCAATGGCGACGGCACCCTGCGTCGGGTTTTTGATGCAGAGCGCGCTGATCTGCCCCGATGAGAACACCGCCGATGCTGACAGCGTCAGGCCCGACAGCGGCCCTGACAACGCAGTCGGGCTACCGATGATGCCAGCGTATTGCTGAAGCTGCGTTGGCGAACCCAACCGCGTGCCGAGCATGTAGCGACAGCCGTAGAGATTTGCCGTGGGATGCTTCGCCAACACAACATCGCCGTTGACGATGGAGTTCGCAGGCCAGTCGCTCATCGCAAACTGCGTTGTCGATGGACCACCGCCGGTCGGGCCGGTCACCCTTCCGCCCGTACCGAGATAGTTCGCAACAGCATCGCTGCCACCGACACGCCCGCGCAGGATCGGAGTCCAGATCGCCGCGCCGCCATTGACGTTGTAGAGCGTGGCGAGAATCAATTTGCTGTCGGTCGGGATGACAATCGAGCCGCTCGACTGCCCGCTCAGATTGACGACCGGCGTCTGGAAGAACTCGCCAGCGAGCGCCGCCGCGACCGGGACCGGTGTGATGCCGGGCAGCGGCATGTCAGGCCATCCCCTCCGCAAAGAAGCATTCGATCTCGGTGGCCGACTTCACCGCGTATGACAGCACGTCGACCGTGTTACCTGCGCTGGACAGCGTCGGCTTCAGCCCGCCGGAGAATTTATAGTTGGTGCCCCACGTCGTGATCGTGCGCCCGCCGATTGCGTCCTGCACCAGATAGATCATGCCCTTCTGGCCCAGCTTGGCGTTGGTCGGGTTGGCGAGCGTGCGACCGGCAGCGCCCAGCGTCCACACAAAGTCAATTCCGGTGTTCAGGTCCGGTGTCACGGTCGCACTATCGGCCAGCGTCACAGGCACCGCCGCCGCCCACACGCGATCTGCGGTGAGAATTTTGTTGGCGGCATTCGCCAGAAATTCCGCCGTCGTCGCAATCGCCGACGATGCCATCTTGATGAAGGTGACGATGCCATTGGCGATGTTGTTGACCGGCTGCGCCAGCACGAACGCGCAAGTGGCAAGCTGCGTCGTGTTGGTATCGACCGCAGCGGTCGGGCCAGTCGGCACGCCGCTGAACGCTGGCGAGTTGAGCGGGGCGCGCGAGGTATCAATCGGATGAACATGATCACCGCGCGCAAACATCAGCGACGTGCCCGGCGCAGCCGCGCCGTCCATCGCAGGAGCGGCGGACGATGCCTGCCCGGCGTACCACTGGCTGTTGATCAGCTTGGTCGAATTGTCGTTGGCCGGTGGTGGCGGGGCGCTTGGCGTTGCGACGAACGCGGGTGTGCCACTGGCGCTCACCTTTTCATTGTCGAGTTCGTTGAGCGCGTCCTGCACATTGGTGGCCGAGATGCCGCCCGCAGGCACGTTGATAATGCCCGACGCGGTCGAGCCGCCGCCGCCGGTTGCCGCCGCAACCGCGTCGTCAACGTATTTTTTGTTGGCGGCTTGCGCGTTGGTCGCTGGCGCAGCGAGGGGCAACGTCAGCGGGCCGGTCATGGTGTCGCCAGCCTTGTTGACTTTCAGCGTGTTCAGATAGTCGATGCTCTCAGCCAGCCCCTGATCAGCGTCCTGAAATGCGGCGATGACGCCATCGATCAGCACCTGCGTGTTGCTCTGGGTGGCGAAATGCTCCCAGTCATCGTAGTTGAACGGCCCCGGCAATTTTCCCGCCACCTTGAGAAACATCAGGTCGCCGCCGAAGGGGCCGACGCAGACATCGTTCTGGATGTATTGGGCGAGGTCGTCGTAGTAGCGCACCGCGATCAGCGGCTTTGGCACTCCGAGCGAGCCAGACGCTGCATCGCCGACCGCAAGCTGGCGGTTCGCCGTGTTGGTGACGATCTCGCCCGGCTCAATCGGTGACGGAAACGGGGTGGCGGCGATGGATGTGCGGCGGTGCCGGTAGTGCGAAGTCATGAGCAATCACTCCTAATCAGTTACTGGAGGTGGCTGCTCCGTTGGTAGTTGTTGCGCCTCGGGCGGCTCGTAATTTGCATAGACCTCATTCGACTCGTTCACCGCGAGCATCTGTCCGGTGCACATCCTGATCACGTTGTGCGGAGTATCCGCTGGATAGGGCCACGGATCAGGTTTTTTGACCGCAGTCGTGCCCTCACGCTTCGCTGCCAAGAATTTTCTTAGCAGCGAAACGTGATTGGGTTGGTCGACCGGCCACATCAGTCCTTCTTCTCGGCTGGCGCGTTCGGATCACCGCCGACCTTATCGCCGCCCGGCGCGCTCTCAGGATTCGGTGCAGGCGACGGTCCACTCGGCTGGCCCATCGGGTCGTCGCCACCTTTGGCTGCGCCGCCCTGCTTCTTGGTGTCGGGCCGCGAGCCTTGCTGCGACGTCGTGTTCTGTGAGGCAGGTTTCTTCTTGTCATCATCGCTCGTCATTTTTTTTTCTCCTCCGTTTGCTCTTGTTGCTGGGTTTCACTTTGGCTTTGCGTTTCGGGCGTTTCGGCATTGTGTCCTCACTTGGCTTCCGGTGGCGGGCCGGGCGGAATGATTTCGACATCATCCAGCTTCACCAGATCGCCTTTGCCGGGATCGACAGTGATGATTGCTTTCGCTGGTCCGGTGACTGTCAGCACCTTGCCTTCGGGCACTTCGACGTTAACGGGCATGTTTGCCTCCTACTTCACATCCGCCAAGAACGAGCAGCAGATAAAATTTGCGCCGATTACAGAGTAGGTGAGAACGTCATAGGTGGCGGCTGCTGTCGTTGTCGGTTTGATGCCACCTGCAAACTTCCAGTCAGAACCCCACGTTGTGATGCTGCCTGACGTCGTGTTGAAGCGGATGGTGCCAGTCTGTCCGTTCTTTTGATTCGTTGGATTGGCGAGCGTGCGACCGGCAGCGCCCAGCGGCCAATAAAAGTTGATGCCCAGACTGAAATTGGGAGCAACACTCGCAGCGTCCGTCAACGTGATTGGTGCCGCCGCCGCCCATACCTTGTCGGTGGTGAGAATTTTGCTGGCGGTGTTGGCGAGAAACTCAGCAGCCGTCGCGATCTGGCTGGCGTCGAGCAACCGCACCCACGGTTGCCAAGTATTATTGTCGCAATACCTCATCCAGTATTGCATGGGGAAGGTCTGCATAGTGGTGAGCCGCTGGACGCTATACCCGCTACCAATGTTTGAGTGCGTCTGTATCGCAACAAAAACCCACCCGCTAATTCCCGGTGGCCCGTTGGTGAATGTGCCGGTGTTGTAATAGCCGTCATCAAAAAGCGTATTAAAATCGAACGTGCCCGCCGGGATCGTGCTGTACTTGCGGAAAAACGAAGGATGTTCGTGATCGGCGCGGGCGTAGAGCGCAGATGCGCCGACCGCGCCCGGACCAAGTCCTGCTGGCGTTGTCGAGGACGGCGATGGCGGCGATGGAATGCCAGCCACCGCAGTGTCGATGGCATTTTTTGTGAAAGCAGTCGTCGCAATGCTGGTGTCGTTGTCACCCGCAGTCGGCGTCGGTGCCTTCGGGTCACCGGTAAAGACCGGCGAAGCGAGCGGCGCGCGGGTGGAATCGACCGGGTGAACGTGATCCTCGCGCGCATACTTGGCCGACGCGCCGACTGCAGCGGTGCCGTCGATCAGCGGCGGAACCGTTGCTGGCGCAGGTGGTGCAGGCAGACCGGCCACCGCCGTGTCGACCGCGTTCTTGGTGAAGGCAGTGGTTGCGATTGAGGTGTCGTTGTCTCCCGGCGCAGGCGTCGGTGCCTTCGGGTCGCCGAGAAATGTTGGCGAGTTGAGCGGCGCTTTCAGCGCCAGCATCGGCGTGATGTTGCTCCAGTCGGCATCGCTGCGCGCATAGAGACTACCGTCCTCCGGCGCTTCTTCGACGCCGCCGCCGCTGCTCGCCAAAACCCAACCAGCGTCCTGCCGCGAATAGGGCTGGCCGTTGATCGGTGCTTCTTCGATGCCGCCACCACTACCGCCGCCGCCAACATCGAAGCGCGTCGGGATCACCTTCAGGCTGTTGGGCGCATCGTTGGTCAAAATTCCGTCGTTGACCGCGTCGGGCGGGTCGGCGGTCGGCACCCACAAGGCAACGCGCGCGTTCTGGCTCATGCGATGGCTCCCGGCTGGTACCAGATGATCCACAGCGCAGCATCTGCGCCCGGTGCTTCGGCAAAATGAATCGTCGCCCCGCTGGCGGTGTAGTCCTTGCCCGGCTCCTGAATGCAGCCGTCGAGCGAGACCATCAACTGGTTGCCGTCACCGACGCTGGCGTCGACCGTGTCACCCGAGTCTGGGTCGATGTACTGCAGCGGAAAATCCTGCGTGCTGCCGTCGAGCGCGACCGGCTTCATCTTGAAGGCGTTGACCGTGCCGGGTGCCAGCTTGCCCGCCGGGATCAGCAGGTCCCACTGCACCATGTCGCCCGCGCGCAGCGGCGTGTTGATGGTCAGCACATTGCTGGCGACCGACCAATCCTCGCCTGCGATCAGGCGCACGCCGTTAACGTGGATGTCGGACGGCGATGCGCCGACGTTCGGCGCGTTGCCGGTGTCATCCTCGCCGGAAAAAACCGTCTGCCCGTCAGTCGCGGTGTAGAGGAATTGACCGACGTAGGCCTGCGCCAGCGCGGTCGGCGACGTCCACTGCGTGCCGTTCCAGACGTAGAGCGTGCCGCTGTTCGGGTTGAAGTAGAGCGAGCCGGGCTTGAGCGGATCAGGCACGCGCTGGCCAGTGTCGGGGTTGACCTCGCCCGGCAGCGGCGGCGTGTCCCACGCGCCGAGATAATAAATTCCGGCAGCGCCGACCAGATTGTAGGCCTGCAGCGCCCACCACTTGGCGCTGAACAATCCACCGGGCGCGCCCTCGACCGGCTGATAAAAATATCCATTGGGGAATTTTGACTCAGCGATGTACTGCGGCGCTTGCAGCGGGTCGACTACGGGACCGGCGAGATACTCGGCCCACTGCAGCGACTCGTCTTTCGCCGCGATGGCGTTGTCGGCCTGCGCCTTCGAATAGTTGGCCCAGTCCTCGGCCTCGGTGGCGTTGATGTCGGTGGAGCGCGCCGAGCGCTGCGCAAAATCGGAGGCGCGCGCCGCTGCTTCGCGGATCACATTCCAGTCGGAGATCATCTGGCGCGCGACGATGAGCGCACGCTCGGCATCCTCGGCGAACAGTTGCGCATTGCGCTCGGCATCCTGCGCGCTGCGCGCGGTGCCGCTGATCGACTGCTGCAATGGTAACAGTTCACCGCGCACGTCGCCGGTCAGTGCCACGCGCAGATTGGCAGCAAGCTGCTCCGGCCCAATGAGTTCGTTGTTCAACTTGCCGTCATCGCGCCTGATCTCGGCGAGCGCGGCCTGCGTCTGCGCGATGGCATCGATCAGTTCGAGGAATTGCGCGTCGAGCCGATCACCCGGTGGCGGTTCTTTCGGGCGGTCTTTGTTCCAGTCAGCAAAGGAAAACAGGCGCGCCGGGCGCTTCAACGTGACCACTGCGGGTATGTTGGCTCCCCGACCTAGAGGCGCTGGGAGCAGAGCGCGGCGCTGCCGACGCGATGCGAGCAGGCCCTAACCATACACCGGCTGTGCCAAAACGGGAACAGGCTTGTTCGCACACAAAGGAATAGCCACCTTGCGCGCGCTGTTCACAGAGATGTCACCATTTGTTACGGTGGTTGCAGACGCAACTGTTTCTGGGAGCCACCAAAATGCCAAGACTGATGCCGATTACCCTGCACGTCGAGCAGGAGGCCTTCGGAGCCACCATCGAGGCCGTGAAGAAAATGCGCGGCGTGCTGAAGGTCGATCTCAACCTCGACGCGCCGCGCAAACTGAACGGCGCACGCGCGCCTGCCAAAAAATTCGATCAGAAGGCGGAGGATTTCATCCTCGCGCTGCTGGCCGGTGGCCTGCCGATGGGCACCAAGGTGCTGCGCGATCACTTCGCCGACGTCGGTCGCAAGCCCGGCTCGACATCGTCAGCGCTCAACCTGCTGAAGAAAGACGCCCTGATCACACACGACGACAACAGAAACTGGGTACTGACCAAAAAAGCCAAGGACCGCATGCGCTGGCGCAAGGCGGCGATGACAAAAAAAGCAAAGGAGAAAAAATAATAGGAGAACGCTGCGAGGTGGAGTTGAAGTGGGGCGACTGCAATCAACAAAGCCTGAAGGAGGAGTGTCGTGGCAGCACCGCGCATTGCAGTAAATTACAGAACCACGCCGTGGAAAGAGCGCGATCAGATTGTCGACGCCATCCAGACCGTGTGCGAGGACGAGGGCCTGAGCGCCAACGACGTGCGCGCGATCTCGGGCGTTGCCTCGACCACGCTCGGCAACTGGTTTTCCGGCAAGACCAAGAAGCCGCAGAACATCACCATCGACGCGGTGTCATCGAGCCTCGGTTATGTGCGCAACGACGAGATCGACGAGCGCGGCCAGTTGCACAAGGGCTTCCGCAAGGTGAAGCGCTACGACTACGCCGATGAGCGCGAGAAGCAGGCGACGTGGATGCTCAAGCAGGGCCGTGCGCCGAAGAAAAAACCGCGCAAGAAAAAACGGGGTGGAGGCAACGGCAGCGCCGCACGGTGACGCCATGCCCAGAATCCATCTGCACAGATTTGACGAAGTCGTCGATGTCCTTGGCGGGTTCAAGCCGATTGCCGATCTCGGCGGCGAGGTGCATTCGAATGTCCACGACTGGCGCACGCGCACCGGGCTGTTTCCGGCGCGCTACTTCTTCGCCATCGACCGCGAACTGCGCGAGCATGGTTGTTATGTGACCGACGACCTGTTCGACTTCATCGGCCACCGCCACCGGCCCATCAAGACGCCGCGTCCGCGCTGGACCGAAGCGCGGCGGCAGAAAATTCTCGACGGGAAAAGGAAGTGATGAATCACTCAAAGACACTGGCCGACCACATCCGCGAGGCCTGCAACACCATGTACGATCTGATGGGTATCGCCAGCATGACCTCGGAGGTGATCGGCAAGGCGCAGCGGTTCGAGATGTCGGACGACATCATGCGCGCCTGCTACAACCTGCTCGACACCAAGCCGTCGACCATGAATGCGGCGCTGCCGCTCTGCCGCCTGCCCTACCCGCTGATGTGGTGCGAGTACCACGGTGGCCTCGGCCCGCCCAACCGGCGCGGCGAGGTAGCACCAGTCCCCGAGCGGCAGGGCTTCCTGATCGAACACTTCACCGACTACCCCGAAGCCAGCCAGACCGGGCAGGCACTGGTGTGCTGGATGCACGGCGAGCGGGCGCGCTCCGGCCACACCGACGCCATCAACATCTCGCCGTTTGCGATCTACTTCGACTTCCGGCCCGATGGCGACGTCGCCGCGATGGTGCGCGCCTGTCACGCCAAGCTGCTGGCGTTCTACGCCGAGAAGGCCACCGACGCCAGAGGCAGGCAGCGCCACGGCATCCTCGCCACCGTCATGGGCGAGATCGAGCAATACTATTTCGCCAACAGCGACGAGGCCGAAGTGAAGCGCTTCTTCATGAACCGGCACGGCTGGCAGCAGTTCGCCAACAGCCCGCGCGAGATCGAGGCGATGCGGATGGCCGAGAAGCACATGATGTTTGGGCTGTCGCCCTACGGCACGCCGCTGCTCACCGAAGTGCTGCGGCTCGACAACTGCGGACCTGAATCGCGCGCGCTGGTGGCGAACTGGATGGCCGACATCCAAGGCGAAGGCATGATCCTGCAGTGCCTGCTCTGCATGCTCAACTCGCGCAACGTCGTGCAGCACGAGGTGGTCGACCTCTCAAGGCTCAACAAGGCGCGTAGGAAGCGCGGCAAATCTGCGCTCTACGACTACACCCGCACCACGATCTCGCTGACGCGCGCCATGCACCGGGTGTCGCAAGCGCGCGGCATCGACCGCGAGACCGCAAGACAACACCTCGTGCGTGGCCACTTCAAGATCAGGCGCACGGGCGTGTACTGGTGGTCGCCGTTCGTGCGCGGCGATGCCAAGAAGGGCGAGATCAGGCGCGAGGAGTACGAGGTCACATGAAGCGCCACGCCCACAACCTGACCAGCTTCACCATCATCGACCGGACCTGCGAGCCGTATCCCGACCCGCGCAGTCTGCGCGACAGCCTCGGCATGACCGCGCAGGAGTTCGCCGACACCTACGGCTTTGCGGTCGGCACCGTGCGCGACTGGGACGCGATGCGCTACGAACCCGACCGCATGGCGCGCGCCTATCTGCGCCGCATCGCGCGCTACCCCAAACTGCTGCGCGAGGACCAACTGGGCAGGAAACGCCGATGATCACCGTCACCATCGAGGCGCAGGTGCCTGACGAGAAGCGGTTGTACTGGCTGCTCGACTGGGTGCTGACGTTCGAGCGCCTGCACCGCGACGACGTCCACCTGCGCATCCTGTCGGAGGGCGGCGATGCGCGGGTGAGCGAAGTCTGGCAGATGTTCGAGCGGCTCGGCCTCGACGTGAAGTTCACGGAGCGGCGATGACCGACCGGCAGAAGGCCCGGCTGGGCAGCGTGCTGATCCTGCTCGCGCCGCTGGCGCTGATCGCCTGCGCGATCTGGCTGTGGGGCGTGGTCGCCTTCGCCGTGCTGGTGATCGCCGTGCTGGCGGCGCTGGCGCTGCTGGCCATCGGCTACGCGCTGGGGGGCTTCCAGTGGTGAACCTGTTCTGGCGCTGGTTCGCGTGGCATCCAGTGCTGGTTGTACTGGATGGTGTACGCCATCTGGTGTGGCTGCGCTTTGTGTGGCGCGCCAGATCGCGCGGACGCTGGCGCTATTTCCTGAAACCAAAGGAGGACACAATGCGCCCCGGCGAGGTCGGCGAAAAGCGCGCGCTCAGGCTGCTGGCGCGGCGCATCTGCCCCGAGTGCGGCAATGATCTCGTGTTTGGCCCACGCGGCGGCGCGGCGATGAACTTCTACTGCAGCGAGCGCGACGACTGCCGCCTCGGCTATAGCCTGACCTTCGTCGACGGCCTGCTGGTCTTTGCCGAGCGCATCGGCGAGGTCGACGACGCGCGCTTTGCGATGTACGCCAAGTGATGGATTGGGACGCGCTCACCAGTCAGGTGATGCTATCGCTGGGCATGGACGACGACGACCTCGTGATCATGCTGCTGATCGCCTGCGCGGTCGCGCTGCTGGCGGCGTGGTTCGTTTCGGTCTTTGGCTGATCTGCACAATGCGAGGGCGACGATGGCGACGTTGGCACCGATGAACAGCCCGATGGACAGCCACATGATGGCCTGCATGTGATCCTCCCGTTTTCGTTTTTTGTCGCTGTGGTTCCGGTGTACTACCGTTGCGTTGGGAACCGGAGGTACGATGATCGCTCACCGCTCAGTCCAACTCGACTGATGCAACCCCTACACTGGCTGGTCGATGAACTCGGCCAGCCCTTTATTTTTGGTGAAAAATTTGGAGCGGAGGGTTGCGGATATTTTCGCTCACTTCTTCGGGGGCTGGCAGGGGGCGGGTCGCGGATTATGGGATGGTGACCAAGGGCCAATGGCCCGGTGTGACATGCTGACGTGCGTTGGCCTGTCATGCCAGCAGCGCTTGCAGGGCAGATCATGGGGTAAGGATGATCACCACGCTGCCAGCATGATCAGGCCAGCAATCACTGCAGCGCAGGCGCTTCTCTGTCACGTCTTTCGCTGTTGAATACTCGCGATCTCCTGATCGATCTCGTCGGCAGTCATCTCCTCGGCACGCTTGTGTCCACCGCCAACATCATCGCCGAAGAAGTCTGCAAGTGTCCGCGCCGCGCTCGCTCGTGCTGTTGCTGGATTCTTTTTGTCGCGCAACAGTTCCAATAAAGCGTCACGTACTTCTTCTCTGAGTATCTTCTTTTTTGCTCCAGTTGCCATGCCTCACCCTTCTACTGATGTAGAGGCCTCTCCTCATCAAAACAAAAGCACCACCATGAGCAAAACATCGGTGCCAACCATTTATCGCTATACCTCGACACCTCTCACCATCTTTCTTTACAGCCTCACAACGTCTGCGGTTCCTATTTCCTTTCTTCAGCCGTGCCCCAATCACAGCAACCTTCCAACGTAAGTTTCCGCTTCCACCTTCTCTGTAACCACCTCTCGGCATACTCCAACCTCTCAACTTTGCTCCAGTCAGAATTGCCCCAATTACTGTCTGTGAGTGCTGCTCCGCTCCAGTCGTATCCCCTAAAGGGATATACGACAGGAGCAGAGCATCAGAGCAGTTGCGGCGCTCCAGTCATGCTCCAGTCAGAATGATGCGACTGGAGCATCGTCGTCGGTCGCCTCGTTCCAGTTTCCCGGCACCACGAACTCGCGCATGCGGCGCTTGGCGTCGGGCCGCTCCTCGGTCGCCAACACGCCGTTCTTGAACCACAATTTCAGAATTGCGACCACGCGCTCGCGCTCGCCTTTGTCGTCGAGATCGAGGTTGAGGTGCTTCGCAAGCGGCCTGCCGACCCAGTCCTCGGCGCGTGGGTTGCTCCGGTAATGCTCCAGTCGCACCTGATTGCGCATCCAGCGCATGTCGTCGGCGCTAACACCATCGAAAGGTTGCGGATAATCCCAACTCTCGATGGCCTGCACGTTGTCGCCGGGACCGCCGTCTGGGCCGTTCGGTAGCTGCACCGACACCAGCTTGATCCACGTCGCCTTGCTGGCTGGCGTCAGGTTTGACTTGTCGCGCGACACGCGCAGGTAGGCCCGGCGGACCTCGTTGCTGATGGCTGGCAGCTTGGCCTCGGCCTCGGTCATGCGGTTGAGTACGCGCACCGAGCGCGCGGCGTTGGCGATGGCTCCTGCGCCACGGCTGTCGTCGACCGTGATCTCGAATGCGCCTGATGGTTTTCGGGTGTGGTGGTTCAGTTCGATGCACATATCCTGCCGCTCGGCGATGCCGGAGAGTGTCGTCACCAACTTCTCCATCGCCGTGTTGTTGCCCTCGGGCACATGGTGGAACGCCACCAGCGGGTCGAGAAAAACCTGATCGACCGCATTGTCGGCGATGTACTGCTCGAACTGCAGCATGGCACCCTGATCGATGATCAGCAGGTTGCGCTCGTTGACGAATGCGAGCCTGCGCTCCTTCAGCTTGTCGCCGATGATGAATTGCCCGCGCAACTCGGCGATGTCGATCTCGTAGTGCAGGCAGATCGCGGCGATGCGGCGCTTGATCTCGTCCTTGGGGTCCTCGCCGTTCCAGTACAGCACGCGCAGGCGCTTTGCCGGTGGCGGGCCGAGCAGGCCGCGACCGCATGCCATCTCAATGGCGTTGGTGAGGATCAGCGTGGTCTTGCCCCAGCCACCCGGCCCGACCGTCATCACGACGTGCTTGCGGATGTAGTGACCGGCGTGCAGCCACGCGCGCATCGGCAGCGCACCGACGTCGAACGGGTCCAGATACTCGAACGGCAGCGGCTCAGTCTTGCTGTGCTTGCCGTTGGGTTTCTGCTCAGGCTCAGGCGCTGGCTGCTCGTGCTGCTCGGGGTCGTACCAGTGCGTGCCGGGCGGTGCCTCAAATGGCGGCTCGACCTTCTTGACCATGTTGCATACCCCTGTCGGCGAAGTCCTCGCCTTCGTTATCGACTGTCCAGATCACTGCGCTTTGATGGCTGGTCGCGTTCCAGCGCGCCCTGCATTCAACAGCGGCAGCGAGGCCTGCCCGCATGCCGGTTTTCTCGTTCACTCGGTCGTGGTCGGCGCAGATCACCAGTTCACCCACAGCAAACAGAACTGGCAAGCGCTTGATGCGACCGGCATCGCCTAGTGCCCATATCGGTGAGCGACCGCGTTGCAGCAGCGCGCAGGCGGTCTCGAATCCTTCGCACACAAACAATCGCGGGGCGAAAGACAGAACATCCCAGAACGTGGCGTGCCAGTCGGTCAGCATCATTGCCGCACCATCGGCTGGCCCCAGCATCAGCGTGCCCTTGGGTGAGGCTTCGCACCTGTCCTTGGTTGCGGTTTTTGGATTGATGTAAATGCGCTGGATGGCCTGCGGCTTGTTGGTCAGGTAATTACGCATCAGCACGACCAGCGCCGGAGCAACGCCTGACCTGCGGCGAGGACAGCGCGGGTGGAAGCGCACGTCGGCACTGACTGGCAGGCTCAGGCCACGCTCGGCCATGTAGAACTCGGCCAGCGTGTAGCGCGGGTCGTTCGCCTCATCGAAAATGCGCAGCGCCATTGCCTGCATGCGCTGCTGCTCGGCCTCGTCGATCTCGTTTCGACCATTAGGCGGTATAGTGGTGTAATCGCTCGGCCACAGATTCATGTCCATCAGCGCGTGGATGACATCGATCTGCCTGCAGCCGACGCGGCACACCACCAGCACGCGACCGTCGCGCGTGTCGCGCACGTCGAGGCTGGGATCACGGTCACTGTGCGCCGGGCAGCGGCAGCGATACTCGTCCTTGGCGATGCGATGCCCGCCGAGCGCCTGCGATATGGTCTGCGCTGCGGTCATCGGTATCGCCAGTTGGATTGCGCACTGCCGCACAGCGGGCAGCGTGTCGGTCTCGGCATGTGCGGGTCTGGCAATCGAGCCAGCCTCTGCAGGTCGAACCCGTCAGCGTCCAGATAGATTTCGATTGGCGTGCGGCAGCGCTGCATGCGGCGGCGCATCTTCTCGATCTGCACCTTCACCTGAAAGCCGGTGATGCCGACCTTGCGGCCAATCTCCGTGTACGTTGCGCCCAGATCACGCGCGCGCATCATTGCCCGGTCGCGCTCGTCCAGCACCTGCGCCCTGACCAGTTCGGGCGGCAGCAGGCAACTCCATCGCCGGTTACGAAGCATGGCTGGATGCATCATTGTGGCTCCTGCTCGACCGCGATGGCGTAGGCGCAGTCGCGGATGTTCTCGGTGAAGCCGCGCGCCTCGGTGTGCGGGATGGCGGCGCAGGCGATCACGTCGCCCTCCTCGTCGACAAAGTCGATATGCACGGCGCGGCATCCCGGCTTGCCGCAGCGACCGACCCAGATGGCGTGTGCGTGCAGCGGCGTCATGACTCGCCCTTCAGTTCAGGCGCGACCAGCGACCGCTTCTTGTGATCGCGTTCGACCATGATGACCGCGCGCCTGATCTCCTCGCCCAGCCGCATCTCGGCCTGCGCCATCAGCAGGCCCCACACCACGCGGCGCACATGGAATCCGTTGGAACGCTGCTCACCGATGGCCCACGCATCGGCGTTGGCCGTGCGCTTGTACTTGCCGGAGATCACCTCGTGGCATTTGGGGCAGACGAACATTGCTCACCATCTCCTGCTGCTTTGAGCAGCGGCTTGAACGTGATCAGGTCTTTCGGGCAGGCGTAGTAGTTCTCGACGATGCCGGTGTTCTTGTTGCGCGTGCTGGTGCGGTACCAGTGCGTGCGCGTGCTATCGGTCCTGATCACCGCGCAATGCGTCAGCGCCTTGTTCACCAGCGCCCACATCACGACCTTGATGTGCGCCTGCTCGATGGCATCGACATGCTCGACGCGGTCGACGAACACATGCGGGTGCGGCCAGTCATCGGCAGATGTGAATGCAGTGTTGAGACCTTTGATCTCGATGCGGTGGCGCGCGATCACGAACAGATCGCCATCGTCGACATAGTGCGCAGCCTGATCTGCGCGCGGCGCGACATGCACGGGCGGGCACTCGACCGCGAAGCCGCGCTGATTCAGATGCTCGACATAAGCAAACACCGCACGCGATGACTGGCGCAGCCGCTCCTGAAAATCGGCGTGTGTCATCCGCGCACGCTGGCGCGCACCGCGCCCCATGCTTTCAGATGATGCAGCGCGTCCTTGAAGTTGTCGCACCAGATGTACGGGTAACCATTGAGGGCGCAGAACTCCATGAAGGCGTGCTGATAGTTCGACAGCGTTGCGCCTTCGCGCTTGAGTTCGAGAAAGTGCGTGCGCTGATCCAGCCCAGCGAAGGGCAGCGGTCCCTCCGGCGGTCTCGGTGCAAGCAGAATAAAATCAGGCCAGCCAACCTGCAGGCCCATGCGCTGCAGCCGTGCTGCCGTGCCGGGATGCCGCCACTCACCTGCCGGGAAATGCGACCAGCGCCAGCCCGGCGACTGCCAGCGCCGCAGCACGTCGGCGACCGCAACGTGCAGCGAGAACTCCAGCTTGTGCGACGGGCCGCGCCCCCGCTGCCGCTTGCCTGCGAACAGATTGAGTTGCCCCGGCATAGGTCCGCCCTATGCCGCGTCGACGCGCTTGGGCCGGGCGTCGAAACCAAACAGCGTGCGCGCGGCGGTATAGCCTTGCCGACGCAGCGCCACGTCGATCAGATCGAAGGCGCGCGCCGGGATGTATCCGCGCGCCTGCCAGTTCGATACCGCCTGCGAGTTCCGGTAGGTAATCTCTGCCACCCGGCAGGAACCGCCGAGCAGATCGACCACCTCTTTCACCGTGACCAGCCGCTTCATCCGGCAGTATAGGTCACGCGCCGGAACACGCCGTCAACGTGTGCGATTTGTCTCCCGCTGTTCACGAGTTCGTGAGTTATACACAGCGCGTGATTTTTTCTGTCGATTTTCCGACAGAGAATTTTTCTTGTGTCTGACACACGACGGACACAGTGAGACATCGTGAGGCAAAAGTTATGCACATGCCATCGGATGAAAATGGACTCGCGTTTTTGGTGTGAAAAGAATCCGCACAAGTAATTTGTGATTTTGCGTCAGTTTTCCGACGCTCAAAAGCGCCTGCGGCACAGCCGTTTTCGGCAATATCCGTCTTGAATTTATTTTTTTGTTACGCTCTGATCACAATCAGATGACGGCCTTCTGTCGCGCGGCACGCACAGAGGGCAAACTGCAGGGCCGACACCGCTCTACTCAAACTGCGGAACGACCTGACGCACGCGATCACCATCGCGGGCGGGCGCTGGAGGATTGTGCCCAATGATCAGCAAGAAGAAGGGCAACGGATTCATCTCGGTGCAGGAGGCACTCAAGCGCGGTATTTCGCGCGCATCACTCTACCGCCTGCTGGCACCGCGCCGCATCGGCAAGCGCACGTCGCCGCCGAAGATACGCAGCAAGCGTGACTATCGCGGTCGCCGCCTGATCAGCCGCGACGATCTCGTGCGCCACATGCGCAGCGAGGATTACTCGCTGCTTTCCCCGCACAGCCGGTGATGTGATGACACTCAGCCCAGAGCAACTGGCACAGCGCGGCGAGTTCGGTGCCTCCGACATGCCGGTCGTCGTCAACGGCAACCAGCATCAGCGCAACACGATGTGCCGTATCAAGCAGGGCCTCGAACCGCCGGAGGATTTCACATGGAATTGGGACGTGCAGCGCGGCGCGCATGACGAGCCGCTGGCGCGCCGGTTCTGCGAGCATGATCTCGGCTACGCGCTCACCCGCGTCGGCGAGGTTGTGCGTCACGCACCGCCGTTCGACTTCCTGACCTGCACGCTCGATGGTTTCGACCCGGTACGCGAGGCCACCGTCGAGTTCAAGAACGCATGGTCATTCGAGTACGCCAGCAAGTGGTACGCGCCGCAGGCCGAAGCGCAGCGCACCATCCTCGGCGTCAGGCGCGCGTTCCTGATGATCTCGGTGATGGGCCACAAGCCGGTCGAGTACGAGGTGCCGCAGGACCGGCGCTTCCACGACATCTGCTTCGAACGCCTCGCCGCCATGAAAATCTGTGTCGACACCATGATCCTGCCGCATCCGGTCGAGCCAATCGCGCCGCCGGAGCAGTGGCGCAGCGTCGACCTCGTCCACGAGGACACCAACTACAAGCAGGAGATGCTCGACCATCTGGAAATCTGGTCCGCAACAAAACCGTTCTCGGACCAGCACGCGCAGGCGGCTGTGTCGGCCAAATCCTTGGTGCCGAACGACGTCGGTCGCCTGCGCTTTAACTCCATCCTCATCCTGCGCGACAAGCGCGGGCATCTCAGCATCAGAGAATCAGCATGAGCGACCACGATCCAGAGACCGGCGAAGTCATGACGGTGCCGCAGCAGGCCGTCGCCGAGAGGCATGAGCCTGCAGAGCAGTTGCCGTCACCGTTCTCCGGCCCGACTGACAAGATCGACAAGGTCATTGCCGCCATCACCAGCGAGGCCGCGCCGGTCGACAAGCGCGGCTACAACGACTTCCACAAGTACAAGTATTCGCGCATCGAGGACTACACCGAGATCGTCGCTCCGCTGATCGGCAAGCACGGTCTCGCGGTGTACGAGACCGCCATCGGGCGCAACGAGATCGGCGGCATGGTCTACGTCGACTACGCCTTCTACATCAGCCTCGAAGGCCAGCGCATCGGGCCGCTCAAATTCACCGGCATGGCGCGCGCCCGCGACAGCAAGGGCAACTTCGACCCAGCCTGCATCGCCAAGACACTGACCGCTGCGCGCAAGCAGTTCTACACCGCGCAGTTTCATCTCAAGAGCGAGGATGGCGGCGGCGATGCCCCGCCCCGCTCGACCAGCGCCCGCACGCCTATCCAGCAGCCGCCGAAGGAGCAGCCGTTGCCGAGCGACATCAAGGTCGGCAGGCCGCACACGCTGATGCTCGGTGAGATGAAGTGGGAGGATTGGTCGCGCATCTTTCTGCAGATCATCCGCGCCTGCGACAACCTCGATCTCGTCGAGAAGTGGCTCGATGCCAACACCAGCGTCCTCGACATGATGCGCCGGGAGAACGAGCCGCACCACCAGTTCATCATGCGCCAGTACCACAAGCGCGTGCGCGAACTGCAGCCGAGCGAGCCGCCGCCATGAGGCTGTCGTTCATCAAGGGCGCGCTGGTGCCCGCCAACGAAGAGACGCGCAAGGACCTCGGCAGCAAGTACAAGGTCGGCGATGCCATCGACATCGAGGTGCTGAACGAGCGCAGCGTCAAGTTCAACAGCAAGATTCACGTCACGCTCGACGAGGTCGCCAAGCTGCTCGGCATCACCATGAAGCAGTTGCGCGCCGAAATCCTGATCGAGAGCGGGCGCGCCGAGAACCTCAAGCTGCGCGACGGCAAGCGCGTGTGGGCGCTGCCCTCGATGAGCCGGGCCTCGATGACGCAGAAAGAACTGGAAGCATTCTGGGACGACGCGCGCCTGTACATCAGAAACCATGTCATGCCCAGCCTGCCCGGCGAGCAGCAGGCGCGCGTCAACGAACTGATCAGCGATGGAGTGACGCAATGAACAAGATCAACCTTGCCCTGACCAGCGACGGCGACGACCTCAAGCACACGCAAGTGCATCTCAACGCCACGTTCGAGGACCGCGAGATGGCCATCGCCTTCCACGCCAAGGTGGCGGCGCTCTGTCAGCAGGCCAGCCGCAGGACCCCGGCCAACGCCGCGCAGTGGGGCCAGCGTCTGCTGGGCCGCGCATGAGCGACACTGACAAGCTGCGCTGCGTCGAGCGCGAGTTGGCGTTTCGCAGGCTGGTGTACCCGCCGAGCGTGAAGGCCGGAAAGATGTCGCAGCGCGAGGCCGACTACGAGATCAGGATGATGGAGTCGATAGCAAATGATTACCGAGAAAAAATCGCACCCTTCACCGAGACCGGAAACCTCTTCGACCAGACGCGAACGGCTGCTGGCGCTGTTCTCAAAGATCGAGGACGCGGTCAGCCCGGTTCTGGTGGCGGACATGACTGACGTCGCCGCCGAGATGCTGCGGCTCGGCATCATGCAGATGTTCGACAACAAGCAGGTGGCGCTGCGCTATCTCGATGCCACCTACATCCGCATCGCCGAGATGATCGACGAAGGCTTCGATGAATACAAACGCGACCACAAGAGGGACCTGCACTGATGGTGACCCTGCCCGACAACATGCCGCTGCGCATCCAGCGCCTAACCCACGACGCGCGCGGATTCCCGGTGCCATGGTTCGTGCAGTTCTTCGATGCACAGGGCGCGCCGTGCGAGTACGGCTACGGCACGCCAGACTTCCGCGTGGCCGACATGCGCAAGCTGAGCAAGGCCATCGGCCAGAAGCGCTGCTGGGTGTGCGGCGAGCCGATGGGAAAATTCCGCGTGTTCGTCATCGGCCCGATGTGCGTCATCAACAAGGTGACATCCGAGCCTGCCTGCCATCGCGATTGCGCCGAGTGGTCGGTGCGCGCCTGCCCATTCCTGTCGAAGCCGCGCATGCGGCGCAACGAGAAGGATTTGCCAGAGGAAGGCAAGGACCCGGCGGGCTTTCACATCGACCGCAATCCCGGTGTCGCCTGCCTGTATGAGACGACCTACGCCAAGCCGTTCAGGCCAGAGCAGGGTGGCCAAGGCATCCTGTTTCGTCTCGGTGACCCGGTGCGCGTCGACTGGTACGCCGAAGGCCGCAAGGCCACGCGCGCGGAGGTCGAGGAATCAATCCGCACCGGCTTCCCGTTTCTTGAGCGCATGGCGCAACTCGATGGCGCTGAGTCGGTCACTGAACTGTACGCGATGCGCGATTACGCCATGCGATTGTTGCCGCCTGACCTCGGCAGGGTGGAGGCGTTCTGATGCCGTCGCGCCCGAAGAAATTTGCGCAGTACCCCGACATGGCCAACCGCGCGATGGCGCGCAAGCTGATCGCGGGCCGCGCCATCGATGTCAGCGAATGCGCGCGCTACGGCGGCGCATACATCCTGACCAAGTTCGTCGAGGGCAAGGACTACTGCGATGCCAAGACCGAAGAGTGGATATGGTCCATCGGCAAGCGCAAGTCGGACGGCGTGATCCTCGCCAGCAAGCGCGATGAGTTCTACCAGAACGACAACTTCGAATGTTTGTGGTTGCGATGAGAGGCAGCGCACCATACGCCGACGCGGTCGGTGGCCAGAACGCGAGGGACGAGACCACGAAAATCCTGCGCCGGTTCGGCTGCGAGAACGTCGGCTTCATGGACGACTTTGAGAAGCACGAGGTGCTGCTCGCCTTCAAGCATCGCGGTCGCGCCGTGCAGTTGCGCGCGTCAGCTTCGGGCTGGGCGTCGATGTATCTCAAGAGCAATCCGTGGAATGCGCGGCGGCAGAGATCGAAGCAGGTCTACGAGCAAGAAGCATTGCAGCAGGGCCACCGGGCGGTGAACTCGATCCTGCGCGACTGGATCAAGGGCCAGATCACCGCCATCGAATGCGGCATCCTGCAGTTCGATCATGTGTTCATGCCGTACATGCTGACCAACAGCGGGCGCACGGTTCTCGAACATCTGCGCGAGCAGAACATCCTGCCAGCGCCGGAGGTCCCGCAATGAGCCAGAGAGACAGCGGATACGCACGACTGCCCGACGATCTCTACGAGACGCCCGCGTGGGTGACGGCGGCGCTGACCTCGCACATGAAGGGCGTGCAGTACATCTGGGAGCCAGCCTGCGGCAAAGGCTCGATGGCGAAGGCACTGGCAGGCTGGCCCGGCGTGCGCGTGCGCGCCACCGACAAGGCCAAGGGCATCGACTTCCTGTCGGTCGCGCATTGCCATCACGACGCGGTCATCACCAACCCGCCTTACAGCCACGCGCAGGAGTTCATTACGCACGCGCTCAAGCTGACCAAGCCGCACAACGGGCGCGTGGCCATGCTGCTGCGCATCGACTACGACAGCGCGCGCTCAAGGCAGCATCTGTTCGGGCGCTGCCGGGCGTTCGCCAAGAAGCTGGTGCTGACGTCCCGCATCCGCTGGATTGCAGGCTCGACCGGCTCGCCCTCGTTCAACCACGCATGGTTCATCTGGGACTGGAAGCACGCGGCGACCGGCGCGCCGCCTGCCCTCGCCTACCACGAACGCAGCGAAGCAGAAGAAGCCAAGGAGGCGGCATGACAACAACAACACGCGAGGACGATCTCGATCAGGCCATCGGCACCTGCATCGTGAACGTGCGCAACCATGTGCTGCAGGCGGTGCTGGCGATCATCGAACACGAGATCGAACTGACCGGCGACGGGCGTCAGGTCCACAAGCGCATCCGCCGCCTGTACGAATCGCTGAACGAGGAAAAGCCGGAGCAGCCAAGCGGCCCACATTAGGGAGGCGAGCATGAGTGACACCGAGATCGCGCTCATCGGGCGCAGCCTTGCGCAGGCGCTGATGCAGGTCGCGCGCAACCGCGATGACGCCAGCAAGCGCGAGGTGTCGCGGCTGCACACTGAACTGTGCGCGGCCTATCGCACCGAGCAGACCGAGCCACCGCCACCGGAACCGGAGGCCCAGTCATGAGCGTGCTGCTGTCGGTGTACTCGTCGACGCGCTTCCTCGGTTCCTGCAACGCCAACTGCTACGACGGCAAGAACCCGAGCGAACTGCACGACAAGAATGAACACTTCCCCTGCTCCTGCATCTGCGGCGGGCGCAACCATGCGGTCGGGCTGACGCGCGCGCTGAAGAACGTCGCGCAGGGCGTGGGCCTGTCGCGCGCGGACCTTGAGGCCTACGCCCAGTACCGCGACCTCAATATCGACGACTTGCTGGTCATCGACCGCACGCGCATCATCAGCGACTACATGGCCCGGCAGGTAGCGAAGGCGCGGCTCAATCCTGTGCCGGTCGGACCTGACGATCTGTTCTATTGCGAGGCTCTGACGGCGTCCGACCCACTGGCGACCGTCGAGGGGTCCGGTGGGGGCGGTCAACAAACACCGACCCCCGCCGGGCGACCCAGCGAGGTGTCGTCATGACTGATCCCACTGGCGGCGCATTCAGCATCGCGGAGTTTTGCAAGGCACATCGCATCTCGGAGGCGCTGTACTACAAAATGCAAAACGCGGGCACAGGCCCGCGTGTGATGGAGGTCGGCACGAGACGGCTGATCTCGCAGGAGGCGGCGGCTGACTGGCGGCGATCCAGAGAAGGACCGCCGCCACCAGAACCATCAGGCGGCGATCTTCAGCGTCGGTAGCGCATTGCGTGTGATCTCATCGGTGTGGTCGCCGATGTGGACGGAATAGTTACGCTCGATCATCTGCACGCTGGTATCGTGATTGACTGCAACGACGCGCACCGGGATGTTGGCCAGCAACTGCCGCACAATCGAGGTGTGCCGGAAGGCATACATGGTGATGCCACGCCCGCCCAGCTTGGCGCGCTTCACCGCCTCCTTGAAGGGCCGGTAGTGGTCCTTCTCGCCCCATGCCGTACCGTCAGCCTTGAGCAGCAACAGTTCGCTTGGCTTGCGCTGGCCTGCTGCCTTCTTCAGCCGCCGGTAGAGGCCGGTCGAGATCGGCGTCGGGATGTGCGTGCGCTTCTTCGTGCCCTTGCCCTTCTTCGACACCGGCACCATCAGCATCGGCTTGTTGTCGCCGCCAACCAGATTGGCCACGAGCAGCTTGCCAGCCAACTGGCTGTGCGTGCGTGCGCCGGTCTCGGCACAAACATGGGCCAGCAGCCCGATGTCCTCGCCCTCCTCGTAGGAGGCATTGATCAGCGCGGTGACATCGCTGTCCTTTTCGATGATCACGTTGCGCGCGTTGTTGCCGCCCTCAAGGGTGGCGAGGCCGACCTCCCACGCATGACGGTTGAGGCCTTCGTCGGAAAGGTCGGCGATGCGATTGAGCGCGGCCTTCACGCAGGTGGTGATGCGGTTGACGGTCGCTGGCGTGAGCAGCTTGGCATCCTTTGCAGGCTCCTTCTGCCCCTTCAGCATGTGCTTGCGCGCGGCCAGACTGTCGCGCCATTTGCGCCAGTCGGTTTTCTTCACGTCCTGAATCAAGGTCGCGAGCAGCTTCGGGGTCATGTCTTTGCGCGCGCGCTGGGAATTATCGCGCTTGCCCCCGCGCTGCTTGAGATCGTCGGAGTATGCGTCGAGTGCGCCGCCGACCGTGACCTTGTTGCGACCACCACCCCCGCCGCCACCACCCTCGCCCTCGCCGGAAGCGCGCTTGCGCACGCGGGCGGTTGCTTGGTCGTAGGTCAGCACGACGTCGTTGTCTGCGTCCCGGTAGTCGTCGGCAAATCCAACCGCTTTGATGTTGCTGCCCTGCTTGCCATCGGCGAGGCGCATGACCCATGTGCCATCGGTCTGGCCCCTCGGCTTGCGATAGCCGAGCGACAGGCCCTGCGCGATGCGGACAAAGTACGGCTTGCGGCGCGGCTCCAGCTTGAGGCGCTGGGTACGCGTTTCGATTTCGGATGAGCGGATTTTACGCGGCATGTGTGGCTCCAGTCGGTGTCCAGTTGTGTCCCGTTCGTGTGTGAAAAGTGCCCCGTGACTCGGGTGTAGCGCTGTGGAGCCAATGTGCAAGATGTGCCTGTGCCACAGTTGCTTCTGTGGAGTTGCAGGAGATCGCGGTGGAGTTCACAATCATGTCACTTGAGTCTTTCACGGCGGTAACACGGGTTCGAATCCCGTAGGGCGCGCCCAGAAATAAAGGACTTCTTGCAGTGCGTCAATCCGGTGTCCAGTTTGTGTCCAGTCCAGAGGATAATGTGAACAAACAAAAACCCCGGCGGGTGGAGGCCGGGGTTTTCTTTCATGCGCGGTGCAGGATGTTTCGGGGGTTGAGCCGCCTGAGCCTGCGCAGCGGCACCTCGCTGCACCAGCCGGTCTCGGTCCAGATCACCGTGACCCAGTAGCCGGAGCGGACGCTGTCGACCCGGCCCTCGTGGCGCTCGTCGTCGAGATCGACGACGGTGTCGCCGGTCTGCAAGTTCATCCAGTCGCCAACCTTACGCGCCACAGATCAACCCTCCGGCCTGCATGCCCTCGATCACTGGCCCGGCCATGCGATGGTCGACCCAGAGAATGTTGCCCATCCACTGCCAGCCCTCGCTGGCGACGTTATCGGCAATCCACGCCTCGGCCTCGTCGGTCAGGATGTGTAGCCCGACCAGCGAACCGCTGTCGATGACGCGAACGTCAGTCGGCTCCGGCAGATCGAGGTAGCGCACGACATCGTCGACAGTGGCGAACACGCGCCGGTCACCATCATCGTCGCGCACCTCGTCATGGGTCCACCCGCCAAACAGCCACAGGTCGTAGACCCAGCCCAGCGCCTTGATCCTGTTCTCCATCACGCAGCCCTCCTCGCCTTGGCCTCACGGGCGCGCTTCTCGGCCATCGCCTCGTCGTACATCGCCTGCCACTCGTTCGGCCTGCGCGCACGCCGCACCTGCGCCGGGTAGGACGACAGCGCCGCGCGATGCCGAGCGACCACCGCCTTGCCGATGGCCTCGCCATCGTTGTGGAAGGTGCCGCTGGCGCACATCGCCTGAAACACCGCCGCGCGCTTCGGTGCGAGCGATGCGCGCTGGGATGCCAGCACCGCCTGCTCGACCGCCTCGGCGTACTGGACGCGGTAGAACCGCTCCAGCGCCATCACGCCGCCAGCAGCGTTTGCCACCGCGCGGAATTTTGTCAGTTGCGCCGAGCCGACATCGTATCGCGGATTCGCGATGTCCTCCTGCCGCTCGGTATATGATCGTCTTGCCATCAAATGTACTCCGCTTTCCTTAGTGACTGACCTCGTCAGGTGCCGCCTCACGGCACTACGGCGCGCATCGCGCGCCGTTTCGGTCTCTCAGCCTGCGTTGTTCATTTTGTCGAAGGTCGCGATCAGGTCCTCGCGCAGCTTGCGGGTGCGCTCGATCTCATCCTTGGCCACCTCGCCGCGCACGACGATCTCGGTGTGTTCGTTGTTGCCGTTGAGGAAGCCCCGGCAATTGCGCAGCCCCGGCTCGCTCTCAATCGCGGTGGCAAACCAGAGCGGCACCACCGACGACTTGCCGTTGGCATGCTTGATGCCCAGACCCAGCTTCGGCCATGCGTGGATGTAGTCGGTCGACGCGAGGATCGATTCCAGCTTCTTGATGTTCAGGTCGACAGTCACAATGGCGTCGAGTTGGTCCTTGGTGAGGATCACTTCCGCGCCGCGCTCGTTCAGGCAGATATTTTTCATTGGTGGCTCCTGTTTCTGATGGTTGGACCATAGGGCCAATGGCCCGGTCTGTCAATACACCCCCCACTTGACCCCTCGGGCCAATGGCCCTATAAATACCGCATGAAAGAGGAGCCAAAAATGACGAACGGCCAAATTGCCTACGAGGCAGAACTGAAGGCGCGCCCCACTTACGACGATGGCTCGCCACGCCGGACATGGGAACAACTCGGGCCAATCGCGCAATGGTCTTGGGAGCGCAATCCGACCCCACGCTGGAGGACACAATGAACCTGATTGCTTACTACCGCGTCTCTACCCAGAAGCAGGGCCGCTCAGGCCTCGGGCTGGAGGCGCAACGCGCGACGGTCGAGGCCTACGCGCGCAATACCGGCAGCGTCATCGTCGCCGAGTTCACCGAGATCGAAACGGGCAAAGGTGCCGACGCGCTCGACCAGCGTCCGCAGCTTGCCGCCGCGCTCAAGGCCGGGAAGAAAGCGAAGGCACACATCTGTGTCGCCAAGCTGGACCGCCTGACGCGCGACGTTGAGTTCGGTGCGAGCCTGATGAACAAGGGCGTGCTGTTCGTCGCCTGTGATCACCCCAACGCGCCGCCGCTGATGCTGCACATCCTTCTGTCGTTCGCGCAGGAGGAGCGCCGCCTGATCTCCGAGCGCACCAAGGCCGCGCTCGCCGCTGCCAAGGCGCGCGGCGTCGTGCTGGGCAACAGGCGGCAGGCAGAGGACAACCGCATCGCCGCCACGCTGCGTGCGCAGGCGTTGCGTCCGCTGCTCGATGAACTCTCGGGCCGCTCGGCCTGCGCCATTGCCGTCGCGCTCAACGCGCGCGGCATCGCCACGCCGAAGGGCAAACCGTGGTCTGCCAAGACCGTCATTCGCGTACAGGAAAGGCTCGCCTGATGCCCACGATGTTGGAGTGGTTCTTCCGCAATGCGCTCAGTCGGCTCAGCGGCGACGTCCGCTGCCCCGTCTGCAACGCAGTGCTGTTCAGGCGCGACGAGGTCGTCGCGACCGGCTCGGTCGCGCATGTTGGCGGTCGCTGGTTCTGCTCGTCCGCGCACGCGGACCAATTTGAGTTTCCAGATGAAGAGGAGGAGGTGTCATGAGTCCAGTCCCCAATATGTCGTCGTCCGAGTTCGAGAAGGCGCTTGCCACGCTCGGCGTCAACCAGATCGAGGCCGCAGAACTTCTCGGCGTCGACGACCGCACCATCCGCCGCTGGGTCGGCAAGGAGCGCGATGTGCCGGGACCGGCCATCCAGTTCCTGCGCTACCTCGTCGCCATCAAGCGCTCCGGCGCATCTGCAATCAAAACACTGGGAAAGAATTAAAAATGGAAACTTTTTTGCTGTGCGCGATTCTGGTGGTCCTTCTCGGAGGCGCGAATGCTTTTTGGGGATGGATCATTGGCATGATCGGCGGTGGCCTGCTGCTGGCGCTTGTGGTGGCGCTCGTGGCAATTGCCCCAGATATTCGAGACTGGTGGTTCAACGATGTGTCGATCACGATCAAGGTCGTGGTGCTGATAGTGGTGGCATTCATCGCTGCTTACTGGGTCGCTGAGTACCATCAACGACGAACTGCAGAGGACAAAGCCTGACACAGTCAGCACTCTTGCCTTATACTGAGCGCCGCCTTCGGGCGGCGTTTTCTTTTTCGGAGCCACACATGCCAAAGAATCTGACTGATGCTGAACTGAAAAGCCTCAACGACCAAGCAAGCGTGATGATTGACACGCTGCAGAGCGCGACCGAGAAGCTGAAGAAATTGCACTGCGATGATCTGACCAATTGCGTCGGGCATGCGCGCGATCTCGCTATCCTTGCGCGCGATGCGGCGCAGCTTTCCACCTTCCTACTGATGCGGCAGGAGATGCAGGAGCAGCACGCCGAGATCAAACGGCTGCGCGAAGCAGCGGGAGCAAAATGAAAAAATCGGCCGCAGCGGAACTGTGGGCGCGCATCGAGGCCTCGCTGGCGCAGCGCGGCATGTTCATCCGCGATGCCGACCGGGCCGAGTTGATTCGCCTCGTAGGGAAGCAGCGCTCAGTCAATCTCGATCACACGCCAGCCCCTGCACCGCGCGTAGTCGAGAACACGCTGGCGCTCCCAGTGCAGCATGTACTTCAGGATCGGCGCGCAGCGCGTCACAACATGGCCGGTCAGCACGACCGCCGCGAAGAAATGCTTGCGCGCATCAATGATGATCACTCGCGTCTCGCTGGCATGCTGGAGCGCAGTTGCTCGCGCCGTGCAGGATACGACGGCGACGACACCGTCAGCTACTGATCTCAACTTCGGCGTGTCCGATTTTTCCACCGCCGAAAAAATTTTCATCAAGGGGTTAGTGCGCGATCTCGTCCGAGATCGTTGAAGAATTTCGAGCGTGCGTCGACACAACCAAAATCGCCATCTAGACACTTCGTCGCATACGGACTCCTAAGAGTCCGCGCGTCGACGTGCGAGAAGTCCAATAAAAATTCTCAGGTTGTAGAGGTCGGGCCAATGGCCCGCTGGGCCAACGGCCCTGAGTATGCTATGCTCGTTTTTGTCAGTCGGAGATCACCGACTGAGCGGGCGCGCTGCCCGAGATGTTTGACAACTGAATCTGACAAGGAGAATGCCCATGCATATAGATCGCACGAAGCTGGATGCCGCCGTTGAGATCGCGGCCAAATATAAGAACCTCGATCTCGGTTACGACGATGCCCTCGACCAACTGATCAGGTTGGGGCTGTCGGAGGTGGAAGCGGACGACATGCTCGTCCCGCGCATCCGGCGCAACAAGTAAAACGAACGGCCCCGGTCGGGGAACGACCGGGGCCAACAACCTGACAAGGAGTCTGAAATGAAGAAGGACACTACCGCGAAACTGGCCGACGTGGAAGCCCGCATGCGCCGCTGGCACACACGATTAACTCGGGCCAGCAACACGCTCCAGAAGCTAGATCGCCAGCGCCGCAGGCTGCAGCTACAGCAGCAGGTCGGGGTCGGCAGGCCCAAGTCAGCACGCGAGCCGGTGATGACGGTGACCGCACCACCCAATGACCTCGATGTCGTCGCAGAGGCGGTAAAGGTCGTAACGGAGAGCGGCCTCGACATCCCGACGTTCCTGCAGCGGAAGGACGAGCCGCAACTGGTCGAGAAGCTGAAGGCCAAGCGCGCCGACAGCGTCGAGGCCGACAAGCACAAGATGCCGTTGACCGGCAGAGAGGCACTTGAGGCTGTCCGCCCCAAGCGCAAAAAGGTAGCGGCAGACTTACGCAAGTAGGCTGCTGCCGCCATCTTGGACCCCCGGCCTGTCACGGTCGGGGGTTTTTCTTTGTCAGTAGAACTGCGTCAGCCGATCAGGCGGCGTGAACGCCACCGCCGCCGCTCGGTGCGATCTGCGCTTCGCGCTCACGACTGTCGTCGAACGCCGTGCGACCAGCGTGGTCGGTGCGTCCTGATGCCGCCGCCCGCAAGCCGCTGCACTTTCACCGGCCTGCGCGTGACCGTAGTCGGAGTGGCACCACTGCCCGCCTTCGAACAGACCGTGCGCTGCTGCGATCTGCGCCAGCGCCTGCCTGCCCGGCAGATTGCAGCGCGCATCGACGCGACCGCGTCCAGTCTGGCAGACGTCGAGCGCGCGACCGCAGGGATGCATGCCGCCCGACCAGCACTTGCCGCGACGGATGCCGCCCATGAAACGAACGGTGCCACCGTGCGCCTCGATGTCGTCGATGTAGGCTTGGAATTTTGCGGCGTACTGAACTCCGACGCGCGCCGTTGCGCCGGTCTTTTTCGAGGTGACAACGCCAGCGAGATTTCCGTTGGCGTCAGGCTGCGCGCGGTAGCGCGCGATGGCTGATGTCGCGAACACGCAAACGAGCATGGCCGCAACGACCGCGAAGAGTCGTCGTTGCATCTGCGTCGTCCTCTGTTGCTGTCATCCCCATGCGCCGAAGTCGAACGATGGCCCTGCCCAGCCCCAGCCTATGGGTGGCCACTGATCGAACGGAAGTAGCGACGTACTGGCGAAGCCGGTTTGCGGCGCGCTGGTGCCGAAGGGTGACAGTCCGCCCATCTGCTGGCCGGTCGTGGTCGGAACAAAGGACGGCGACATCGGTGGTGCGGTGGTAGTGGGCCATGAGATGGGCGCTGGTTCGGGATTTACCGAAGCCCGCCGCTGTGGAGTCGGCTCCGGCGTTGGCGCAGCCAGCAAGCCAGCGGCTTCGGGCGCGGCCCACATCGGCGGGTTGCGATCAAAATAATTGGCAGCGCGCTGGAGCAGATTCGGCTCTGCCTGTTTCACGTCGAACATGCCGACCGGGTCCTCGGCCATCGGCACGCCGCCGGGCGTGAGACCGGAAAGATTCGGCGGCTTGACCGCAGCAGTCGGTGTCGCGTCGAACATTCGCGGGTCGAACGGCATTAGTGGTCGGCGCTGCATCTCATCGGTGGTGACGCCCGCCGTGTCTGGGAGCGATGGTGGCACCGGCCTCGCTGGGGGTAATGCTGCTGGCCGCTGGTCGGGAGGTGACTGCGGTCCAGTTGCGCGCGGAGCCGGTGCCGGGCGGGCCGTAAAAGACTCTCGCCCGCCAATCGCGCGGTAGGGATTCATCGCCTCTTCACCCGAGCCGCCCTGCAGATAGGTCTGGCCGGTGGTTGGGTCGGCGAACGTCGACGCATTCGCGCCGCGTGGACCCATCGCAGCGATCATCGCATCGCCGAGTGCGCCGCCGCGTTGCTGCTGTGGTGCGAAGGCCTGCTTCACGGCTCGGAAGAGATCGCGACCGGGCGCTTCGCCGACCGTCTTTTGCGGCGGCGCTCCGGCTGGTGTGAGAGCCGCAGTGCCGCTCGCACTCTGACCGCGCGCATAGGGCAACGGCACGCGCTCGCCCGCCGCGCCGCCCTCGACGCCGACCTGCGTCGGCGGCTGGTAGCCGGGATAGGCGCGCTGGATGTCGCGCGTGTTCGGCTGCGCCGACTGATACTGCGCATCGGTCATCGGGACGTCAGCAGCCGGTCGCGGGATGCTGCCGCCGG
>Ga0126377_10000214_pt1 | contig 33739 bp, 35 predicted proteins | sample PanSoiMetPlot_22_FD_92647 | JGI IMG/M metagenome (GOLD analysis project Ga0126377, IMG submission 92647) | Tropical forest soil microbial communities from Panama - MetaG Plot_22 | ecosystem: Environmental > Terrestrial > Soil > Tropical forest > Bulk soil | place: Panama | collected 2016-02-17 | reverse complement strand
CGGGAGCGAACGGATGATGCGCATTGACGTCGCGCGTGGGATGCGCGCAGCGCGATGCGCTGCCAACGCGAGCGAGCGGCGCCTACTTCTCGTCTTTCTTCGGGCCGCGCTGCTTGGTGATCCACTCGCTGAGGCGACGCAGATCCTTCGGCTTGGTGGCGCGCTTCTTTTCGGGCGGCGGCGCCGAGGTGTTGTTGTAGGGATCGCTCCCGCTCGCCGGGTCGCGAGGTGGGGTCTGCGCCGGGCGCTGAGCGTGAGTGTTATAAGGATCGAAGCCGGGTCCGCGCTGCTCGGGATTCGTACCGAACGACTTCGGCGTCTGCGGCTTGTCTTCCTGGATCTTGAGATCCGGATAGAGTTTCTTCAGCCGCTCGGTATTGATGTCGGCGCCGAACTTGCCAGTCGCCATGGACCATTCCCAGACAGCGTTGCCGCGCGAGTCAAAGGTCACCCGGCCTGACGTCTTCTCGTCCGCAGGCTTGCTCTCTGGTGCCGCAGCGCCGGGTTTGTCCGGCTTGGGCGGCTTCGAACCAGTCATTCGGATCTCCATTAATCGGCGCAGGGCATTGATAATCCTAGCTCATCGGAAACGCAATTCCGCAGCGCAGCGAGTGCGCGGGAACGCGAGGCGGGTCACATCCAGCCTTGCTTTCCAGCGGCCGGACCAAACTCAACGCCAACCCGAACCGTGAGACGCCACCCGCCCTTGTCCGCAAATCTTTACGCAAACACCGAGAGCCAGGCACTCGCCCAAAGCTTCTTCGGCGTATTCCGTTACAGCCGCAGCGCCATCGGACTCGTCTGGTCGACCAATCGCCGGCTGAGCATCGCTCTCGGCGTGATGACGCTGCTGGCCGGCGCGTTGCCGGCCGCCGTCGCCTACATCGGCTCGCTCATCGTCGACAGCGTGGTCGCAGCGACGCACAGCTATGCGCAGTCAGGTGCCGCGGCCTACCGGCCGGTGCTGCAATTCGTCGTGCTGGAAGCGCTCGTGGTGGCCGCGATCGCCGCGACTCAACGCGGCATTTCGCTGTGCCAGTCGCTGCTGCGGGCCCAGCTCGGCCAGCGCGTCAACGTGATGATCCTCGAGAAGGCGCTCACGCTCGAGCTGCAGCACTTCGAAGACAGCGAGTTCTACGACAAGCTGATTCGTGCGCGCCGTGAGGCCTCGAGCCGCCCGCTGAGCCTGGTGATGCGCACTTTCGGCCTGGCGCAGAACGCGATCTCGCTGGTGAGCTACGCGGTGCTGCTCGTGCACTTCTCGCCGTGGGCGGTGATCGTCCTGCTGCTCGCGGGACTGCCCGCCTTCATCGCCGAGGCCAAGTTCTCCGGAGATGCCTTCCGGCTCTTCCGCTGGCGCTCACCCGAATCCCGCATGCAGATGTACCTGGAGACGGTGCTGGCACGCGAGGATCACGCCAAGGAAGTGAAGCTCTTCGAGCTCGGCGACCTGTTCCTCGGCCGCTATCGCGACATCTTCAGCCGTCTCTACGCCGCGGATCGCGATCTCACCGTGCGCCGCGACAGCTGGGGCTTCGCGATGGGCCTGGTTGGCACGCTCGCCCTGTACGGCGGCTACGCATGGATCGCCATCGAAACGGTCCGTTCCGTCATCACGCTCGGGCAGATGACGATGTACCTGATGCTGTTCCGTCAAGGGCAGGCGGCGGTGTCGGCGAGCCTGTCGGCGATCGGCGGGATGTACGAGGACAATCTGTATCTCTCGACCTTGTACGAGTATCTCGAGCAGCCGGTCGACGTCGCGACGGGCAGCGAGCTCAAGGGAACCACACCCGGCGACGGCATCCGCTTCGAGGCGGTCACGTTCAAGTACCCGGGGAGCGAGCGGCCGGCGCTGCAGGACGTTTCACTCCACATCCGGCCCGGCGAGAGCCTCGCGCTCGTCGGCGAGAACGGCTCGGGCAAGACCACGCTCATCAAGCTGCTCACGCGGCTCTACCAGCCGACGTCGGGCCGCATCGTGCTCGATGGACGCGATCTCAACGATTGGGACGAGGCGACGCTGCGTCGGCGCATCGGCGTGATTTTCCAGGACTTCGCACGCTACCAGCTGATGGTGGGCGAGAACGTCGGCGCGGGTGACGTGCGCGAATTCTCCAACGAAGTGCGCTGGACCGAGGCATCCGACAAGGGCATGGCTACACCGTTCGTGCGCGAACTGCCCGCGGGTTTTCACACCCAGCTCGGCAAGTGGTTCAAGGACGGCCGCGAACTGTCGGGCGGCCAGTGGCAGAAGATCGCGCTGTCACGCGCCTTCATGCGCAGTGCCGCCGACATCCTGGTGCTCGACGAACCTACTGCCTCGATCGATGCGGCGGCGGAGGCGACCGTGTTCGAGCATTTCCGCTCCCTCACCCGCGATCGGATCGCCATCCTGATCTCGCACCGCTTCTCGACGGTGCGCATGGCCGACCAGATCATCGTGCTCGAGGAGGGCCGCATCGTCGAACGGGGCACGCACGCCGAGCTCGTTCAGCTCAGTGGACGCTATGCGAAGCTCTTCGAGCTGCAGGCCCGCGGCTATCGATAGCCCGATTGGCACGGAACTTGGTTATCCACTCCGTCGATTCGAAGTGTTCTACAAGGAGTATTGGCTATGGCCAGGTATGGCAAGACCGCGCAACGCAAGGTGAAGCGCGCGATGCATGAGAGGAAGCGCGGCACGCTGCGCAGCGGGCGATCGGGCAAGCGCGTGACGAGCCGCAAGCAGGCGATCGCGATTGGCTTGTCGGAAGCGCGCCGCAGGGGAGCCAAAGTCCCCCGCCGGCGCACCAGCTCGAGAAAGAAGAAGTAGAAGGGAAGGGTCGAACCGCGATTGCCCGATCGCAGGCAATCGCGGTCGACTCTAGATCAGCCCGAGGCCGTGGTATCGAGCGCGCCGTCCTTGACCGGGATCCGCTCGCCCGGATCGTGGTCCATGCGCACCGTGCTTTCCTTGTCGTTCAGCCGATAGCGCACGTCGTACCCGACCGTCTCCTGCTTCGAGTCATAGACGGTACGGCACTGCTGCTCGGTCGTCTGATAGGTATTGTTCTTCTGGATGTGCTCCTGCGTCTTGTTGCCGGCATATCCACCGGCTGCGGCGCCCGCCACCGTGGCGACGTCCTTGCCGCGCCCGCCGCCGACCTGGTGCCCCAGCACGCCGCCGACGACCGCGCCGATCACGGTACCCGTGACCTGGTGCTCGTCCTTGACCGGCTTCTGGCGTGTGACGACCTGGTCCTCACAGAGCTGCCGCGGTGTGTTGACGGTCTTCGTGACCGTCTTTACGTCGAGCACTTCGGCATAGCGGTCCCCATGCGAGCGCATCGCGATCGCGCCGCCGGCGGTGACGATCACCGCGCCGACGATGAGGCCAACGATCATTGATCTGTCCATGCGTTCCTCCTCTCTAACCGGGTAATTCGCCTGGCAAAATTTGCATTCAGCCGCGGCGGGTTCACCCTCAGCCTTCAACCTTACCGGAGGCCTTTGGTTCCACACCAGACTGTCGCCGAGTGGGGACAGAACGCGGCTCGTAGTCCCTTGGAACAACTGGACTGCGCTGCGGGCAGTGACTACTGTCAGACGCACACCGACAAAGAAAAACAGGCGCAGCGGCGGCCATGGCGGACTTCGAGAAGCTCGGCGTTTTCTACCTCGGTCGTGAGTACGATCCCGCGGCGAAGAAGCTGCGCGACGAGCTGATCCTTTACGACTCGAAGGACCTCACGACCCACGCGGTGTGCGTTGGCATGACGGGCAGCGGCAAGACCGGCCTGTGTCTTGCCTTGCTCGAAGAAGCCGCCATCGACGGCATTCCGACGATTGCGATCGATCCCAAGGGCGATCTCGGCAATCTGCTGCTGACCTTTCCGAATCTGGCCCCCGCGGATTTCCGGCCCTGGATCGACACGGCCGAAGCCAGGCGGCAGAACCTCTCCGCGGACGACTACGCGGCGAAGGTCGCGAAGACCTGGCGCGACGGGCTCGCGCAGTGGGGTGAAGAGCCGGCGCGCATCGCGCGCTTTCGCGACAGCGCGGATGTCGCCATCTACACGCCGGGCAGCAACGCCGGGCTGTCACTGTCGGTATTGCAATCGTTCGCGCCACCAGGCGGCGCGGGCGCCGATGACCCCGCGGTGCTGCGCGATCGGAGCGCGGCGATCACGTCGGGCCTGCTCGGGCTGCTCGGGATCGTCGCCGATCCGCTCAAGAGCCGCGAGCACATCCTCATCGCCAGCATTCTCTCGCAGGCCTGGAGCGCGGGACGCTCGCTCGATCTCCCGTCGCTCATCAATGCGATTCAGAAGCCGCCGTTCGACAAGGTCGGGGTGTTCGATCTCGAGAGCTTCTTCCCATCGAAGGAGCGCATGGGTCTCGCGATGGCGGTCAACAACCTGCTGGCCTCGCCCGGGTTCTCCGCATGGATGGAAGGCGAGCCCCTCGACGTGCAGCGGCTGCTCTTCACCACCGAGGGCAAACCACGGATCTCGATTCTCTCGATCGCGCACCTGGGCGATGCCGAGCGCATGTTCTTCGTGACCCTGGTGCTCAACGAATTGATCGCGTGGATGCGCAACCAGACCGGCACTTCGAGCCTGCGCGCACTCCTTTATATGGACGAGATCTTCGGCTACTTCCCGCCGACCGCGATGCCGCCGTCCAAGCTCCCGATGCTCACGCTTCTCAAGCAGGCGCGCGCGTTCGGCCTCGGTATCGTGCTTTCGACACAGAACCCCGTCGACCTCGACTACAAGGGATTGTCTAACGCCGGCACGTGGCTCATCGGCCGCCTGCAAACTGAGCGCGACAAACAACGCGTGGTCGAGGGATTGGAGAGCGCGCTCGGCGGCGATGGCTTCGATCGCTCGACTATCGAAGGCCTGTTGTCGAACCTCACGAGCCGCGTGTTCCTCATGCGCAACGTTCACGACGATGCGCCAGTCCTGTTCCAGAGCCGCTGGGCGCTTTCCTACTTGCGTGGACCGTTGACGCTGAGCGAAATCGAAAACTTGATGAGCGCGCGTCGCAAGGCCGTGCCCGCATCGCCCGCATCCTCAGCAGCTGCGGCTACGCAGACTCCGACGGCTGCCGGGTCGGGCAACCGGCCTGTCGTGCCGCCGGAAGTCAGCGAGCTGTTCCTTCGGCCGACCGCCTCCGGCGCAGGCGCGATTTCGTATCGGCCGATGATCGCCGGCCTTGCGCGCTTGCACTACGTCGAGGCCAAGTCCGGTGTCGACGTCTGGAACGAGGCGGCCTACCTCGCACCCTTCACCGATGATGGCAAGGACGTATCGTGGGACGAGGCGAGCATCGAGGAGGATCTCAAGGGTGCGAGCGACACTGAGCCCCTCGGCAATGCGCGTTTCGCCGATGTGCCGGCGGCGGCGCTGCGTGCGCCGAGCTACAAGAACTGGGCGCAGTCACTCGAAGACCATCTGTACCAGCACGCCAAGCTCACGATCTATGCCTGCGACCAGCCGAAGCTCACCTCGAAAGCAGGCGAGAGCGAGGGTGATTTCCGCGCGCGCGTGGGCCAGGCGCTGCGCGAGCAGCGCGATGCACTGGTCGAGAAGCTGCGCGCGAAGTACGCGCCGCGCGTGCAGGCACTGCAGGATCAGCTGCGCCGCGCGCACGAGCGGGTGGCGCGCGAGCAGGCGCAGTACTCCCAACAGAAGCTGAGCAGCGCGATTTCAATCGGCGCGACGGTGCTTGGCGCACTCTTTGGCTCACGTCGCTTGTCGGCGAGCACCATGGGAAAGGCCGCGACAGCAGTACGCTCCGCCGGACGTATCGGCAGCGAGCACGAGGATGTCGAGCGCGCCAACGAGAGCGAGGAAGTCCTCAACCAGCGCCTCACCGCGCTCAATGCGGAGTGTGATGGCGAGATCACATCGCTCCAGGGTGCGATTGACCCGCAGGCCATCGCGGTGCGCGAAGTGAGCTTGAGCGCACGCAAGTCCGACATTGCTGTGGGTCGCATCGCGCTGCTCTGGGCTCCATGGCGTGAAGATGCCGAAGGCCTGCCGCGTCCTGCCTTCAAGAGCTGAGCTGCACATGCAGGATCTCGTCGCGCAATTGAGCCAGAAGCTGAAGATCGATGAGACGCAGGCGCGCGGTGGCGCCGCCATCCTCTTCAAGGCCGCGCAGGACAAGCTGGGCGGCCCGGAATTTCAGCGCCTGCTGGGCTCGGTGCCGGGTCTCGATGCGCTGGTGAAGCAGGCGCCGAAGAGTGGCGGCGGGCTGCTGGGTGGCCTCGCTTCCCTCGCCGGTGGCAACGCTGCGCTCCTGGCGACGATCGTTTCGGGATTCTCCAGGCTCAAGATGAGCAGCGGCCAGGCGCAGCAGTTCGTGCCGATCATCCTCGACAATCTGCGCACCAAGGTCGGTGCGGAGACCGTGGACAAGCTCGAACAGACGCTTCGAGCCTGAGACGCAATGTCAGCGCCGGCGCGCTCGCGCGGCGCTCTTGCCGCGCGTTCCGCCTGGAACGGCCTTGAGCGGCGCGGCCGCCTTTCGCGTGGGCGCTGCAGCCTTCTCAGCACTCGCGGGTGCTTTCTGTGGGGTGGGAACCGCCTTCGGCGGCGGCACGACCGCAAGCGCGCTCCTCGCAACCAGGCCCTTCTCGGCCATGAGCGCATGTGGCGCCGGGAACGTATTGACCGAAGCGCGCAGCCATTCGAGGAACTTCGAGATCTTGGGGAGCGACACGTACGACTTCGGACAGACGAAGTGATACGCCCAGCGATAGGGCAGCGCCACCGGGCTCGCGAATTCCAGCAGCCCCGCCTGCAGGTCGCTGGCCGCGAGGCTCCAGCGTACGAGCGCAAAGCCGAGCCCCTGCTCGGCGGCCATGATCACGCTCACGGAGTCATCGAGCACCGAGCCGCGCACCGGCTTGGGTTCTCCGCCACCCACTTCGCGCCAATGGATCCAGGGCTCGTCCGTGCTCTGCAGGATCGGGTAGCGCTCGAGCGGCTGTGAAGCCATCAACGGCCCGTGCTTGGCGAGCACGCCGGGTGCGGCGACCGCCACCAGCCACTCATCCATCACCTTCTCGCTGTACAGGCCCTTGTAATCGCCGCTCCCGAGGCGAATCGCCGCGTGGAAGTCGGAACGCGAGAAGTCCACGGCATCGCGCGAGGTGTGCACGCGCAATTCGACATCGGGATGCTCGTCACGCAGGTTCGGCAGGCGCGGCAGGAGCCATTTCTGCAGGAACGAGGCCAGCATGCTGATGTTGAGCTGCCCGCCCTTGCGATCATTGCGCAGCTCGTTGAGCGAGGCCTCCAGCTCATCGAGGCCCCGTCGTACCCCCGGGAGGAGCTGCTCGCCTTCCGGGGTCAACGCGACCTTGCGACCGCTGCGGCGAAACAGCGGCACCTGCAGGTACTCCTCGAGCGTGCGCACCTGCATGCTGACCGCGGCCGGCGTGACGTGCAGCGCCTCCGCCGCCTCCGCGAAGCTGAGACGCGTCGCCACGGCTTCGAAGACCCGCAGCGCGTTCAGAGGCAGTCGGTCATAGGCGGAAGCCACTTCAAGTTCCCTTAACGGCCATTCAAGTAATGCGTTTGCTGGAGTGGCGAATCTAGCCGAAATTGCGCCCACGTCAAAAAGGCGTCGTATCGACGCCAGCGGCGGGCCGGAGGAGCCTGAAAGGAGCGGGTCATGAGCGAACTGGAGAAAGCGCGAGCCGGATTTGTGCTGTCGTTGCTGCTCTTTGCGTTGGGGCTGGTACTGCTGCATCGTGAGGAGCCGGCGAAGGTGTCTGCGACGGCGGAGCAAAGCGTCATTGTCTGCGCCGCTACCAAGGGTGCGCTGTGCGAACCCGTCAATGAATCGAGCGTTGCGCTGCAGTCCGATCGCGCGCGCAGCGAAGTCCCTCGCCTCGGGGCAATCACCGTGGTCGCAGCGCGGCTGCCCAACCACCTGGGAGAGATGCTGGTCCAGGTACCGCGATATGCGACGGAACTGGACGGCCGGCTGCGCCTCGCTACGGCGCGCGGCGCGGCCGAGACGGAGATCATCCTCGCGCAGTGAGCGCGAACCCTGGCCGCGGCAGGCGCTGAGCAATCGCCCTGCCGCGGCCTTTTTACATCCGAAAACATCTGAGATCGGGGGCATCGCATGAGTACTGGGCTGACTCTCTACGACTACCTGCCCTCGGGCAATGGCTACAAGGTGCGCCTGGTGCTCAAACAGCTGGGCATCCCATACCGGCTGGTGCAGGTCGACATCAAGCAGGGACTCACGCGCACGCCCGACTTCCTCGCCAAGAATCCGAACGGGCGGATTCCGCTCCTCGAGATCGAGGGCCAGGGGTTCCTCTCCGAGAGCCACGCGATCATCTGGTACCTCGCCGAAGGTTCGCGCCTGGTGCCGGCGGAACGACTGCAGCGCGCGCAGATGTGGCAGTGGCTCAGCTTCGAGCAGTACAACCTGGAGCCGAACGTCGGAACGGTGCGGTTCTGGCTGAGCTCGTTGCACAAGACCCCGGAGGAGCTCGGCGAGAAGCTGAAGGAGAAGGTCGAGAAGGGCTACCAGGCACTCGAAGTGCTGGAGAAAGGGCTCACCGGACGCGATTTCCTGGTCGGCGGGCAGTACTCGCTGGCCGACATCGGCCTCTACGCCTACACGCACGTGGCCGAGGAAGGGGACTTCTCCCTGGCACGCTTTGCGGCAATCCGCGCCTGGCTGGCACGGGTCGCCGACCAGCCGCGCTACGAGCCGATTACCGCTCCTTGAGGGTCGATGGTTGAGTGCCTGACGGCGGGGCGCTAGCCTTCGCCGCATCACGGCAATCGGCGTTCAATCCATGCACATCGACCTTCCGCGCCGCGTCGCCTGGGCGTGCGGCGTCATCGCGCTGCTGATCCTCGGAGGCTGCGAGCGAGCGCGCATCGAGCCGGGCGTGTATCGCGCCGTGCTCACGCTGCCGGGCGGCGAACTGCCCTTCGGACTCGAGCTGAAGGAAGAACAGGGTTCGATGGTCGCTTACCTGCTCAACGGCCCGGAGCGCGTGCGCGTGCCGGACGTCAAGGTCAATGGCCGGCGACTCGAGATGGCCATGCCGGGATTTGGCAACCGCCTGTCGGCGCGGCTCAAGGGCGGCAAGCTCCAGGGTGAAGTGGTCCTGGTGAAACTGGCGCTCCAGGAACAAAAGCTCCCGTTCACCGCCGAGCCGAATCTGAGCTATCGCTTCTTCAAGGAGCCGCTGACGGACAATGCCGATGTAGCCGGACGCTGGGCGGTGACCTTCACCGATGACCAGGGCAAGGTGAGCCCCGCCATCGGCGAGTTCCGGCAATCGCACGACGAGGTCACCGGCACCTTCCTCACGCAGACCGGCGACCACCGTTACCTCGCGGGCCAGATGCACAACGACGAGTTGTACCTGTCGACCTTCGACGGTGCGCACGCGTATCTCTATCACGCGCGCGTGACGCCGACCGGAGAGCTGCAGGGAAAGTACTGGTCCGGGCTGAGCCCGGTGGAGGAATGGAACGGGCGCCGCGACGAGCAGGCGAAGCTCGCCGATCCGGACAAGCTCACGGCGATCCGCGACGACACCTGGAGTTTCGGCTTCACGTTCCCGGATGAAACCGGCAAGCCGGTGTCGATCGCCGATGCGCGCTTCAAGAACAAGGTGATCCTGGTGGCCCTCGGCGGCAGCTGGTGTCCCAACTGCCACGACGAGGCGGCGTTCCTCGCACCGCTCTACAAGCAATACCGCGACAAGGGACTCGAGATCGTGGAACTGATGTTCGAGCGCTCCGGCGACTTCGAGCCGGCCGCGAGGGCCGTGTCCTCGATGCGCGCCAAGTTCGGCATCGAATACCCGACGCTCATCGCCGGCACGTCCGACAAGGAGGACGCCTCGACGCGGCTGCCGCAACTCAGCGGCGTGTATGCGTTCCCGACCACGTTGTTCGTGGATCGCAAGGGGCGTGTGCGGCGCATCTACACGGGATTCTCCGGGCCCGCGACCGGGACCCACTACGAGGAGCTCACTGCCAGCTTCGTCCAGACCGTTGAAACACTGCTCGCAGAGGGTTCGTGATACCGTTGCGGTCCCCGAGGACGGACGCAGCCATGTGGAACATCGCGGAAATTCGCACCACGCCGAGTCTCGAGCTCTTCAGCGAGCTGGTGGGGTTGTTGCAGGACGCAGTCGAGAGTGGCGCCTCGGTCGGGTTTCTCGCGCCGCTGTCGACTGCCGAGGCGCGCAACTACTGGATGGCTGCGCTCAGCGAGGTGGCGCGCGGCGAACGCGTGATCCTGCTCGCACGCGATGGCGTATCGATCATCGGCTGCGCGCAACTGCACCTCACGGCACGTCCGAACGCGCGCCACCGCGCGGAGATCCAGAAACTCGTGGTGCACACGCAGTGGCAGGGCAAAGGGCTGGGACGAGCGCTCCTCGGTGCGATCGAAAAGGTCGCCATCGAAAAAGGACGCACACTGCTCCTCGCCGATGCCCGCGAAGGCGGCTACGGCGATCGTCTCTTCGCGCGTTCCGGTTACACGCGCGTCGGCCTCATCCCACGCTATCAGCGCGGCTCGGACGGGCACTACGACTCGACCGTGATCTTTTACCGTGCCATCGACAGCACGGCGACGGCCCTGTGACATGCCGTCATTCGACGTCGTCTCGGAGTTGAACGCACACGAAGTGACCAACGCGGTGGACCAGGCCAACCGCGAGGTGTCGCAGCGCTTCGATTTCAAGGGCACGGGCGCACGCTTCGAGCTCGAGGAGTTCAAGGTCACGCTGCATGCGCCCGCGGACTTTCAGCTCAAGCAGATGCTCGAGATCCTCAAGCTCCGTGTCTCCAAGCGCGGCATCGACATCGCCTGCATGCAGGTGGCCGAGCCGCAGATCGCCCTCAACGAAGCCCGGCAGGAAGTGACGCTCAAGCACGGCATCGATGCCGACACGGGCCGCAAGCTCGCCAAGCTCGTCAAGGAATCCGCGCTCAAAGTGCAGGCCGCGATCCAGGGCGAGAAGCTGCGCGTCACGGGCAAGAAGAAGGACGACCTGCAGGCGGCGATCGCGCTGCTGCGCAAGTCAGACGCCGGCGTCCCGCTGCAATACGTGAATTTTCGCGACTAGGCTGCCCGGGCGCGCGGCTCAGCAGCAGCGCGTCGGGCCGTCGCGATTCCAGCGCCGCTCGAGTTCACTCGCGTAGAAGCGCGAACGGCTCGGCGGTTCGGTCCCCGGATGGTGGGTACGCAGGTGTTCCACGTAGCGTTCGTAGCGGTCATCGCCGCTGAGCGTGCGCAGCGCTCCCCACCAACGCGACCAGCGACTTGCTGCCGCGGTGTTCATGCGAGCTGTGTCCGTTGATACGGCGCTTCGCGGCAGCCTGCGGCGCCGCGCCCGGTGAGAAACAGCGTGCAACTTCTCACCATGTCGATCACGACTACCCACACCAGCGCCAGAAAGAACGCCGTCAGCCAGCCGTCGAGGTGCTGATTGAAGATGAGCTGCGGCGCCACCGCGGCACGCTCGGCGGGCAACACTCCTGCCGCGAGCTTGTCGGCGAGGTCATGCGCCGCCGCGAAGAATCCCAGCTTCGGATCGGCGCTGAAGATCTTCTGCAGCGATGCCGTGGTGGTGACCGTGACCAGCCACGCGAGCGGCACGCCGCTCACCCACGCGTAACGCGTTCGCCCGCTCTTCACCAGGATCGCCGTCACCACAGCCAGCGCAATCGCCGCCAGCAGCTGGTTGGCGATGCCGAACAGCGGCCACAGAATATTGATGCCACCGTTCGGGTCGATGACGCCGATATAGAGGAAATAGCCCCAGCCCGCGACTGTCACCAGGCTCGAAAGCACCACCGACGGATACCACGACGTGCGCCCTAAGGCGGGGCTCACCTTGCCGAACGCTTCCTGCACGATGAAACGGCCGACACGCGTTCCGGCATCGAGCACGGTCAGGATGAATACGGCTTCGAACATGATTGCGAAGTGGTACCACATCGCGAGCAAATGCTCGCCGAAGGCCGACCCGAAGATGCTCGCCATGCCGACCGCAAGTGACGGCGCGCCGCCCGTGCGCCCGAACAGCGTCTGCTCACCCATGCTGTGCGCGAGGTTCTGCATCTGCTCGGCGGTGACCGGGAAGCCCCAGCTCGTGATCGTCGCCGTCGCCGCCGCCGGGTCCGCGCCCACTACACCGCCGCCCACGTTGATCGCGAAGTACACGCCCGGGTCGAGCACGCAGGCCGCGATCAGCGCCAGGATGCCGACGCTCGACTCGAGTGCCATCGAGCCGTAGCCCACGAGTCGTAGATCCGTTTCTCTGGACAGGAGCTTCGGTGTCGTGCCCGACGCCACCAGCGCATGGAAGCCGGAAATGGCACCGCAGGCGAGCGTAATAAAGAGGAATGGAAACAGCTTGCCGCTGAAGATCGGGCCGGTGCCGTCGATGAAGCGCGTGAGCGCCGGCATCTTGATCTCGGGCGCGATCACGCACACCGCGAGCGCGAGCAGCACCACGACGCCGAGCTTGACGAAGGTGGACAGGTAGTCGCGCGGTGCGAGCAGGAGCCACACCGGCAACACGGCGGCGACAAAGCCATAGATCATCACGAACCACGCCAGAGCGCGCGCATCCAGGTCGAACAGCGCGTGCAGGCTCGGATTGGCATCGACCCAGCCGCCGGCGAAAACAGCGAGCAGCAGCAGTGCGACTCCGATCGCCGTGGCTTCGAGCACGCGACCCGGACGGATGGCGCGCAGGTAGATGCCGATCAGGATCGCGATCGGAATGGTGGCGAACACGGTGAAGGTCGACCACGGGCTGTGTGCCATGGCCTTCACCACGACGAGCGCCAGCACCGCGATCAGGATGGTCATGATCGTGAGCGTCGCGACCAGGGCGGCGGTGCCGCCCACCGCGCTCAGCTCATCGTGGGCCATCTGGCCGAGACCGCGTCCGTTGCGGCGCACCGAGCAGAACATCACCAGCATGTCCTGCACGCAGCCGCCCAGCACGGCGCCGACCAGCAGCCACAAGGTGCCGGGTAGAAAGCCGAACTGCGCCGCCAGCGTCGGGCCGACGAGCGGTCCCGCGCCGGCGATCGCCGCGAAATGGTGGCCGAACACGATCCAGCGATGCGTCGGCATGAAGTCGCGACCGTTCTCGAGGCTTTCCGCGGGCGTGGCGCGCGTCGCATCGAGCGAGAGGACGCGAGCGGCGATCCAGCCGCTGTAGAACCGGTACGCGAGCAGGTAGACGCACGCCGCGGCCACGACCAGCCACGCCGCGTTGACCGATTCACCGCGATTGAGTGCGATGCCGCCGAACGCGGCGGCACCCACGAGAGTGATCGTGCTCCAGGTCAGCCATTGCCGGATTCGCTTCGAGCTCATGCGCCGTATCGTACACCGTCCGCTTTCACTCGCTGGCTCCGTGCTCGCGCCATTCGCGTTCCACGATGAGGCGCGCGCCGCGCCCGAACGTGAAGTACGACCAGGCCCACTGCAGCATCACCGACAGCCGATTGCGAAACCCGGTGAGCGAATAGATGTGCACCACCAGCCACACCCACCAGGCGAGGTGCCCGCTGAATCGAACGTGTTTCATCTCGCAGATCGCGCGACTGCGTCCGATAGTCGCCAGCTGTCCCTTGTCGTGATAGTGGAACGGCTGGCGCTGGCGGCCCGCCAGTTCGGCGAGGATGGTGCGGCCGATGTAGATGCCTTCCTGGATCGCGGCCTGCGCGACCCCGGGCAGCAGACGGTCGCTGTCGACGTCCCGGCAGTGCGCCATGTCACCTGCCACGAATACTTCCCGGTGCCCCGCGATCGCAAGGTCCGGCCCTACGGGCACGCGGCCCGAGCGGTCGCGCTCGAGGCCGAGCGAAGCGCCGATGTCGCTGGCACGCACGCCCGCCGCCCACAGCACCGTCGCCGCATCGATGCTCTCATCACCCATCGTGACGCCGCGTTCGCTCACGCCCGTGACCTTGCAGGAAAGACGCACCTGCACGCCCAGCGCTTCGAGGTCGCGATGCGCGCGGCGGGCGAGATCGTCTGAAAACGTCGGCAGGATGCGCGGTCCGGCTTCGAGCAGTATCACGCGTGCCTGGCGCGGATCGATGTGGCGGAAATCGCGCGCCAGGGTGTAGCGGCTCATTTCGCCGATGGCGCCGGCGAGCTCCACGCCCGTGGGGCCCGCGCCAACGATCACGAACGTCATGAGACGCTCGTGACCGGCCGGGTCGCGCTCGCTCTCCGCCGCTTCGAAGGCGCTCAGTATGCGGCGCCGGATTTCCGTCGCCTGGGGCAGCGTCTTGAGGCCCGGCGCGTACGCTTCCCACTCTTCGTGCCCGAAGTACGCATGCGTCGCGCCGCAAGCGAGCACCAGGTAGTCGTAACGGAGCTCGCCGATATCGGTCGTCACACTACGCGCGCTGAGATTGATGGCCTGCGCGCTTCCCTGCAGCACGCGGATGTTGCGGTAGTGCGCCAGGATGCTGCGGATCGGTGCCGCGATATCGGCCGGACTGAGCGCCGCGGTCGCGACCTGGTAGAGAAGCGGCTGGAACAGGTGATGGTTCTGTCGATCGAGAAGGGTGACCTGGACTCGAGGCCGGTTGCCCAGAGTCTTGGCGGCGTTCAGCCCGACGAACCCGCCCCCAACGATGAGCACCCGCGCCGTTGCAGCGCCCGCAGCCGAGTCGTGTGCTTCAGACATCCACGCGCGGGCGCTCAGCCACTGCGGCCATCGTCGACCATGCCGAGAGTCCGTTCGTGCTCAGTGAACTGCTCGCACCACTTGTCGAGCTTCGCGTATTCCTCGGCGTTGTTCTTGCGGAACGCTTCATAGCCCGCGCGCGTGCGCCAGGTGTCGAGGGTGATGAAGCGGGTGGCGGACTCAGTGCTGCGAAACAGTTCCGTGCTCACGTACTCGGGACTGCGGCGGAAGAACTCCACCCATTTGCCGGCCTGCCCGTATTCGAGCTCGAATTCCTTCACCCGCTCGGGTGCGGCGTCGTATTCCCACACAATGCGATACATGCCGGGGCACCGCGAAAAGCGCGAGGCTACCGCTTTCGCGCACCGGATGCGAGGGTCAGCGGCCCGACACCTGCCTGACCCGCCGTGTCGTGTCGCGCTCGAGGATGTCGGCCGCCCACTCCATGACCGGACGTACCCGGTCCGAGACCAGGCGCAAGGCGGTCTGGAAATCGACCCAGCGATATTCGTTGTGCTCGGGCCGTCCGATCTCGGGATTGGTGGGCAGGCTGATCGCTTCGCTGCACGTCAGCGCCAGGTAGTAGCGGGCGGTCTTGCCGCGGCTGTACGGGCCGGTCTCCGTGTGCATCTCGCCCCACGCGAAGTCGAGATCATTCAGCGTGGTCTCTTCGCGCACTTCACGAATCGCGGCGGACTTCGGGTCCTCGCCGTTCTCGACCAGGCCCTTGGGAAAATCCCAGTGATTGAACGCCCGCAGCAGCAGGAAGCGCCATCCCTGCGGTGTCTCGCGCACGATGACCGCGCCTGCTGAGAGGCGTTTGGGCGTGGCGCTCATGCGGCAAAGTATAGCGAAGCATCTCGCGAGAAAAATTTCTGCCGCGAATTGCTGTCGCTGTTCGGCGACGAGTCAGGCGGCCTGCGAGAACTCGAGCGCGCCGGCGATGGCGTGGATCGTCGAGGCGATGCGCACCGCGCTCTGAATCGACTCGCGGCTGACCTCGTGCGCGCGGAGCTTGCGCTCGTGCGCAGTGATGCACAGCCCGCAACCGTTGACCGCCGACACGGCAAGCGACAACAACTCGAAGTCGTCGTGCGCAATGCCGGGGTTGCCGATCACGTTCATGCGCAGGCGCGCCGGGAGCGAGGTGTATTCGTCGTCCTCGACCAGGTGCAGGAAGCGATAGTAGACGTTGTTCATGCCCATGATCGCCGCGGCGGCGCATGCGGCGTTGAGGTGCGCCTCATCGAGATGCTCGCGCGCGAGCTCCTCGATCGCCTTCGCGAAACGCACGTTGCGAGCTGCGATCGCCGTGGCGAGTGCAATCGACCAGATCTGCGCCGGCGTCAGTCCCGGCGAGCCCTGCGTCGTGAGCACGGAACCGAAGTTGAGCCTGAGGTCGCGCGCGTAGTCGGGAATCGAATCCTTCAAGGTGTCGAGCGTCATGTCGTACCTGCGTGTTGTGAGTGTCGGAGCGTACGGGTGAGATACGGGCCGCAGGTGCGGCCCGCAAGCACGTCCTCAGGCGGCCTTGAGGGTGTCCTCGCCCTTCTTCCAGTTGCAGGGACACAGCTCATCGGTCTGCAGGCCGTCGAGCACGCGCAGCACTTCCTCGGGGCTGCGGCCGACGTTGAGATCCGTGACATAGACGAAGCGGATCACCCCCTGCGGATCGACGATGTAGGTTGCGCGTTGCGCCACGCCCGCTTCGGGATCGAGGATGCCGAGGGCGCTCGACAGCTCGCGCTTGAGGTCCGACAGCATCGGGAACGGCAGCGCCTTCAGTTCCTCCTTCTCCTTGCGCCAGGCGAGGTGCACGAACTCCGAGTCGATGCTGACCCCGAGCACCTGCGCGTCGCGCGCGGTGAATTCCTTGTTGAGCTTGCCAAACGCCGCGATCTCGGTCGGGCACACGAAAGTGAAGTCCTTCGGCCAGAAGAAGATGACCTGCCACTTGCCGACGAAACTGTCGCGCGTGAACGGCTTGAATGCGTTCTGCAGGTCGTTCGACACGACGCCGGTCAGCGCGAACTCGGGAAATTTCTGTCCAATACCCAGCATGAGTTCTGTCTCCTGTATTCATCGGGCGCAGCCATGCGGCCGCGAACGGTGCGCAGGATGGCAGCGGCGGCACCTGCGGGCCAATCAATTGTTTCGATGATTTCAATAGATGGCGTATATTGATCCCGGTGAGCGACCTGAAACTCAAGGACTTGCGATACCTCGTGGCGCTGGCCGACGAGCGTCATTTTGGCAAGGCGGCGGAGCGCTGCTTCATCAGCCAGCCGACCTTGAGCGCGCAGCTGCGCAAGCTCGAGGACTATCTCGGCGTCACGCTCATCGAGCGCCAGCCGAAACGCGTCACGCTCACCGAGGCCGGCGAGCAGGTCGTCGCGCGCGCGCGGCGCATGCTCCAGGACAGCGATTCGATCGTCGATATCGCGCGCCACAACCGCGATCCGCTCTCGGGCACGCTCAAGGTGGCCCTGATCCCCACCATCGGGCCGTATCTGCTGCCACGCGTTGCGCCGCGAATCCGGCGCGCGCTGCCGCGGCTGAAGCTCCTGCTGTACGAATACCGGACCGAGCGGCTCCTGCAGGCGTTGCACGAGGGCACGATCGAGCTCGGCATCCTGGCGTTGCCGGTCGACCAGGACGGACTCGAGTCGCGGCTGCTGTTCGCGGAACCCTTTCGAGTCGCCGTGCCTGCGGATCACGCGCTCGCCGCGCGCAAGACGCTCAAGCTCGCAGACCTCGATGACCAGACACTCCTGCTGCTCGAGGATGGACATTGCCTGCGTGACCAGGCGCTCGAAGTGTGCAGCCGCACGACGGCGCACGAGAGCGAGGACTATCGCGCCACGAGCCTCGAAACGCTGCGCCAGATGGTCGCGGCCGGGCACGGCGTCACGCTGCTTCCCGACATGGCGACGCGCAGTCCCTTCGGTAATCCGCGCACGCTCGCGGTGCGGCCGTTCGCGGCGCCCGAGCCCTTGCGACAAGTGGGTGCGATCTGGAGGAAGAGCAGTACACGCACGCCGGCCATCCGCGCGGTGTGCGACATCATCGTTGCGGAAGCCGCGCCGTGAGAGCGGCGCCGGGCTCAGGTGCTCTTCTCGGGGTCCTCGTCGCCCACGTAGCGACGGATCTGCGCGCTCGCCTCGGTCAATGCGCGGCGCTGCTCGGTGGGGCACATCACAGTGCCGTAGGAGCAGAACACGCAGCAATCGCCAAAGATGGGCTTGAGCACCTTGGCGCATTGCGTACAGGTGTAGAAATACGCGCTCTGGTCGTCCGGCATGGTCTCGTTGCGCCGAAAGCCGCAGGACGGACAGGTGATCGTCGTCTCACGCGTGACGGACCGTCCCGGATCGAGAGCCAGCAATTCCAGCGTGTCGGCGTCGTCCTCGATGGACGCTTCTGCTTTTCCCGGATACCACGCGGGCGTCTGGGGCATAGGAGGAATCTCGAAATGGATATAGTTGTTATTGGTAACTCCGCAGATTAATGATCCTGCAGCGCAATGAATAGACGCGCGTCACATCGACGGCAGAAGTCCACGGCGAGCACGGGCGCACGTGAAAAATACGTAAAACACGCGGCCACGGACCCACAAGGAGCAGTGCCCGGTGGTCTCCCGGAGCGCCCGTAAAGGCGCCTATTTCAACCTTCCCGAAGCCCGGCTGCGCCGGATCCTGATCGCCGGTACCGGGCGCGACACGATCGAAACGCACCTGGGACGCGACCTGTACGCGGAACTCCGCCGCCTGGTGCTCGCCGCCGCGAATCGACCTCGCCGTCGCGGGCAGCCCGTCTATCTCCTGCACGGCATCATGGGCTCACGCCTCGGCACCCACCGCGATGCCACGGTGTGGGTGGACCCGCAGACGCTCGCAGCCGGCCGTCTCACGGACCTGGCACTACCCCGGGGCCGACGTGTGCGCGCATTCGGCGCGCAAACCTTCATGTACCTCCGGCTCAAGCTTGAGCTCGAGCTCGCCGGTTTCGACGTGCGGGTGCACGCATACGACTGGCGTCGCGATGTGCTCACCCTCGGACGCGAGCTCATGGAACGCCTGCGCAAGGAGTCCGCGAGGCCTGTATCGATCGTCGCGCACAGCATGGGCGGCCTGGTCGCGCGCGCCGCGATGCGCACCGCGGGCGAGGGCCGGATCGAACGTCTCATCATGCTGGGCACTCCGAACTTCGGCTCGTTCGCGGCGGTGCTGGCTCTGCGTGGCGCCTATCCACCGGTGCACAAGATCGCGCTGCTCGATCACGAGCACGATCCGGATGCCCACGCACAGCGGGTGTTTGCCACGTTCCCTGGGCTCTACCAGATGCTCCCCGACCCCTCGCGCCTGGACGGTCTCGATCTGCGGCGTGCAGCGGCCTGGCCACGGCTCGGACCGCGACTGTCGAAGGCTCTACTGCGGAAGAGTGCGGCCTACCGTGACCGGCTCGCGCCGGTGGATCACCGTAGCGCGTTGATCGTGGGCGTTGCCCAACCCACGGTGAGCGCGATGCGGCGCACGCAGGGCGAGTTCCTGTTCGAGGTCACGAGCAACGGCGACGGCACCGTGCCAGCGGCGCTCGCACAACTGCCAGGTGCGCAGACCTACTACGTCGCCGAGGGGCACACCGAGCTGCCGAGCAACGGCCGCGTGATCGCAACCGTCGTCGATGTGCTCCAGCGCGGCGAGAGCACGCGACTGCCGTCACGCTGGCGACCGTCCCGTGCGGCGGCGCGCATTCTTCACGAGAACCAGCTGCGCTCGACCGACGACCTCGCCCACGATTGGGACGCGCTAGATGCGACGACGCAGCGCCAGCTCCTGGAAGGGATTGTGTTCCCCGGGCGTACCGCCGACCTTTGAAACGGCGGGACCGGCCTTGAGCGCCGCGAGGAAGCGCTTGTGCCAGGCCGCGACATCGTTACGGCGCAGGACCTCCATCATCCCGGCATGCCGATCACGCCTCTCGGCAAGCGGCATCGCCAGCGCGCTCTGCATCGCGTGCGCGAGTCCCTTGGCGTCGTAGGGGTTGACCTGGATTGCGCCGCTCAGCTCGCGCGCCGCGCCCGCGAGCGGCGAGAGGATCAGCACCCCCGGATCCGCCGGGTCCTGCGCAGCGACGAATTCCTTCGCCACCAGGTTCATACCGTCGCGAGCCGGCGTGACCAGCGCAACCTGTGCCGCGCGCAGAAAACCCATCAGCGCGCTGTGGGGTACGTTGCGGTTGAGATAGCGGATCGGCGTCCAGTCGGCATCCGCGAAGCGACCGTTGATGCGCCCAGCGCTCTGCTCGAGGGTCTGGCGGATCTCCGCATAGGCGCGCACGTCTGTGCGGCTGAGCGGCGCGACCTGCATGAAAGTGATCTTGCCGAGATTTTCCGGGTATGACTCGAGGAAGGTCTGGTAGGCGGCAAAACGCTCGATCAGTCCCTTGCTGTAATCCAGCCGATCGACGCCGACCATGAGCTTGCGCCCGAGAAGGCTTGCGCTCAGCCGCTTCACCGCATCGCCCTGCGCGGCGGCAGTCGCTGCCGCCTCGACGCCCGCCACATCGATCCCGATGGGAAACACGCCGGTCCGGATGGTGCGCACGCCGATCGTGACGCGCCCATCCGCGGTGATCGCATCGCGTCCCCACACGTATTCGATGCCCGCCAGGAAGCTGCGCAGATCGTTCTCGGTCTGGAACCCCACGACATCATAGGCAACGAGCTCGCGCAGCAGCTCGGCGTACGCCGGCAACACGCGCAGCATCTCGATGTGCGGGAAGGGGATATGCAGGAAGAAACCGATCGGCTGCGTGACCGCGAGCTCGCGCAGGCACTCGGCCAGCGGAATGAGGTGATAGTCGTGCACCCAGATCAGGTCATCGGGCTGCAGCAACGGCACGAGGTGCGCCGCGAAGGTGCGGTTCACCGCGCGGTAGGCGTCGTGCTGGCGCTCGGCGTAGCGGAAGCTGCGCATCAGGTAATGAAACAGCGGCCAGAGCGTCGAGTTGGCGTAGCCGTTGTAGTAGCCCTCGAAATCGCGGCGGCGCAGGGCGATCGTGGCGTAGGTGACGTCGTCGCGGATCAGGATCTCGGGCTCGTGCGGTTCTTCGTCCGACAAGTCACCGCCCCACCCGAACCACATGCCGCCACCTGCTTGGTGCAGCGCTGCCAGCACGCCGACGGCGAGGCCTCCCGGCGCGCTGCCGCGCCGCGGGATCGCGACCCGGTTCGACACACAGACGACGCGCGTCGTCATAACGCGTCCTCCCACGTCCGGCTGAGCCGCATCGCCGAGTTGATGATGCCGACCAGGCTGTAGGTCTGCGGGTAGTTGCCCCACAGCTCGCCGGTGCGCGGATCGAGATCCTCCGACAGCAAGCCCTGCGGGGTGCGGCGCTCGAGCATGTGCTCGAACAGCTCGCGCGCTTCGTCGCGCCGCCCGCTCACGGCGAGGGCGTTGATGTACCAGAAACTGCAGAAGTTGAACGCGCTCTCCGGCAGGCCGAAGTCGTCCTCGGCGTGATAGCGCATCACGTAATTACTGCGTCGCAGCCCCTTCTCGACCGCGCTGATCGTCGACAGAAAGCGTGGGTCGCTGGCGGGCAGGAAGCCGAGTTCGTGCAGCAACAGCAGGCTCGCGTCGAGCGCGGGGTGCCCGAAGCTCTCGGTGAAACTCTGCTGGCGCGTATCCCAGCCGAGCTGCAGGATCTTCGCCTGCATCTCGTTGGCACGCTCGCGCCAGTGCGCGGCGCGATCGCTGAGCCCGAGGGTGGCGCTGATGCGTGCGAGCCGGTCGCAGGCCGCCCAGCACATCGCGCTCGAGAACGTGTGCACGCGCGTGCGGCCGCGATATTCCCACAGGCCCGAATCCGGCTTGTCGTATAGCTGGATCGCGTGCTCGCCGAGCCGCTCGAGACACTCGAACAGCGGCCGCCCGCCCGGCACTTCGAGTCGTTGATCGAAGAAGGCCTGCGTGGCCGCCAGGATGACCGCGCCGTACACATCGTGCTGTACCTGCTGATAGGCAAGATTGCCGACGCGCACCGGCCCCATGGAGCGATAACCCGGCAGCGTTTCAACGATGCGTTCATCGAGGAGTGCTTCACCGGAAATGCCGTACAGCGGCTGCAGCACCCCGCCTTGGGCGGACTCGATGATGTTGACGATGTAGCGCAGGAACGCCTCCATCGTCCGCGTGGCGCCCAGCCGGTTGAGCGCCTGCACGGTGAAGTAACTGTCGCGCAGCCAGCAGAACCGGTAATCCCAGTTGCGACCGCTGCTCGCCGACTCGGGAATCGAGGTAGTCACCGCCGCGATCACGGCGCCCGTGTCCTCGAAGGTGCAGAGCTTCAGGGTGATGGCGGCGCGGATCACTGCTTCCTGCCACTCGAAGGGCACGGCCAGCGTGCGTACCCAGTCGAGCCAGTAACGCTGCGTGGCGTCGAGCATCGTGAGTGCGAAGGTCCCGGGCGCTTCTGCCAGCGTCTCGTCCGGTCCCAGCACCAGCGCGATGCGGCTCGACAGTACGAACGAGCGCTCCTCGAGCATGCTGGTGATCGGCGCATCGGTGGTCACGCGCAGCGTCAGCTCCTTGCCTTCGAAGCGCACGTGGTTGCTGCCGACGGTGATGCGTGGCCGCGAGGCGCCGTAATCCTGGAGCGGACGCAGGCGCAGCCGGATCACCGGCCGCCCGGCGATCGGCTCGATGAGGCGGATGATCGTCATCGGCCGGTACATGCGATTGAAGCGGCGGTGGCGCGGGCAGAAATCGCTGATGCGCAGCGCGCCCCCGGTCGCATCGTGCAGCAGCGTCTCGACGATCGCGGTGTTGCGCTGGTAGCGCTGCTCGCTCGAGGCGAGGTTGAGGAGCTCGACATCGCAGTAGCCATCGTCAGTGTCGCCGCCCAGCAGCGAGCAGAACATCGGGTCGCCGTCGTGGCGCGGCAGGCAGGCCCATACGATGCGTCCGCCCGGATCGATCAGCGCGGAGATCTGGCAGTTGCCGATCACCGCGAGGTTCAGCGTCTGCTGGCTCACGCCGGCGAGCCTGCGCGCCGCGCGAGTGCCGCGAGATAGGCGTGCACTGCGGGCACGTCGGCAAGGCAGTGTTTCGCGCCGCGTGCCGGCCGGTCACCCACCTGGATCGACACTCCGTCCCGCGCGTTGACATATTCGAATCCGGCCTCGTCCGTGCGATCGTCGCCGATGAAGATCGGCCTGCGGCCGGCGAACGGGGGTTCTCCCAGGAACGCGGCAATGGCTCGCGACTTCGCGGCCACGGCTGGTTTGAGCTCGATCACCATCTTTCCGTCCAGCAACGCGTAGTCCTTTCCTGCGAGCTGTAACGCCCGCTCGGCGGCCCGTTGCGCAATCCGTTGCAGTTCCGGGGCCATGCGATAGTGCAACGCCAGTGTTTCGCCCTTGTCCTCCAGCAGCAGCTGCGGATGCTGTCTCACGGTCCGGCTCAGACAGTCCCGGACCGCGGCCGGGACGGCGCGAACGATCGTGTCTCGCAGTACGGAGCCATCACCAGTGCGGCGTTCCAGGCCGTGCAGGCCGGCCATGGGCAGGTTCAGTGGCGCCAGCAATCGATCGAGCTGCGCCAGTGCGCGTCCGCTGACGATTGCCAGTGCGCCGCTTGTGAGTCCCAGTAGCCGCTCGAGCAACTCCTTGAGCCCGACGGGCACGATGACCGCCTCGGGAGCCGCGGCGATTTCCAGCAGCGTTCCATCGATATCCAGGAACAGCGCCCACCCGGCTGCGACATCGGGCAACGGTGGTGTCTGTCCCGGTCGCACGGCCTGTGGGCCGTTAACGCTTGACGATGGCGTCGTACTCGGCGCGGCTCAGGAAACCGTCCTGATCCTTGTCGGCGGCGGCGAATTTCGCGGCAATCTGCTTGTCGGCTTTCGCTTCCGTGACGCTGATCATCCCGTCCTTGTCCTTGTCGAGCGCGGCAAAAGAGGACGCCGCGTCCTGCGCGCCGGCCGGCGCTGCGAGTAAGAAACCAAGCATCATCAAGAACGCCTTCAACTCTCTGTCCATGTTTGTCTCCGTGGCTCGCGATGGGTTCCCGATCCCAAGCTCAAACATCGGCAGTGCAAATCCGGCATCGAGCGGTGCCCATTCTTACAACGATCCGGGTTCCAGGCCCAGTAAACGCTTCAGAGCGCGACCGCATCAAACTGAATGCAAGCCGGACGCCGGAGCGGCCGCACCATCACCGATGGTTAACGCAGCCTCAGCAGGTCTGAATGCGCTCCGCGCACCTTGCAGCATAACGTGTTCACCTGGGGCATACCCCGCAGGGAGACGGATCATGACCTACGCACACCCCACGCTCGGGCCGCGCGCCTACGTCGGCATCTCGTGCGTGGTGCTGATCCACGGCCTGATGATCTACGTCCTGCGCAACGGGCTGGAGCATTCAGCGCTCGCCCTGGTGACCGGCCCGGTGATCGCCGAGCTCATCGACGAGCCGCAAGTCGAGCCGCGCGACCCTCCGCCTCCGCCGCCGACCGTCCAGCCCGTGCAGGTGGACACCGTCATCGCGCCGGAGATTTCGATCGACCTGCCGGCGGAATCCACCCAGGCAATCACGTTGGCGAACGCAGCGCCCGCACAACCCGCGGTCGCGCGCGCCGTCGCGCCGGACATCACGCCACCACACATCGATCAAAAGCGTTCCGAGATGATGCCGCTATATCCACCGACGTCGCGGCGTCTCGGCGAAGAAGGACGCGTCCTGCTCTTGATACACGTGCTGGCGAACGGCAGGCCGGACGAAATCAAGCTCGAACGCAGCAGTGGTTTCGAGCGCCTGGACGAGGCCGCGATCGCGCATGTGCAGCGCGCGTGGCATTTCGTTCCGGCCCGCTCGGGCGGCAACGCCGTCGACTACTGGGGCGAATTTGCGCTCACCTTCAGACTCACGCAGTAAGCGGCGCGGCGTAGTCAACGCGTGAGCGTGCGGAACTCATCGGCATCCAGATAGCCGTCGTGATCGGCATCCGCCTGCGCGAAGCGCTGGGCGACGGCCCAGTCCGCTTTCGCCTCCTGCGGAGAGATGCGCGCATCCTTGTCGATGTCGAGATAGCCGAAAGTCGTGGCCGCTTTCGCCTGGGTGTTTGCGGTATCTGCGAGCGCGGCGCCGGATAGCGTCAGGGTCAGTACGACAACTGTCAGCGTCCCGTTCATCGTTCGCCCCTTTGATGTCGGCCTAACCGCATTGCCGTGCATCTGCCGTGCCGCCACCGTTTCGCAATGAAACATGGCAAACTCCCACCCGTATCAGGGCAGGGAGTCCCCATGCAAAAGAAGTCGCACAACTTGACGTTTCCGCTGCTGGCGTGCGCCGCGCTCCTCTCGCCGGCACTGGCCGACGCGGTGGATTTCGAGGCGGCGCCGTTCATCGGCTATCGCTTCGGAGGCAACTTCGAGGACTCGACCACGGGGCACAGCGTCAACGCCAAGGAATCCATCGATTTCGGTCTCGCCTTCGACGTCGAGTACGAACCGGATCGCATGGTGGAGCTGTTCTACAGCCATCAGTCGACTGAACTGAAGGACACGAGCCCCAAGGTTGACCTGGACATCGAATACATCCAGGTCGGCGGAGTCGCGGAGTACACGCAGGACGACTACACGCCCTATCTCGTCGGCACCATCGGCGTGGCGCGCTTCAGCCCGGGCGGCGACCTCGACGAGGAGACACGCTTCGCCGCGACACTCGGCGGTGGCGTGAAATGGTTCATCAACAAGAACATCGCCCTCAAGTTCGAGGGCCGCGGCTACATCAGCGTCTTCAACTCGAATACCGACGTGTTCTGCGTGAGCAACGGTGGCGCGGTGTGCCAGTTCCGCGTCAGTGGCAGCGCAGTGTGGCAGCTCGAGGCAATGATGGGAGTCGCGATCAGGTTCTGAAGTCTGCGATCAGATTCCAGGATTCTCACGTCCTGGGCTGATCCGGATTCGTGGGTTGACCTGACTTCTGCGCGCCCTCCTTGTCGGATTTCATGTCCGACGGCTCGGGCATGACCACCGCGGGGTTCTCGGGCTTCTCCTTCGACTTCGCGATCAGCTCCTTGGCCTGCGCCGGCTCGATCCGCTCAACGGTATCGATCGGAATCCGGTTCGAGAACCCGCGTCCGAATTCGCGCACCACGATGTAGTCGGGGCCGCCGTCGCAGATCATGCCGTTGCTGTCGCGGTCGAGGAATCCCAGCGTCCATTCCGATCGCAGTGCGAACTCCGGCCGGAACAGTTTGATGAGGTACGGCCGATTGTGATTCGGTGCGTACACGATCAGGCTCTGATCGTTGAGCACGGTCCAGCCGTCGATGCTGCGCGTGAAGATGCAATCGCCATGATGTGGCTTGGATTCGGCAGCGTTCGCATTCGATTGCGTGTCCGCTGTACCGGCAAATGCACTCGTGGCAAGCAACGCTGACAGTAGGATGACAGATCGCGGGTTCATGTGAGATCCCTCCAGCGCAGTTGGAGGGATCGCTCGGTCTGTCGGTTCCCGCCTGCGCCACTCGTCGCTGACCAACGGCGCGCTTGCAGCGAGCAAACGCGCACATTCAGCGCCGGTTCACCATGTGTAGCGAACGCGGTAGCGGACGGTCGTTTCACCGTCTTTGGCGACCTTGACGGGGAAGTGGATGGTGCGTGCATCCTCCTTCTGGTACGACTGGTTGCTGCTCTTGATCTGCCAGTTGCTCCAGCGATAGAGGTTCTCCTTCACGATCACATCGACAGGCTCGGTCTTGTGATTGCGAATCTTGACCTCGATCTCCTCCTCCAGCCATTTCTGCCCGGTGTTGACGCTGAAGTCGACCTGGCGCCGCTCGCCGACCACATCGAACGCCGACCCGAGCTTGACCAGCACGTTCTCGTCCTTCGGCGTGTGATCGATGATGTCCTCACCGATGAACTCGAGGGTTCCATCCGCCTTGTCGGTCTGCGAGACGCGGATGCGGCCGGCGGGTAGCGGGATGCCGAGCCCGACCTTCTGCTCGTTCTTGAATTCGAGGTACACGTCCACCTTGCGGTTCGATTGATTGCCGAAATTGCGATCGACCACCGGATCGCCGTACCAGTATCCGATCGGCCCCTGGCCGTAGTAGACGAGTGTCTTGTGCGCCGGCACGTGGTGCGCGACTTCGAACAGCTCGATCTGCTTGGTGGAGTTCTCCGGCAGCGTCGTGCGACGTCCCAACGTGTAGAGGTGAAATTCGAAGAAGGCTTTTTCGTCGAACCCCGCCGTCTCGTCCATCGCCGCCATCTTCATTGCTTCGCGCGCCCGCGGCGCCATCAGTCCGGCCTGCGGTTCCGCGCGGTGAACGTCACCCGCAATCAGCTTGAGGCGTGCGTCGTTGTAGCCCGCGCCTGACTGGTTGAGGATGCTGACCCACGCGCCCACGTCCAGGAGTCCCGAGTTCGCATCGCTCCCTTCACTGAAAGTGAGGTTGTAATCCGCCCACCACGTGATGCCGCCGGTCTGGTAGGCGACCCGCGCGCGATGCTCGCCGGCTCGCTTCGCGGCGATGTCCCACTCGAGCGTCGGGCGTGTGATCAGGCCGCCGGGCAGCTCTGGAAAGCGGATGTTGCTGTAGCTGTTCACCGCATAGATCTGCCCGTCGCTCCCGCGCAGCACCAGACCGCTCGCGGCGCTCAGCAGCGTGCCCGACAAGGTGTCGAGTCGATCGCCGACCACGCGCTCGAGCGTCAGCGGCTTGTCGATGTATTTCATCAACAGCTTTTGCGTGCTCACAAGATCGAACTGGAAGTTCTGCTCGAGGACACGCGTGTTATCGGGATCCGTGAGCGAACTGAACTGCACCGTGGTCGGATCGATGAGCGCCGCAACGTCGGTGAATCGCACCCGGCTGCGTCCGGTGCTCAGTGTGACCGGCCGCTCCTGGCGCACCATCGCGTAGCCGGGAATAGCGTTGCCGCCAGGGATCGGCATGCCCTGGATCGGCCGGTACAACTCGGGTTGCACAGCGCCGGGCTGCGCGGAGCTGTAGATGGTGATCGCAGTGTCCTCGCGCTCTGCGGCGCTACCGGTGCGCGAACAGCCCAGCAGCGTTGCTGCTATCGAGGCAGCAAGCAGCGACGAACGACATAACGTGGACGGCATGCGGATCAACATCGACGGGCTCCTTGGCAAGAAAGTCGAGAATGTAAACGTGCCCGCTTGCAACTCGGGTTAGCTCCACTGCGTGTCCGCGCAACCTGCACTGGAATCGTTTACCGAAGTGTGAGCAAATGCCGCCGCCTCGAGGGAGATACGCATGAACCCTGAGTTCGTCGAGAAGAACCAGATCGTCGAGCGTTATCTGACCGGGAAACTCCCACTCAAGGGTCGGCAGGACTTCGAACGTTACTGTCGGGAAAACCCCGAGGTCCTGGAACAGATCCACCTCGCGGATAACCTGCACGCCGCGATGCGCCTGCTGGACGCCAGCGGACAGACCGGCGTGCACCAGGCGGTGAAGCCAGTCTGGTGGCAGCGGCGCGAATTCTTCTACGGCGCAATCGCGCTCTGCGCCGTCCTCGTGATCGGGTTGTGGGTGCTCGGCGCCTATTTTGCCGACCGCGGCCGCCAGATCGCCGCGCTCCAGGAGAAGATGGAGGCCGGGCCGCTGCACGCGCCAGGCAGGACGCGCACCATCACGGTCCAGCCCGATCGCGATGGCCCGACAGGACGCGTCGCGCTCACGCTGCAGCTCAAGGAGGTCCCGGAGCTGGTCGAACTGCACATCGACCTCTCCTATGCGCGAATGAACGTGTTTCGCTTCACCATCGACAAGAAGAACCAGGCGCGCGCGGGCACGATCTACAACGTCGTGAAGGATTCCAACGGCGAAGTGCGCTATGCCTTCAACACGTCGGCGCTGACGCCGGGGGATTACAAGGTGACGATCGAGGGCGTCGGTGCGCGCGGCAACAGAGTTCCCGTCGGCTGGCTGACCCTGCGCGCGGCCGAATGACGCGGCTCAAGTCTGGCGCAGCGTGGCGATCGGCGGATGATTGACGACGGAGCGGGTCGCGAGCGTCCCGCTGATCCCGACCAGTAATACGCCGAGCGCGATGCCGAGCACCCACACCCAGACATCGAACGAATACTGCAAATTGAAGAGGCGGGTCGCGAGGAAGTAGCCCGCCGCCGTCGCGCCCAGCGCCGCCAGCAGTCCTGCCAGCAAGCCGAGCGCCGTGAACTCCGCGGCGACTCCCACCAGCACCGTGCGCCGGCTCGCGCCCAGCGTTCGCAGCATCGCGCTCTCGTAGCGGCGCTCATCGCGCGTCGCCTGGATCGCGGCCAGCAACACGGTGATGCCGGCGACCAGCGTGAACAGGAAGACGTATTGCACAGCGAGCGAGGCCTTGTCGCCGACGCTGCGGATCTGCTTCAGCAATGCATCGATGTCGAAGATCGACACGCTGGGAAAGCGGTGCACGAGATCGACGAGCGAGCGTCGCTGCTCCGCGGTGAGATAGACGCTGGTCATGTAAGTCCCGGCAGCTCCGGCAAGCACACCTGGCGGCAGCACGAGAAAGAAATTGGGCTGGAAGGTGTCCCACTGCACCTTGCGGATGCTGGAGACCGTGGTCTCGAGCCGCTCGCCCGCCACATCGAACGCGAGACGGTCGCCGACCTTGAGGCCGAGCTCCTCCTGGTATTCGGTCGCGATCGAGATCAGCGGTCGGCCCGTATCACGCTGTGTCCACCAGCGGCCGGCCACGATCTGGTTGTCCATTTGCGGTTCGGCAGCCCAGGTCAGGTTTTGCTCACGCTCGGCGAAGCCCTGCGCACGGTCGCTGGTGAACTTGAGGTCGCTGGTCGCCTTGCCGTTGATCTCGGTCAGCCGGGCGCGAATCATCGGGAACATCTGCGGTCGCGCGGCGCCTTGTGCCACGAAGAAGTCCTGTACCGCAGCCCGGTCGTCGGGGCGAATGTTGATGAGAAAGTGATTGGGTGCGTTCGGCGGCAAACTCGCGCGCCAGTTCTCGAGCAGGTCGTTGCGCACGACGGCGAGGAGCAGCAACACCATCAGCCCGAGGCCGAATGCCACGACCTGCACGATGCTCTCGCGTCCGCGACGCGCGATGTTGGCGAAGCCATACCGCCACGCAACGCCGACCGCGCCGCGCAGTCGCGTGAGACTGCGTACCAGCAGCCAGCCCGCAAAGAGCAGCAGTGCGAGCGTGGCGGCCGTGCCGAGCGCGACCCAGAGTACCAACTCGAGATCCTGGATGAGCCACAGCAGCATGGCGAGCAGGGCAGCGACCGCCAGCCCCGATGTAACGCCGTATGTCAGAGGCGGCGGCTCGACGTTGTGACGCAGGACCCGCAGTGGCGGCACCACGCGAAGTTGCAGCAGCGGCGGCAGCGCGAAACCGGTGAGCACGGCCACCGCAGTGACCAGGCCAAGATACGCAGAATGGACGGCAGGCGGCGGCAGCTCCCCGACGATGAGATCCCGCAGTATCCACGCCAGACCCTGTTGGCTGACGAAGCCGATCAGCGTGCCGACCGCGGCGCACACGAGGGCGAGCGTCACGAGCTCGAGCACGCTGATGGTGAGAATGAAGCCCTGGCTCGCACCGAGGCATTTCATCAGCGCGACCGTGTCGAGGTGGCGGCGGGCGTAGCGGCGCGCTGCCATCGCAACCGCCATTGCCGCGAGCAGCACGCTCACCAGCCCCGCCAGATTCAGGAATCGCCCGGCGCGATCCATCGACGAACGGATCTGCGGGCTCGCCTCCGCGATATCGAGCAGGCGCTCACCGGGCTTGCGCGCCGTCTCGAGCCAGGTCTTGTATCCCTCGACCTTCGAACGCTGGCCCGCGAACAGCACCGCGTAAGTGAGCCGGCTGCCAGGCTGCACGAGCTGCGTAGCCGGGACGTCCTCGATATTCATGAGCACGTTCGGCGCCAGCTCCGCGAACGTCGAACCCTGGTCCGGCCGATAGTCGAGCACATGGCTCACACGCAGGCTGGCCGCCCCGATGCTGAGCTCATCGCCCACGGAGGCGTTCAACGTCGCGAGCAGACGTGAGTCGGCCCAGATCTCGCCGCGCCCGGGAATTGCACGCGTCGTGTACGCACGTTCGAACGGCCGGTCGGCGATCCGCACCGCGCCGCGCAACGGATAGGCCGGATCCACGGCACGGAGCGAGGTGAGCTGGCTCTTCTCGCCGAAGAACACGACGCTGACAGTCGAGAGCACATTTGATGTGCGCAGGCCTTCACGGCGCGCCTCGGCAGCATAGTTATCGGAGAGCGGCCGGCTCGACTGCAATCGCAGGTCCGCGGCCAGGACTTCCGCCGCCTGTGTGGCCACCGCCACGCTCACGCGGTTCGTGAAAAAGCCCACCGCGGTGAGCGCCGCGACGCCCACAATCACAGCGAGCAGCAGTACGTTGAGTTCGCCCGACTTCCAGTCGCGCACCAGTGTTCGAAGTGCGAACCGCAGAGCGCCCATGGTCAGACGATGCGTCCGGCGTCGAGCTGAATCACTCGCTGGCAACGCGCCGCGAGCGTCTTGTCGTGCGTCACCAGCACGAGGGTCGTGTTGGCTGCGGCGTTGAGATCGAAAAGGAGATCTACGACGCGCTCGCCGGTTGCCGTGTCGAGGTTCCCGGTCGGCTCATCGGCGAACAACACCGCCGGTCGCGTGACGAACGCACGCGCGATCGCCACCCGCTGCTGTTCGCCACCCGAGAGCTGGTTCGGGTAGTGGCCCTTGCGCGGAGCGAGGCCAACTTTGTCCAGCACCTCGAGTGCGATGGTGCGTGCGTCCTTGCGGCCCGCCAGCTCGAGCGGCAGCATCACGTTCTCGAGCGCCGTGAGCGAAGGCACGAGGTGAAAGGACTGGAACACGAACCCCACGTGCCGGGCACGCAGCGCCGCGCGGCCGTCTTCGTCGAGCTGCGTGAGCTCCGCACCGTTGAGCCAGATGCGCCCCGCGCTGGGCTCATCGAGCCCGGCGAGCAACGCGAGCAGAGTGGATTTTCCGGCGCCGGAGGCACCAACGACCGCTACCGATTCTCCCGCAGCGATGTGCAGGTTGATCTGGCTCAGAATGGTCAGTGGACCTTCCGGGCTGCTAACCTGCTTGTCGACGTTTTCAGCTCTCAGTACGGACTGTGTGCTCATGCTCAGACGCTTGCATCTCGCTCTGCTGCTCGTGCTGCTGTGCCTGCCCGCCAGCTACGCGGCATCGACGCCGAACATCCTGGTGTTCGGGGACAGTATCAGCGCCGCTTATGGCATGCGCGCCGAGGAAGGCTGGGTATCGCTGCTGCAGAAGAAACTGGCCGCACAAGGTTACGGATACCACGTCGTGAACGCCAGTGTGAGCGGCGAGACCACGGACGGCGGTCGTGCGCGACTCGCGCGAGCGCTCGACGTGCATCACCCCGCGATTGTCATCCTCGAACTCGGTGGCAACGACGGCCTGCGCGGCTTGCCGTTGGATGAGGCGAAGGCCAATCTCGAGTCGATGATCGGTATGGCCGCCAAGGCCGGCGCTCGCGTGCTGCTGCTTGGTATGCGCATCCCGCCGAACTATGGCGCCGTGTACACCGAAAAGTTTCATGCGCTATTTAGCCAGCTCGCGCAGGCCCATCACCTGCCCTACGTGCCGTTCCTGCTCGGCCAGGTGGCGCTCAACCCCGATATGATCCAGTCCGACGGATTGCACCCCAACGCGCAGGCTCAGCCGCAGCTGCTGGACGCCATCTGGCCGACATTGCAGCCGATGCTGAAGCGCTCCTGACGTTGGCGCGTGCGCGGTACGGTGCTATAAGCCAGCGAGCGCGTCGCCCCACGTGGCAGTTGGCGCAGAAACACTCCTGCTGGAGCGCGTCGTGGAAAAGATCTGGTTGAAGAGCTATCCGCCCGGCGTTCCCGCCGAAATCGACCCTGGCGAATGGAAGTCGCTCAAGGAGATCTTCGAGTACAGCTTCGAGAAGTACCGCGACGAGCCGGCCTACATAAACATGGGCACCGCGCTGAGCTACGGCGACATCGATCGTCTCAGCGCGCAACTCGGCGCATGGCTGCAGCACAAGGCCGGGCTCAGGAAGGGCGATCGCATCGCCTTGATGATGCCCAACCTGCTGCAGTACCCGGTGGCCATCGTGGCCGCACTGCGCATCGGCCTCACGATCGTCAATACCAATCCGCTGTACACCGCCCGCGAGCTCGAGCATCAACTCACGGATTCCGGCGCCACGACAATCGTCATCCTGGAGCATTTTGCGCATGTTCTGCAGACAGTGATCGCGCAAACCGCCGTGCGGCACGTGATCGTCACGGGGGTCGGCGATCTGCTGGGAGCGCCAAAGTCCGCGCTCGTGAACTTTGTCGTGCGACGGGTGCGCAAGCAGGTGCCGCAATACGCGATCCCGGGAGCGGTGCGTTTCAACGACGCGCTGCGCGACGCGAGTAACCTCAAACTGCTGCCCATCGAGGTTGGTCACGAGGACATCGCGTTCCTCCAGTACACGGGGGGCACGACGGGTGTATCGAAGGGCGCGATACTGACGCACCGGAACATGGTCGCGAACGTCATGCAGTCGCACGCGTGGCTCGCGACCGGCACGCCGAAAGAGAAGAACGTCGTGATCACGGCCTTGCCGCTGTATCACATCTTTTCACTGACGGCGAACTGCCTCGTGTTCATGCAATCGGGCGCGAAGAACATCCTGATCACGAATCCCAGGGACTTCCCCGCGTTCGTCGCTGAGCTCAAGAAGTATCCCTTCACTTACATCAGCGGCGTGAACACACTGTTCAATGCGCTGCTCAACACACCGGGCTTCGATAGCGTCGATTTCAGTTCTCTGCGCGTCACGCTCGGTGGCGGCATGGCGGTGCAGCGGGCCGTAGCAGAACGCTGGAAGAAAGTGACCGGTCACGTGCTGACGCAGGCCTGGGGTCTGACCGAGACATCCCCGGCCGCGTGCATCAACCCCTTCGGCAACGAGGAATTCAACGGATCGATCGG
>Ga0126377_10000213_pt1 | contig 33746 bp, 27 predicted proteins | sample PanSoiMetPlot_22_FD_92647 | JGI IMG/M metagenome (GOLD analysis project Ga0126377, IMG submission 92647) | Tropical forest soil microbial communities from Panama - MetaG Plot_22 | ecosystem: Environmental > Terrestrial > Soil > Tropical forest > Bulk soil | place: Panama | collected 2016-02-17 | reverse complement strand
GGCCTGCTCGGCGTGCGCTACGGGATCACCGATCAGATCCAGGCCGGGCTGCGCTACGGCACCGGCACGCTCGACGACGGCGACTACATCACCGGCAAGACGGTGTCGGTCGACGCCGAGTACCAGGTGTTCGACTGGCTCGCCGGCCAGCTGTCGGTGCCGATGATGGTGGACCCGTTCTCGGCCGGCATCACGCTCGGCGCGCCGATGAAGTTCACGTTCATCGAGCGGCTCCGCTTCGACCTCTTCCGCGACTTCGTCACCTTCAAGCTGAGCCGCTTCGCCCCGTCGGTGGTCGACGCCGCCTTCGACGACCGCATGGTCGAGGCCGACCGGACCAACAGCGTGATCGAGGACGGGGAGATCAACTTCAACGCGGGCGCCACCTGGCAGCTCCAGCCGCAGATCGCCATCGAGGGCCGCTACGGCCTCCGCGCGCTCGACTTCGAGCTCCAGACCGACTCGCCCATGGCCCTCGACCTCGGGCTCATCTACTCGGGCTCGAACAAGGTCGACATCGGCGGCCGGCTCGGCTTCGCCGACCTCAACCACACCGACCGATCCTTCGGCCTCTGGCTCCTGGCCGCGCTGCGCATCTGACGCTGCGCTCGATCGCGCGGCGCCCGGGCACTACGGCCGCGCGGGCGCGGGCGTCGGCACGCGCCGCGGCGCCGGCTCGCGCGGCGGCGCTGGCTCACGCCGCGGGGTCGGCGCGCGCCGCGAAGCCGGCGGCGGATCGATCACCCGCCACGAGGTGCGGCCGATCAGCTGACCGTCGCCGGTCTCGGCGGTGCAGCTCCACTTGCCGCGCGGATCGGCCGGCAGCCGGCTGTCGCGCAGCGTGGAGCGCAGCACCCGGTCCCCGCACTCCGGGATGACCGCCGGGCGCAGGCGGGCGATCACGGCCCCGCCGTGGCGCCACACGTGCACCACCTCGTCGCGCAGCCCGCCCGGCGCCGAGATGTGAGTGACGCAGCGGAGCAGATCGAGCTGGTCGCGCCGCATGCCGCTCACCGGCCCGGGCACGCACTCGTACTCGCCCGGGTCGCCGTGGCCCGGGGCGCCGTGATCCATCGCCAGCGGCGCGGGCGGCACCGCGACGCGGCCGTAGTACCCGGCGAACACCATGCCGATCGCGACTCCGGCGGTGATGAAGATGCCGCGCGGGCGCATGACCGAGCGAACCCGGAAGCCGAGCAGCGCGACCGTCGGTGCGGTGGCGGCGGCCGCGATGAGGAGCGCGTCGAAGTGGCGGAAGCCGAGGACCAGCGGGAGGTTCAGGTTGAGCACCGAGAACACGCAGAAGCCGTACATGGTCGACGCGATGACCCGGCGCTCCATGATGAAGTTGTCGAACACCAGGTCGAGCGTCGAGATCACCGCGAAGGCGAGCAGGATGGGGACCAGCCACCAGTTCCACGAGGTCAGCGACCAGGTCGCGCTCGACGCGTAGAGCGGCACCAGGAAGAAGAACATCTGCTGGTAGAGCTGCTTGATGACGTAGTTGGTGACCAGGCGCAGCCCCTTGCGGGCCCGGCTCTCGTCGGGAGAGGTGTTGGCCGCGCCGACCACGAAGCGGAAGGCGACGAACACCAGCACCCACGACAGCCCCAGCACCATGAGCACCGCGTCGGCGTGCTCGATGCCCTTGCGCGCGAACAGCATGACGCCGACGCCGAAGGCGAGCGCGCCGAGGCTGTGAAGCCACCAGGCCCGCCGCATCAGGCGGTGGAAGCGGCGCACGCGGGGGCTTACCGACGCGTCCGCCAGCCCCGACGACGAGCCGCCGGGCGGCCGCTCAGGCCCCGCGAGCGACATCGGACACCAGCTCCTCGATGCGAGCCAGCGCCTCGGTCAGGACCGGCATGGCCGGCCCGAACGAGAAGCGCACGTGGCGCACGAAGCGCGACGCGCGCGCGCCGCGCCGATGTCCGGGGTCGACGTCGAAGAACTCGCCCGGCACCGTGATGATCTTTCGCTCGAGCGCCGCGCGGAAGAAGCTCATGCCGTCGCCGATCGGGTGCGGCAGGTGGTCGGTCGAGGCCCACACGTAGAAGGTGCCCTCGGGCGGCAGGTCCACGATGAAGCCGAGGTCGCGCAGCCCGGTCAGGAGCCGGCTGCGCTTCTTGCCGAACTCGGCCGCGATCGCCGCCGACTCCTGGCGGGTCGCGTCCTCGGCCAGGAGGTCGATCGCCGCCCGCTGCAGCGGCCGGCAGCCGCCGCCGTCGAGGAAGGAGCCGGCGCTCGACACCGCGTCGATGATCGGGCGCGGCCCCACGGTCCAGGTGACGCGCCAGCCGGGGTAGCGCCAGTTCTTGGTCAGCCCGTCGAACAGCACCACCGGGTCGCGGTCGACGTTCTCGACGTAGCGCGCCGCGCTCACCAGCCCGCCGGCCGCGATCAGGTCCGGCCGCCACACGTAGTGCGAGTAGAACTCGTCGACCAGGAGCGTGCAGTCCAGCTCGCGCGCGATCGACACCCACTCGGCCAGCTCGTCGCCGCCGACCAGCTTGCCGGTCGGGTTGCACGGGTTGGAGAACAGCAGCGCCGAGAGCCCGCGGCCCATGATCTCGCGCCTGAGCTCGGTGGCCGGGAAGGTGTAGCCCCGGTCGGGCTCGAGCAGGATCGGGATCGACGAGAACAGGCGGAAGACGTCGAGCAGCTCCTCGTACGCGGTGTAGTCGGGCAGGAAGTGGCCGAGGTTGACCTGCCCGAGCGAGGCGGCCGCGCGGGTGAGCGACGCGCGCCCTCCCCCGCAGACCGCCACGTTCTCGGCGCTGTACTGCGACGGCATGCCGCGCCGGTAGAGGCGGTTGTATAGGTCGGCGATCGCGTCGCGCAGCTCCCACAGCCCCGCCACCGGCGAGTACTCCTGATCGGCGGCGGCGATGTCGATGTGATCGCGGCGCGGCGGCGCACCCGGCAGCGCGCCGGCCTCCGGCATGCCCTGGCCGAGGTTGCACCAGCTCGGGTCCGACGGATCGAAGCCGAGGCGGGCTGCCTCGGCGGTGACGTAGATGACGCCGGTGCGCGGCACCGGGCGAAAGGCGACCGGCGCCGTGGTGACCGGCGAGAGCGACGACCGGGTGCGCGGCGGCGGCGCGTACGAGCGAACCATTTCGCTTTCAGCCTAGCGGATCGCGCACTGCGTCACCAGTCCGGCGCGAGGAGGCAAACCGTGTATAGTTCGCCGGGTGGTGACCTTGGGCCAGATTCGAGGCCAGGCACGCGCAGTCGATCAGCTGCGCCGTGCGATCGCCCAGGGCCGGGTGCCGCACGCCTACCTGTTCACCGGGCCGCCGGGGTCCGGCAAGGCCACGGCGGCGCTGGCCCTGGCGGCGGCCATGAACTGCGAGCGCGCTCCGGGCGAGGGCTGCGGGGAGTGCGAGGCCTGCGACCGCATCGGGCGCGGCATCCACCCGGATGTCGTCACCCTCGAGCGCCAGGGCGCGAGCCACACCGTCCCGATCGAGACCATCCGCAAGCAGGTCATCCCGGTCCTCGGGCTCGCGCCGCACGAGGCGCTCGCGCGCTTCTTCCTGATCGAGGAGGCCACCGCGCTGCTCGATCCCGCGGCCAACGCGCTGCTCAAGACGCTGGAGGAGCCGCCCGCCCGCACTCACTTCGTCCTGTGCACCAGCTCGATCCACGAGCTCCTGCCCACGATCCGCAGCCGCTGTCAGCGCGTGATCTTCCAGCCGCTCGCCGCCGAGCTGCGCGCCGAGCTGGACGGCGAGGCCGAGGCCGGCGACCAGGGCGCGCGCGTGGTCGACGCGCTGGTCAGCGGGCTGTCGTCGCAAGGCGCGCGAGGCGCCGAGGAGACCATGCGCCTGCTCCAGCTCGGCGAGGAGCTTGCCGGGTCGCGGCAGGAGCGGCCCAAGCCGGGCCAGGTCGCGCGGTCGGTCCGCCTCCTGGCCTCGCGCCTCCACGCCGAGGCGCGGCGGGCCGTCCTGGAGGGCGACCTCGGCCGCGCCTGTGTGCTGGGCGCGCAGGCGCGCGCGGCGCTCGACTGCGAGTTCGGGCTGACCGAGCACAACGCGCAGGCCCAGATGGCGATCGACCGGCTGGTCCGCGAGCTCCTGGCCCACGCTGGAGCCGCCGCGTGAGCTCGGATCGCGACAATCAGGACGGCGCACCGTCGGACGGCGGGCGGGAAGACGGCGCGCGGCGGCGGAGGCGGCGCAGGAGGCGGCGCGGCGAGCGCGGCGAGCCGGGCCAGGTGGCGCGCGGGACCGGACCGGGGCCGATCGTCGGTGAAGAGTCGAGCGGCGCCTGGCGATCGACCTCCGAGCAGCGGCCCGGACCGGCGGGCGCCGGATCGGGCGCGGGCGCGGGATCCGGCGCGAGGCCGGGGCCCGGCGCCGGATCGCGATCGGGCGCGGCATCCGGCGCGAGACCACCAGGGCCCGGCGCGGGCGCGGCATCCGGCGCGAGACCGGGGCCCGGCGCGGGCGCGGCATCCGGCGCGAGGCCGGGGCCCGGCGCGGGCGCGCGGCCGCGCGGCGGATCGGAGTCGTCGTCGTCGGCCTCGCCGGACGCGCGGCGCAGGCGGCGGCGACGGCGCGGCACGCGCGAGGCGGACGACGAGCCGCGCGCGCCTCGCGTCGAGAGCGAGGTCGATCGCGGCTGGAGCGGGCCGACCACGGCGCCGGCCGACGACGACGCCACCCTGGCCCATCGCGACCGCGATCATCGAGACCGCGAGGACCCGGACGAGGCGTGGGGCGACGACGGGGCCGGCGCGCCGGCCGAGGTGACGCTGGCCGCCGACCTGCCGCTCGAGCCGCCGCCGGGCGATCCCGATCCGGCGACCGCGCTCCTCGACGACGCCCCCGACGACGCCGGCGGCGCGAGCCGCCCGGTGCGCAACCTCATCGGCATCAAGTTCAGCACGGCCGGCAAGATCTACCTGTTCGACGCCGGCGAGGACGCATACCCGGTCGGCGAGCAGGTCGTGGTCGACACCGAGCGCGGGCCGCGCATCGGCAGGGTCGCGGTCGCGGCGCTGCGCCAGGAGGTCGTCCGCACCGGGACGCTGCGCCGCGTCCTGCGCAGGCCGAGCCGCTCCGACGAGCGGCGGCTGGAAGCCAACCGCGAGCGCGGCGAGTCGGCGCTGCGCGCCGCCAAGGCCTGCGCGCGCGACCTCGGGCTGGCGATCAAGGTGTTCCGCGCCGAGCTCAGCCTCGGCGGCGGCAAGGCCCTGGTCTACTTCTCGAGCGACGAGAAGGTCGACATGCGGCGCCTCATGCGCGAGCTTTCGCAGCGCCTGCGCATGCGGGTCGAGCTGCGCCAGACCGGCGTGCGCGACGAGGCCAAGATGGTGGGCGGCATCGGTTCGTGCGGCCAGGAGCTGTGCTGCACCACCTGGCTGCCCGCCTTCGTGCCGGTCTCGATCAAGAACGCAAAGGATCAGGGCCTGGTCCTCAACCCGACCAAGGTCTCCGGCCAGTGCGGCCGGCTCAAGTGCTGCCTGGTCTACGAGCAGGCCACCTACGCCGAGCTGCGGCGCGGCCTGCCCAAGCTGGGCAAGCGCGTGGTCACCGCGTCGGGCGAGGGCCGCGTGATCGAGGTCGACGTGCTGCGCCAGCGCGTGCGCGTGTCGCTGGTGGGAGGCGACGTTGAGATCTTCGCGGCCGGCGAGGTGCAGCCCATGTTCCCCAGCCAGCCCGGCGGACGGCCCGGAGAGCCGCCGGGCTAGGCCTCACGCGCTCACGCACGCTCGCACTTCCCACGCCCTCACGCTCGCTCGCTCGCTCGCTCGCACGCTCGCGCCCGCTCGCGCAGACACCGACTCGACCATGCCCCGCTTCTACATCTCGACACCCATCTACTACGTCAACGACGTCCCCCACCTCGGCCACGCCTACACCACGATCGCGGCCGACACGCTGGCTCGCTTTCACCGCGCCATCGGCGACGACACGCGGTTCCTGACCGGCACCGACGAGCACGGCCTCAAGGTCGAGCAGGCCGCGTCGGAGCGCGGGCTCGAGCCGCGCGCGCTGGCCGACCAGGTGGTGGAGCGCTTCCGGTCGACCTGGACCCACCTCGACATCGGCAACGACGACTTCATCCGCACGACCGAGCCGCGCCACAAGGAGGTGGTCCACGACCTGTGGCGCCGCATGGCCGCGCGCGGCGACATCTACAAGGACAAGTACGAGGGCTGGTACTGCGTCAAGTGCGAGGCCTACTACCCGGAGTCGGAGCTGCTCGAGGGCCGGCTGTGCCCGATCCACAAGTCCTCACCCGCCACCTGGCTGAGCGAGCCGACCTACTTCTTTCGCATGTCGCGCTACCAGGAGCCGCTGCTCGAGCACTTCGCGAACAACCCCGGCTTCGTGCAGCCGGAGGGCTACCGCAACGAGGTCATCTCCTTCATCAAGAGCGGGCTGCGCGACCTGTCGGTCAGCCGCACGACCTTTCGCTGGGGCATCCCGGTGCCGGACGACGAGGAGCACGTCATCTACGTGTGGATCGACGCGCTCACCAATTACATGTCCGCGCTGGGCGCGGTCGGCGGCGAGCTCCACCGCCGCTACTGGCCGATCACCTGCCACCTCATCGGCAAGGACATCCTCCGCTTCCACGCGGTCTACTGGCCCTGCATGCTGCTCTCGGCCCAGCTGCCGCTGCCCGGGACCATCTACACCCACGGCTGGTGGACGGTGCGCGGCGAGAAGATCTCCAAGTCGATGCCGGCCACGCGCGTCGATCCCAACCAGCTGGCCGACGACATCGGCGTCGACGCCGTGCGCTACTACCTCCTGCGCGAGGTGCCGCTCGGCCTGGACGGCGACTTCGCCTACGAGAACCTGATCGGCCGCTACAACGCGGAGCTGGCCCACGACCTGGGCAACCTGGTCAGCCGCGCGCTGACCGTGGCCGGCAAGTTCACCGGCGGGAAGGTGCCGCCGGCGCGGCCGGAGCTGGCCGGCGCCGGACGCCACGCCGAGCTGGCGCGCGAGGCCGCCAGCGCGGTGACCGACGCGGCCGAGCAGCTCCGCGCGTACGCCCCCTCGCGCGCGCTCGAGGCGATCTGGCGCCTGGTGCGAGAGGGCAACCGCTACATCAACGACACCCAGCCGTGGGCCCTGGCCCGCGATCCGGCCCGGCGGGACGAGCTCGACCAGTCGGTCCGCACCGCGCTCGAGGCCATCCACTGCGCGGCGCGCATGCTGGCGCCGATCATGCCGCGCAGCGCGGGCCAGATCATCGAGCTGGTCGGCGGCGCCCGGGGCGGCGCGGACAGCTGGCCGGCGCCCGAGCGCTTCGGCCAGGAGCTGGAGGCCGGGGCCGCGGTGGGCGAGAGCCGCATCCTGTTCCCGCGCATCGACGAGGAGCGGCAGGCTGCGCTGCTCGACAAGTGGATCCCGCCGGACGCCCGCCCGGCCGACGCGCCGGCGCCCGCGGACGAGAAGGCCGCGCTGGCCAGGGGCACGCCGGCGACGGGCGCGCCCGCGAAGGCCGCCCCGGCGAAAGGCGCACCGCCGAGGGCCGCGAAGGGCGCGAAGGGCGCCGCGGACGCACCGGCGTCGCCAGCCGCCGGGCCGGTGACGTTCGACGAGTTCGGCCGCATGGACCTGCGCGTGGCCCAGGTGGTGGAGGCGGCGGCCATCCCGGGCGCGAAGAAGCTCCTCCGCCTGCTCCTCGACGTCGGCGAGCCCGAGCCGCGCCAGGTGGTGGCCGGCATCGCCGAGGCCTACCAGCCGGGCGACCTGGTCGGGCGCAAGGTCATCTTCCTGGCCAACCTCGCGCCGGCGGTCATCCGCGGCGTCGAGTCGCAGGGGATGATCCTGGCGGCGGGCGAGAAGGCCGTCGTCGGCCTCTCCGCCGTCGACCGCGACGTGCCGGTCGGCACCAAGGTGCGGTAGCGAGGAGCGGCGCATGGCCCGCGGGGAGAACCGGCGCGCGCTGCGGCTCTTGCTCGACGTGCCGATCGCCGTCGAGTCGATCGGCCAGCCCGAGCTCGAGCTCGACCCGGCGCTCGAGACCATCTACCAGCGCGTGGAGGCGGCCCACCAGCGCCGCGGCCACCGCGTGGCCGGCGCGCTGCGCGATCTGTCGACCAACGGCGCGTTCGTCGCGGCCGACCCGCTGCCGCTGCTCTCGCGCGTCCTCCTGCGCTTCACCATCGACGACCTCGCGGTCGAGGCGATCGGCTGGATCCTGTGGCGGCGCACCGACGACTGCGAGATCGCGCGCGCGGGCGCCGACCCCCTCTTCCTGCCGCGCGGCTTCGGCGTCCTGTTCGAGTCGATCGCGCTCGAGGCCCGCCTGCGCATCGACGAGATGGTGAAGCGCGCCCCCCATACGAACGCGCTCCTCGAGCGGCCCTCCAGGTAGCTGAAATGGCGAGGGCGCCGCGCCCGCGCGCTTCACACTTCTTCACACGAGCGCGCGAACGAGCCCAACTTGCGCCCGTCATTCTGTCCTCGAAACGGACGAACCGGCCGCCGTCCCTCGACCCGCCGGCCGGCGCACCGAGGACCAGACATGATGAATCACACCGACCTGCGACCCGCGCCGATGTCCGATGCGCGCGCGGTCGGCGTCGACACCGAGGACTACTACCGGCGGTATGCGCCGATGGTGCTGCGGCGCTGCCGCCACCTCCTGCGCGACGACGAGGGGGCGCGCGACGCCACCCACGACGTCTTCGTCAAGGTCTTGCGCTACCGCAACCGGCTCGAGGACTCGGCGCCGTCCCGCCTGCTCTACCGCATCGCCACCAACGTGTGCCTGAACCTCCTGCGCTCCTCCCGTCGCCACCCCGAGGTGGCCGGAGACGCGCTGGCCGAGCAGGCCGCGCCGGAGCCCGACCCGGAGCGCGCCGCGGCCAGCCGGGCGGCGCTCACACGCCTGTTCGCCGGCGAGCTCGACTCGACCGCGATGCTCGCCGTCCTGCACTATCAGGACGGCATGTCGCTCAACGAGGTGGCGCGCGAGGTCGGGCTGTCCGCCTCCGGCGTGCGCCGCCGCCTGCTCGGCCTGCGCGAGCGGCTGTCAGTGCTTTAGGCTGGCACGGCACCGGCGGCTCTTCCATTATCGCGGGCCGTGAACGCGCTCAGCCCTCGCCCCGTCCGCCTCGCCCGTCCTCTCGCCGCGCTCGCCTTGACCGCCGCCGCATGCGGGTCGACGGCGCCGAAGCCTGCGCCGTCATCACCCCCGGCGGAGCAGCCGGCGGCCGTGGCGCCGGGCGAGCCGGCCCCCGGCCGCCCGACCTACGGCCGCTTCGGCTTCGACGAGGGCGGCATGGACCGCTCGGTGTCGCCGGGCGACGACTTCTACCGCTACGCCAACGGACGCTGGCTCGACCGCACCGAGATCCCGGCCGACCGGGCAGCCTACGGGATGTTCACCCTGCTCGAGGAGCAGGCCAGCACCCGCACGCGCGAGATCATCGAGCACGCCGCCGCCGCGCGCGACCCCGACACCCGCAAGCTGGGCGACCTCTACGCCGCGTTCATGGACGAGGCGGCGATCGAGGCGCGGGGCACCGCGCCGCTGGCGCCGGAGCTCCAGCGCATCGCCGCCATCGCCAGCCGGAGCCAGCTGTCCGCCGAGCTGGGCAGCACGGTGCGCGCCGACGTGGATCCGCTCAACACCGGCGAGGTGGGGACCGAGCGCATCTTCGGCCTGTGGGTGGCCGAGGACCTGAACGACCCGTCTCGCTACGCCCCCTATCTCCTGCAGGGCGGGCTCAGCCTGCCCGATCGCGACTACTACCTGTCGAAGAGCGCCAAGCTGGCCGACGTCCGTCAGAAGTTCGAGAAGCACGTCGCCGCCATGCTGCGCCTGGCCCAGGTCTCCGATCCGGAGGCCAGGGCGCGCCGGGTGCTGGCGCTGGAGACCAGGATCGCCCGCGCCCACTGGACCGCGACGGACAGCCGCGACATCACCAGGACCAACCATCCGTGGCCGCGGAGCGCGTTCGCCCGCAAGGCCCCCGGCCTCGACTGGAAGGCGTTCCTCGAGGCGGCCGGGCTGGGCGAGCAGCAGCAGTTCATGGTGTGGCAGCCGAGCTCGCTGGCCGGCGTGTCGCGGCTGGTGGCGAGCCAGCCGCTCCAGGCCTGGAAGGACTACCTCGCCTACCACGCCATCGCGCGGGCGGCGCCGTTTCTGACGCGCGCCTTCGTCGACCAGTCGTTCGCCTTCAACGGCGTGGAGCTGGCCGGCACCAAGGTGCTGCGCGAGCGCTGGAAGCGCGGGGTCGACTTCACCAACGCGGCGATGGGCGAGGCGGTGGGCAGGGTCTACGTCGCCCGCTACTTCCCGCCCGAGGCCAAGGCCAAGGCCGACGAGATGGTGCGCAACATCGTGGGCGCGTTCGGCAAGCGCATCGACGCGCTGGCCTGGATGTCGCCCGAGACGAAGAAGCGGGCCCAGGAGAAGCTGGCCACCTTCCAGGTCGGCATCGGCTACCCGCCGAAGTGGCGGGACTACTCCGGCCTCGAGGTGGCGCGCGACGACGCCTACGGCAACGCGGAGCGCGCCTCGCGCTTCGAGTACCAGCGCAACCTGAGCAAGCTGGGCGGGCCGGTCGACCGCCAGGAGTGGTTCCTCCTGCCCCACGTGATCAACGCCCTCAACTCGCCGCAGCAGAACAGCATCACCTTCCCGGCCGCCATCCTGCAGCCGCCGTTCTTCGATCCGAACGCCGATCTCGCGATCAACTACGGCGGCATCGGCTCGGTCATCGGCCACGAGGTCTCGCACAGCTTCGATGACGTCGGCGCGCAGTTCGACGCCCAGGGCAAGCTGTCCAACTGGTGGACCAAGGAGGACGCGGCCAAGTTCAAGGCCGCGACGAAGACGCTGGTCGCGCAGTACGGCACCTACAAGCCGTTCCCCGACCTGGCGGTCAACGGCCAGCTCACGCTGGGCGAGAACATGGCCGACCTGGCCGGCGTGGCGGCGGCCCACGACGCCTACCGCCTGGCGCTGGGCGGCGCCGAGGCGCCGGTCATCGACGGGTTCACCGGCGACCAGCGCTTCTACCTCGGCTTCGCCCAGGTGTGGCGCGGCAAGCTGCGCGAGCCGATCATGCGCGCCATCCTGATGACCGACGGGCACTCGCCGCCCGAGTACCGCTCCGACACCGTGCGCAACCAGGACCCCTGGTACGAGGCGTTCGCGGTCGAGCCGGGGCAGAAGCTGTATCTCGCGCCCGAGCAGCGCATCCGCATCTGGTGAGGCCGGGCGCGGCTACTTCGCCGGCTCCGGCTCCCAGCCCAGGAGGCGCGGCAGGGCGGGCACCGGCGGCGCGCCGTGGGCGAGCGCGGCGTCGTGGAACGCGGCCATGTCGAACGGCTTGCCTGCGGCCTGGGCCCGCTTCTCGGCCTGCTCGCGCAGCCGGAACCAGGCCTGCGCGCCGGTGAAGTAGGTCGAGAGCTGCGTCGACGAGACCTGGGCGCGCACCCACTTGCCGCGCGCCTCGCCCTCCTGCTGGTACGATCTGTCGACCATGAGTTCGATGGCCTGCTGCTCGGTCATGTCTCCGGCCTGGATGCGGTTGTCCAGGATCGCGTTGGTGACCGTGCGCAGGTAGAACTTCAGCCCGTGCAGCTTGACCGCCTTCTGGCGCAGCTCGGGGTCGCGCATGACCCTGGCGACGCGGGCCGGCAGGTGGGCCGGCGGCTTCGACGGCAGCGTGCCGGAGAAGCCGGCGTCGACCATGACGCGCTCGGTGTAGACCGCCCAGCCCTCGACGAAGGGCCCGTTGGGCAGGACCCGCCGCACCTTCGAGTCGTTGTGCCTGGCGTGGTAGCCCTGCACGAAGTGGCCCGGGATGGCCTCGTGGATGGAGAGGATCTCGAGCATGAAGTCGTTGTACTCGCGCAGCAGCGACTCCCTCTGCGCGGGCGTCCACTCGGGCGGGACCGGCTGGACCAGGAAGAGGCTGGCCAGGCCCTCGGGCCGCGGCTCCAGCGGGCCCGGGCTCTGCAGCCCGGCCACCGCCACGCCCTGCTTGTGGGGCGGCGTCCACACCACCTTCAGCACCTCGGCGGGATCGGTGCTGAGGATCTTCTTGTCGATCACCGCCTGGCCGAGCGTCTTCAGCTTGGCCTCGGCGTCGTCGCGCAGCGCCTCGGGCGCGCTGTGCACCTGGGCCAGCGCGTCGAGCACGGCGCGCACCCGCGCGCTGTCCTTGTCGGGTGCCTTCGCCACCGCGGCCAGCGCCTTGCGGTCGAGCACCACCGGCGCCAGCTCGCCGGCGACCTCGACCATGCGCGCGCGCACCTGCTCGTGCTCGGCCTCGGCCAGGCGCACCAGCTCGTCGGCCGGGATGTCGCTCTGCAGGGTCAGGCGCAGCTTGCGCGCGAACGCCTCGCGGCCGAGGCGCCAGCCCTCCGGCTTCGCCGCGGGCAGCAGGCGATCGCGCACGTGGGCCTGCAGCTTGCGGATCGCGGCCACCGCCGCCGGCGTGGCGGCCACCACGCGCGCGGCCTGCGGCGCGCCGGCGATGCGCTCCGGGATCTCCTTCTCGAGCAGGACGACCAGCCCGTCGAGCTGGCCGACCGCCACGCGCGCGGCCGGCGCGCGGGTGTCGCCGACGACCAGGTTCTGGATGGCCTGATCGCACAGCGCCGGCAGCCCCTCGATGCGGGCGGCCAGGTTCTCGGCCCGGGTCGCGAGCGGAGCGAAGTCGCGCAGGATGAGGTCCTCGAGGCCGGAGCCGATCAGGTTGGAGTAGGCCAGCGGGCTCCGCCGCCACGGCTTCTCGACCTCGTCGCTGAAGACCTGCAGCTCGAGATCGGAGCGCAGGATGTCGCGGTCGACCGCCTGGTCGACCGGCAGCTGGCCGGCGCTGGCCCGGGCGAGGAGCTCCATCGCGTCCTTCACGCGGCGGCGGTTGGCGTCCAGCCCGGCCGGGCTGAGGTCGGGCCAGCGCGCGTCGTGCTCGTGGACGCCGACCTCGCTGGCGTCGACCGGGTTGGCCGCGAACGCGGCCGCGAAGATCTGGTCGACCGCGTCGGCGAAGCGCGGCGCCGCCGCCTGCGCGGGAGGCGCCGCCCTGGGCGCCTCCCGCGCGGGCGGGGTCCCGCCGCCGCCGCAGGCGACGAGCGAGGCGGAGGCGGCGACGAGCCAGGCGCGAGAGCGAGGGCGGCGGATCGGCATGGGCCGCAGTGTAGTTCGTCGGGTGCCGCTCTCGAGGCAACCGACATGCATATCCGGGTCGAATTTGCGAGCGCGGCCCCGACGGCGGCGACATGTAGGCCGCGTCGCTGGCGAGCCGTCGCCGTGGCCGAGGTTCACTCCTCGCGCAGCGCGACCGTCGGCTCGACCCGCGCCGCGCGGCGGGCGGGGAGCGCGCTGGCCACCAGCGCGACCAGGGCGAGCAGCGCCAGCGCCATGGCGAACGTGGCCGGGTCGCGCGGGCCGAGCCCGTACAGCATGCCGGCCGCGGCCCGGGTCGCGCCCAGACCGAGCAGCACGCCTGCGCCCAGCCCGACGGCGAGCAGCAGCGCGGTCTCGCGCACGATCATGGCGGCGATGCGGCTGCGGTTGGCGCCCAGCGCCATGCGGATGCCGATCTCGTGGCTGCGGCGCGCCACGCCGTAGGCCACCACGCCGTAGAGGCCGATGACGGCCAGGGCCGCGGCCAGGAAGCCGAAGAAGCCGGACACCATGGCCAGCAGGCGCTCGCGCAGGATCGAGTCGCGCACCATGCGGTCGAGGGTGTCGACGCGGATGGAGATGCGCGGCGAGACGGCGGCGATGGCCTGCTTCACCGACGCGATGACCGCGGGCAGCGGACCCGACGGGCGGACCAGCAGGTTGAGGCCCGGCCTCGGCTTCGGGTCCTGGGCCGCCGCCACGAACACGATCGGCACGGGCGCCTCGCGCAGCTCTCCCGCCTTGGTGTCGGCCACCACGCCGACAACCTCCATCGACCAGGCCGGAAGCTCCGAGCCAGACGCCACGTCGAGGCGCCGGCCGAGCGGGCTGCCGCCGCCGAGGTACTTGCTCGCGAACGTCTGGTTGACGACGGCGACGCCGGGCGCGCCGAGGTCGTCGCGCGGGCTGAAGTCGCGGCCGGCCACCAGCGCGACGCGCAGCGCGGCGAAGGTGCCCGGGCTGACCCAGTCGAAGTCGACGTTGATCTCCTCGGCCCTACCCCGCAGGGTGAGGGTCTTGATCGTCCGCCCGCCGGAGATCGGCACGACCGAGGCCGAGCCGGCCGCGGCCACCCCGGGCGCCGCGCGCACCTGGGCGCGCAGCTGCTCGTGGAAGGCGGCCAGGCGCGCCGCCGGCAGGTCGAGCCGTCGCAGATCGGCGGCGACCACGATGACGCGCGAGTCGAAGCCGGTCTCGACGCTCGACAGGTTGCCCAGGCTGCGCGCGAACAGGAGCGCGGCCACCAGCAGCACGAAGGAGAGCGCGACCTGGACCGCCACCAGCGCGCGGCGCAGCCCCTGGCGCTGGGTCGATCCGTGGACGCCGGCGGCGCGGATGAGTAGGCCGAGGTCGGCGCGCGAGGCGCGCAGGGCCGGGGCCAGGCCGAAGAGGACGCAGGTCAGCGCGGCCAGGCCGGCGGTGAAGCCGAGCACGCGCGCGTCGGGCGCGAGGTCGACCTCGAGCGCGGCGCCCGGCGTGTCGAGGAACGCGAGCACGAGGCGGCCGAGCGTTCCGGCCACGAGCAGGCCGATCCCGGCGCCGGCCGCGGCCAGGAGCGAGCTCTCGGTCATGAGCTGGCGCACGAGCCGCCCGCGCGAGGCGCCGAGCGCCAGGCGGATGGCGATCTCGCGCTCGCGCGCGCTGGCGCGGGCGAGGAGGAGGTTGGCCAGGTTGGCGCAGGCGATGAGCAGGACCGCGCCGGCGGTCAGGAGCAGGAAGACCAGCGGCCGCGAGTAGTCGTTGCGCAGCTCCGAGATGCCGCGCGCCGCCGGCACCGCGGTCAGGCGATAGTCGCGGTACATCTGCACCTGCTCCGGGTGGAAGCGCGGCGGGATGGTGGCGTCCAGCAGGCGCGGCGAGATCGCGGCGACGTGGGCGGCGGCGCGCTCGACCGTCCAGCCGGGCCGGAGCCGGCCCACCACCGTGAGCCACCACCAGTGGCGCACGTCGAGGCGGCTCTCGGGGCCGTGCATGACCTCCTCCATGCAGATCGGCAGCGCCACGTCGAACGAGCGACCCACCTCGAGTCCGCGGAAGCCGGGCGGGGTGACCCCGAGGACCTCGACCTCGCGGCCGTCGAGGCGGATGGAGCGGCCGATGGCGGCCGGGTCGCCGCCCAGGCGGCGCCGCCAGAAGCCGTCGCTGACCACGGCGCCGGGGGCGCCGCAGCCTCGCCGGTCGTCGGCCGCGGCGAAGACGCGCCCGAGCGCCGCCGGGACCCCGAGGGTCGCGAAGAAGCTGCCGCTCACGTAGAGCCCGCGCACCTCCTCGACCTCGCCGCCGGCTGCCATGTCGAAGGTGTCCTGGCCCCAGGCCAGGATGCTCTCGAACGCCTGCTGCTCGCCGCGCAGGCGCTCCCACAGCGGATTGGTGAGCTCGGCGTGCCAGCTGTCGAAGGCGCCGCTCTGCGACTCGAAGTTGCCGATCTTGACGCTGGCCAGCCGCTCCGGCTCGCGGACCGGCAGCTCGCGCAGCGCCAGCGAGTCGATGAGCTGGAAGATGGCGGTGTTGGCGCCGACGCCGAGCGCCAGCGACAGCAGCGTGACGGCGGTGAAGACCGGGCTGCGCACCAGGCCGCGCGCCGCGTAGCGCAGGTCGTCCCACAGATCGGCCGCCAGGCCGCGCCGCGGCCCGCCGATGAGCGGCGGCCGCGCCGGCGCGCCCTCGACCCGGGCCAGCTCGGCGGCCAGGACGTCGTGGTCGTCGAGCTGGGCCAGCGTCGTGGCGTCGGCCTCGTCGGGCGAGAGGCCGCGCATCACGAGATCGGCGCGGCGCTCCTCGAGGTCGATCGCGATCTCCTCGGCGATCTCGAGGGCGCGGGCCGGGTCGAGGTCGGCGCCGGCCAGGCGGCGCATCACCTCCGCGCGCAGGTCACGCATTCTCGCTGCCGGTGGTGATGCGGTTGATCGCGGCCACGAACGCCTCCCAGGTGGTGCGCTGGCGGGCCAGCACCTTGCGCCCCTCGGGCGTGAGCCGGTAGAAGCGGCGGCGGCGCTGGCCGGCCTTCTCGACCCAGCGGCCGATCAGCCAGCCGCGCTTCTCGAGCCGGTAGAGCAGCGGGTAGAGCGAGGCGACGTTGAACACGACGACCCCGTCGGAGCGGGAGGCGATGAGCTTGCTGATCTCGTAGCCGTGGCGCGCGCGCGCCTCCACCAGCGACAGGATGAGCAGCTCGGCGCTGCCCTTCTTGAGCTCTCGGTCGTCCATAGGTTGTGTAACTATATATGCCGTTACCATTCATATGGTCAAGCGCCGCGGGCCTGTACACTCCGGCCGTGCCCTCCCCTGCCCTGCGGTTTCGGTTTCGCCCGCGCCGGCCCGTGCTGGCGGCGGTGGCCGGCGCCATGGGCGCCGTCTTCGTCGCGAGCTCGCTGGTCGGCGCCCCGGGCGTGGGCGGCGTCCCCGCGATCGCCGCCGGCGCCGTGGTCGCGCTCCTGGCCGCCTTCTATCTCCTGTCGCCGGCCTGGCGCACCGAGGTCGTGGTCGACGACGGCGGGCTCGAGGTCCAGAGCCGCGGCGACCGCCGCTTCCGCCTGGCCTGGTCCGAGGTGGTCCGGGTGGTGGCGGCCCCGGCCAGCGCCAGCGCGTTCGTCGACGGCGGCGCCCCGGAGCGGAGCCTGCTCCTGCCCGGCCCCGGCGCCCGCGCCCCGTACCGCATCGACGGGCAGCGCGAGCTCTACCAGCACATCCGCGCCCACGTCGCGCCCGAGCGGGTGAGCGAGGTCGAGCGGCTCGGACGCGACCCGAGGCCGGCGGCATGAGCGACGTCGGCCTGTTCCCGTCGGCGACCATCACCACCGAGGCGGCGCTGCGCGACCTGAGCAGCCCGCGCCCGCGCGTGCGCGCCGCCGCGGCCGCCGCCCTGGGCGAGGCCGAGCCGGAGCGGCGCGCGGAGGTGGTCGCGGCGCTGGTGAAGGCGATCGACGACATCGACGTCGACGTGCGGGCCGCGGCCGCCCTGGCCCTGGGCGACCTCGGCGACGCGAGCGCGGCCGAGGCGCTGATCTTGCGGCTCGACGACGGCGTGCCGGCCGTGCGGCAGTGCGCGGCGATGGCGCTCGGGCGGCTGCGCGCGCCGGCCGGGTTCGAGCCGCTGCGCCGCGCGCTGGAGAAAGGTCCGCCCGACCTTCGCTTCCAGGCCGCGACCTCGCTGGTCGAGATCGACGCGGCGTCGGCGGCCGGCCCGCTCGCGGCCGCGCTGGCCGACCCGGACGCCGAGGTGGTGGGCGCCGCCGCGCTGGCGCTGGGTGCGATCGGCGACGCGGGGGCCGCGGACAAGCTGGCCCCGCTGCTCGATCACGCGTCGCAACGCACCCGCTTCGACGCCGCCTACGCGCTGGCCGAGCTGGGCGACGAGCGCGCGGTGCCGGTCCTGGCCCGCGCCGCCGAGCAGCGCGACCTTTGCTGGGACGCGCTCGAGGCGATGGAGGCGATCGGCCCCGCCGCGGCGGACGCGCTCGCCCGCATCACGGGCGCGCGCGGGCTCGACCCCGAGCACCGCCTCCGCGCGGCCGCGGCCCTCCTCGCGGTGGCGCCCGAGCACGCCGAGGCGGGGGCCGCGCGGCAGGTGCTGGTCGAGCCGCTGCGCGGCTGGCGGCGACGGCGCCGCGGGCTGGCCGTGGAGCTGCTCGGCCGGGTCGGCGACGTGTGGGCGGCGGCCGCGCTCGAGAAGCTGCGCTCGTCTCCGGCGGGGCGGCGCATGGCCGACGAGATCGGCGACGCGCTGCGCCGCATCCGCGAGCGGTCCTCACCATCGCCCTCGAAGCCGCCATCGGATTGACAGCGACGGGCCGGCGTGGGAAAGGGGCGCTGTGACACGCACGGCACTCGCCCTGTTCCTGCTCGCTGCCTGTGGCGGCAGCGAGACCGCCACGGCGCCTTCGACCGCGACGGCACCGGCCGCCGCGCCCGCCCCAGCGCAGCCGCCCGCGGCCGCCGGCGAGGCCGAGCACGGCGAGAGCGAGCACGGCGAGGGCGGGCACGGCGCGCTCCCGCCGGAGCTGGCCGCGTTCCACGACGCGCTCGCGCCGCGCTGGCATGCCGATCCGGGGCCGGCGCGCGTGAAGGACACCTGCGCCGCGGCGGCCGATTTCCGCGCCCGGGCCGCGGCGGTGAAGGCCGCGAGCGCCCCGGAGGGCGCGACCGCCGCCGCGTGGAGCGAGGCCGGCGCCGGCCTCGAGAAGGCGGTGGCCGATCTGGACGCCGCCTGCCGCGCCGGCGGTGCCGCCGGGCAGTTCGACGCCGCCTTCGCCGCGGTCCACGACGCGTTTCACCGCGCGATGGAGGTGGCCGGCGGCGGCCACGGCATGGGCCACGGCATGGGCGAGGGCGACCACCACGGCCACGGATCGCACTGACGGCCGCGAGCACCGCCACGTGGCCCGCTTCGTCGATTCGCACGCCCACCTGGACTCGGACGAGTTCGACGGCGACCGCGCCGAGGTGCTGGCCCGCGCGCGCGCGGCCGGCGTGGGGACCATCGTCCTGGTCGCGGCGCCGCGCGACCTGGCCGAGGCGGCGCGCCCGCTCGCCCTGGCCGAGACCGACCCCGATCTCCACGCCACCGTCGGTGTCCACCCGCACGACGCGGCCCGCATCGACGAGAGCTGGTGGCCCGAGCTCGAGCGGCTGGCGCGCCACCCCAAGGTGGTGGCCGTCGGCGAGACCGGCCTCGACTACCACTACGATCACTCGCCCCGCGATGTGCAGCGGGCGGCGTTCGAGCGCCAGATCGAGCTCGCCCGCGCGGTCGGCAAGCCGGTCGTGTGCCACGTGCGCGACGCGCACGACGACGCGCGCGACCTCCTCGACCGGGCCGGGGTCGGCCGACCGGGCGGACCGGGCGGCGTCATCCACTGCTTCACCGGCGACGCCGCCCAGGCGGCCGGCTACGCCGCGCTCGGCCTCTACGTCTCCTTCTCCGGCATCGCCACCTTCAAGACCGCGGGGCCCATCCGCGAGGCGATCCGGGTGGTGCCCCAGGGCCGCATGCTCATCGAGACCGACTGCCCGTTCCTGGCGCCGGTGCCGATGCGCGGACGGCGCAACGAGCCGGCCTTCCTGGTCCACACGGCCGAGGTGGTGGCGGTCGAGGCGGGCCTGTCGGTCGACGCGCTGGCCGAGCTGACCGCGGCCAACGCGCGGACCCTGTTCTCCTTGACAATCCCGTGAGTCCGCGGGTATAGATTCGCTTCCGCGCTTCGCGGGTAAGACCTCGATCTAATTGGAGTCCAAGCCAATGGCAGAGCAAATCGGCCTCCTGGGTAGGAAGCTCGGCATGACCCAGGTGTTCGCCGCGGACGGCGAGCGCGTCCCGGTCACCGTGATCCAGACCGGCCCGTGCGTGGTGGTCGGCAAGCGGACCCCGGACAAGAACGGCTACTCGGCGCTGCAGATCGGCTTCGAGGAGCGCCCGGCCCGCCTGGTCAACCGCCCCGCCAACGGCTTCTTCAAGAAGGCCGGAGTCAAGCCGCAGAAGTTCGTGCGCGAGCTGCGCCTCCCGGAGTCGGAGGTCGGCCGGTTCGAGGTCGGCCAGGAGCTCAAGCCGTCCGAGGTGTTCGCGCCGGGCGTCCCGGTCGACGTCTCGGGCACCAGCAAGGGCAAGGGCTACCAGGGCGTCATCAAGCGCCACCACATGGCCGGCACCAAGAACAGCCACGGCGTGCACGAGTTCTTCCGCCACGGCGGTTCGATCGGGTGCCGCCTGACCCCGGGGCGCGTGCACAAGGGCAAGCGCATGGCCGGGCAGATGGGCTCCGAGCAGGTGACCATCCAGAACCTCGAGCTGTTCCAGGTCATCGACGAGGACTTCTGCATCCTGGTGCGCGGCGCGGTGCCCGGCCCGACCGGCGGCCTGGTCACGGTCAAGAAGGCCGCCACCCGCGACGTCTACAAGTCCATCGGGCGCGGGGTCGAGGAGGTTCGCTCCAAGAACCCGCTCAAGGCCTCGAAGAAGGCGGCCGGCGGACGGTAGTCGCCTCGCTCGGTCTCGACTTCGGTGCCGGCGGGAGGTGGGCTTCCCTATACAAGTAGATGTCGAAGCTCTCCGACCGCCGCTTCCGCAAGGACCGCTTTCACCGACAGGCGCAGGCGGCGGGCTACCGCGCCCGCGCGGTCTTCAAGCTCGAGGAGGTCGATCGCAAGCTCGGCCTGCTCGGGCCGGGCGCGCGCGTGCTGGACCTGGGCTGCGCGCCCGGCTCGTGGCTGCAGTACGCCGGCCAGCGGGTCGGGGCGAGCGGGCGGCTGGTCGGCATCGACCGCGCGCCCGTCGAGCTCGCCCTGCCCGGGCTCCGGCTCCTGGTCGGCGACGTGTTCGAGGTGTCCCGCGAGGAGCTGCTCGGCGAGCTCGGCGCGTTCGACGTGGTGCTGTCGGACATGGCGCCCGACACCACCGGCATCCGCCACGTCGACCAGGCGCGCTCCGAGGCGCTGTTCGAGCGAGCCCTCGACCTGGCCACCAGCACCCTCGCGCACGGCGGCCACTTCCTGGGCAAGCTGTTTCAGGGGCCGGAGTTCCCCGCGCTGGTCGCGCGCTGCCGGCGCGAGTTCTCGCGCGTCGCGATCCACAAGCCGGCAGGTAGCCGCAGCGCGTCCATCGAGCAGTACGTGGCCGGGCTCGGGTTCCACGCGCCGTAGGCTCGCCGTGCCGTCTCCCCTCCGCATCGACATCGAGCCGCACGCGACGCCCTCGGCGCGCCAGATCGCCCGCGCGGTCGAGATCCTGCACGAGGGCGGCGTGGCGGCCTATCCGACCGACACGGTCTACGCGCTCGGCTGCGCCATCGAGTCGCGGCGCGGGGCCGAGCGCATCTACCGGGCCAAGCGCATGGACGAGAACAAGAAGCTGGCCCTCATCTGCCCGGATCTGTCGTCGGCGTCGATGTACGCCCACTTCTCGCAGGGGGCGTTTCGCCTGGCCCGGCGGCTGTTCCCCGGCCCGTACACGCTGGTCCTGCCCGCATCGCGCGAGGTGCCGCGCCTGCTGGTCGATACCCGGCGCAAGCGCCGCCAGGTCGGCATCCGCATCCCCGACCATCCGATCGCGCTGGCCCTGGTCCGCGCGCTCGGCCGGCCGCTCCTCACCTCGAGCGCGATCCCGCCGGGCGAGGAGCGCGCCCTCAGCGACCCGGAGGACGTCGAGGAGCATTTCGGCCACCAGGTCGACCTGGTCATCCACGGCGGCCCCACTCCGGGCGAGCCGTCGACCGTGCTCGAGGTCGAAGGCGACGAGGTCTCCGTGCTCCGCGCCGGACACGGCCCGGTCGACGGCCTGCTCGACGGGTGAGGCGTGGCGCGCCGGAGCCGCGCGCCGGCCGCCTCCGGGCTCAGAACTCGGCGAGCGTGATCATCCCGATGTGCGTGCGGAGCTCGAACTCGGCCGGCTCGCGGATGCCGGCCGTGCCCGACGCGTAGCCGGTCACGAAGCTGCCTTCCATGCGGCGGCGCTGGAAGCGGGCCGGCAGGTGGATCTCGCCGGCGCGGGCCATCGCGCGCACGCGCATCGGCCCCTTGCTGCTGAACTTGACCTCGACGTTGCCCCAGTAGGACGCGACCGAGTAGTGGCCGCCGGCCACCGCCTCGCCCTCGAGCCGCACGCTGCCGCGCACGATGCGGACCGACAGGTCGCGCACGCGGATGCGCCGGCCGATGATGTCGCCCATGTGCACGACCGCGGCCAGGCGGTCGCCGCGCACCAGGTCGAGGTCCATGTCGCCGTCGACCGCCTGCGCGTCGACCGCGCCGTAGACCTGGGCGAAGGTGTGGCGGCCGTGCCCGCTCTGCGTCGTCACCGAGCCGGACACCTCGGTCACGTCGATGTCGCCCTCGTCGGTGACCAGCTCGGCGCCGTTGTCCACGCCCTTGACCCCCACGCGCCCCTTCCACACCTGGGCGCGCACGCGGGCGTGGCGCGGGGTCATGATGACGAGGTCGATGCGCACCGATCCGGCCGGGATCGGGCGCGACTCCTGGCCCGCCTTGAGCGAGGTCTTGATGGTGACCGGGCCATCGGGGTCGGGCACCAGAGACACCTTGAGCCGCTCCATGGTGTCCTGGTCGGGGGCGCGCTTGACCGCGAGGATGCTGATCGTCTCCCGGTCGTGGCCCTCGATGCGCACGTCGCCCAGACGGTTGTCGATGTCGACCAGCTCGATCTGGATGCCGCGCGCCGGCGCCACCTCGACCACGTCGCGCTGCACCATCGCCGCCGGCGGATCCGCGTGCGCGGTCGGCGAGAGCGGGGCGAAGACGGAGGCGGAGGACAGGCAGACGGCGATCGCAGCAGAGCGGCCGGCGCGCGTCACGGTGCTCCTCGCCAGGGCGCGGCTCCGCTGAGATCGCCGGCGACCACCGCGCTGCTCAGAAGCTCGAGCTGAGCCCGGTAGATGTCGTGCAGCGAGTCGCGATTGGCGGGCGCCGCCGACGGCGGCTGGCCGGCCAGGCGCACGCGCTCGATCTGGGCCGCGTGGTCGAGCTCGCGCAGCGCCGCGTCGAAGCGGGCCGCGTCGGTCGCCCGCCACGACGCGCGCTCCTCGGCCACCGCGCGGGTCAGCTCCGCGATGGCGTCGACGTAGCGCCGGTCGGACTCGTGGGTCTGGCACAGGAGCAGCTCCTCGTGGGTGCGCGCGCCGCCGCAGGCGGACGTCGCGGCCGCGACCACCTGCTCCGGGCCCGGCCGCGCCTCGCCGCCGGCGCGCGCGATCGCCGCCGCCGGGCGCTGCGGCGCCTCGCCGCGGCCGCCCGGCAGCCACAGGAGCAAGAAGACCGCGGCGGCCGAGCTCGCCAGCCCGACCAGGAGCGCGTTTCCGCGCGCGACGTCGAGCACGCGCTGCGCCAGGATCCACATCCCGGAGCGGTGGCTGTCGCCGATCTCGGCCTCGGCCAGCTGCGCGTCGATCGCCCGCCACATCGAGGGCGGCGGATCGAGCGGACCCAGGCCCGCCGCCAGCTCCCGCACGCGCGCCTCGTCCTCCACCCGCTCGGCGCAGCTGGCGCACACGCGCAGGTGTCCGCGCACCGCGCTCGATCGCCGGTCGTCGAGCTCGCCATCCACGTAGGCGGTGGCGAGCCGATCGACGTCTCGGCAGCTCGTCATCTCATTCCTCCACGTCCTGCCCGCTCTCGCCGCGCTGGGCCGCGCGCTCCGCGGCCAGCGCCGGCCCCAGGAGATCGCGCATCCTGGCCCTCGCCTTGTGCAGCTGAGACTTCGACGTCCCGACGTGGCAGCCGAGGATCTCGGCCACCTCGTCGTGGTTCATGCCGTGGATGTCGTGCAGCACCAGCACCGCGCGGTAACCGGCCGGCAGCGACGACAGCGCCCGCTCGAGCCGGTGGCTCACCGTCGGATCGGCGCCGCTGGTCTGGGGCGCCGGCAGGTTGGCCAGCGCCTCCTCGTCGCCGCCCTCGTGGCGCGGCCGGCGGGTCACGTGGCTGAGCGACGCGTTCACCGCCAGCCGGTAGATCCAGGTGCTGAGCTGCGAGTCGCCGCGGAACCGGCCGAGGCCGCGGAAGATGCGCACGAACACCTCCTGCGCCACTTCCTCGGAGTCGCCGGGGCCGACGATGCGCGTGACCAGCCCGAACACGCGCCGCTTGTAGCGGTGGTAGAGCGCCTCCATCGCGCGGCGCTCGCCGCGCCGGCAGGCCTCGACCAGGGCGGCGTCGTCGTCGAGGTCGGCCGCTGACTGCGCGCGCTTGGCGGGGCGAACCACCGCCGCGACAGAGGGCTTCTTGCTCGCTGCGATCTCCACTGGGTCGTCGTCCACGGGCCCTCACACGGCCCAGTGACGTGATGACCCGGGACCGGCTTCCCGGGTTGTCCGCAGCTGGGCCTTCGAGTTCTTGTAGCACGTCCGGCTCGCAGGAGAATCGGGACTGGTCACACCTGCTTACACGGCAGGACGCGGTAGAGTCCGCGCGTGGCCCGCCGCGACGCGCCCCGCATCACCGCGCTGGGTGAGTCGGGCCCGTGGCTACTGCTCGGCGCATGCTTTGCGGTCTCGGGCGCGACCGGGCTCGTCTTGCAGGTCGTGTGGGCCCGGCAGCTCACCGAGATCTTTGGCTCCTCGAGTCTCGCCATCGCCACCGTGCTGGCCACGTTCATGGGCGGCCTGGCGCTCGGCGCCCACCTCGGCGGGCGTCTCGCCGATCGACTCGGCGCGCCGTCCGGATCGCGCTCGTGGCCGCTCCTCGGATACGCCGCCGCCGAGGCCATCGTCGGTCTGTCGGCGCTCGCCATCCCGCTGCTCCTGGCCGCGTATCGGGCGCTCGGTCCGTCCCTGTGGCGCGCGCTGCCCGATCAGCCGCTCGCGCTCGCGTCGGCGCGCCTGGTCCTGGCCGCGGCCGCGCTGCTGGTGCCGACCACGGCGATGGGCGCGACCTTGCCGCTGCTGGGGCGACACATCACGCGGCACCGCGGCGAGGTGCGCGCGATCGGCCGGCGGCTGGGCGCGCTCTACGCGGCCAACACCGGCGGCGCGCTGGTCGGCGCGGCGGCGGCTGGCTTCTGGCTGGTCCAGACGATCGGGGTGGCGGCGACCAGCCGCGTCGCTGCCGCCACCGCGCTCGCCGTCGCGTGCATCGTCGGCATCGCCGTCCTGCGCGGCTCGGCGCCGGAGGCGGATCTCGTCGACGAGGCCGACGGGGGCACCGACGACCGCTCCGACGGCGCGGCGAGCTCCGCCTCCGATCCGCGCGCCGCGCCCGCCACGCGGCCCGGCGAGCGGCGCCTCGCCCTCTGGGCCTACGGCCTGTCGGGCGCGATCGCCATGGCGCTCGAGGTCTTCTTCAGCCGCGCGCTCGCCATCGTGCTCGGCTCGTCGGTCTACTCGTTCACCCTGGTCCTGGTGGTCTTCCTGTTCGGGCTGGCGTCCGGCGCCGCCCTCGCCGCGCGCGCGGCCAGCCGCACGCGCCGCCCGCTCGCCCCGCTCGGGCTCCTCTTCATCGCCCTGGCCGCCGCCCTGGTCGCGTCGCACGCCGTGGTCGACGAGCTGCCCCGCCTGCTGGTCGCCATGCTCGAGGGCACCGACCTCGACGTCGCCAGCATCCTCACCATCCACGCGCTCCTCGCCGGCATCGTCATCGCGCCGGTCGCGCTCGGCCTGGGCGCCGTCATGCCGTTCGCGATGCGCGCGGCGGTCGGCGACCTCGACCGCCTCGGCCGCGACGTGGGCCGGGCCTACGCCGCCAACACCGTCGGCGCGATCGCCGGCGCGATCGCCGCCGGCTTCGCGGTCCTGCCGCTTTTCGGGGTCGAGGCCGGCCTGCGCGGGGCCGCCCTGCTCGAGGCCGGGCTCGGCGCCGCGCTGGCCTGGCGAGCCTCCCGCCCGCGCCGGCGCGCCGCCTCCGCCCTCGCCGCCGGCGCGCTCGCGATCCTCGCCCTCGTCGCGCCGGGCTGGAACCGGAGCGACTTCACCGCCGGCCTGTTCCGCGGCTTCTTGTTGACCCAGGCGATCGAGCTGGGCGGCCCGCTCGCCCGCGACATCGCCTTCTACCGCGACGGCGTGTCGACCACCGTGTCGGTCGAGCGCGTGGGCGAGAGCTGGGTGCTGAAGAACAACGGCAAGGTCGAGGCCTCCGACCGCCACGACATGCCGACCCAGATCCTGGTCGGCCTCATGCCGGTGCTTCTCCATCCGGGCCGCCGGCAGAGCGTGTTCGTGGTCGGCTACGGCTCCGGCGTGACCATCGGCGCCATCACCCAGGCCGCCGAGGTCTCGCGCATCGACGTCGCCGAGCTGGAGCCGGCCGTGCTCGAGGCCGCCGACCGCTTCTTCGCCGATGTCAGCCACCACCCGGCGGCCGATCCGCGCGTGCACCGGTTCCTGGGCGACGGAAGGAGCGTGCTGCTGGCCTCCGACCGCCGCTACGACGTCATCGTGTCGGAGCCGTCCAACCCGTGGATCGCCGGCGTGGCCAGCCTGTTCACCGCCGACTTCTACGCCGCCGCCCGCCGGCGCCTGGCCCCCGGCGGCCTGTTCTGCCAGTGGGCGCAGCTCTACGAGCTCGGCCCCGGGCGCGTGAAGATGATCTACCGGACCTTCGCCGCCGCCTTCCCCCACGTCTACGCGTTCACGCCCGGCGACGAGACCACCGACACGATCCTCATCGGCTCCGACGCGCCGATCGCCCTCGATCGCGCGGCGCTCGCGCGCCGCATGCGGGAGCCCGCGCTGGCCGCCGAGCTCGCCCGCGCCGGCGTCGCCGCGCCCGAGGATCTCCTGGCCAGCCTGCTGCTCGGCCCGGGCGAGATCGCCGCCTTCACCGCCGGCGCCGAGATCAACACCGCCGACAACGCTCGCCTCGAGCACACCGCGCCGCGCGACCTCTTCGCCTCGGTGCGCGGCAACCACTTCGCGCGCGCGGTGCGCGGACCGAGCTGGCCCTACGGCCACCTGGAGCCGATCGTGACCGGACTGGGCCAGGGCGCGGCCCGCGGCGCCGCCGAGCTCGACCTCGCGCGCGCGCTGGTGGCCTATGGCCGCCGGCGCGAGGCCCGCACCTGGCTGGAGCGCGCCGGCGCGAGCGGCGCGCCGGCCGCGGCGACCGCCCGGATCGCGCGGCTCCTGCGCCTGACCGATCCGGTCGATTTCCGCGACCCCGAGCTGGTCGTGACCGCCGGCGGCGCGGGGCCGCTGCCCGCACCCGCGCCGGCCCTGTTCGCGCGCGGCGGCGATGCGCGCCGGTCGGCGGCCGCGGCCGATCTGGCCCGCGCCTACGCCCTGCTCGCCGACGGCCGCTGGCTGCCCGCGTGGCGCGTCTTCGACAGGCTGCCGGTCCGGACCGGCGACGACCGCGGGCGCGACGTCGACCTGGCGGCCGCCTACGCCGCCTACAAGGCGCTCGAGCTCCTCGAGGCCCGCGAGCTCCTGCGCCCGCTGTGCGCCGACGCCGCCTATGCCGCGCGCCGCCCCGCCGCCTCGTACTACCTGGGCCGCGCCAGCTACGGGCTGGGCGCGTTTCGCGACGGCGTGGGCGCGCTCGAGCAGTTCGCCGACCGCGTCCCGCGAATGGCCGACGATGTCCTGGCCAGGCGGCTACCGGCTCGGAGATGATCGCGCGGCACGCATGAGCGAACGCCCCCTCGCGCTGGCGATCGGGCAGGTGGGTCTCGAGATCGCCTGCCGCGTGCCCAGCACCGCCGACACCAGCGGCCCCGTCGAGATGGACGAGATCTCGATCCAGGTGTGCGGCAGCGCGGCCATCGCCGCCGCCAGCGCCGCCGCGCTCGGCTGCCGCGCCCGCCTGGCCTGCAAGCTGGCCGGCGACTTCCTGGGCCACACCGCGCGCACCGCGCTGACCGGCTTCGGCGTCGAGCTCTCTTGCGTCGTCGACCAGCGCGGGCAGCTCTCGCCGCTCCGCTTCGGCGCGCTCAGCGCGCCCGGCCGGCGCGCGATCTTCACCACCCGCGGCGACGTCGAGCCGCTGTGCGCGGCCGACGTCGATCCGGACGAGCTCCTGCCCGACGCCGGCGCGGCGCTGGTCGACGGCACCTGCCCGTCGGCGCAGATCAGGGTGGCCGAGGCCGCGGCTCGCCGCCAGGTCCCGGTCCTGTTCGACGGCGGCCACATCGGCGACGGGGTCGGCACCCTGGTCGGCCTGTCGGATGTCCTCATCTGCTCCGAGCGGCTGGCCAGCGAGCTCGCGCCGCGCGACGACCTCGAGGCCAGCCTGGCCGAGATCCAGCGCCTCGGCCCGCGCGCGGTCATCATCACCCTCGGCGAGGCCGGCTCGATCGGCCTGCACGGCGACCAGCTCGTGCGCCAGCCCTCCTTCCAGGTCGACCAGGTCGACCCCAGCGGTGCGGGCTCTGTCTACCACGGCGCCTTCGCCGCCGCGCTCCTGGCCCAGCTCCCGTTCGCCAGCTGCATGGCCTTCGCCTCGGCCGCCGCCGCCCTGTCCTGCCGCCGCCTGGGCAGCTTCGCCGGCATTCCGCGCAGAGAGGAGGTCGTGTCGCTCCTGCGGGCCAGGCCGCCGGCGTGAGGCCGTGCCCCGCCGCTGGATCGTGCCCGCTGCTGGATCGTGATAGAAGAGGTTCCGTGTACCAGACCCCGTACCACCACACCCACGCCCACGCCCCGTACCGGTCTGCGCTGGCGTCCGCCGTCGGTGCGGCGCTGCTCGCGGGTCTGGCGGTCGCGCTGCTCGACACCTTGTTGACCGCGCGCGCCGCACGGGAGGCCGGCTTCGCCTCGCTGCTCGTCCTCCAGCTCGGCCTCTACGCGCTGCCCGCGCTGGCCGCCGGCGTGACCGCCGGTGTGGTGGCCGGCGCGGTCGGCGCCACCTTCGGGCCGGCGGCGCCGAGCCGCCTGCTCGACCGGCTGCGCGCCGACCGCGAGCTCGACCGCAACCTGGTCGCCGGCATGGTCGCGGCCGCGGTGCTCGCGCTCCTGTTCGCCGGCGTGGTCGCGTTCCTGTCGATCAAGCTGGTGGCCGGGGTGGAGCGCAAGAGCGTCGGCGCGCTCGTGCTCGGCGCGGTCGCCGTCGCGCTGGTGCCGATGCTGGCGATCGCGTGGCTGCCGCTGTTCCGCATGGCGCGACCGGCGGCGCGCGTGGTGCCGCCCATCGGGCCGCTTCCGGCCAGCGCGGTGCTGCTGGTCACGGCAGTGGTCGTCGGCGTGCTCGGCGCCTTCACCTTCGTGACCCGGCGCCTGGACTGGCGCGCGCTCAACCTGAGCGGCTACCTCATGGTCGTCGTGTTCGCCGCGCTGTTCGCGGCCGTCCTGTTCATGCTGCACGGCCCGTTCGCCCGCGCCCGCGAGCGCATGCGCGGCCGCGGCGTGCTGGTCATCGCCGGCGTCATCATCGCGCTCATCCTGCCGGCGGCCACGCTGCGCCGCGATCGCTCGCCCGCCACCGCGGCGCTCGACGAGCACAGCAAGGGCGCGCGCATCCTGGTGGCCATCGGCCGCCGCGTCATCGACCGCGACCACGACGGCTTCTCCCCCTTCCTCGGCGGCCCCGACTGCGACGACCACAACCCCAACGTCAACCCGAAGGCGCCCGAGATCCCGGGCAACGGGATCGACGACAACTGCCTCGAGGGCGACCGGCCCGCGTCGGCGGGGGGCGAGCGCCGCGCCGACAAGGACAAGGCCAACCAGGTGCCGGCGGCCGCGCGCGCGGTGCCGCCGCCCGCCAACGTCATCATCATCGCGATCGACACGGTGCGCGCCGATCGCCTGGGCGTGGCCGGATACCAGCGCGGCGGCAAGTCGCTCACGCCGACCCTCGATCACCTGGCCGGCCAGAGCGCCTACTTCCGCCGCGTGTACGCCCAGGCGCCCAACACGCCGCGCTCCTTCCCCTCCATCTTCGCGTCGCGCTACCCGTCGCAGATCAAGGTGGACAACGCCTTCCAGAACTACGCCGACCCGCTCGACGAGAACCTGTTCCTGTTCGAGGTGCTCAAGGCCGCCGGCATCAAGACCGAGGGCATCGCCAGCCACTTCTACTGGGACCGCGCGCCCGGCATCCGCCAGGGCTTCGACCGCTTCGACAACGAGGGCGCCCTCGACATCGCAGCCTCCAACAAGGACAGCGCCTCGCCGCGCATCGTGCCCAGGGTGGAGGCGCGGCTGGCCGAGCTCGCGAAGAGCAAGGACCGCTTCGCGATGTTCGTGCACCTGTTCGAACCGCACTCGACCTACATGACGCACCCGGAGTTCCCGCTCCCCGGCAACGCGGGTCTGGCCGAGAAGTACGACTACGAGATCGCGTTCGCCGATCGCTGGGCCGGGCGCATCATCGACGCCATCGACAAGAACGGGCTCGCCGACCGCACGCTGGTCGTCGCGCTCTCCGACCACGGCGAGGCGTTCGGCGTTCATCAGGTCGCCGGCCAGAAGATGTTCTTCCACGGCCAGACCCTGTACGACGAGCTCCTGCGCGTGCCGGTCATGATGCGATTCCCGGGCGCCAAGCCGTCGGCGATCGACGATCCGATGATGCTCATCGACGTGGCCCCGACCATCCTCGACATCATGGGTGTGGCGATCCCCGACCAGATGGTCGGCCGCAGCGTGCTGCCCCGCGTGCTGGGCCAGCCGCTCGATCCGCGCCCGGTCTACGCTCAGCTCATGCCGGCGCCGTCGTGGAACCACGAGTGGACCGCGATGGTCAGCGCCGACGGTGTGTACAAGCTCATCTACCGCATGTCGGACCGCTCCTTCGAGCTCTACAACCTGAAGACGGATCCGGAGGAGAAGCGCAACATCTACTCCAGTCAGGCCGCGGAGGCGGAGAAGCTGAGGGACCAGCTGGCTCGCTGGATCGAGGTGGATCTGCCTCTCTAGTCCGGGATATCCTCTTTTGCGGGTCGGCGGAGCGGTCGGCGCGAGGAGGCGGAATGGCGTACGATTTCGTGCTCGGGCCGGATGAGAAGCGGGAGATCCTGCGCATCGCGCGGGCGACGGTGAGCGAGTTTCTTTGCGCCGGCCGCATCCCGCCCGGACGGCCGCACCGCCGCAGCCTCCTGGCCAACGCCGGGACGTTCGTCACCCTGCGCGCCGGCGAGGACCTGCGCGGGTGCATCGGCACCCAGACCGAGGACGCGCCGCTCTACCGCGCGGTGCAGGAGATGGCGGTGGCGGCGGCGACTCGCGACCCGCGCTTCCCCCCGCTCCGGCCCGACGAGATCGACGGCATCACCATCGAGGTGTCGGTGCTCGGCGGCCGCGTGGCGATCCGCGACCCGCGCGAGATCGAGATCGGCGTGCACGGCCTGACCATCTCGTGCCGCGGCCAGCGCGGCCTGCTCCTGCCGCAGGTCGCGAGCGAGAGCGCATGGACGGCAGAGGAGTTCCTCGGCCGCGTGTGCGGCAAGGCGCAGCTGCCCCCCGACGCGTGGCGCGCGCCGGAGGCCACGGTCGAGCGCTTCACCGCCCAGGTGTTCGCCGAGACCGAGTACCCGCCGCTCGACCCGCAGGAGATCCTGGCCCAGGTCATGCGCGAGAACGCGGCCCGCTGAGGGCGGCGCGCGCCGGCGAAGGGCGGGCCGAAGGCCCAACCGACGGTACGTTCTGGGCCCGTCGACGGACGCGCCGTGAGGATACAGAGTCGGGCTGCTACTGTGACTTGCTGGCCTCGGCTGCCGGCGGCACGTCCACCATCAGATAGGTGTAGCCGTCCTTGGCCGCGCTCAGGCTGGCCGTCAGCCGGCGCGCCTCTGCCGGGTGCTTGAAGCGGATGACCAGCTCGAGGCCTCGCCCGCCGCGCTGCGGCGCCTTCGCCTTGTGCCGCCCGCCGCTCGATCGGGCGGGCGACCTGTGGTGGCCGCTCTCGATCGAGATCCGCTCCACCGGCGTGTCGAAGAAGCGCGTGTCCAGGAAGCGGCGGCTGTTGCTGTGGGCCACGCGCGCGCCCGTCAGCGCGATCACGACCGCGCCGTCCTCGATCGTCTGCGCATGGACGAGCTCGCGGTCGAGCTGCACGAACACGCGCGCGGCGCCGCCCGGCTGCGGCTGAAATCCCAGCCAGGTCACCGTCGGCGTGCGGCCGCGGTGCGGCCGGTGCCCTTCCTTCGCGCCCTGCCCCGGCGCCACGCCCTGGTAGGTCCCGGGCGCCCCCGCGGGCGGAGCGCTCGCCTCTTCCTCGCGATCCTCCCGATCCTCTTCCTGAGCTCGTGCGGCGCCGCTCGACCCGAGCCCGAGCGCGAGCGCCAGCACGAGCGCCTTCCCACCCCGGCGCATGCATCGATCGTATGCCCCGGCCCGACCCTGCGCAACCGCGCCGTCGCGGGACGCTTCACCCCCGGCGGCGCGGGCCGGCCGCGCGCGGCGGCGCACAGCATGCGCGTCGCCGCGGCATGGGGCGCCGGCGCCCACCCGCCCCGGGCAGGCGGCCTACGGCAGCGGATCGCTGACCGGGCGCGGATCCGCGCGGTCGCCGCACAGCGCCACCCGCGCCTCACCGGCGAGAAACAGCGATCCGGCCGCCACCACGGCGCCGTCGGGGCCGGCCAGGTCGCGCGCCAGGGCCAGCGCCGCCGCCGCGTCGGGCGCGCGGTGCACCGGCAGGTCGGGCGCCGCGGCCCGCACCGCGGCGCCGAGCTCCTCGATGGGCATCGCGCGGTCGTGGCCGGTCGCGGTGACCACGACCTCGGCCGCGCCGCCCACCAGCGCCGCCGAGATGCCGCCGGCGTCCTTGTCGCGCGACACGGCCAGGACCAGCACGCGGCGCGCGGCGGGCAGCTCGCGCAGCGCCGCGGCCAGCGCGCGCGCCGCCTGCGGGTTGTGCGCGCCGTCGATGACGACCGCCGGCGACGAGCCGACCTCTTCCATGCGCCCGGGCAGGCGGCAGGCGGCCAGTCCGCGCCGGCGCGCGTCACCGTCGACCGCGCGGCCGAGCGCCGCCTCGAGGTGATCGGCGACGGCGAGGGCGCAGGCCGCGTTGGCCCGCTGGTGCGCGCCGGCCAGCCCGAGCGGCCCGGCCACGGCGGCGATCGCGCCGGCCTCGACCACGGTCAGCGCGGCCACGCCGGCGCGCCTGGCCCCGTCGGTGAGGAGCGGCACCGCCTCCGGCTCGCCCGCCGCGCCGACCACCGCGCGCTGACCCGGCCGGAAGATGCCGGCCTTCTCGCGCGCGATCGCGTCCAGGGTCGACCCGAGGTGCTCCTGGTGATCGAGCGCCACGCCGGTCACCGCCGCCACGCCGGCGCCGACAGCCGTGGTGGCGTCGAGCCTGCCGCCCAGGCCGACCTCGAGCACCGCGACCTCGGCGGCCTGCTCGGCGAAGGCCCACACCGCCATCGCGGTCAGCCGCTCGAAGAAGGTGAGGTCGAAGCCGGCCGCCGCGGCGGCGCCGGTCACCGCCCGGTCGGCCTCGAGCAGCGCCTCGGGCGCCAGCTCGTCGCCGGCGACCCGGAAGCGCTCCGACAGGCGCGAGAGGTGAGGCGAGGTGAAGAGCGCCGTGCGCAGCCCCGCGGCCCGCAGCATCGACTCGGTGAACGCCGCCGTCGATCCCTTCCCGTTGGTCCCGCCCACCTGCGCGATGGCGGCGAAGCGCGCCTGCGGGCGGCCGAGCCGCGCGAGGCAGCTCGTCACCCGCTCGAGCTCGAGGTGCATGCCGAAGCGCCGCGCCGCGTACAGTCGGGCCAGCAGCACCTCGTAGTCGCGATCGCTGCCCGCAGCCGCGGACATACATCAACCGGCGGCGGCGCGACCGTTGCGAGTGCCGGCGAACCAGGCCAGCATCCGCCCCAGCGTGGCCTTGAGGTTCTTGCGCTCGACGATCTGGTCGAGCATCCCGTGCTCGATCAGGAACTCGGAGCGCTGGAAGCCCTCCGGCAGCTGCTGGCGGATGGTCTGCTCGATGACGCGCGGGCCGGCGAAGCCGATGAGCGCGTTGGGCTCGGCCAGGATGATGTCGCCCAGCATCGCGAACGACGCCGCCACGCCGCCGGTGGTCGGGTGCAGGAGCACCGAGATGTACGGGATCGACGCCTCGCGCAGGCGCGAGCGCGCGGCCGAGGTCTTGGCCATCTGCATGAGCGACAGCACCCCCTCCTGCATGCGCGCCCCGCCCGAGGCGCAGAACAGGATTGCCGGCACGCGCCGCTCCAGCGCCCGCTCGAACACGCGCGTGACCTTCTCCCCCACCACCGACCCCATCGACCCGCCCATGAACTC
>Ga0126377_10000212_pt1 | contig 33910 bp, 32 predicted proteins | sample PanSoiMetPlot_22_FD_92647 | JGI IMG/M metagenome (GOLD analysis project Ga0126377, IMG submission 92647) | Tropical forest soil microbial communities from Panama - MetaG Plot_22 | ecosystem: Environmental > Terrestrial > Soil > Tropical forest > Bulk soil | place: Panama | collected 2016-02-17 | reverse complement strand
GTTGTTCTCCCGCGGCAATCAGCGTTTGACAGCGGCGTGAATCGTCATGAACCCGCCGAGTACGGGGAGCGCACGCACCTGATCGAACCCCAGACGTTCCATCCGTTCTGCGACGCCTCGCGCGCCGGGATATTTGCGGATCGACTCGGGGATGTATCGGTAGGTGTCGGGATCGCCATGCAGCGCGAGCCCGAGCAGCGATCCCACGATCGTGAGGTAGGTCAGATACGCCGCGCGGACCAGCGCATTCGAGGGACGATTGAAGTCGAGCGAGAGGAAACGTCCTCCCGGCGCGAGCACCCGGTGGATTTCGCGCAGCGCCTGGTCGAGGTCGGGGACGTTGCGCAAACCGTACCCCACTGTCACGACTGTGAAGCGTCCGTTCGCGAGCGGGAGCGCCACCATGTCGCCGGTGACGAGTGCCGCACGCGCAGCGCCGCGGCGCTCCTGCGCGAGCTGCAGCATCCGGAACGTCACATCGACGCCGACTGCGACCCGTGCCGGCGGCGTCGACGCGAACAGAATGTCGCCGGTGCCGCATGCGAGATCGAGAACGCGATCGCTCTCGCGGAGATCGGCCAGACCGATGAGCCGCTGCTTCCAGCGCCGGTCCTGGCCGTACGAGAGAAAACCGGTGATGAAGTCGTAGCGATCGGCAATCGTCGCGAACAGCCGCCGCACGTAGCGGCGCTTACCGTCCGGCGTCGAGATCGCCGTACGCAGCGTCATCCTTCGACCTCGCTCAGGATGACCCTGAAGGAGATCATTGCGCGCGCAGGAGCAGAATCGGGATCTTCACGACGTGACGGACCTTGTTCACGGTCGTGCCACGCAGGAGATCGTTGAAGAACCGGTGGCCGTGGGTCGACATCGCAATGAGGTCGACCTTGCGCTCTTCGGCGAGGCGAATCAGCTCGTTCGCCGGATCACCCATGGCCAGTTCGGTGGAGACGTCCAGCGATTCAGATGACAGTTGCAACGCGAGCCGATCGAGGTAGGCGCGATCGGCCTTCATCTCCTCGGACTCGCGCAGTTTCAGCTGATCGAAGTTGCGCGCCGCCCAGCCGTCGGCCACATGGACCAGCAACAGCCGCGCGCCCGTCAATCGTGCCAGCTCGCGCACGTGCGTGAGGATGGTTTGGTCGGCCGCCGAGTTTTCGACGGCGACCAGAATCGACCGGTACATGATTACCCGGTAAAGACTCGATACAGAAGATAGGCGTTCAAGACGGCAATGATAACCGCGACCGCCCACGCGAGCACCTGCATCCATCGGGGAGCCACGAGCTCACCCATCTTGTGGCGATCGCTGGTGAAGCGCACCAGTGGAAACACCGCAAACGACAGCTGAAGGCTGAGGACGACCTGACTCAATACGAGCAGCGCGCCGGTTCCGCGCTCACCGTAGAGGATCACGACGATGATCGCCGGAACGATTGCGATGAGGCGGGTGATGAGCCGTCGCAGCCAGGGGCGCAGCCGGATGTTGACGAAGCCTTCCATCACGATCTGCCCGGCCAGGGTGCCGGTCAGGGTGGCGTTCTGACCTGAACAGAGCAGTGCCACCGCGAACAGTACCCCGGCTGCCGTGGTGCCGAGCAGCGGCGAAAGGAGCTTGTAGGCGTCGCCAATGTCGGCGACGAACTCGTACTGTGTGCCGTGAAAGACGGCCGCAGCCACGATGAGAATCGCCGCGTTGATGAAGAGCGCCGACATCAGCGCCACAGACGAATCGATGGTCGCAAAGCGAATCGCTTCGGCCTTGCTCTTGAGCGTGTCGACGTACCGCCGCGTCTGCACGATCGACGAATGCAGATACAGGTTGTGCGGCATCACAGTCGCACCGAGGATGCTGATGGCGATGTACAACATCGCGGGATCGGTAAGGATCACGCTGCGCGGGATGAAGCCAGCGGCGATCTCGCCCATGTCCGGCTTCGCCCACCAGATCTGGATCGCGAAAGAGCCCGCAATCGCGACGATCAGCGCCACCACGAGCGCTTCGACGTAGCGGAAGCCCCGGTGCTGAAGGAACAGCACGATGAGAACGTCGAGCGCGGTCAGCGTGACGCCCCACACGAGCGGCAGACCGAAGAGCAGGTTCAGCGCAATCGCCGCCCCGATCACCTCAGCGAGATCGCATGCCGCAATCGCAATCTCGCACAGCACCCACAAGGCGATCGTCGTCGGGCGCGAGTAGCTGTCGCGGCACGCCTGCGCGAGATCGCGGCCGCTGCCGATTCCCAGCCTGACCGCCAGCGCCTGTAGCAGGATGGCCATCAGGTTCGAGATCAGGATGACGCTGAGCAGCGTGTAGCCGTAGCGCGCACCACCGGCGAGATCGGTCGCCCAGTTGCCGGGATCCATGTACCCGACGGCGACGAGATAGCCCGGCCCGGCAAAGGCGAACAGCTTTCGCCAGAAACCCGCATGTTCTGGTACAGCAATCGACGCGTAAACCTCTCGCAGGCTCGGTGCGGACGGTTCACTTCGCCACCCTTGGCGGGGCGCCTGACCTACGCTGAGGTCTGGTTCCGAAGTCATTGGCCGATCAAGTAATTTTGATTCATCAAAAATTATGTACTTAAGATACCATAATCTGAATTCGGTAAATCAAACTTACAGATGCTGGCATCCAGTACCGTCGAAAACTATCTGAAGGCGATTTACGCCAACGCCGCCAGGCTCGACGCGGGCCAGCGACTCGTGCCGATGGGCCAGCTCGCCGCGGCAGTCGGCGTCGCCCCGGGCTCGGCGACGACAATGGTCAAGACGCTCGCCGAATCCGGGCTCGTCGAGTACGAGCCTTACGCGGGCGTGGCGTTGACGGCCGCCGGTCAGAAGCTTGCGGCGCTCGTCCTGCGCCGGCATCGCCTCATCGAGCTCTTCCTCGTGCGCGTCATGGGTTACGCGTGGGATGAAGTGCACGACGAAGCCGAACAGCTCGAACATGCCGTGTCGGATCGGTTGATCGATCGCATCGACGAGATGCTCGGCCGGCCGGAAACCGATCCGCACGGCGATCCGATTCCCAACGCCGAAGGGCTCGTGAAGCCCCAGGAGAGCGAGACGCTGCTTACCTGCCCGCTCGAACAGACGGTCACGGTGACGCGGGTCATCGATCAGGACCGCGACTTCCTGCGCTTCATCGAGCTGCACAATCTGAAACCGGGGGAGGCGATCGAAGTCGAAGCGCGCGACGCGGCGGCCGACAGCGTGCGCGTGCGCGGCAAGAACGATCAGCGCATCACGATCGGCACGCGTGCCGCGTCGAAACTCCTGGTGCAGGTGGCACACGGCATCCTGCTGCTTCTGCTCGCGCTGCCGGCCTGGGCGCAGACAGCGGAGCCTCGGGCACGGCAGACGCCGCGGACCAACCTCTCGGGGTACATGGACTTTCATTACAACAACCCCGAATTCAGCGACGCCACACTCGACTTCCATCGCTTCGTCCTCCTGTTCACTCACAGCTTTTCCGATCGCATCCGCTTCGTCGGCGAGCTCGAGCTCGAGCACGCCGTCGTCGAAGGACTCGAGGAAAAGGGCGAGCTCGAGCTGGAGCAGGCCTACGTCGACTTCCTCATGACGCGCGGCTTCAACGTGCGGGCGGGGATGATGCTGATGCCGATCGGCATCATCAACGAACGGCACGAGCCGCCGGTCTACTACGGCGTCGAACGTCCGTTCATCGACACGGTCATCATCCCCACGACGTGGTTCGAGGTTGGCGCCGGCATCCACGGCGAAGTCGGTCGCGGCTGGCGCTATCGCGCGTTTGTGGCTGCCCCGCTCGATGCGTCGCAATTCACCGCCGAAGAAGGCATTCGCGAGGGCCGTCAGAAAGGAGCCGAGGCCAACGTCGCGAGCGCGGCGGTCACCGGCCGTCTCGAGTATGTCGGCATTCGCGGCCTGACGCTCGGCGCAAGCGGCTGGTCAGGAGAGTCGGGGTTTCAGTTCCGTCCGCGATTCGATGTTCCGGTCTCGCTGGCCGAGGCTGATGCGCGCTTCTCGCGCCGCGGCCTCGAACTGCGCGGGCAGTTCGCGCAGATCTGGATCGACAACGCGGGCCTGCTGAACGACACGCTGGCGCTGACGAGCGGCGTCAACCCGAACGTCGCCTCCTCGCTTCGCGGCTTCTCGCTCGAAGGCGGGCATCGCGTGATTCAAAATGCCCCGTTCGGCGAGATCGGCGCATTCGTCCGCTACGAGAACTTCGACACGCAGTTCCGCATGCCGTCAGGCTTCGTTCCGCTCCAGCAATTCGATCGCGACGCATGGGTGGTCGGCGCCAACTACTGGCCCGACCCCGATGTCGCGATCAAAGTCGACTACTCGATCGTGCGCAGCCGGAGCTCGGTCGTCAACGTGCCGAATTCGTTCAACGTCGGGTTGGGATGGTGGTTCTGATGCGAGTCATGCTTGCCATTGTCGGATGCGTCATCGCGGGCATCGTGGTCGTGACCGCGCGCACGTCGCGCGACATCGCTGCGCAAGGCGAACAGCGTGCACAGGTCGTCGAAATCACTGCGGAGCGATTCAGCTTCACACCGTCGGAGATTCGCGTGAAGGCGGGCACCCGTCTCGAGATTCGTCTACGCAGCGAAGACACGGCTCACGGCTTCCGCATCATCGGAACCGACATCGATCTCGAGCTGGCCAAGCGCGGCCGCGGCGTCAAGACAGTGACGTTCGAGCCGGCTGCCGGCCGCTACACCTTCGAGTGCTCGCAGTTGTGCGGCGCAGGTCACGAATTCATGCGCGGCGTCATCATCGCGGAGTGAGGTTGTGAAATCTTCTCTGGTGTTGCTCGGCGGCGGACTGGTTGTGCTCGCGGGGACCTTGCTCGTGGCGCAGACGCGCACCTCGGCGCCGGGCGATCCGTTGCCGGGTGTGACGCCGATCGAGTTCGAAGAATTCCGGCTCGGGCTCGAGGATTTCCTGGAAGTCGAGAACGCGGCCGAAGGGCTCGGCCCCGCATTCAACGGAACCAGTTGCGCCGTCTGCCACAGCGTGCCGGGTGTTGGTGGCGCCAGCGCGATTTCGGAGATTCGTGCCGGGCGGCGCGGCCCCAGGGGCGAGTTCATCTCGCTCGATGAGAGCGGCGAGACGCTTTTCCATCTTTTCTCGGTGCCCAGCCACGCCTGTCAACCGGTGATTCCGCCCGACGCGACGATCATCGCGAGGCGCATGCCGATTCCGCTGTTCGGCGCCGGTCTGGTCGAAGCCATTCCCGACGAGACGCTGCTCGCCCTCGAAGATCCCGTCGACCGCAACCGTGACGGAATCAGCGGGCGCGCCGCGATCATCGTCGACCGCGCCACCGGAGAGCGGCGCGTGGGCCGATTCGGTTGGAAGGCGCAGCATGCCACCCTTCTGTCCTTCAGTGCCGACGCGTATCGCAATGAGATGGGGATCACGAACGATCTCTTCCGCGAAGAGGTCGCGTACGGCATCTCGAAGGACCGCATGCGGCTGTGCGATCCGATTCCCGAGCCCGAGGACGTGCGCGATCCGCGCACTGGACGGCGCGGAATCGACAACTTCGCGAGCTTCATGAAGTTCCTCGCGCCGCTCGGTCGCGGTGCGGTCGACGACACCACGCGGATCGGCGAGCAGGTCTTCGGGTCGATCGGGTGCGCCGCCTGTCACACACCGTCACTGACGACGGGCCCGAGCTCGAACCCGCTGTTTCATCGACAGCAGGTGCCGCTCTTCTCTGATTTGCTTCTCCACGACATCGGCACCGGCGACGGCATCGAGCAGGCATCTGGCGCACCGGACGAGATCCGCACGCCCGCGTTGTGGGGACTGCGATTCCGGCGGCCACTGCTCCATGACGGGGCGGCGGCCACCATCGAAGACGCCGTCCGACGTCATGGCGGCGAAGCGGATCTCGCGCGACGGGGGTTCGAGCAAATCAACGAGAGCGAACGCGCCGCGCTCGTGGCGTTCCTCAGGTCACTTTAACGGTCCGCCTGAAGGCGGACCCTACGTACCGGTGCCGTCTCGGACCCTCGTACCGGTACCGTCTGCGGTGAAGCGATCGATCGCAGCGGCCAGACCGGCGGCATCTTCGACCACCGATTCACCCGCACCGAGTGGCTCGCGCGGCAGGTTCCCGAACCCGAACGAGACGAGACAACATCCGACGCCTGCCCGTCGCGCAGTTTCGAGATCGATGGCGGAGTCTCCAATGAAAAGCGTCCGCTCGGGGGTCGCGTCGGCCGCGCGCATCATGGCGACGAGCGCAGACGGATCTGGCTTGCGGGGATAGGGACTGTCGCCGCCGACGACCTCGTCGAACAGATCGCGCACACCCAGGCCATCGAGAATGCGCTCGCTGGCCCTGGTCGGCTTGTTCGTCAACAGTGTGACGCGCGCGTGGCGACGCGCACGCCGGACGACATCGGCCACTCCGTCATACAGACGCGTGTGATTCAGCAGACCGGTGTCGTAGATCTCCAGAAAACGCGCGAGCGCGCCCGGTTGATCTCCGAGCCCTGCCGCATCGAGCGCGCGCCGCACGAGCAGGGCGGCGCCGTCGCCCACCATCCTGCCGATGGCGACCTCGCTCAACGGCGCGCCGCCGTACTCGACGATCAGAGCGTTGGCCGAGTCAGCCAGATCACGACGTGAATCGATCAGCGTGCCATCGAGATCGAAAGCGATCAGGCGGTGTATGTGGCCCACGACGAGGGCGTCTCCCAGACGGTCACCCGCGACACGGGAAGACCCTGCTCGCGAGAAACGTCGAAGATCAGGCGCGCGATGCGCTCAACGGTGGGGTTGCTGTCCACGATGTAGATCGGCTCGCCGAGGCCTTGAAGCAGCTTCACCAGCGGATCGTCGTGCCGCAGGATCATCTTGTGATCGAGCTCGCGATCGACCCAGCTCTTGACGACGCGCTTGATGTCGCTGAAGTCGGCCACCATGTTCCGCTGGTCCAGGGTGTCCGTGCGAATTTCGATTTCCGCGACGGCATTGTGACCGTGAGGGTGCTTGCAGATGCCGTCGTAATCGAGCAGCCGATGGCCGTAGCAGAAATCGATGCGCTTCGTGACGGAGTACATGGCCAATAATCTTAGCGAGTTGTCGAACCGCCCAGCCACTGCCGTTCTCTTTTCATCAGGACTTGACAGCGCCGTTCTCGCAGCGTCGGAAGTACAGAGGTCGGAGGTGCATCCGCTCTACGTGAGCACTGGGCTGGCATGGGAGCGCGAGGAGCTTGCTGCCGTCGATCGATTGCTGGCCGCACCGGTGTACGCGGGCGTCGCGCCGATTGCGCGGCTCACGTTCACGGTAACGGATCTCTATCCGCCGACGCATTGGGCGCTGCGCGGCATACCGCCCGCCTTCGACACGCCTGATGAGGACGTGTATCTGACCGGACGAAACATCATCCTGCTCAGCAAGGCTGGCGTGTACTGCGCGCAACGGAAGATCCCACGCATCGTGATCGGCCCGCTCGCCGGCAACCCGTTTCCCGACGCCACCCACGAGTTCTTCACGACGATGGCCCGCGCGCTTTCGCTGGGCCTCGCCCACGAGATCACCGTTGACGCGCCGTTTATCACGAAGCACAAGAGCGAGGTCGTGCAGCTCGGAGTGAAGCTGGGCGTGCCGCTCGAGTTGACGCTCTCGTGCATGAACCCGCAGGGGGGACGGCATTGCGGCGCGTGCAGCAAATGCCGCGAACGGCGCGACGCGTTCCGCGAGGCTGGCGTCGCGGATCCGACGCGGTACGCCGTCGCTCCCGCGCGTTGACGGGGTCGGGAGTCATTTCCTCGGGCAACGTGGAAATGACTCCCGACCCCAAATGGCCCGCCGCCCATCAACGACGATTGATTGTGATCGATCCGTCGCCGCTGCGCACGCGCAACGAGCGGCCGCCGTTCCCGAGCCGCCCGCGTACGAACCCGCTGTCGTCGTCTCGCGCGTTCGTGGTGAGCCCGCTGAAGCCGTCTGCGTGTACGCGTCCGTCGTTCGAGTGCGCATCGAGCTCCGCGTCGATGTTCGACGGCAGATCCACGGTGATCGATCCATCGCCGGTCGTAATGCTCCAGTCGTTCTTCACCACGCTGCCGTTGTCGGCGCTCACCCGCACCGATCCGTCACCGCTGCGCACATCGAGCAGCTCGAATCGGCCAACGACGCTGATCGAACCGTCGCCAGATTCGGCCTGCACTCGGCCCGCCGCATTGTCGATGTCGATCGATCCGTCTCCGGTGTGCGCCTTCACGCCGCCCTCGACCCGTCGCATGCGAATGCTGCCGTCGCCGGTGTTGATGTCGATCGTCCCCGCGAGATCATCTGCCTCGATCGATCCATCGCCCGAGCGCGCTTCGAGCATCAGACGCCGTGGGGCTGTGACGGTCAAGCTGACCGAGTGAGACCCAAAAGGTCCAAGGTGGACCACGTCGCCCTGCGACGATGGCCGCGGCACATCGACGATGATCTTGTTGCCGTCCTGCGAGGTGTTGACGACGTAGGCTTTCGCGGTCGCCTCGTCGGGACCCCGGCGTTCGATCTCCACGAGCACCTCTTTGCGGTCCCACGATTTCAGCCGAATCGAACCGTCAAATGTCTGCAGCTGGAGCTGGGGATCGCCCGTTACTGTGAACCGCTTCTCCTCACGGACGACGGTTCCGTCGCCGCGAACGTCGATGGTGCATGCGGTGGTTCCGAGGGCAGCAAGCACGACGAGCGCGCCTCTCATGTGTCTGCGCATATGCGTCCTCCGAGACTGGACGTTTCGTCCTCTAGACGTCGGCACGGGCGCCGGAGTTCACCCAGACTTCCTGGCCCGCGATAAACGTGCGAATCACCTCGAACCCACGGTCGAGCACGGCCACATCGGCCGTCGCTCCCTCGACGAGCACCCCGAACCCGGCCAAACCCATCTCGCGCGCAGGTGTGGTCGAGCACATCACCGCCGCGTCCACTGGAGACCCACCAAATCGGGAGACGATCGAGCCGAACGCCCGGTTCATCGTCAGTGTGCTGCCCGCCAGCGTGCCGTCATCGAGAAACGCCGCCTCATGACGCACGCGGATCGGCCGGCCACCCAGGCGGGCGGATGATCCCACGGGGAGACCGGCGCCCGCCGTGGCATCGGTAATCGCCATCATGCGACTCGGCCCTTTCGCGGCGATTGCCATCTGACTGATTGCCGGATGGACGTGAAAGCCATCGCAGATCAATTCCGCCGCGACGTCTTCGCGGGCCAGCACCGCGCCCGCCAGCCCGGGCGCACGGTGTGTGATCGGCGTCATGCGATTGAAGAGGTGGGTGGCATGACGCGCGCCGGCTTCAATCGCGGCAACCGCCGTTTCGAAGTCGGCCCCGGAATGACCGAGCGAGACCCGATGCCCGGCGGACACGAGCGCCCGTACGAGGTCGATGCCGCCCGGCAGCTCGGGTGCCAGGGTGACAATGCCGACGTCGGGGCGCGCCCGCTCGATCGCTTCGAGGACATCGCGTCCGGAATACGCGCCGCTGTCGGACGTACCTGTCGCCGCAGTACGAAGACATGACGCAGGCTGCGCCCCTCGGTAGTCGGGGCTGATGAAGTTGCTTTCGAGATGCGCGGGCAACACGCGCGCGGCACGGGCGTCAGGCTCAACCCGCGCCTGACGGACCTGACCGAGAAAGGTGCCCAGATCATCAGGGCCGCAGGCGACCGATGTTGGACAGAATGCGGTGACACCGTAGCGCACCAGCGCGGCCGCGATGTGTCCCACGGAATCGCCACCATCGAGCGTGTCGTATCCGTCGACGCCATGGACATGAACGTCGATGAACCCGGGCACGACATAGCAGCCGGTCACATCGATGATGCGGGCTCCAGCCGGATCGACTCGGCCGGCCTCGACGGCTTCAATACGTCCGCGGTCGAGGAGCAGCGTGCCTTCCGTCAGCATCCGATCCGGAAGAACGAGATCGCCGCCCGTGAGTGCGATCATGAACCATCCCAATCGACGTGGACATGAAGTTTGCGTCCTTCGAGCGGCAGGGGATCGCAGGACGGGGTCTCGTCCCCGTTCTGGGACGAGGCGCGAAGAAGCTCCTTGTCCAGACGTTTCAGGAGCGCCAGCAATCCGTTCTCCGTCGGCGCGCTGAGGACCAGGACGCCGCCGCTCTCGGACGGCGGGAAACGACGATCATCGAGATAGTCGCGATCGAGCGTGATCAACGTCCGGCGCAGCTGGCGCGCGAGGCGGTAGTGCTCACCGTCGGGCGCGCGCCGCAGGTCGTCGTGCTCGAGGACGAAGAGCACGTCCCACCGCAGCGACTGCCGCATACGACCGACGAGGCCTGCGGGTACGTTCGCATCGACGTACACGCGCGGCTGTCCTGAAATCTGCTGCGCGTGTCCGCCGAGCTCGGAAGCCAGCGTGCCCATTCACCGCCCGGCTTTCTTCGCTTCCTTCTTGAGTGCAGCGACGAGCTCGTCTCGCTTGTGCACGAGCTCCTTGCGTTGGCGTCTTCCGTTCGGAGCACCGACGACGTATTCGCAGAACAAGGGGAACGCAATCGTGGAATCCGCGTACGCCACCACCGTGTCGGGCAGCACACCTGGATTGACTTTGCCCCAGCTCACGGCCTCGGCCGGTGTCGCGCCCGAGAGTCCGCCCCACACGACTTGATCGGTGGTGATCTGAATGAAGTAGTCGTTGCCGCCCTTGGGAATTCCGTAGACCTCCCAGAGCGTGGGCTGACCCTGCAGATAGAAGTTCTTTGGTGAGCCACCGCCGAGAATCAGGCAGCCGTTCTTGCGACCCGCGAGGATGAACGCGCACACCTCGTTCACATCCTTGTTGGGATCGATCATCAGATCGCTTTCGTTCATCAACTCGTGATAGGCGATGTTCATGCCGATGGAGCTATCACCCGGCGAGGACGTGAAGATCGGCACGCCGTTGGCGGCCGCTGCCGCGACCACCGAGTGCGACTCGCATCCGGGCTGGCGGGCCATCAGGTCTCGGCCGAGCGCGTAGTGCAATTCCGCGGTCGACACCGGCCCCTGCATCTTCGACCGTACCAGGAAGTCGCGAATATAGGCGTCGGTCTCCAGCAACACGGTTGCGGGAAAGAGCACATCGTAGATGCGGATGACGCCCTCTTCATACAGCTCGACATCGTCGAGGAAAGGCGAGCCGCGATGCAAGGTGAAGTTGAGCGCGTAGTGAAGGTCGTGATAGAGGTTTGCGCCCGTGCTGATCACAAAGTCGATGAGTCCCCGCTCCATGAGCTCGACAATGCAGCCGCCCAGGCCAGCCGGAGTCAGGGCGCCAGCGACTGTGAGACCGATCGTCGTGTCGTGCTCCGGAAGCAGCATCTTGTCGACGAAGATCCGGCACGCTTCGCCAAGCCTGGCCGCATTGAATGCCTGAAATCCCTCATCGATGAGATACCTGATGTCGGCGCTTCCGCGAGGACGGTAGTAGCGGATGGGCCTGCCGCTCAGGTGGTTGGACTTGGACTCTCCTGGGGCACCGGGCGAACGATGGGGCACAGCGGGCCTAGCTTAGCACCTTCAACTCAGGTTACTTTCCTGCACGCTGAAGGCGATCGGACCATCCGCCGATAACCAAAAGAACCCCCTTAGAAGACCCTGGTTCGTGAAGAAATGAGTGTTGCAGGCTCCACCCGCGCGGCGGGTCCCCGCCATGACGTCCCGGACGTCGAGGGACGCTTTCGTACGCTGGTACAGTCCCCGCTGCGCGCCGGCTTGTTGCGGTTTCTGAGCGCCCGGCCGGAGGAATCGTTCGAGGTCGAGTCGCTCATGGCCACGTTCGGGCGCATGCGCCTGGACGTCGAGAACTGTCTCAACGAGCTCGTGGAATTCGGCATCGTACGACGGCACGTTGGACCGCCGCCGGCCTACGCCGCGTTCCGTCCGGAGAACGAGACGCTCGCCCGTCTCCTCGATACCTTCCTCGAGCGTCGCGCCGACATCAGCACCGAGGATCAGGCGCCATCGGTGCAGCGATTCCGCGAAATGATCGGGCGCGACGAGAAGATGCTGATCGTCTTCGAGTGGATCCGGACCGCGGCCAAGTCCGACATTTCGGTGCTCATACTGGGGCCCACGGGGTCGGGCAAGGAAGTCGTCGCACGCATGATTCACGAGTTGAGTCGGCGCGGCCGCGAGAACTTTCAAGCAGTCAACTGCGCGGCCCTTCCTGACACACTGTTCGAGTCGGAGATCTTCGGCTACGAGAAGGGGGCGTTCACCGGCGCCCACGATCGCAAACCCGGGCGCGTCGAGCTGGCCGATCGCGGCACGCTGTTCCTCGACGAGATCGGCGACCTGTCCCTCGTGGCGCAGGCCAAGCTGCTGCGGGTGCTCGAAGATCGGCGTTTCGAACGACTCGGTGGACAGCGCCCGGTGCAGGTCGACTTCAGATTGATCTCGGCTACGAACCGGCCGCTCGACCTGTTCGTTCGCGACAGCCGCTTTCGCGAGGACCTGTACTACCGCGTCAACGCGTTTTCGATCCGACTGCCATCGCTGCGCGAGCGTCCGACCGACATCGCCGTACTGGCCAATCGGTTCGTCGCGCGGTACTGTGCGGCGAACGGGCTGCCGCTCGATGCCAAGGCGTTCTCACCCGAAGCGCTGGCGCGTCTCAATGCCTACCCGTGGCCCGGCAACATTCGCGAACTCGAAAGCACGGTGTCGCGCGCGGCCCTCTCGGCGCCAGGCCGCGTGATTCGGGACAGCGATATCGAGTTCCTGCATCCGGTGGCGGAGCCGGCCGCTGATTCGCCGGCGCGAGTGCCAACCCTGGCTGAAGCCGAACGCGCGCACATCCTGCGCGTGCTGGATGCGACCTCCTGGAACAAGAAGGAGGCAGCTCGGCTGCTGGCGATCAGTCGCGGAACGCTTTACCGAAAAATTGTTGAGTACGGTCTCGAGCCGAACACACGCGTGTCTCGAAACAGAACAGTCATTTAATGCAACTATTGGACGCAACTATCGGATACAGCGATCTCAACACCGTTAGTGGCGCTCTATTTTTAGACACTCACCGGTTTGAACCCTTGTCCCAACTGGGGCAGCAATTTACGCAGATCTGGGGCTGAAATAGGTGTGCAGGTTCTGCACACGAGCGCCTCCGCGTCGCGCCGACTCACGCGTCCTGATCAAGCGCTAACTCACTCAGCCGCATGCCCTTACTGCAGAACTAGTGTCCCCGCCGGCTCATCGGCAGACCTTTTGCCCTACACATCTGCATCGATATGTCGCTAACTTCCTTCGTTCGCACAGTAACCAAGGCGTTCACCCTCGTACTGCTGCTGGTATGCCTCACGGCATCATCGGCTGCAGCGCAGGGGCGCGGACGCGACAAGATGGACTCGATCCTGCGGCACCGCGCTCAGCAGCTCGTCGGGCGCTCGCGGATCATCGTGCAGTTCAAAGGCGATCCCGACGTGCGCGTCTTCGGACGCGGCGTGGCGGGCCGTCGACTGAATCAACGCACGCAGGTCGCCAACGTCGACAACCGGACGCTCGTCGACGTCGCCTCCGATCCACGCGTCGAACGCGTAATGATCGACCGTCCCGCGTTCGCGACGATGGAGCGAACAGGTGCCGCGATCGGTGCGACGCTGGCGCGGCAGGAGTTATCGGTAACGGGCAAGGGCATCGGCGTCGCCATCATCGACTCCGGGATCTCGTCACAGCCTGACGATCTGAACCGGACGCGCAGCGGCAACAATCAACGCCGCATCGTCTACTTCAGAGATTTCACGCGCGACACGAACCCGAATCTCTGGTTCAACGACAACCCCACCGACGGATACGGCCATGGGACGCACGTCGCCGGCATCGTCGCGGGCAGCGGCTTCGATTCGGATGGACGGCGCACTGGTGTGGCGCCGAATGCACGACTCATTGGCCTCAAGGTACTCGACGATCAGGGTGAGGGATATGTGAGCGATGTGATCGCGGCGATCGATTACGCGATCTCGATCAAGGACACCTACAGCATTCGCGTCATCAACCTCTCGGTCGCGTCGGGCGTGTTCGAATCGTACTGGCTCGATCCACTCGCACAGGCGGCACGTCGCGCGGCTGATGCCGGCATCGTGGTGGTGGCAGCGGCGGGCAATCTGGGTCACGACGATCAGGGACGTGCGCTGACAGGCGCCATCACGTCTCCTGGCAACTCACCCTGGGTGTTGACCGTCGGTGCGTCGAGCCATCAGGGCACCGTGCGCCGCAGCGACGATATCATCAGCGATTTCAGTTCCCGCGGACCCACCTGGATCGACTTCGCCGCCAAACCGGACATCCTCGCTCCCGGTGTCGGTATCGAATCCCTCTCGAGCCCGGGCAGCACGCTCTACAACCAGCTGTCGGCGTACTTGCTCGACGGTACGGTGCAGGTGGGCTACAAGCCGTATCTCAGTTTGAGCGGCACGAGCATGGCGACACCTGTCGTCGCCGGAACAGTGGCCTTGATGCTCGAGGCGAACCCGAAGCTCACGCCGAATGCGGTCAAAGCCATCCTGCAGTACACAGCGCAGCAGCTGCCTGGAGAAAGCCCGCTCGCGCAGGGCGGCGGATTGATCAACGCCGAAGGAGCGGTCCGCCTCTCGCGATTCTTCGCCAACCCGCAGGCGGGAATCGGTCCGATGCAGGATTCGATCGGCGGCGAATCGATCGCATGGGCGCGCCACATCATCTGGGGCAACTACAGCGTCACCGGCGGCGTGCCGCTTCCCGCCAGCAACGCATGGGCGCAGGGTCTGACCTGGGGTCGGCTGCGCACGCGGACCGGTCGGCCCGTGGTATGGGGCGCGCAGTCGGACGAGAACATCGTGTGGAGCGTGAGCGACGACGAGAACATCGTCTGGAGCGTGGCCACTGATCAGAACGTCGCCTGGAGCACGGCAGGTGCCGACGAGAACATCGTCTGGAGTGTCAACGACGATCAGAACATCGTCTGGAGCGTCAGCGACGACGAGAACATCGTCTGGAGTGTCAACGACGATCAGAACATCGTGTGGAGCGTCGCCACGGCGAACAACGTGGTGTGGGGCGCCGATTGCGGCGGACACAACTGCGAGAAGGTGCTGTGGGGTGCGACGAGGAACGGCACCGTCTACGGCACTGCGACGCCCGACATGAACATCGTCTGGGGCGCCAGGCTCGACGACCAGAACATCGTCTGGAGCGTGGTCGACGACGACCAGAACATCGTGTGGAGCGTCGACGACGATCAGAACATCGTCTGGAGCGTCGACGATGACCAGAACATCGTCTGGAGCGTGAGCGACGACCAGAACATCGTCTGGAGTGTCAACGACGATCAGAACATCGTGTGGAGCGTGAGCGACGACCAGAACATCGTCTGGAGCGTCGCGAGCACAGTTAACCAGGTTCTGTGGCCCGTCCAGTAGAGGAACAATCATGAAGACTCGCGTAACGATCATCTGGTTGCCAGTAGAACGACGCTAGGCGCGGATGACCCAGCTGTCATACTGGCTTGTCGCCAGCCTGCCGCTGGTCTGCGCGCCCCTGTTCATCGGATACCGGGCGTACCGCGTCTTCCTCGCACGGTTCGAACGCGGACGGCGCAACGTCCAGCAGATGTCCGAGCTGCACCTCGCGACGATCGAGGCACTCGCACGCGCGATCGAGGCGAAGGAAGGCACGGCGGCCAATCACATTCACCGCATACAGCTGTATGCGACAGCCGTGGCTCGCGCGCTCGGGATGTCGGAGAGCGAGATCGAGGCGGTGAAAACCGCTGCGCTGCTGCACGACATCGGCAAGCTGGCGGTGCCGGATCACATCCTGGCCAAGCCAGGACCGCTGACACCTGAGGAATTCCAGAAGGTGCAGGCGCACCCCCAGGTGGGTGCCTCGATCATCGAAACGATTCCGTTTCCCTACCCGGTGGCTCCGCTCATCCGGAGCCATCACGAGCGCTGGGATGGGCACGGTTATCCCGCGGGGCTCAGAGGCGAGGAGATTCCGCTCGGCGCCCGAATCCTGTTTCTCGTCGATTATTTCGGCGCGCTCACATCGGACCGGCCATATCACGGCCGCATGTCGCTCGAGGCTGCGGCCGCGATGATCGAGCAGGAGGCGGGCAAAGCGCTCGACCCGCGCGCGGTTCAGGCGTTTCTGCGCGTGCTCCCGACGGTGCGAGACGAGGCGGAAGGCGATGATTGCCCACCGTTGCGCGGATCGCACGAGCAATCCACGAGCCTCGCCGCTCGTACACCGGGTCACTCTCGATCGACGGTGTTCGACGACATCGCGGTAGCGCACGGGGAAATCTACGCGCTCTACCAGATTGCACAGACGATGGGCACGAGTCTCGGCGTGGCCGACTCGATGTCGCACATTGCATCGAAGTTGAGCATCCTGGTGCCGTTCTCCGCCTGTTCGCTGTTCCTCTACGACAAGGCCGTCGAGTCGCTGCGGTGCGCGTTCTCGATCGGCACGGATGCCGAGCTCCTGCGCCAGCTCGAGCTCCACAACGGCCAGGGGCTCACGGGGTGGGTCGCACGCAATCGCCGTTCGCTGGTCAACGTGATGCCGAGCGCAGACCTCGATGCGGCGGGTCTGTCGGTCTCGACGTCGCTGCAGTCGGCGCTCGTGTGCCCACTCGTCATCGACGGGCGCGTCATCGGAACTCTCGCCGTCTACAGCACGACGCCGAGCTTCTACAACGACGACCATCGCCGACTGCTCGACCGCGTGTGCGAACAGGCCGCGGCCGTGATCAAGAACGCGATCGTGTACGAAGAAACGCACGAGGCGTCGCTCACCGATCCGCTGACCGGGCTGCCCAACACCAGATTCATGGTGAAACACCTCGCGCGTGAACTTGCGCGCGCCGAACGCCTTGGCTCCCAGGTGTCGTTGATCGTGATGGACGTCGACGAATTCAAAGTCATCAACGACACGCACGGTCATCATGTCGGCGATCTCGCGCTGCGTGAAATCGCTCATGTACTGCGGGCCGTCATCCGCCCGTACGACGTCTGCGTCCGTTACGCGGGCGATGAATTCATCGTCCTGCTTGCGGGCTGTGGAGCGGAAGAAGCGGAGAGCAAACGCCAGGAGTTGCAAGAGGCCGTCGATCGGGCGGCCTTCGAGATCGAGCCGGGCGTGCGCGTGTCACTCGCCGTCAGCGCCGGCGCCGCTGTTTTCCCGCTCGATGGCGAGACCTACGAGTCGCTGCTCGCCAAGGCAGATAGCCGCATGTATCGCGACAAGGTCTTGCGGAAACGCAGCGTCAAGGAACGACCGGCCCGACCGGCCGTGCCCGGCACACCATCGGATACCAGGGCGAAGGTCGGATAGGCGGTACGAGTCAGACCCCGATCACGTGGAAGCCGGCGTCGACGAACAGCACTTCTCCGGTCACCCCTTTGCCGGCATCACTCACCAGAAACGCAGCGGCTTCGGCGACTTCTCCTGTCTCGATGTTGCGGCGCAGCGGTGCGCGCTCGGGGTAGATGTGGAGGATATTGGAAAACCCTTTGATCCCCGCGGCCGCAAGCGTCTTGATCGGACCGGCCGATACGGCGTTCACGCGGATGTTCCGCGGACCGACGTCCGCCGCGAGATACCGCACCGCCGCTTCGAGCGCCGCTTTGGCGACGCCCATCACGTGATATCCGGGGACCACACGTTCGCTTCCCAGGTAGGAGAGCGTGAGGATCGATCCTCCGCCACGTTTCTCCATCAACGGTGCCGCGCCACGCGCGAGCGCGATCAGCGAATACGCGGAGATGTCCATCGTGGTCTGGAATCCGGTGCGGCTGGTGTTGAGAAATGACGCCTCGAGCTCATCGCGCGGCGCAAACGCCGCACCATGCACGACGAAATCGAGAGCACCGAATTCCTGCTCGACACGGGTGAAGACGTTGGCAATGTCGGTGTCGGAGGTGACGTCGCACGGCAGGACGAGCGGAGGCGGCTCGAGGCCTTCCGACAACTCGCGGACATGATCCTCGAAGCGCCCCTGGTAGGTCAGTGCCAGGCGTGCGCCGCGGCGCGCGGTCGTCTGCGCAATGGCCCATGCGATCGAGCGCTTGTTGGCAACACCGACGATCAGTCCGAGCTTGCCCGAAAAATCCGTCATCGAATGAAGGAGGGGTAATCCGACTAACGTCCGCGTCTTCCGCGTCCGTGGCCCGAGTTCGGTCCGCGCCCCTGCCCACCTGATCGGCCGCCCCCGCGCTGTCCCGCAGGCGGTCGATTGCCGTGACGGGAACTTTGATCCGAGTGATGGCCCGCGCCCTGCCCACGCCCCGATCCGGAGCGTTGCGACGGTCCGCCGGAGTGGGACTGATTGAATCGTGCCTGTCCCGACCCCTGGCCACGGCCATGACGATTGCCGCGATGACGATTGCCGCCGCGATCGAATCGCCCGTTCTGACGAATCGTGAAGTCGGGTTCCTTGCGTTCGGGAGTCTGTCCTTCCGGCCTCGGCAGCGTCGCACGGATCAACGGACGATGCACCGGCCACTCGTCGTCGGCGTCATTGCGGGTCTCGTCTGAGGATGGTGGTGCAACGACCTCGTCGATGTCGGGCGGAGCAGCAAACGGTTCGGCGGGAAGATCGAAGCTCTCCCCGATCTCAGGAGGATCGGGCGGCACGAACTCCGGCGCTGCGATCGGGCCGACCGACGCGGCGTCAGGAGCTCCGGTGACGAGCGCGCCCGCGGTTTTCTTTCGTCGTGGCGCTGGAACCCTTGCCTGCTTGTATTCATGCTCGGCGTCGCACGTGGCGCAGCGTGTCTGCTTCACGTCGTCGTCGATCATGGCGACCACCGCATGATTGGTGATGCGGCGCTCGCGCGGACAGTAGTCGTCAAGAATGTCACCGAGCCGAACCCGGCGTTGCTGCATAAATACCCCGGAGCGTTATCTCTCTTCGGGCTCCACGTCGAACAACGGGACCCGCATTGCCTTCTACAGGTGGGGTTGGTGAATAGGTGAAGGCGTCTATGAGTTTAACAGACTCGGATTCCAATCAACCCTGAATTCTCGTCCGGACCCACTTCCGACAGTCCTCGAGCGCCGCCTGCACCGCCCCCGGGTGCGTCGACTGCGGCGTACGCCGCGCCTGTACCGACGCCATCGCCGTGGCCGCACGGGGCGCGTCCTCGCCGAACATCTCGCTGGCCTCCCGCCACTCGGCCATCGTCAAGGCGCTGAAATCACGGCCCTCGACGAGCAACCGCCGCACCATCGCACCCACGACTTCGTGGGCCCGCCGGAATGGCATGCCGCGGGCCACGAGATAGTCGGCGACGTCGGTCGCCAGCAGCAACCCGGACGCCGCCCGCCCGGCGCGCTCAGTATTTATCCCGATACGCGACACGACCGCTTCGGTCGCCAGGAGCGACACCGAGAGCGTGGCTTCGGCATCGAAGACGGCCTCTTTGTCTTCCTGTAAATCCTTGTTGTACCCGCTTGGCAGCCCCTTCATCGTCGCAAGCCATCCGGTCAGCCGTCCGATGGCGCGGCCGGTCTTTCCGCGAACGAGCTCCAGCGGGTCCGGGTTCTTCTTCTGCGGCATCATGCTGCTGCCGGTGGCTGACGCGTCCGCCAGCTCGAAGAACCCGTGCTCTTCACCGGTGAAAATGATCAGGTCCTCGGCGATGCGACTCAAATGCACCATCGCGAGCGACGCCGCATACAGGAACGACGCCACGAAGTCCCGGTCGGACGACGCATCGATGCTGTTCAACACGACCTTCGAAAAACCGAGCGCACGTGCCAGCGCCTGGGTGTCGATGGCGTAGCTGGTGCCGGCAATCGCGCCGGATCCGAGCGTGAGGGCATCCGCCTCGCCGACGGCTGCCTGCAACCGATCGTAGTCACGGCGCAGTGCCGCTGCGTGCGACAGAAGGAAGTGCGCCACCAGCACCGGCTGCGCGCGACGAAGATGCGTATACGCCGGCATCAACGCGTCGGCGGAGCGCTCGGCTTGCGTGGCGCAAGCGCTCACCAGTCGAACAATCGCCTGCTGCAGGATCGGAATGCGTCGGCGCAGATAGAGGCGCAGATCGAGCGAGACCTGTTCGTTCCGCGATCGACCTGTATGGAGGCGACGACCGGCGTCGCCGATGCGCTCGACCAGCTGGCGCTCGACGAAACTGTGCACATCTTCGTCGGTGCCGCTGATCCACGCCGGGTCTCTCAGACCTTCGTCGAGGATCCCGCGGAGGCCCTCGAGGATCGCCCGGCCATCCTCGGGGGACAGCACACCCGCGTCCGACAGGGCCTGCGCCCAGGCGATGCTTCCCTTCACGTCATCTTCGAAGAGCGCGCGGTCGAAGCCGAACGAGATGCCGAACTCGAACGCCGCAGGATCGGGTGCCGTGTCGAAACGGCCTGACCAGAGGGTCACGCGTAATTCACCAGGGCCGACTGTCGATCCTGCGGCGCAATGACCGTGAATCGACCTTCGTCGAGCTTCAGGCAGACATCGCTCGTACCAGGTCCCCCTGCGGCACGGGCTGCCGCCTGCAGCACCACCGCGGCCGGCGCGTCGACGAGCACGCGTAGTGCGCCGCCACCGACATCGAGACGACCGATGCCGTGCTGTTCGGCGATGAGCGACAGGCACTCGATGAGCTCGGCCGGCGACATCGGCACGCCATTGATCGAGGTGGGCACGCCCTGATCGAAGTGAATGTCGACGAGCGCGGCTTCGTCGAGCTGCCGCGTCAGGCGAGGCGGCTCCCGCTCGCCGTCCCACGTGAGCGTGCGTCCCCACAGATGCTGATCGATGCGATAGGCGCCGTCACGCAGCACGCCGACGGGCATGGAACGCTGTCGCGCATAGGCGATCAGCTCGTCGATCGTCATGTTCCAGCTACGGGCAGGCGCGAGCACGCGAAGCGTCGGCGCGATCGCGTGAACCTCCGCATCGAATGCCGTGTCCTGGGATCCGTGCGCAACCAGCGGCGCACCCTCCAGCCCGGCGATGTCCACCAGCTTCGTGGCGATGAACGGACGCGGCAGCGAGGCCATCGCGGCCTGGCGCAGATTGTCGCGCTGCGTGTAGAGCGAGGGCAGCAGCACCTCGCGGGCGAAGTCGTCGCGGGCATCGATGGCGTGCGCCCGTACGGCGCCGCAGGCGAGCGCGCGGGCCCGAAGTTCGGCGAGATCGCGGCCCTGTCCGATGTCCAGGGTCACCGTGATCACGTCCAGGCCCTCGGTCTCGGTCAGCCACGCGATCGCCACCGAGCTCGCCAGCCCGCCCGCATATGCAAGGACGACACGCTCTCTCATGTCTGCGCCATCTCCTCAATCGTTTTCACCACCGCCTTCGCGCGCCGGACATCGGGCGCAATGATCAGAATGGTGTCCTCGCCGGCCAGCGTCCCGACGATGTCGGGCAGCCGCACGCTGTCGAGCGCCGCACAGAGCGACTGCGCGTGACCGAGGTTGGTGCGCAGCAGCACGAGCTGCTGCACGCGATCGACACGCAGCAGCTGCTCCGCCAGCGCGCGCTGCAGCATCGACTCGGCGCTGCTTCCGTTCCGCTGCGCGTGCTGCGGTGCCTGATAGGCGCCGTTTGCTCCACCTTTCACCAGCCCCATCTCACGGATGTCCCGCGAGAGCGTGGCCTGCGTGACATCGAACCCCGAGGTACGAATCCTCCGCCGCAGCTGTTCCTGACTCCGGATCGACTGCTCCCGGATCGCCTCGAGAATCACCGATTGGCGTCGCGCTTTCATCGCCCTCTCACTCTTTCTGCGCCTCGAGCGGTGTCGAGGCGTGCGTAGCATACATCAGGCCTTGACTGATTATGCAACGCTCTGTATAAATATACTCTAGTTCGTGTCACTGGGATAATGGCCACAGCAGCCTCGTCCGCTCCAGATCGTTCCAGCGCGCCGCCCCGGCCGGCCCGCGTCGCCATCGCAGGTGCCACCGGGTTCGCGGGGCAGGAGCTCGTCCGGATCCTCGCGCGGCATCCGGCCGTCACGCTGACGACAGCCATGTCGTCGGGCGCGACGAGCGCTCCACGGCCGCTGCCGGCGCTGGCGCGCATCTGGGATCAGCCGGTCGTGCCGCTCGATATCGAACGCCTCGTGCGCGAGTCCGAGCTGGTGTTCCTCGCACTGCCGGAATCAGCCTCGGCCGAGCTCGCGCCGGCGCTGGTTGGCCGGGGCCTTCGAGTCATCGACCTGTCAGGCGCGTTCCGGATTCGAGCGGAGGCGGACCGGAAGCGATGGTATCCGGCGACCGCGGCGCTGCCCGAGGGAACGGTCTATGGCCTGACCGAGGGCAATCAGGACGAGATCCGTACCGCACGTCTGGTCTCTAACCCGGGCTGCTATCCAACCGCCGCGCTCCTCGCGCTCGAGCCACTGCATCGTGCCGGTCTCCTTTCGGGGCCGATCGTCATCGATGCCAAGTCGGGCATCTCGGGTGCCGGCAAGACGCCGTCTGATCGCACACACTTCTCCGAGAATCACGGCAGCGTGGCGGCGTATGGGGTGTTCTCGCACCGGCACACGGCCGAGATCGAGCAGGAGCTCGGAACGGGCGTGACGTTCGTGCCGCATCTGGTGCCGCTCGATCGAGGGATTCTCGAAACGATCTACGCGACCCTGAAGCCGGGAACGTCCAGCCAACACGTCGAGACGGCGCTGATGGCGGCCCACGCCAACGCACCGTTCGTGCGTCTGACCGGCGGCCAGCTTCCCGAGATCAAGCACGTCGCTCATACGAATTTCTGCGACATCGGATGGATCGTCGACTCCGCGAGCGCACGGATCGTGCTCGTCGCCGTGATCGACAATCTTGTGAAAGGCGCAGCCGGATCGGCGGTGCAGAACCTCAACGTCATGCTCGGACTCGACGAGCGAACGGGCCTGCTGTGAGCAGACGGCCACGGCTCGTGCTGAAGCTGGGAGGAGAGCTCCTCGAGCAGCCGCAGGACGTCGATCGGATCGCACGTGCGATCGCGGCGCTGGCCAGGCGTGCCTCGCTCGTGGTGGTGCATGGAGGCGGCAAGGAAATCGACGCGGCGCTGGCCACAGCGGGCATCCCCAAGCAGCAGGTCGATGGCCTTCGGGTCACTGATGCCCGCACGCTCGACGTGGTGGTCGCGGTGCTGGCCGGTGCGATCAACACGCGACTCGTCGCCGCAGTACGGCGGGCCGGGGGACGACCGGTCGGTCTGACCGGCGCCGACGCGACAGTGGCCACCATGAAGCGGGCCACGCCGATCGTCAGCGTTGAGGGCGCGTCGGTCGACCTGGGACTTGTCGGTGCGCCGGTGCGAAACGGCCGGCCTCAGCTGCTGACCGACCTCCTCGCACGCGGATACGTCCCGGTGGTCGCCTGCATCGGCGCCACCCGACGCGGGCAACTGCTCAACGTGAATGCGGACACGCTGGCCTCTTACCTCGCCGGCGCGGTCGGCGCCACGCGTCTCGTGATCGCAGGCGGCACGCGTGGCGTGCTCGACGAACAGGGACGCACCATCGATCGCTTGACTCGACGAGATGCGGCGCGGCTGGTCAAAGCCGGCACCGCGAACAAGGGGATGGTGGCCAAACTGCAGGCCTGCCGCGCAGCGCTGCAGCAGGGCGTGCGCGATGTCGTCATCGCGCCCGGCCGGGACGTGGCACTCGACGCGCTGGCCAGCACGGATGCGCCATTGGCCGGCTGCACACAGGTGGTGCGATGACGAACACACTCGACGACATTCAAGCTCGCGAATCCCGCTTCGTGCTTCAGACCTACCGGCGTCAACCGGTGGCTTTCGTTCGCGGAGAGGGCACGCGTTTGTACGACGTCGACGGGCGCGAGTATCTCGACTTCATCTCCGGGATCGGCGTGGCCTCGCTCGGTCATGCACATCCCGGCCTGGCAGCGGTGATCGCCGAGCAGGCACGAACGCTGCTCCATACGTCGAACCTGTATTTCCACCCGTTCCAGGCGGAAGCGGCCGGTCGTCTGTCAGCGTTGTCGGGCCTCGCGCGCGCGTTCTTCTGCAACAGCGGCACGGAAGCCAACGAAGCCTGCCTCAAATTCGCGCGCCGCTACTGGCATACGCAGGGTGTGAAAGGACGAACCGGATTCGTCGCGGTAGAGCATGCGTTCGCTGGACGGACGATGGGGGCGCTGTCGGTGACGTTCGACGAGCACTATCGCGCGCCGTTCGCGCCGCTGCTCGAGCCGGTCACCTTCGTCGACCCCGCGTCGCCCGACTCACTGATCGCTGCGGTCACCGACCGTACCGCCGCGATCATCGCCGAACCGATTCGCGGCGAAGGTGGCATCCGCCCATTGCCGCGCGCGTTCTCGGACGCGATCGTCGACGTCTGTCGACAGACGGGCACGCTCCTCATCGCGGATGAAGTCCAGACCGGACTGGGACGAACGGGCGACGCGTTTCATTCTCACGCGCTCGGTTGGCAGCCTGACCTGATCTCGGTCGGCAAAGCCCTGGGCTCCGGCGTCCCAGTCGGCGCTGCGCTCGTCTCCGAACGCGTCGCAGCGGCGGTCTCACCCGGCGATCACGGCAGCACGTATGGCGGCAATCTTCTGGCCACTCGTGCGGCGGCGTTCTTCCTCGAGCAGCTGATGGACCACGGCCTGATGGACCACGTGAAGACCGTCGGGGCGCACTTCGAACGTCAGCTGCGCACGCTCGCGCTCAAACACCCGGTGATCGTCGAGGCGCGGGGCGCAGGCCTGATGCGCGGCCTCGAACTGCGGATCGATGCGACACCCGTCATCGATCAGGCCCGTGCACACGGACTCCTCGTCAATCGCACCAGCGAGACCGTCGTGCGCTTTCTGCCTCCGCTCACAGTCGAAGCGTCCGAGATCGATCGTGCGGTGGAGCTCCTCGATGGCGTGCTGGCAACGGTTGGTGCCGAGGTGCACGCGTGAGAGCCGCGGCCGCATCGGCTCGATCGGCTCGTGTGCGACCGACGCAACCGCGCAGGCCGACGACCGTCCGTCGCGCACTCCACCCGATCGTGCGGCCCGCGACCTCAGCGGACGCGCGCGCCGTTCACGCGCTGATCGCGTCCCGTCTCCACGAGGGTCATCTCCTCCCCCGTTCGATCGAGGACATCGAGGCCACCATCACACGCTTCGTCGTCGCCGCGAACAGAGGGCGCATCGTCGCCTGCGCCGACCTCGCACCGCTCAGCCCCACCGTCGCCGAGGTGCGCTCGCTCGTCGTCAGTATCGACGCACGATCGCAGGGGCTGGGGCACCGAATGGTCAACGAGCTCTCACGGCGTGCGCGAGCCGCGGGCTTCGAGTCGCTGTGCGCGTTCACACATGCGGCCGGCTACTTTGTGCGCATGGGCTTTTCGATCGTCCCGCACCCGTGGATTCCCGAGAAGATCGAGGCAGACTGCCGCACCTGCCCGCTCTTCAGACGATGCGGGCAGTACGCCGTCACGCTTCCCCTGGCGCAAGCGCACTCGTTTGTGCCTCTGGCATCGCTTCATGGCTAACGTCTCTTCTACGGCTCGTCCCTTTGCGATCGCCCGCGCTGAAGGCGGGGTTACGGCACCGGAGGGGTTCCGTTCGTCCGCGCTCCACTGCGGCATCAAGGCCAAGCCGGGTGCGCTCGATTTGCTGGTGCTCACCAGTGACAAGCCGGTGCCCACAGCCGGGCTCTTCACGACGAACCTGGTTCAGGCTGCGCCGGTCCTCGTGTCGAAGTCTCACCTGGCCGAGAGTCACGGGCTGGCGCACGCCATCGTTGTCAACAGCGGGTGCGCCAACGCCTGCACCGGCCCGCAGGGATTCGACGACGCGCGTCAAATGACGCGTGAAGTTGCAGGCAGTCTGGGCTGCAGCTCCGAGCTGGTGCTCGTCGCTTCGACCGGTGTCATCGGTGTGAACCTGGTCATGAGCAAGGTCGTCGCGGGCATTCGTTCTGCCGCTACGTTACTGGCACGTGGTCGAGGCAGCGACGCCGCGCGCGCGATCATGACGACCGACCCATTCCCGAAAGAACACGCTGTGATCGTGCAGACCGATCGCGGCTCGTTCGTGGTCGGGGGCACCGCCAAGGGTTCAGGCATGATCGAGCCGAACATGGCGACAATGCTCGCCTTCCTCACGACCGATGCACAGGTGCCGACCGCGATGCTGCAGCGTGCATTGGTCGAATCGGCTCGCGACACATTCAACGCGATCACGGTCGACGGCGAATGCTCGACCAACGACACGCTCATCGCGATGGCCTCGGGGGCGAGCGGTGTGAGCATCGATGAGGAGAGCTACCCCATGTTGCTCGATGCATTCCTGGCTGTCTCTCGCGAGCTGGCGATCGGTATCGTTCGTGGCGGTGAAGGGGCGACCAAGCTGATGACCATCACCGTGCACGATGCGCGCAGCCGCGACGAGGCTCGTCAAGTGGCGCGGACGATCGCCAACTCACCGCTCGTCAAGACGGCCGTCCATGGCGCGGATCCCAACTGGGGCCGCATCCTTGCTGCAGCGGGCCGATCCGGGGTGCGTTTCGATCCGGCTCGGGCGACGGTCCGCGTGGGGGGCATCCTGCTCTTCGAGCACGGTCTGCCACACGACGACGCCGCACCGCTCGCGGCCGAGCACTTGAAAAGTGCCGACGTGCGCATCGACGTGAGCCTCGGAAGCGGCGGTTCGACCGCGACGATGTGGGGCTGCGATCTCAGCGCGGAGTACGTCCGCATCAACGGCGAGTACCGGACTTAGCCATGGAGGCCGCCCCACCGGTCGCGTTCGCCAAAGACTTCCTGTCGATCCTCGACCTCAGTCCGGCTGATCTCGATCGCCTGCTGCTGATCGCCGCGCAGATGAAGGCCGACCGACGCGCCGCGCGTCCGCCAACGCCCGCGCTTGCCGGGCTTCATGTCGCCTTGTTGTTCGAGAAGCCGTCGCTGCGCACGCGATCGACCTTCGAGATCGCCGTACGGGAGCTCGCAGGTGACATCCTGCATCTACCCCCCGAGTTCGCCGACGGCAGCCGCGAGCCCATCGAAGATGTGGCTCGCAATCTCGAGCGTTGGGTGCGCGCGCTCGTGGTCCGCACCTTCGGGCAGCGCAAGGCCGCCACACTCGCCGCGGCCGGACGGCAGCTGCATGTCATCAATGCCTTGACCGACGAAGAACACCCCTGCCAGGCGCTCGCCGATGCCTTCACGATGCGCGAGCGATGGGGCGATTGTCGCGGCCGGTCTGTCGCCTTCGTCGGCGACGGCAACAATGTCGCAACGTCGCTCGCCCACGCGGCGGGCATGCTCGGCGTGAACATGCACATCGCCTCACCCGAAGGATACGAGCTGCCGGACCGCGTAATCGAAGACGTGGCACGCGTATCGCGTAACGGTGCGCGCGTCCGGCGCTTCCGCGATCCGAAGGAAGCGGTAGCGCAGGCCGATGCCGTGTACACCGACGTCTGGACGTCGATGGGCGAGGAGGCGGAAACAGCGGAACGGCATCGTGTCTTCGCGCCCTACCAGGTGACGAGTGGCCTGATGGCGGGCGCGGCTGATGGCGCCATGTTCATGCACTGTCTTCCCGCACATCGTGGCGAGGAGGTCACCTCCGAGGTAATCGATTCGCCCGCCTCGGTCGTCTTCGATCAAGCCGAGAACCGCCTCCACACGCAAAAGGCACTCCTGTCGATGCTGATCGGAAAGTGACGGGAATCAGGAAGCCTTCCCGCTTCCTGATTCCTTCGTAGCATGCAGCTTCGGCCTGCGCGACAATGGCTCTCGCATGGCCGCGAAGCCCTGGCTGGCTCACTACGACGACGACGTCACGCCGTCGCTCGAACCCTACCCCCGGGCGACGCTCCTCGACTACCTCGAAGCGCTCGCGCGCGACCATGGCGGCAGGACGGCTCTGCTGTTCAAGGGCTCCACCATTTCCTACCGTCGGATCGAGTCGGAAAGCGACGCGTTTGCCGCAGGGCTCTGGGATCTCGGCGTGCGTCAGGGCGACCGTGTCGCCCTCCTTCTTCCCAATTGCCCGCAATTCATCGTCGCTGAGTTCGGCACCTGGAAGACCGGCGCAATTGTCGTCGCCGTCAATCCTACGTACAGCGAGCGCGAGATCGAGCACACGCTGGAATCGACGCGCGCCGAAACGGTTGTTGTCCTCACACCGTTCTATGAGCGCGTCAAGCGGGTGCAGGGCCGTACGGGGATCAAGCGGATCATCGCAACGTCGATCAAGGAATACCTGCCCCCCGTTCTTCGAGTCCTTTTCACGCTGTTCAAAGAAAAGAAGGAGGGACACCGCATCTCCCTCCAGTCAGGCGATCAGTGGTTCCAGGAGGTGCTGCGCGCACACGCCCAATCGAAACGGCCCGCGGTGAAGGCAGGCCCCGACGATCGCGCAGTCATTCTCTCGAGCGGCGGCACCACGGGTACGCCGAAGGGAGTCGTCGGTCTCCATCGACACTACGTCGCGGCCGGCCTGCAGCTGTACGAATGGACGAAATCCGCAAAGAAACAGTGGGAGGACGTCATCATGCTCCCGCTGCCGCTCTTCCACGTCTACGCCAATGTCGGCGTCCAGCCATTGGCGTTCGTCGGGCCGAATCCGCTGTCGCTCGTGCCCAACCCGCGCGACATCGGTGACGTCCTCAACACGATCGACCAAGTCAAACCCGCGTTCTTCAACGGGGTCCCGACTCTCTACAACGCCATCCTGAATCATCCGCGAGTCCAGGCCGGCAAGGTCGATCTGCGATCGATCAAGCTCTGTATCTGTGGCGCCTCCGCGCTCATGGCGGAGACCAGGCGCCGATTCGAAGAACAGACCGGCGCGAAGATTCTCGAAGGCTACTCGCTCACCGAAGCCATGATGGCCTGTTGCGTGAACCCGGTGCGCGGAGCGAGCAAGATCGGCTCGATCGGGATTCCGCTTCCCGACGTGGAGATTCGCATCGTGGATGCCGGAGACGGCACGCGTGAGCTCCCGACCGGCGAGGTCGGTGAGCTCCTGTTGCGCGCGCCGCAGATCATGCTCGAGTACTGGAACAACCCGCTCGAAACGTCCGAGGTGCTTCGCGCTTACGACGCAGGCGCGCCATGGCTGCACACCGGGGATCTCGCGTACGTGGACGACGAGGGGTACATCTTTCTGGTCGATCGCAAGAAGGATATGGTCAAGACGAGTGGGTACCAGGTCTGGCCTCGCGAGATCGAGGAAGTGATTTCCGCTCATCCCGCCATCCAGGAAGTCGGTGTCGCCGGAATACCGGATGCGGTGAAGGGTGAGGTCGTCAAAGCCTGGGTCGTGCTTCGCAGCGGGCGCAGCGTCTCCGAAGAGGAACTGCGCGCCTATTGCCGCGAGCATCTCGCACCCTACAAGGTGCCGGCGCGAGTCGAATTTCGTAGCGACCTTCCGAAGTCGCTCGTTGGAAAAGTGCTCAGGCGAGTGCTGGCGGCCGAGGCCACCGGGTCGAGCACCGCACCTCGCTAAGGCTTCGTCGCTCCCAGCGCTCTCACCTCGATTCCGACGCTCTTCAGCGCTTCGCGAATGTGGCGGGCGAGCGCAGCGGCGCCTGGTGTGTCCCCGTGCACGCAGATCGTCTCGATGTCGAGCGACACGAGTGACCCATCGGTCGCGCTGACGACGCGATCACGCGCCATCGCGATCGCGCGGTGAACGACAGTCACTATCTGCTCGATGACTGCACCGGGCTGGCTGCGGGCCACGAGCGTGCCATCGGGTTGATATGCCCGATCGGCAAATCCTTCTGCGGCGGTGCGCAGCCCCGCTCGTCGGCCCGCCGCGATCAACTGCGACCCAGGAAGACCGAGCAGGATCAAGGACCGATCGACAGACACGGTCGCCCGCGCGATCGCGTCGGCAAGTGACGCATCGGCGACGGCCATGTTGTAGAGCGCGCCATGGGCCTTCACATGCTGGAGCCGTACGCCTTCTGTCGCCGCGATTCCAGCCAGTGCACCGATTTGGTACGCGACGGCATCCTCGACTTCGCGTGGCGTGGCTCGCATTTCGCGGCGACCGAAGCCGACGAGATCCGGGAAACCCGGATGCGCGCCCACAGCGACACCATGCTCCCGAGCCAGCACGACAGTAGCGCGCATGACGCCAGGGTCTCCTGCATGAAACCCGCAGGCAACATTCGCTGAAGTGATGAGCGGAATCAGGTCGGAATCTTGGCCCAATGTGTAAGCGCCGAACGATTCGCCGACGTCCGCATTGAGGTCTATTCCCATAACTGCGACCAGTTCAAGGACAGCCGTGTAATCCTTCCCACATTGTCGGGCAGAGCCTGGGGCCCAATCATGCGAGTTTCAAGGGAAAGCCGGTCGGCACGGCCATTGCCTCTTTAACGGGCGCCGGTCTGTGGTTTACGGCAGGGCGCCGTAAATGCTGGGGGGAGCCAGGCTGGCATTTCAGGATGGGGCACCTTCGGGAGTCCCATCCTGTATTTTTTGTACGGGCAGTTTTGTCAGACTCCAGCGCCTTCCGGGTATTCCAATGCCAGCTTGAGCTCGCGGGCGAGCGAGTCGACAGTTGTGGCGGCGCGCTTCCACACGCCTTCGCTTTCGAAACGGACGTTGCCGATGCGTCGGCCCCACGGCGCGATCACACGCCCGATCGCACGGTAGTCGGCTCGATCCGCATGCTCCTGATCGAGTCTGCGCACGACATCAGGCGCCACACGAATGAATGCGCGCAGAGCCGTCGCAGATTTGATGCTGTACTTTCTTCCATTCCAGGCGGTGCTGAACACGACAGACACCTGCTTGAAATAATTCACGAAGAATCGCTTGGCATCGTCGCGGAAATCTGCAGACTTGCGAGGCCCGCCAAACGCATCGCTGGCAAACAGTTTCTTGAGTTCCTGTGCGAGCGGTGCCTGCGCGACGCGTCCGCGCCCCACGCCGAGCAGCTTGATCTCACCCTGAAGCGGCGAATCTTCTTTGTCGTTGAGCGCGCGAACGACATCGTGAGCCGCCGCCAGAGCATCGTCTTTGTACAGTTGGCGGCCCGACAGGCTGACCAGGTGTGACGCATTCAATCGTGTGTGCTTCGCATTGATGGTCACAAACATCTGCACAACGTGATCTTCGGGCAAGCGGTCGAAGATGATCGCTGGAACGGTGAAGTCCTCGCTGGCGATGTTGTCGATGTCAGCGTGGAGCGCGAGCAGCCGGTGCTGACCATCGATCGCGCGCAGGATGCCTTCTCGCTCGGGCACCTTCAGTCGACCAACGGCCGACCCTTCGGCGACCGGCTCGAACGTCAGCTTCTCATCGCAGGAGATGATGACCGCCCCGGCAATCGATGGAAGATCTCGCGCCTGCCGGCATTGCTCGTAGTATTGAACCAGTTCGTCGATTTTTCGCCTGATGATCTGACGCTGATAGGCTTTCTCGCTCGATGCGATGCGCCGTTCGAGCAGGTCCCAGTTCACCTTTGAGGGCGCCTTCTTGTTGCTGCCTCGAACGGGTTGTCCCGACTCGCCGTAGCTGAGCACTTCGAAGCGCACGAGCTTGTCGATGTCTCCAGCGGTCAGAGAGGCCTGGTAGAAGCGAACCCCGAACTGCTGCATCCGGATGGCGGCAACGTTAATCATGCGATTTGTGGTCCTGACAGAAGAGGCGAATTGTAGCGGCCAGTCACCCCAATCTCAACCCGTTTCTCGCGATTCTTCTAAGATTGCACGACTCTTCGCCCCGTCCGTCGTCGACCCTAATCATCCTTACGGCCTGAGGTTATCGAAATTTACGCCCTTTTGACCTCAATCAAGGTCATAGACGTTTTGCCTGATTTTCGTGCATAGGCCTGAAACTCAGCCGGTCCGGTCGACGAAACAGTCGCGCCTTGATTCGTACGAGCCAGAAAAGGAACGCGCTGAAGACGACGAACGCAAGGAGCGCCTGTGCAAGTGTCAGACGGCGATGCAGGGGCAGGCTCAGGACACCATAGACCATCTCCACGTGAATCCAATACACGAACAGGGAGGCCAGACCGAACTCAACGAGCAGTGAACGTCCGGGTGTCCAGACCCTCCAGGCGTACGCCAAAGGAACCGCGGCGATCAAAAGACCGAGGCGGAAGAAGAAGAACGTAGGAGAGGTGGTCCAGAAGCTCGTGTCGGCGTAGATCGGCGGCAGAAAGGACGTTCCGTATCCCATCAACGCGAGGACGACTCCCAGGACGCCGAGCCATACGAGCACGCGGCGCTCATAGGCAGGGTTGCTCGTCTGGTCAATCCACACTCCGACCGAGCTTCCGGCGAGAAGAAAACCTGCCCACGGAAACAGCGTGAATGTCGTCCGCCCCGGGTCGGGCCTGAAGTACCACTCGATGGGATCGGGAATCGGCGCGAGCAGCGGCGTCGCCCGAACAATTGGCGTCAGCATCGCCGTCGCAACAGCAGCCGCTCCGAGAAGCACGGCACGCCATCGAGGCGCACTGCCCGCCGACAGCAGCACTGCCGCGACGACCATCGACAGTCCCATGATGTTGAGGATGTCGACCTTGAACAATGATTGAGGCAACGCGCCACCGCTGATCACCGCCGATTGCAGACGAAACAGAAACGCCAGGCCGAAGATCTGCCATCCGCGTCGTCGCGCCGCAGCCGCAACCTCGGTCTCGGACAGACCTTTGCGGCGTCGCGAGCCCGCAGCCAGCGCGAGTGAGACGCCAGCGAGAAACAGAAATATCGGCGCCCCGAAGCCGCCGATGACCATGGCCCACCTGTACGCATGACCGCGGTCCTCGACGCGCGTCCATGAATCGAGCGTGTGAGCCTCGATCATGATGAGCACTCCGACGCCGCGCAGCCAATCGAGATAGGGCCGGCGATTCACGGAGTAATGGTGAACGAGGTCGTGAGGAGGATGTCCTGACGCAACGAATGCCAGACGGAGCAGTATTTGTCCCGCGAGAGCGCAATCGCCCGCTCGACCGCTGGTGGAGGGACATTGCCTTCCAGTTCGAAGCGCAACTGCGCGCTGAGAATCCGGGCCGGAGGCTCAGGTGCGCGCTCCGCGACGATCGACGCACGGAATGCGGTGAGCGCGTGACGCCCCTTGCGAACGATGTCGACGACATCGGCAGCCATGCACCCCGCGAGGGCTATTACCAGCATCTGCACAGGCGATGCTCCGGCGGTGCTGTCTCCGTCGACAACCGTGATGATCCGCGCGCTCGCGACATCGAATCGGAGCTCTTCGGTCCATCTGAGGTCCGCAACCACAGGCGGCTTGGCCATGACACGCGCGATTGTATCGGGCCCGTTCACCCAAGGCTACGCTGGCGTGATCGAGTGGAATACACAGGCGAGGCCCGCGTGCGTCTCCAGAAGGCGACGCAACTACGGGTGATCTCGGGTTAAATCGGTCGAAATGCAGCTGGCCAGGAACGCAGTCGGTCTGGGCTCAACCCCTCGCCGTCTGCTGCTGAATCGGAACTGCAGGTTCCTGAGGGCCGCCTGAAGGCGGCCGACTCCGATGGCCGAAGAGCACTGAGAAACCAAGCCAGCCGACGGGAAGCGCGAGCAGGAGGTAACTCAGAAGATGACCCCACTTGCCGTCAGGCCCGTACGGCTCGGTCGCCCAATGCAGCGTCTCACTTCCGGCCCAGAGGTTTGCTTCGGTCAGCTCGTGCAGACCGTAAATCAGCAGCTGCACCACGAACACGGCGAGGAAGACCGCGGTCACCTGGAAGAACAGCGCAAGGTTGATCCGGTGCCCGTATCGCGACCAGAGCCACGCAATGAACGCGGCGCTCGACGTACCAGCGATGGCACCGATGAGGATGCGTGTGCCGTTCTCCTGGAAGATCAACGTCCCCATCAGCAGCGCCGTCTCCATGCCTTCGCGCGTGATCATCAGCAGCGTGAACAGGAAGACACCTGCTAGTGCCTTGGTACCGACTTTCAGCGCAGACGATTCG
>Ga0126377_10000211_pt1 | contig 33922 bp, 37 predicted proteins | sample PanSoiMetPlot_22_FD_92647 | JGI IMG/M metagenome (GOLD analysis project Ga0126377, IMG submission 92647) | Tropical forest soil microbial communities from Panama - MetaG Plot_22 | ecosystem: Environmental > Terrestrial > Soil > Tropical forest > Bulk soil | place: Panama | collected 2016-02-17 | reverse complement strand
GCGGAAAAGGCCGGGCTTCCCGTCATGTTCCTGACCGCCGGGCGGTCGGGCGAATTCGTCCGCATCGCGGAGCGCCATCCGCAGCTTGCGCTGATCGTCGATCACATGGGCGTGTCGGCGGATGTCGTGAAGGCCGGCAAGCTCGCCGACGCCATCGAGCAGACGGCGTCGCTCGCCAAGTATCCGAACGTGTCGGTCAAGCTGTCGGCGGCTCCCAACAATTCGGCGGAAGCCTATCCGTTCCGGGATTTCGATCCGCATATCCGGAAGCTGTTCGATGCTTACGGCCCGCAGCGTTGCTATTGGGGAACGGACATCACCAACGGCTTCGACAAGGCCAGCTACCGCCAGCGCATCACGCATTTCACCGAGGCGCTCACATTCCTCTCCGAGCAGGACAAGGATTTGGTCATGGGACGCGCCATCATGGCGCGCCTCGGCTGGTCTTAACGCCCGGCTTTTGGGTTGTGCGCCTGCCTGAGAGGCCGACCGGAACCGCCTGACGAGACCCGACGGGAACCATGCCCCGCGGCCGGTGTTAGATCACCGCAAGCCGAGAGGTTCCCATATGTCCGAGATCGATCCTTGGGAGAAGGCGGCGGAATGTGCGCGCGCGATCCAGGGCAGCATTGATCCGCACCGGCGGGCCGTCCTGACGAACCTCCAGACATTATGGATCGCGCTGGCCAATCAGCGCGAATTCCTGACCGAGGAGCAGGTGGCGGATGAAGCCGAGAAGATCGGCCGCCTGCAGGTCGAGGTGCACTGACCGACGCTGCCATTGCCGCCGACGAGGCTGCGATTTCAGCGCGCCGCGGTCCGTCCAGCCGTCTCGCGCGTCCGGCTCAGCATGTAGCCCCAACTCGCATTGCCCTTCTTGGGGGTCATGTCCGGATCGAGCGGCAGCAGGATATTCTCGTCCACGCGCCAATATCGCCGCAGGTCGTCGGGTGTGCTCGCATCCAGCTCGTACACCACCGCATCAGGATAGCCCTTGCTGCCCTGCCGTTTTACCCACGTCCCCTCGGTGACGACGCGGTCGTCGCTCTTGCCGCCATAGACGCGCGCAAGCCAATAGGTGCTCGGCACCTTGCTGTCGGGATTTTCATACAGCACCAGCGCCATCTTGATTTTTTCGCAATCGGCGCACGGCGTGCGGCCTTCGAACACGCCCAGGATCGGATCGCCGGCGGGATTGCGGGCGGGATAGGGAGGCGCAAAGACAACCGGGTCGCCGCGGAACGGACCGCTTTGCAACGCCCACAGCGCGCCGGCCGATGCCAGCAGCAAGGCGATGATTGACATCGCAATCGAGCGCGATCGCGTCATTTGTTTTGTTAGAAGCTCTTTGGTTTTGCGAAAGCTCCGTGAGGTCAAAGCCGATCGTCGTTTGCAAGCGGTGAGACCATGATAGCGCGCGGCATTCGCGGATTCATGACATCAAACGATTTTGATCCGGTCCGGACTCGGATCGGCTCCCGCACCGACCCCATCATCGCGATGGAACCCGGGTCGCGACCGCGCCGTTTAGCAAGGCGGGGCTGCACCGAGGATTTAGTCATGAGCCCATCCGATCCCGCCAGGAAACGGTTTGCCCGCCAGGCCGAGAAGACCGCATCGCGCGAGCGCTCCATCCAACGCCGGATCGATCGGAAGGAAGCGAACGGGGACAAGCCGTCGCAGGACAAGAAGCCCATGCAAGCCGGGACCCGCGACTATCCGGCGCCGCCGCTGCCGGAGCAGCATCTCGAAAAGCCCGGACGGGAGGCCGATCTCGCGCTGGCACCGATGTACGATGCGCCAGGCTACAAGGGCTCGGAGAAGCTGCTGGACAAGGTCGCTCTCATTACCGGCGGCGATTCCGGCATCGGCCGGGCGGTGGCGGTGCTGTTTGCGCGCGAAGGCGCCGACGTCGCGATCTGTTATCTCAACGAACATGCCGATGCCGAGGAGACCAGGCGGGCGGTCGAGCAGGAAGGCGGCAAATGCATCGCGATCGCCGGCGACGTCGCAGATCCGGAATTCTGCAAGGCGGCGGTGGCCCGCGCGGTCGAGGAGCTGGGCGGGCTCGACATCCTCGTGAACAACGCGGCCTTTCAGGAGCACGTCGAGACATTCGAGAACCTCACCGAGGAGCACTTCGATCAGACGCTGAAGACCAATCTCTACGGCTATTTCCACATGGCGAAGGCGGCGGTGCCGAAGATGAAGCCCGGCAGCGCCATCGTGATGACGGGATCGGTGACCGGCCTCCTCGGCAACAAGGATCTGCTCGACTATTCCATGACCAAGGGTGGCATCCATGCGTTCACCCGCTCGCTCGCCACGCATCTGGTGGACCGCGGCATCCGCGTGAACGCGGTCGCGCCGGGGCCGGTCTGGACGCCGCTCAACCCTGCGGACAAGTCCGCAAAGCGGGTGGTGAAGTTCGGTGGCGACACCCCGATGCGGCGCCCGGCGCAGCCGGAGGAGATCGCGCCCGCGTTCGTGTTCCTCGCCGCGCCGAGCTGCTCGAGCTACATCACCGGGGAAATTCTGCCGATCATCGGCGGCTATTCGGGCGGATGACGTGAAAGGCGAGGCGCCTGAGCCGCGCAAGGGGATGCCGAGTCCGGAACTGGACGAGGCCGAGTTCAAGCGGCGTTTTCGTGCCCAGTTTCCCGATCCGACTTTCGACGTCCTGTGTGTCGAGCTCGACAAGATCGCCGACGCCGCCTGGGACGCTTATTGCCATTCGCGCAAGAGCCCGCACACGCGCAAGGCCGGGCCGGGCTATGCCGATCCCGACTACGAGCTGTCGGTCGATTGGATCGCCACGCGCGAGGCCGTCGAGGCCGCGCAGCGACGATACGAGGACCCCGCCGGCCCGAACCGCATGCTGCTGATCAACTGCTCCTCGCGCTCGGAGCACACCTGCCCCGGCGAGATGTCGAAGAGCTTCCGGCTTGCGCAGATCGCGCGCGAGGTCCTTGCCGCGGGCGGCGCCGAGGTCGAGCTGCTCGATCTTTCCCGCCTCGCTTCGGAATACGGCCGCCACATTCACCCCTGCAAGGCGTGCTTCTCGACCGCCGCGGCGCTGTGTCATTGGCCCTGCTCGTGCTACCCGAACTATTCGCTCGGTCAGACTCAGGACTGGATGAACGACATCTATCCGATGTGGGCGGCGGCGCACGGCATCATGATCGTAACGCCCGTCAACTGGTATCAGGTGTCCTCGCCGTTGAAGCTGATGATGGACCGGCTGGTCTGCGCCGATGGCGGCAATCCTGATCCGACCCGCACCCATGGCAAGGATGCCAGGGAGGCGAAGGCAGTGGAGCTTGCGGGATGGGACTATCCGCGGCACCTCGCCGGGCGAATGTTCTCCGTCGTGGTGCACGGCGACGTCGAGGGGGCCGAGAACGTGCGCCGGTCGATCTCCGACTGGCTTTGCTTCATGCAGCTTCATCCGGCGGGTCCGAACGCCGAGCTCGACCGATACATCGGCTATTGGAAGCCCTATGCCACGAGCCATGACGAACTGGACGCCGACCAGGCAATCCAAGACGAGGTCCGCAATGCCGCGCGCACCCTTGCCGAGGCGGTGGACGCGAAGCGATCAGGACGGACCATCGTCGCCGGGGAGGGCTTGGTGCCGCCCCGGCAGAAGTAGCGGGCGGCGAGGCTCACCTCGGCCGATAGTTGAATTTCGTCCGGGCGTCGTGCGGAATTCCCAGCGCCGCGTTGAGCCACCGGTCGTCGAGAATGGACCACAATTCATTGATCACCGCGCCGGGCGTTCGGGAACGGTCGGCAACGGCATGTTGCGCCGCGCGCAGCGCGAAGGCCTGCAGCGTGTCGCTCGCGGCGTTGAGCGCCGCATTCACCGGCAGCGAGCAGAGCAGCATGCGGATGCCCTCGACCGCGTCGTCGGTCGGCTGATCGGACGGCAAGTCGTCCCACAGGACATTCTGTGCCCTGCGGAGCGTGTCTTCGACCGCGCGGTTGGCATCCATCTCGATGCGCTCCGAGTTATCCCGCCTTGCGCCGTCCGTGCGATCGTTTCGCGTGCGCTCGCCGCGGGTGCGCCGCCGCCCGGCGCGATGTTCCTTTGCGACGGGAGCCGCGTTCGGCCGCCACGCTCTTGCGCAAGGCATCCATGAGATTGACCACGTTGGACGGCGCCTGCTCCTTCGGGGCTTCGATCTTCTGGCCCTTCTGCTTCTTTCTCAGGAGCTCCTTGAGCGCGTCCTCGTAACGATCCTCGAACGTCTTTGGGTCGAAGTGACCGGCCTTGGTGTCGACGATGTGCGAGGCGAGCTCCAGCATGTCCTTCGGAATCTTCTCGTCCTCGATGTCGTCGAAGTACTGGTCCTCCTTGCGCACCTCGTAGGGGTAGCGCAGCGTGACGCCGAGCAGGCCCTTGCCGCGCGGCTCCAGTGCAATGATGTGCTCGCGCGAGGTGAAGACCACCTTGCCGAGCGCCACCATGCCCTCCTTCTTGATCGCCTCGCGGATGACGGCGAAGGCCTGCCCGCCGACTTCGCCGTCGGGCACGATGTAGTAGGGATTGCCGAGGTAGATGTCGTCGATCTCGTCGCGCGGCACGAACTGGTCGATGTCGATCACCCGTTTGCTCTCGATGGCGACCGCGTCAAGCTCCTCGGGCTCGACCTGGATGTATTCCCCCTTGCCGACCTCGTAGCCCTTGACGATGTCGTCGGCGGCGACTTCGTCGCCGGTGTCGGCATCGACCTTGCGATATTTGATGCGGTTGCCGGTGTCCTTGTTGATCTGGTGAAACCTGATCTTCTCGCGCTCGGATGTGGCCGGGAACAAGCTGATCGGACACGACACCAGCGACAGCTTCAAATAGCCCTTCCAGTACGCACGCGGCGCCATTCGCCATACTCCAATGTCGCAACTGACGATTCGCGACTCAACGCGGGCGCCGCTTCCGCTGTTCCGGCACCTGTTTCCGGTCTGTTCTGCAAGGTCCGAAGCCGCTCGTCACTTGGATATGGACCGCGAAACAAAGTCCGTCGCAGTCGCAGACATGCGCCGCATGCGCGCGCAATGTTCGACAGCGCACACAGTGCGAATTTGCATCACGTCCCAGCGCGAAAATGCAAATCCGCAATGCATGGCCGCAACCACACGTCGGGTGGTGCGTTACCGTTTGGAGGACGCCTAATCAGAGATCCCCAAAGCAAGGGGCCTGCACCGTGTCAGACGAACGCAGAACCAGCGACGGCATCAGTCCGTGCTGTCCACGATGCGAAGCGGCCATGAAAGAGGTCGTGTACATCGCACCGGTCGGCCACGAGCCTGGATTGACTGCCTACGAGTGTTCGAGCTGTGGCTACGTGACCAGCGTGCTGATCCGGCCGCTGGTCGAGGGTCCTTAATCGATTGCGCCACTTCTGCGCCGACCAAGGACGATCAAAGGCCCCGCCGTCCGGTCGCGGACGGCGGGGCTTCTGCGATCGTCGCCAACAGCGAGATGCTACGCCGCCTGGCGATTGACCTTGCTTTCGGCCAACGCGGTCAATTTCTTGTCAGTCGCTTTTTCCTCGTCGAGATTCTGCTGCAGCACGCTGGCGCAGTCGCTGCGGCCGAGCTGCTTCGCCCAGGCGATCAAGGTGCCATAGCGCGTGATCTCGTAGTGCTCGACGGCCTGCGCCGCTGCGATGAGCGCAGCGTCCAGGACCGTCTTGTCGGCGACCTCGCCGGCGACCTCGTCGGCCTCCTCGATGATTCCATCGATGGCCGGGCAATCGATGCCCGACGGCTCCTTGCCGTGCATCTGGAACACCCGCTCCAGCCGGGCGACGTGGTTCTTGGTCTCGGTCAGGTGTGTCTGGAAACCTTGCTTGAGCTGCGGATCGTGGGCCTTTTCGATCATGTCGGGAAGCGCCTGCAGGATCTGCTTTTCGGCGTAATAGATGTCGCGCAGCGTGTGCACGAACAGATCGTCCATTGTCTTGATGTCTTTCGAGAAGAAACCCATGACGTTTCATCCTTTCTGCTGTGTGGCCCGGTGCCGTTGTTGTCAGTCGCAGGCGGCCCCCTTTCGATTTGGCAACGCGTGGTCTAGCGGCCGGTTCCGACCTCACCGCATGGTCGGATGGAACGACACGACGACGACATCGCGTCGCATGCGCGAGCGGAACGGCAATTGGAACCGGCGAACGATTGCATCGACGCATTGATCAAAATGCGCGCAGCGCGGAGATCAAAATGCGCGCAGCGCGGAACTGGGCGCCGCGCTCTTTTGTTTTCCAAAGAGCCGACAGAGATCGGCACAGCGGGGCGACTTGGAAACGACTTTGGAAACAGAGAGGAACAACCAATGCGGAGTAAGTTGCTAGTCAGTACGGCGGCGTTGGTGGCAGGACTTGCCGTCGCGTCGGCGCAGAACATGCCGGGCGGAGGCGGACCGTCGGGTGGCGGTCAGTCAGGCGCCGCCGGGCAGGAACGCCAGCAGTCGCAATCGAAGCAGGATCGCGGCGGCCAGGCGCAGCAAGGCGCGCGCGAGCAGGGCCGATCCCAGCGCAGCGAGGGGCAGGGCCGGCAGGACAAGACCACGGGCCAGGGCCAGCGCGAGATGCAGGGCCGGCAGGGTCAGCGCGAGCAAAGCCCTCAGGGCCAGGCTAAGCAAGGCCAAGCCAAGGAAAGCCAAGCCAAGGAGAAGCAGGCCAAGGAAGGCCAAGGCAAGCAGGGACGGCCCGAGCAGCGTGGCCAGCGCGACCAGACCACCGGCCAAGCCCAGCAGCGCGGTCAGAGCAAGCAGGGTCAGGCTCAGCAGCGGGATCAAAGCAAGCAGCAGGGGCAGTCCCAGCCGCAGCGTGACCAGACCACCGGCCAAGCCCCGTCACGTGACCAGAATCAGCAGGGTCAGCGGCAGAACCAGCCGCAGCAGGGTCAGAGCCAGCATGGACAGGCTCAGCAGGACCGAAGCTCCGGCCGCGTGACGCTGAGCGCCGACCAGCGGACCAGGATTCGACAGACGGTCCTGACCGGCAGCAACGTGCCGCGCGTCAACAACGTCAACTTCGCGATCCGCGTCGGCACCGTCGTGCCCTCGCATGTGAGGATCGTCACTGTTCCCGACACGCTGATCGAGATTCACCCGGAATGGCGCGGACACAGCTTCTTCGTGGTGCACGACGACATCATCATCGTCGACAACAACCGCAGCATCGTTGCGGAAGTGCCCGTGGGTTCGTCCGGTGCAAGCCTCGATAGCAGAGGCGGGGGCGGCAGGCTCGACACTAGAGGCGGGGGCGGCGGGCAAGCCGCGGTGAACCTGAGCTCCGAGGAGATCGTGCAGATGCAGACGATCCTCATCGAGCAGGGGTTCTTTGACGGCCCGGCGGACGGCAAGTTCGGTCCGGCCACTCGACGGGCGGTCATTGCCTTCCAGCAGAAGCAGGGCTTCCAGGCCACTGGGCGGATCGACGTCCAGACCAGGACCGCGCTGCAATCCTCCGGCACCAGCGGGCAGCAGGGTAACCGGCAGGGCAACCAGCAAGGCAACCAGCCCTCCACCACCGGCCAAGGCGGCGACAAAATGCAGCCGCCCGCCAACCAGAACATGGGAGCCGGCCAGCAGGGTAACCAGCCTGGAAACCAGCCTGCCGGGCAGCAGAGCGGCAGCCAGAGCGGCAACCAGCCGTCCACCTCGGGCCAGGGTGGCGACCGAACGGGAGGCACCCAGCAGAATAGTCCGAGCGGCAATCAGCCCGCGACCTCGGGCCAGGACAGCAATCGGAGCGCCAATCCGGACTCGCAGAGCCGGACTCCGAACAGTGGTGGCCAAGCCAAATAACGCGGAGGCTTAGCCCACTGCAAAAACAAAGGTCCTCGAGAAAAATCTGGCCCCGCATCCGCGGGGCTTTTTTTTGGAAAGCGCTCGATCTCGGCTGATGTCGTCGGACACAGGCGGCGGAGTCAACCGAAGCCCCGGAACTCACGCACCGGGGCTTCTTCGCGGCGCGTTGCCGGGGGACTTCGTGAGGGGGGTGACAACGCGTCGCTGCCATTCAAACGCACGAACAACATCGGGTGTTCCGAGCGCGTTGCGCGATCGCCGCTCAATCCAGATACTCCGCGGGCCTGGTCTCGGGCAGGAATTTCCACAGTGTCGCCAAGCCGACGCACGTGATGGCGGCCAGGATCAGAAATCCTGCGTTGTCGCCCAGCCGCTCCACGATGAATCCGGTGGCGGTCGTGCTCGTCGCCGCCGCGATGCCGATCAGTGTTCCGACCACGCCTTGCGTCAGATTGAAGCGTCCGGTGCCGGTTGTGAGGTCGGCGATGATCAAGATCGTCATGACAGTGATGACGGCGCCGGTGATTCCGTCCAACAGTTGAATCACGATCAACAGGTATGGTGCGTCGACGAGCGCGAACAGCAGGCCGCGCAGCGCCTCGGTGGCGAAGCCGATCAGCAGCAAAGGCTTGCGGCCCCAGAGCTCGGACCAGTAGCCGATCCACGGCGCCAGCAGCGCGACGATGATCTGCGGCCCGGTGACCAGTCCCGCCACCAGCAGAGGGCTGTACGCCAGCTTGCCGTGCGCCAGACTCTGGCTGACGAGCGGCGACAGCGACGCGTTGGAGAATTGAAACAGCACGAGGCAGCCGGCGAACAGCAGCAGGTTGTGGTTCCTGGCGAGATGGGTGACGCGCTGCAGGTCGAGGGAGTGGTCGCGCTTGGCGGCATTGCGCGCGCGGGCGTAGTCGATCTCCTCGGGGCGAATTCGCCCGAGCGCGATCAGCGCCGGAATGCAGAGGATGGCCGCGGCGACGAAAATTGCCCTGTTGGCGACATAGGCGCCGAGCGCGCCCATGATCGCCGCGGTGAGGGCGTTGCCGGCGGCCGAGAAGCGGTAGTTTCGCCCGACGCGGCACGACATGCCGCGCCGGCCCGCGAGACCGAGGCTGATGGCGGCAATGGCGGTGCCGACGATCCCGCCGGTGATGCCGTGCAGGACTTCGGCGGCGAACACCGCGGGGTAGCTCGGCCACACCGCGAGGATCAGCGCCGACAGCGCGATCGCGATGATGCCGAGCGCCGCCAGTGCGCGCTTCCATGGCACGGCGTCGGCGAGCGCACCGCCCGGGATCTGGGTCAGGAGGCCGGCGACCGCTCCGACCGTGAGCGCCAGGCCCACGTCCTGCCACGACCAGCCCAGGTCTGCCAGATAGAAAGCCAGAAACGCGCCGAAGCCCATCTGCACGTCGGCCAGGAAGAAGTTGGTCCAGTCCAGACCGCGGCGGCTCTGGTCGGATACTTCCCGGTCCCGGAGCCTGCGCCTGTGGCGGTGCTCCGCGATGATTTGGCTCGATCTCGACGAAAAGCGGACGACGCGTTCCCGGATGATCGCCCGCCGGCTGGCCGGCCACGCCGGCGTGCGAGAACGCTGCTGCGGCCGCGGCGCCTCGCGCGGCGCGTTCACCGATTGCCCCGCGCGCTGGCTTGCAGGAGGCTGACCGCGGGTCGTCTGCGGTGGCGCTGCGTCAGTTGTGCGATACGCATTGGCGCACTCCAGGACAGCTCGCTGCTTGATCGTCAACGGCCGCCCGCAGGATAAATTCAGCCGTCAGCCGTTGGTTCATCTGCCGACCGCGCGGTAGTGGACGGAACTGCAATTCCGGTTCTGGCCGCTTGGATCGATTCAACTTCGGCGCAGTTCCGCGTGCGAGAGTTGCAAATTAGATTTCGCGGGATGGCATCGACATCTCGCGCAAGCTCTGAACCGGTGACCCTGAGCCACCTCCGCGGCTACGGCTGCCGCAATCTGCTGGTCTACTGCGTCTCGCCCTGGTGTAATCATAGCGCGGTGTTGAACGCCGACTGGCTTCCGGGCGATACCGCTATTCGGGCGCTCGACCGGCTGATGGTCTGCACCGCCTGCGGCCTGATCGGCGCCGATGTCCGGCCGGATTGGCGGCCGCATACCGGCGGGCCGGGCGTCGGCGGCGCACACCGCCATTCATGACACGTCATTCATGACACGAAGGACTGGCACGACCGACAGGCTTGCGGCTGGTTCGTCTCACCGCGTTGTCAAATCGCTTCGCGTGCCCTTCGCGCGCTCCTCGGCGCGTCTTGCAAGGCGGTCATAATCGGCCGCGATGCGCAACATCGCGTCCTTCGCCGCGTTGTCCTGCATCGTCTCCGCCAACGTGCGCATTTGTTCGGCCCGGCCGAGCCAGTGCTCGGGATCGTTGACCGGGTGCGTTGACATCATCGGCCCCACCTCGCTCGCCCATCCATCTTCATAATACCAATGAGCCGCGAATGCCGTCGGTCGGGCAGATGACATACTGACTTCGCGGAATCGATCTGGCGGGTTGATGCCATCCCGTGCTATCAATCTGGCCAGCGGTTCCTACGAAGAGCCGCGTTGGCCCTGGCGCTTGGCGGTTGGCGTCATGCTTCTGAAGCTGAATGAAGAGATCCGAGAGTGCTACGGGCATGCGTTCCGGGCGCGGGAGAAAGCCAACGCCGCCACCGACGAAGTCACCCGGCAATATTATCTCGACGCCGAGGTTCGCTGGCTTTATCTCGCTCACAGCTATGAGCTGTCCGAAAGGATTTCGAGCTACACCGGCGTGCGTCCCGGGGGACGCAGGGGTTAGCTCGTCGGCGCGTTTATTGACGAATACAGATGATTGGCATACGAATGATAAGTGACGGACGCGGGTACCGAAGCCGCTTCTGCGCAACCGCCGCGATCCCGCCTTGCCCAACCCCACGATGCTGTTGATGATGCAGTCTGCGACGCGGCGTCCGCTGCCGCGCCGACTGGCCGCGCCCCCGCCATCGCGATAGAAACGCCGCCGAGCTCGTCGGCGTGGGAAGGGTGCTGGTCGAGGACCCCGGCAGGACTTTGGGTGCGGTCGGGCGCGGAGGGCGGAGACGCCCGGCCGTCGATGTGTGCGTGAAGGGATTACATGGTGGACACTCAAGTTCTCATCGTCGGCGCGGGCCCGGTCGGTTTGACGCTCGCCATCGATCTGGGCCAGCGCGGCATCCGCTGCGAGATCATCGAGCAGAAGGAAGCGCCCGCCTTCCTGCCGAAGATGGAGCGCGCCAATGCGCGCACGATGGAAATCTATCGGCGCATGGGGCTCGCAGGCAAAATCCGTGCGGCGGGGCTGCGCGCCGACTGTCCGATGGACGTCTACATCGTGCTCGCCATGAACGAGCCGCCGCTGCTGCGGCTGCCCTATCCGTCGATCGCCGAAGCCACCGCCGACAACCGCGCGACCACCGACGGCACCGCGCCGGCCGAAGCCTACCAGCTGATCTCCCAATACACGCTGGAGCCGCTGTTGAAGTCGGTGGCGGAAAGCACGCCCGGGGTCAGCGTCCGCTTCGGCTGTGAATTCCTCGAGCTCGCGCAGGACCCGGACGGCGTGACCGCCACCGTGAAGCATCTCGACGGATCGACGCGCAGCGTTCGCGCCGCCTATCTCGTCGGCTGCGACGGCGGCGCAAGCCCGGTGCGCCGCGAGCTCGGCATCAAGCTGCGCGGCGAGGGCAACCTCGCGCAGTTGCGGCAGGCGCTCTACCGCTGCGACGAGCTGTTCGACAAGATTCCGATCGGCAACGGTCCCGGCCGCGGCCGGCACTATCACGTGGCGGACGAGAAGGCGACGTTCCTGATCATGCAGGATTCGACCAGGCACTGGACGCTGCACGCGGCGGCGGCCAGCGACGAGGAGATGAAAACCCTGTTCGAGCAGACCGTGGCCGTCCCGGTCAAATACGAGATGCTGTCGTGCAATCCCTGGCGGCAGAACCTGCTGCTCGCCGACAAGTATCAGCAGGGTCGCGTGTTCCTGGCGGGCGACGCGGTCCATCTGGTGATTCCGACCGGCGGCCTGGGCATGAATTCGGGCGTCGGCGACGCCATCGACCTGTCCTGGAAGCTGGCCGCGACCCTGCAAGGCTGGGGCGGCCCGAATTTGCTCGCCTCCTACGAATGCGAGCGGCGCCAGATCGGCGATCGCAATGTCGGTGCATCGCGCTACGCGACCATCGGCCGGCGCAAATGGCGCAACATGTGGAATCCGAACATCCGCGACGACACCACGGACGGCAAGCGCACGCGCGACGCGCTTGCCCAGGTCGCCGATGTCGAACAGCGCAAGTCGAATGAGATGATCGGCGCCGAGCTCGGCTACCGCTATGTCGATTCCCCGATCATCTGCGACATTCCGGGCGGGCCCGAGCACCTGTTCCGCGAATACGCGCCGACCACCTGGCCCGGCGCGCGGCTTCCGCACGTCTGGCTCGACGACGGCGCGGCCATTCAGGACTGCATCCCCGCCGGCTACGCGATCCTGAAGCTGGGGCGGACCAGGGCCGATGCCGGCGGCCTGGAGAAGGCCATTCGGGCCCATGGCGCGCCGATCACGGTGCTCGAGATTCCCGATCGGGTTGCCCGCGAGGTCTACGGCTACGATCTCTTGTTTCTGCGCCCGGATCTGCACGTGGTGTGGCGCGGCAATCAGCCGCCGGAGGATGCGGCCGAAGTGGCGGCCATCGCCACCGGACATCAGCGCCGCTGACGATCACGTTCCAGGAACAGGCGGAGATGACGATCCGAGGATGAACGTCATGCCGCTCGAGCAGAGGACAAGCTTCGAGCGGCGTTCGTTTCCGTCGTGGCCGCATCCATCCACGCCTGTGCCAGATCAAGAAGCCGCTCACGCCGCTCCGGCGTTTGCGCGAGCTCCGCCTGCCGGAGACATTCGCGCGCGTAATTTTCGTACTTTTTGGCCTCCGCGCTCATCACGCCCGCTCCTCGAAAGCATGTCCAGAAAATACTAGCTGGACATTTGATCTGCCGTCTGCCCGCCGTGCGACTCAGTACACAAAAAACTCAACGGACTTCGCAGCTGCGTTGCTGCGCCGCACGCACAACCGGACCATGACGCGCAGACCGTCGGCCGGCGCTGGCTGGACTTCGCCCCGGAGCAATGGGGGGCGAGGGGCGAGCGGGTCACCAAAATCTGCCTGGCCATGGAACCATCGGTTCCACCCGCGCATTGATACAGATCGTGCTTTCATTCCCTTGAGAGAGCTGGGCGCCTTGACATCGGCGCCGACTCGAGAGGGAAGCCGCCCTGTCCGGCACGGGAGCCTGCACAATGCCGCTCTACTATTTCCACCTGCACGACAGCAAAGGCCTGTCCTCCGACCCTGATGGAACAATGCTCGCCGATGACGTCGCGGCCAGGGCCCACGCTCGCCGGGTGGCCCAGGAGCTCATGCAGCATCGTGAGCTCAAGACGAGGCACTGGAAGCTCCAGGTATGCGACATGGCGGGCGAGGTCGTGTTCGAGACACTGTTCGCTTCGGTTGACCACACGCTGGATCAACTCGATCCGGAATTGCGCGCCTCGCTTGAACAGCTGAGTCGGAGCATCGGAGGCTTGGTGGTGGCGATTTCCGACTGTCGGATGACGATTATGCAGTCGCACGCCCTCTTGGCCCGTGCCGAGGGCAAGCCCTACCTGGCCACCGTGGATGGTCGCAGAATCTGACGGCGCGGGGGCGCGCGCGGAGGGTGACATGAATGAGGACAAGCGCATGAGCGGAATTGTGACGATCGGCAGGTCTTGCGAGTCCGCCCCCGGAATAGCGCGGACGCCGGCCGCATCGACAGAATTCTCCCAGCAGGCCCGTGGCAATCGGTTGCTCGAGGCGCTCGCGCCGGCCGATCGGGCGCTGATCGTCCCGCACCTGAAGTATTGCCCGCTGCTGCAGGGCGCGATCCTGCAGGAATCGGAAACGCCGGTCGAGCAAGTCTACTTTCCGCAAAGCGGCATGATTTCCCTGGTGGTCGTCATGCGGACGGGCGAGGTTGTCGAAACCGCTGCGGTCGGGCGTGAAGGCGTCATCGGCGCCTTTGCCGGATTGGGCAGGTGGAACGCATTCACGCGCGCGATCGTACAAGTGCCGGGCTCGGCGGCATTCATTTCGGCAGCGCGCTTCCAGCAAGCCGTCCGGCAGAGCGAGAAGATCACGGAGCTCGTCCTGCGCTGCAAAGAGGCGCTGTTGAGCCAGGTCCAGCAAACGGCGGCCTGCAATGCCTTGCATCCGCTCGAAGCGCGGCTGGCGCGCTGGCTGCTGCACGCGCTCGACGGTTCCGAAGGTGCGACTCTCCCGCTTACGCAGGATGCTCTTGCCCATATGCTGGGGGCGCGGCGGACGACGGTGACATTTCTCGCCCGCCGGCTGCAGGATGCGGGACTCATTCGCTATCGCAGGGCGCGCATCGACGTCGTCGATCGGGCCGGTCTCGAGCAAGCCGCCTGTGAATGTTACGAGACGGTGCGCCGGCGCACGTACGAGGTTGGCGAGGACAAGGCGGCGCGTGTCCTGGACGTTTGAGCGGGAGATCGCTGTAACGCACACGCTGCCCCGGAATTTCGTTGCGCTGAGTCGAAAAGCGAACCGACCGGCGGCGGGGCCGCGGCTATGGTCGTGAGCGGCGATCCTGTTTTCGGGCCCGAATAAGCGATCGCTAAGACCCCGGGACTCACCCCCCGGGGTCTTTTATCGTCCGGACGAGCTGTCGAAGCACGACCATTACTTTCGATATCTGTCGTCTGGCCGAGAACACCTGAGTCGGAATACCGACTCAGGAACGAATTTGACGGATACGCTTTCAGCAAGCGTGGGACCGTTGGCGTCCCATTCGTGTGCATGTCCTGCTTTGGGGAGCCCGTCGTCCGGGGCGGGCTCCCTTCCTGCATCAAGCGAAGCCGGTTCTGTGGAACATTTCAGATCGCGGTCCGTCGCAAGCAATTTGCGTTGCCGACGTTCGAGGGGGGGACGAGATGGATTCCAGCGGCGTCATCGAAGGAGCCATCCGCCAGGCGCGGTATCTGCTGTCGGTCGCGCGGTCGCCGGGGCGATCATGCGATGAGGCAATCAACGAAATCCGCACATTGCTTTGGTCATGCAGTCTCGATTCGACGCTTTCCAAATGCAGCGACGCGGTGCTGTCGCTTGCGCTCCGGGAGGCGCAAATGGCCGTTGCCGATCCTCTGAAAACGTCCGCCGTCACGCTGGAACTGCTGCGGGTGATCCTCGACGATCCATGCATCAATACCGCGTTGGGAATTCCGCACGATGTCGCATGAAAGTGCGAGATTACGTCGCAAGCATCGCAATGGGCGGGGCTGATGGACGTCCGGCCGGCTTGCCTTGCTGCGGCCTACCTCGCCTCTCGGCACGGGCGGCAAGCTTCTCGTAATCGTCCGCAACCTGCAGCATCATGCGCCTGGACTGTGCATCTCGCAGTGACTCCGCGAGAGCGCGGGCCTCTTTCGCACGTGCACGCCAATGCTTGGGATTACAGTTAATCGAGCCGCGTGGCATTGAAGCACCTGACTGCGCTACGCCGCCCCTGCCTTCAAATGCTGTGACCGCGCACCGGGTTCCCACGAACGATCTGGACGCTGGCGCGTTTCCTCCGGACACGGGGCTAGAGAGGAGACGTTCATGATTTCATCGCGTTCTATCGTCCTGTCGATGACGCTGCTGGCGAGCCTTCCGATTGGAGCTGCGCAAGCGGGCGTGATTTCGCCGGACGGCATCGGCGCCGCGCTCGAGCGGAATGCCGTCGTCGACCACGTCCAGTATCGCTGGGGCGGTCGTGAGTACTGCTGGTACCCGAGCGGCTGGCACGGGCCCGGCTGGTACTGGTGCGGTTATCGCTTGCGCGTCGGACTTGGCTGGGGCGGCCCTGCCGGATGGCACGGATGGGCCCACCGCGGCGGCGGCGATCGCGTCGGCGTCGAGACGCGCGGGCGCATTGACCGGCGCGGCAGCGTCGGCGTCGAGGAGCGCGGGCGCATTGACCGGCGCGGCAGCGTCGGCGTCGAGGAGCGTGGCCGCATTGACCGGCGCGGAAGTGTCGGCGTGGAAGGCCGTGGACGCATCGGCAGCGAGGGACGCGGGTCGGTCGGCACCGAGCAGCGCGGCCGCGTGGGTGTCGAGGGTCGCGGCGGCGCCACGACCGGGCAGGGCGGCGCAGCGGCGCGTGGCCGCACGGGCGTCGAGGGTGGCGCCACGAGCGGACAGGGCGGCGCGGCGGCGCCCAGCGGTTCTCCGTCCGGCGGCGGCATGCGCGAGCGCTGACTGAACCTGCGCCGCGCGGGTGGCGTTGGTCGTCAGTGATGCGTTGTCCCCGAACATTCCCCTCGACAACGTGTTACGAAGAAGCCCCGGGCGCGCAAATGCCCCGGGGCTTCCGAGTCTTTTTGGCCGATGTTTCCCATTGCAAGCTGATCTCTCTGCATCTCCGGGCCTGCTGAGGATTCTTGCTCCCGAGCAGCTGTTGAGCCTGAATCTCCACGACAGCAGTGGCTCCGTATGCTACACGTCTCCATCGCCGACAGGAGACCGCGTGCCAGGCGTCGGCGACTGAGAGACCGTTGCGCTCCCGCCTGATCTGCTTGGGGAGCGAACGATGCTGACCGCTGGCGAGTGTCTTGAATACGCGCGCAAGTGTGCGCGGATTGCCGATCTGACCACCGACCCGGAGATCCGGACACAGCTGGCGCAAATGGCACGGGAGTGGCTGGCGACGGCCGAAGAGAAGAGGCTGGCGGAACGCGATGATCCCGTCAGCATGCAGTATGTCCCCTAGACCACCGGAACGTATCCGCGACCGGAGCATTCCGGGGTGGGTTGCGTGTAAGGCGTGGGAGGGTAGGCGTATGCCGCGTTTCTCAAAACGGGACGGCAACCACTGGCGTGAGCGTGCTGAGGAAGCTCGTACGGTCGGAGAAGCCTTGGTCGATCCCGACTGCCGGCGCATGATGCTGGAAGTTGCGGCGGACTACGAGAAACTTGCCAAGCACGCCGATGAGCGCGCGAAAACTGCAGACCATTAGTGCATCAGCCGGCTGTACCTCCCGAGATCGGTACCACCAGGCCTAGCATCTCGGGCGCGACGCCGTTGAGCTCGGCGTGACGAATTACGATCCAATGACGCCACTAGTTGCCGGCGTGTCGTTCAATGCCAACGCCGAGCCGCGCGGCTTCTCCTTCTTTTCGGGGCGTTGCGCCAGCTCTTCGGCGCGTCGCGCCAGCTTCTCGTAGTCCTCCGCAACCTGGAGCATCATGCGTCTGCAATCCATGTCGCCCAAGGATTCGGCCACCGTGCGGGCTTCCTCGGCGCGGGCGCGCCAGTGCTCAGGATTGCGGCTTCTTGACATACGCGGCATCGCGGCACCTTCCCCGTTTCAACAAATATTCAACCCCCGGCAGGATGAAAGGTTCCACCCGGTTCCAGGTCGGGCGGGAAGGAAAAGGTGCCGCCCGATTGTCGAAAGCCACTTAATAACCGTTACTTACCTGTCTGGGTTCCATCTGTGGCGAGGACGCCAGTGACGCGGCGGCGCTGCCGCTGACGCGGCGGCCGACTACCTTCGCCGCATCCAAAGCGTCGGCGCCCAGGTGAGCCGGATCGCGCTCGCCAAGCTTCGCAGGGCGGTTATGCTGGCTGTGTCAGCAGGGCGGCTGCAGCTGCAACGATCGCTCGCGCCGGAGCCGGCTTCGATACGATCCTGCAGGCGGGCCACTCGGCCCGGATCGGATCGGTCTCCACCTGTCCCGTGTAAAAAATGAACGGGATGCCGCGCCGCGCCAGCTTGCGGGCTATCGGGGCGCTGGTCTGTCGCTCGAGCCGGATATCGAGGATGGCAATCGTGATGTCGTCCCGCTCCGCCTTGGCAAGCGCGTCCTGCAAGCTTTGACAGGCACCGACAATGACCGCCCCGGCGTCCGTCAGCACGGACTGCAGCTCCATCAGGATGATGAAATCATCCTCGACCAGCAATACGCGGGACCCGTGCAACGCGCACGTCACATCGAGCATGGCGGTCTAGTCCATCTTTGGCGCCGCCTCCGGCAAAGCCAATTCGATCGTGCACAGCAAGCCGTCGGCGCGGAACTCGCGGCTGACGGTCGCATTCGGGATCCCTTTTTCGATCAACGTGCTGCCGAAGCCGCTGCTCTTGGGCGGCTTGATCCGTGGACCGTCCGTCTCCTTCCATACAACCGTAAGGGCACGCGGGTTGTTCCCGGAGTTCAACTTCCAGCTCAGATCGACCTTCCCGCGCGCGCGTGACAAGGAACCGTGCTTGGCCGCGTTGGTCGCTAATTCGTGAAGGATCAGGCCGAACGGGGTGGCGAGATCGGCCGGCAGCGAAACCGGCTCGCCCTGCATCCGCAAACGGTCCGGGTTTTCCGAGATGTAAGGCGCGAGCTGGTTCCGCGCCAGCGTGGCGAGATCGGCTCCGCTCCAATCGGATTCGACGAGCAGGCCGTGTGCGGTCGCCAGGGCGGCGAGCCGGCCGTCGAAGCGCTCGACGAAGTCGTCTGCCGAGCCGCGGCCGCGGAGCGTCTGGTGTGCGATCGCTTGCACGACGGCCAAGGTATTCTTGACCCGATGAGTCAACTCGCCGAGCAGCATTTCCCGCCGCTTTTCCCACTGCTTGCGCTCGGTGATGTCGCGCGTGCTTTCGAGCGCGAGGCGGCGGCCGTCCATCGCCTCGAGCATGATGCGGCTTTCGACGATCAATTCGCGCCCGCCTTTGGTCTTCTGCCGGAGCTCGCCGCTCCAGCTTCCCGCCTCGAGCAGCTTGGCGCGTACTTCGGCGAACGAGGATCCCGGCACTGTCGTGCCGAGGAGCTGATCTTTTTGCTTTCCCAGCGCCTCCTGGCGGCTGTAGCCATAAAGCTCCTCGCTGCCCCGGTTCCATTCGATGACGCCGTTGTCGAAATCCCAGACGAAAATGGGATCGCGCGAAAGCTCCACCAGCCGCTTGTCCTGCCGCAGCAGGTGCTCGCTCTGCACCAGCGCCTGCTCCACCTGGCGTCGTTCCGTGATGTCCACGAAGGTGATGACCACGCCGTCGATCTTGTCGTCCACGGTCCGGTATGGGCGCAGGCGGATGTCATACCAGCGATCGCTGCGGCTGCGAACCTCGCGCCGGATCGGAGCGAGATGCGTCAGCACGTTTTGCGCGTCCTTGACGAGGTCATCGTATTCCAGCAGGTGCGCAAAGTCAGTGACCGGCCGGCCCTCGTCGCTGGGCGTGATCCGGAACAGCTCGGTCACCTGTTCGGTGAACCGCTTGATGCGCAGGCTGGAGTCGAGGAACAGGGTGCCGAAGTCGGTCGCCGCCATCAGGTTCTGCAGGTCGCTGTGGGCGCGCGAAACCGCTTCCAGCTTCAGCTTCAGCTCGCTATTGACGGTCTGCAGCTCCTCGTTGATCGACTGCAGCTCCTCCTTGCTGGTCTCCAGCTCCTCGGAGGTCGACCGGTATTCCTCGTTGATCGATTGCAGCTCTTCGTTGGCCGCGCGCAGCTCTTCGTTCGCCGCCTCCGATTCCTCGCGGGTCGTGCGCAGGCGCTCCTGCGTGAGCTGCAGCTCCTCGGTCAGGCGGCGCACGGTCTCGTTGGTCGCGTGCTGCTCCTCGGACGTTATCAACGGCTGGGGTTGCTCGACCGCCTCGCCCTCGATGAACATCACGATCGCGGTGCGCGGCCTGAGCTCGTCGGCCTCGTCCGCCGCTTTGACCTGAAGGTGGACGCGATGCGGCGCGCCGTTGAAGCGCACCAGTACCGGCAGGGTCAGCGTGGGCTGCTGATGCTCGAAAATCCGATTGAGCGCGGTCCGCAGCTCGAACCGGAGCTCGGGTCGCACCAGATCGACGACGTCGCCGCTCAGCGGGCCGCCTGACGGCTGCAGGTAGCGGCCTGCATTCTCTGACAGATGCACCACCCGATGTGTTCGATCGATCAGAATGCTGGGGGGCGCCACTTTCTCGATTGCCTGGCGGTGCAGCGCCGCCTCGCTCAGCAGAGCGCTGGGACTGGCCGGTCGGCCTGGTTCCAGCGCGTGCTCGCGCATCCCGAGGCCGCCGAGCAATCGCGGCAACAGGCGCGGCTTGTCGCCGGCATGCGCGGTGGATTGATAAATGCGCGACTTGCGGTCGATGCTGCGAAACAGGTCCGGCGGATTGTCCGCCGTCTCCGACGAGCCGAGCAGCAGGAAGCCCCCGGGCTTCAAGGCATAATGGAAGGTACTGCAGGCCTGCTGCTGCAGCTCGCGATCGAGATAGATGAGCAGGTTACGGCACGAGACGAGATCGATGCGGGAGAACGGCGGATCCTTGAGCAGGCTGTGGCTGGCGAACAGGACGACGTCGCGCAGCTCGCGCCGGACCCGAAAGTGGTCGCCCTCCTTCGTGAAGAAACGGCGCAGCCGATCCTCGTTGATGTCGGCTTCGATGGCGGCGGGATAGCGACCTTCCCGGGCGATGGCCAGCGCGCGCGCGTCGAGGTCGGAACCGAATACCTGGAACGGTAGACGAATCTCGTGGCGCCCCGCCTCCTCCAGCAACATGACGGCGATCGAATAAGCCTCCTCGCCGGTGGCGCATCCCGGCACCCACACGCGTATCGGCTCAGTCGGGTCCTTGCCGTCGAACAATTCCGGCAGGACGTGCTGCTTCAGCGAATCGAATGCCTCACTGTCGCGGAAGAACGTCGTCACCGAGATGAGAAGATCGCCCAGCAGCGCCTGCGCCTCGTCAACGTTGTCGCGCAGAAAATCGTAGTAATCCTGGAATTCTTCGGTCCTCGTGACCTGCATGCGGCGGGCGATCCGCCGCAAGACGGTCGAGCGTTTGTACTTCGAGAAATCGTGTCCGGTGCGGACGCGCACATGGGCGAGGATGCGGCGCAGGAGTTCCTCGTCAACTCGCTGCGAGTCGGCAATCGAAATGCTGTCCTTGTTGCGGATCAGCTCGACCAGGCGCTCCGCGAGCTCGTGCACCGGCAGCACGAAATCGGCGATTCCGGTCGCGATCGCACTACGCGGCATCGAGGGATACTCGGCCTCGTTCGGATCCTGCACGAGGATGATTCCGCCCGCCTCCTTGACGGCGCGCACGCCCATCGCGCCGTCCGAGCCCGCACCGGTCATGATCACGGCAAAGCTGTCGCCATGCTGCCCCGCCAGCGATCGGAAAAACAGGTCGATCGGCGCGCGCTGGCCACGCGGCTCGTCGAATTCGACCGCGGAAATCTCATGGTCGGTGATGTGCAGGCGGCGATCCGGCGGAATGACGTAGACGTGGTCGGCCTGCAGTTTCACCGTCTCCCCGACCTGGGCAACCGGCATGCGTGTGCGTGCCGCGAGGATCGCCGAGAGCTCGCTGTGACTTCGCGGGTCGAGATGCACCACGACGACGAAGGCGGCGCCGGTGTCCGCCGGAAGTGCATCAAAAAACGCCTGCAGCGCGCGGATGCCGCCCGCGGACGCGCCGATCCCTACAATGAGCGGCTTGGCGTCGCGTTCGGTCTCGGGCAGGTCACGCTCGGCATCACTGTTATCATCGTCTTCCATGACGCCACCTTTGCAAACGCGCGCCCTCGCCACCGGACTCTATTCGCTAGGCCAATGGTTTACAACGGAACACCCAGGAACCCCGTTCAATGGACGTGTGCGGTTCGGAACCAATCCAGCAAGAGAACTGTTCCCCCTCGGGAGTCTGCCGTCGGCCGAGCCCACCGCAGGCTCGGAGAACCACAGAATGGCCAATCATGACATTCTCGCTATCGGCACCTCCGCCGGCGGAATAGAAGCGCTGCGTTCTCTGGCTCGAGAGTTCTCCCGCGATTTGCAGGCCTCCGTTTTGATTCTTATCCACCTGTCGAGCCAATTCCGCTCCGTTCTCGATTCCATCCTGACGCAAGCAGGGCCGCTCCCCGCTACCTTCGCCAGCGACGGACAGACCATAGAGCGCGGCCACATCTATATCGGCCCGCCCGAACGGCATCTCATCGTCGACGGCGACCAGTTGCGTTTGGGCGTGGGCCCCCGCGAGAACCATGCCCGGCCGGCAATCGATCCGATGTTTCGCTCGGCGGCGGTGTGCTGCGGTCCCCGTACCATCGGCGTCGTCCTCACCGGCACGCTCGGCGACGGCGCGTCCGGCCTCCGGGCGATCAAGGCGTGCGGGGGCATTACGGTGGTGCAGGATCCCAATGACGCCGCCTACCCGGAAATGCCGGTAACGGCGTTGAGCCGTTCGAAGCCCGATCACGTCGTGAGCCTCGTGGGAATGCCCGCTCTGCTGGAGAAGCTGGTTGGGCAACCGGCCGGCGCGATAGTGCCCTGTCCGGAAGGGATTAAGCACGAGGTGGAGATCGCAAAAAGCGGACGGTCGAGCATGCATATGATGGATCAAATGGGACGGCGGTCCGTGCTGGCCTGTCCGGACTGTCACGGCGTGATGTGGGAAATCGACGAAGGCGAGCTCCTCCGCTATCGCTGCCATACCGGTCACGCCTATACGGCGGAGGTGATGAGCCTGGCGCTCGATGAAAACCTGAAACGCGCCATGGCCAGCGCGGTGCGCGCCCTCGAGGAGCGCATTGCGCTGGCGCAGCGGTTGCACAGGCAGGCTGACGAGAAAGGGCGCAGCCAAACCGCCGAATCCTGGGCCCAGAAGGCGAACGAGTTCGAGCAGGAGGCGGACGTGATCCGGCAGTCGATGAGGCGGGCCGAGGAACTCGCCGCCCGCTTCTCCCAGGACTAGCGCACCGGCTTCGGCGCGGCGCACCGCTAACTGCCTGTCCGCGATGCTCGTGAATTGTTTCGCGTGCCCTTCGCGCGGTCGTCAGCGCGTCTTGCGAGATTCTCGTAGTCGACCGCGATCCGCAGCATCGTCTGCCTCGCGACATCGTCCTTCATTGGCTCGGCCAGCGCTCTCATCTCTTCAGCGCGGCTGAGCCAATGCTCGGCATCGTTGATCGGGTGCGTAGACATCTCGGCGCCCCGGACTTCGCTTGCCGCCCTGGAGCACGTTATCAACGGGCCGCCGACCCGTCTGTCTGATACCGGACAGATCATGAAACCCGGCAACGGCGCCAAGCGTTGAACAGGCGATCGGCGGCCCCCGGCATCCCAAGCGATGTAGCTTTGGGCAAATCGGCTGCCGCGCCGCCGGCCTGTTCGAGAAAGGTCCCGGCAATGCCCAGAACCAGCCCAAGGCAGCGCAAGACGACTGGTCGTGTCATGCATGAGTTCAAGCACGGCGAGCTCAAGAGCGGGCCTGGCGGGAGAGGCGGCAAGGTGACGAGCCGCCGTCAAGCCATCGCAATCGCCTTGAGCGAAGCCGGTGCGTCGAAATACGAGAGCAAGGCCGAAAACAAGCGCGCCCTTGCAAAGACGAAAAGAAAAGAAGCACGTGGCGAAACCTCTCAGCAGGAGAAGGAAGGGAAATCGCACGTCGGGGCGCGCGGTCGCCGCGAGAGCAGCCGCAGCATGGGCGGCAAGAATGCCAGGCGTAGCACGGTGCGCGGGCGCAGGGCGGCGCGTGCGCGATCCCGGCGCGACGGACATGCCACGAAGCAGAAGCTTTATGAGCGAGCGAAGGCGCGCCGGATAGAAGGCCGTTCGAAGATGAGCAAGCGCCAGCTCGAGAACGCTCTTCGCTAGCCGGCCACGCGTTCGCGCACGTAGTCGGCCCATGCTTCATGAGCACGACCAATCCTCGTTTCTAGTATCAACACGCCGAAAAAAGAGGAACCCGGCCGGGTACCGGGCTCCTCCAAGGGAGGGTGTCAACGTGGGCTGTCCATCCGAGTCCCACGCTGACCAACAACGAGCGCGCCTCGGAATCGTTTCTGAGTCGCAAGTCCGACATTATGGCAAGCAGCGTCGCTGCGGGGCTCGCGCAAAGCTATCCGACAAAACCGGGCGCGCGCCGGGATTCCAATTCGTTTATCGCGCTTTGCCCGCGGGTGGCGTGGGGCCTTGACCGGTGGTGCCCGGGGCGGACGTCGACGTGCCTGCTCCGACGCCGCCAGTGTGGGTGGAGCGGACGTTCATCGCGTAGGCGAACGCACCGACGATCAGGACCGCCGCGATCAGCGCTGCGATCATCGTTCCCGGGCTCCATCCAACGTCAGGGCGGCGCCTGCCGTGACGTTCGCGGCCCTCCTGAGGATCACGATTTGTCATTGACGCTTCCTGTTCGGACCCGTGCTGCCAGTCCAACTTCCGCGGCAACCCGGCGTTCCCGCGTGCAGAAGGCGGCGCCTCGCCCCTTTACGGATTCCTGTGTGTCGGCTGTCGCGCCAGCCAGTCCTGCAACAGGCGCATGTTGCGGCGATTCGAGCGCCACATCACGTCGAAGGCATCGCCGAGCACTGGAACAGCGCCGACGATGCCGTCGAACGCCACGTTTCCAAGCATGCGCGCGATGACATGTCCGGGAGCGCCCAGCTGGCGCGCCTCGTGGACGATGTAGAGCGCCATTGCGGTGGTGACGAGATCGCCGATGCCCGGCACAAGCCCGAGAATCGCATCGAGACCGAAGCGCAGGTTGATTCCGGGAAGCACGAAGGCGGTATCGAGCAGAGTGGCCAGCGCGTCGAGGCGCGCGATGCGCTCGCGACGCGAGCTCGTGCGTCCAAAGCCGGAAGCGTAGCCCCGGCGGTAGGCATCATGTGTGTAGGTCATGTCGTGCCGCAGATGGAGATGCGGCCGCCCGAGCGCAAGTGAAGTCCCGCCGGATGCTCAGAAACGTTGTCGCGCGACGTCGCTCAGGCGCCGACGACCGGCAGACCGGCCGCCTCTCGCTTCTTCTGCAATTCCTGCCGCCGGATCCTCTGATCGGTCCGGCGCCGGATATCCGCAAGCTTGTCGGCCTTCGCGGTACCGGACTTTTCCCCGCTTCGCCATCGCAGCAATCTGAGCCGTCTCACGGTTGTCGTCCTCCGTCCGCATTCGGTCAGCTACACAACAGCCCCGCACTCCCGAGGTTCCGCGTCGTCCCTGCAATGCAGAGGATGCCTTGGTCTTGCCGGTTCTCGCGTCGCGCGTGGCGAAGAGCCTCTCGAAAATGGCGCGCGTCCATCGGCGGGCGCCAATGGAACAACTTCGGCGGGGCCCGGTTCTATTGCCGTGGGACCCGGCATTGCGTCCCATTTGTGCATCCGTCTTGGGGGGAGCTCGGACATTCTTTTTCCTGGGCTCCTCCCGATGTTCGAATTGCGTTGATATGGACCCCAACCGCGTCATCGAAGTAACGTTGCGGCAAGCACAGCATATATTGTGGGCCGGTCTGCGGCCGGACCGATCGTCGGATTTGACGTTCAGCGACTTGCGCAGCCTGCTCCTGTCCCCCAATGTCAATTCGACGCTGTCCGCCGCCAGCGATACCTTTCCGTTGTTCGCTCTGCGGGAAGCCCAGCGTACCGTCGCCGCCGGCTCCCAGGAGCCGCAGGTCGCAGTCGATCTGCTCTGGTCGATCCTCGACGACCCATGGCTTGATGCAGCGCTCGGAGCTCCGGCGAACTCCCGCAGAAAGATCGGTCGCATTCTGGGTTGGCGCTGATCGTCGCAGGATCGGGTATCTGAGAGGCTCTTGTCGGCGAAATGGCCGCTCCCACGGCTGAGTCTCGCTACGAGGCCTTTGCCTCAATCGGATCTGCTTCAGCGGTGGCGAAGAGCATTCTGTGAATGGCGACGCAATCGCGAAAGACTTCTCGGCATCCGGCGGCGCGTAGCGCCGGGGCCGAGAAATGGCCGGTCATCACGCCGACCGGCCACACGTTGAGGCGACGGGCGCTTTCCGCATCATAAGGCGTGTCGCCGATCATGACCGTCGCTGCCGATTTCGCCTTGAGCAGCCGCAAGGCAAGGCTCAAGAGGTCGGGATGCGGCTTGCCGCGCTTGACCAGGCTCCCGCAGGCCATGGCGTCGACGAGTGGAGCGGCGCCGGTGATCTCGAGGTAACGATCGAGCTCGTCGCGTTCGCAATCCGTGGCAAGTCCCAGCCGACAGCCGCGCGCCTTGAGTTGCTCGAGGAGCCGCAGCACGCCAGGCAGCGGCCGCACCCGCGGCAGGAACTCCTCGCGATAGCGCCGTCCTTGGTTTTCAAGAAGCTGTTCGCGTTCCCTGGCGCTGCTCGCCGGCAGAAGCTGCTTCAGCATGTCCTTGCCGTCCATGCCGGAGAATCGATGCAGATCCGCCAGTGCAAATGGGTGACCGAACTCCTGCAAGGTCATGCGCCAGCATTGCAGTGTCGGCATCACGGCATCGACGAGCGTTCCTTCCACATCGAAGACGAAGTTCGAGATATCCGGCCAAGGAAGGTTCACCGGAACGTTCATCGGTTGCGGGCGCGTTCGCCCGACGCTCGTGCTCGCGGACCGTCGCCGTCTCATACGCGTGACTCCGCCAATAAAACGGTCCAGAGGTGATGACGGTTCCGCGTTTGCCGCTCATCTCGCGCTGCAGCGGGCGCGCCCCAGCAGCGGCTGGACGTACCGGAGCGACAGCAGGGCCATGCCGGCTGCGAGGGCGGCAAGCAGAGGGAGCAGGCGGGATTCGAAGGCCCTTGTCATGGCGACGGCGGCGGCGAAACGCGTGGTCACCGCCAGACGGGGCGATCAGGAAGCCGATGACGAATGCCATGACGGCGACAGCTCTCCGAAGCCGCGCTGAAATACGCCGTTGAGATGAAAACCGAACAGGGTCTAGGCGCCCAGAATCAGCAGGCGCGTGTCGTCGAGTGCCGTCTTGACTCGGCTGTCCATGCTCGGCGTCAGGCCTTGCCGCCCGGGTCAGGGCTGCAAGGACGGCGCGCAACGCGTCGGCCATGCGCTCTTGCGCGTCCGCCTGGTCAGCGGCGGCTGGAATCGCCTTGGTTGTGTCGAGTGTTCACGCATGGCGCGTGGATCCAAGCCGCCACCACCGGATTGTTCCGAAATGCAACAAATGGAACCGAGCCTCTGTCCGCTACCGTACGGAACGCATCGCCGCCTTCGGAATTGGCCTGAAAAGGGGAGAGGGCACAAAATGTCAGAAGCCGATGAACTGCGCGAGCACGCCGAGCGTTGCCGGCGGTTGGCTCGCTCCGCCACCGATCCCAACGTGGCGCGCATCCTGCTCGGCTTGGCAGAAGAGTACCTGGCGCGAGCGCGTGGCCTCGAACGGCGGACGACGCTACCAAAGGCGCCCGAGGCGCTACCAAAGGCGCCCGAGGCGGGCTCGCAACAGCCCGCCCAGCAGCAACAGCAGATCCAGCCCAAGCCGGAGGAGAAGGAGTAGCGGGCTTCCCGCTCGATCTCGATCGGAGACGTGTTACGAGCGGCCACGTACCACAGCTGAACGCGCCGGGTGTGTTCCTGCCACCTCCGACCCGCCGATCGCGCGCGGCAGCATGCGTTGCAGTACGGCATCGCCGCGGACGAAGTGGTGATAGAGCGCCGCGCTGATATGGGTCACGACGAGAATGATCAGGAGCCAGCCCACCGAGAGATGGATGGTGAACAGTGGCGTTGCGAGCGTCTCGTTCTTGTCGACGATCGGCGGCACATCGAACAATCCGAAGAACGGCGTGGCGGCGCCATAGGCCGAATTGGCGATGTAGCCCACGATCGGCATGGCCAGCAGCAGCACGTAGAGCGATGTGTGCATGACCGACGAAACGGTCTTCTGCCAACGCTCGATCCCCGGTTCGGGAATCGGCGCGCCAACGGCGAGCCGATTGATCAGGCGGAGGATCATCAGGACCAGGATCAAGACGCCCAGCGACTTGTGGAAATTGTAGAGCGTGTCCCGGGTCGGCCCCTCGCTCATGCGGACCATCATGATCGCCACCGGGGCCGTGGTGAGAACGCAGATCGCAACCAGCCAATGCAGCAGTTTCGAAGTGGCCGGATAGTGGTCCGTGCGCGTGCCGTAAGTCATCGCTTCCTCCTGCTTTCCCGCTCCTGCCCGCCGGACCCTTGTTCGACTTTGTATCTTGGAACAACCTTTCGACTACGAACGCCGTTGCTACAACGCGAACGGGCAGCGGATGGTTCGCGTTTGTCCGTTCCTCGTCGTGTGCGCTGCGACCGGATGCGGTTGCACCTGCGAAAAGAGCGCTGCGGCTTATAGGGGCTCAATGCGCGTGTGCTGCGATCCGGTCCGGAGGAACCGGTGCGCATTGGCGCGGGTTGTCCTGCGTGGACACCCAAAAGGAGCGCCCATGACCGACGAACTGGAGGATATGGAGCGCCGCGACCTCGCGCGCAGGAAGGCCAGGATGGAACTGGAAGGTGTCAAGACGTCGCGCCGGCGCTGGAACGTCGTGATCTTCGTCGCCTTCCTGCTGTTCGCCGGTTGGGCCTACTACGCTTTCACCACGACGCCCTCCGGCAACCCGCCTGCGGAAACGACCGGTCAGAGCCAGCGTGCTCCCGCACCTTCTCCCCCTGCAACGCCGCCTCCTCCTGCAACGCCGCAGTAATGCGCGCCGATGTGTTGCGGGCTTTCAGTGGTCGTAGCGCGGCGCCGTTGCGCGGATGAGCAGAATAGCGAAGAGCCAGCCGAAGGCCACGCTACGCCGGGTGGCATGCGTCGCTCGTTCTGACCGGGTTGGGGAGATACGACGCTATCCGCGAACCCGGAATGCAGCGCTCGGCATCGCCGGGAGCTGAGCAAATGCCGCGATAAATTCAGCCTTGCTCATCTGCTGCACCCCAATCAACATTTCCGCGGGGTGAACCTTCCGCCAGGTGCGGACATAGAGCACCCATGCCTCGCCCGACGTCCACAGGGCGGGGCGTCCTTCGAACGTGCCATAGGACGGCTCTGCTGCTGCCATCAGCTTCCTCTTTCATCCCCGGCGCGGGGCCAAACAAAGCTTGGGGCGTCTATTCGGAATCGCGGTCGTGGTGATTCGCTTTCATCGCTTACGGAAAATATCGCGCACGCACCGGTCGGATGCCAATCAGGGAACTACCTGAAAATCGTATTAGGGGTTTCCCCTCGGCGAGGCGCCGACGACTGAGGCCGCATCATGGAATTTGATGGAACAGTACCAATGCTGATGGGAATGCTCGCAGATCATCTCGGCGAGGACCGCGAGGCCGGCCAAAGCGATGGCTCCGCCCCAACCTGGACGCACGTGCGCGAGAGGGTGCACGAGATCGCACGGTGCGGGCTCGACCGGGAGTGGAGGGGCAGGGCGATGTCATTGTACTACACTCACCTGATGATCCCGGATCACGTGGGCTACGCTCCACGCCCAGGACAAGTCGCTGATTTCTTCGCGGCTCTGATCGAAATCGGAGCCGCGCCTGTGAACCTGAAACTGCAGGCGCAGGCCGACTTCGAGCCGCTGACATACGCAAGGAGGAAGAGCTGGGCAGCACAATTTCGGACTGGCACAAACCCCCTCACTGGCGAAGCAGTTGCCATCCCACGCTACACTGCCGAGTTCGGAGATGTGGCAGGGTTACGCGAAGCGTTGTGCGCCCTGCAGGGCCTTGACGAGTACGAGGTTTCGATTTTCGGCTCGGGGCCGCCGAAACTCCCGCTCTTTCCACTCGACACATTTGTTGACGGCAAGTCCATCCGGCATCACGGACCGTACGACCTTGCGGCCGGTTGTTGCCTGGAGCCGGAAATTGTTTCTACGTCCGGCTATGACGCCCCTGTGCCGTTTCGTAGCTTTTGCAGCCCGACCGACAGAACCGGGCACTTCACCAATCATAGGACCGGAGAAGCGATCCGGGTACCGAACGCCGGCTGTGCGCGCTTCTGGATCGAATTCCGCTTTGGCAAGTGGGTGTTTCCGCAGATGAAGGACAACACTCTCGATCTGCTCCCCGCGAGCGTTGTAGAGGCCGCGCAGAAGGCGTTCGCGGTACGATTCGCGCAGGGATGTTGTTGGGGCTGACAGGTTGAAAACACTGTTCGCCATCGCCCTGGCCTTGCTGGTCGGTTGTTGTGATCAGCAGCAGCCTGCTGCACCGGCTGCACCTGGCGTTAGTGTCAACATCGTCAGCGTTGACCGTGGTGATGCGTCCGGCATCATGCACCTGCTGGCCGTGATCGAGAACAAATCGGCACAAAATTACAAATTGGTCAGCTTCAGTTGCTCTCTCTACCAGGATGGCCAGTTCGTACACGAGCACGGCGGCGTGGTCTTCAATATCGCGCCCAATAGCGAGGTCACTTGGCGGTCGTCAACGACAAATCATCAATTCAACAGCAGCCGTTGCCGACTCACCGGCAGCACGCAATAAAAGGCCCAACAGAGGCCCCTGGCCAGCTCAGCTACGCCGACGACGAGGTGCGCGCTGGCATGGACGAGATCGCAAGGTCCGGACTCGATCAGTGATGTCCGCTTAACCCCGCAAGCGGCGCAAAGCGGACATTGCCTAACAGCCGCAAAGTGCCAATTCCGAACATAGCTGCCCGCTACTCGATCACCTCGTCGGCACGGGCGGCACGTCAAGCCCGAGCGCTGTGCGCGCGTCGACTCGCCTTAAAATAGGAAGCACCGAGCTTTTCATGCTCATTAGGGTGGAGTCACCCTCCTTTGATGTTGGCCACCTTCATAATTGGCCACCACTTGTCCGCCTGGGCTCTTTGGTGACGGGCAAGGAACTCAGCTGTTTGTTGATCGCGGGCCGGGACCTCTTGCCCAAGTTCAAGGAGCCTCTGACGCACGCCCGGATTACTCAGCGCATCTGCGGCGGCAGAGTTAAGTCTGCTCAGGATGTCCTTTGGAGTATTTCTCGGGGCCCAGAGCCCATGCCAGACCGAAAGGTAGAATCCGGACACGCCGGATTCGTCCAGCGTAGGCACGTCTGGTGCCAATCCAAGACGCCTTTCTGCGGCCACAGCGTAGGCTTTGATCTTGCCTGCACGCAGCTGCGGAAGCGTATTTGCAGCTTGGTCGAACATCAAGTCGACATGGCCCGCGATCAGGTCCTGCATGGCGGGAGCAGCACCCCGATAGGGCACAAACTGGATGTGGGTGCCGGTGCTCTGCTGAAAGTAGGCGCCGAACAGGCGTCCCCAAGTGGCGAACGTTCCCGCCGACGTCTTGCCCGGATTAGCCTTCAGCCAGCCGATCAGGTCTTCCAGATCCCCGGCTGACACCGACTTGTTCGCAACAATGAAAGCCGGGGCGTCAGTAAGAAGCGAAATCGGCTCAAGGTCTCCGATCGGATCATACGGCAGGGAGTAGGCAGCTCCATTCAGGACGTGGGTCGCGACATTGCCAATGCTGATGGTATAGCCGTCCGGCGTTGCACGTACGGCCTTGCCTACGGCGATCCCGCCCTCCGCGCCGCCGACGTTCTCGATGATGATCGGCTGGCCGAGGGAGTCACGCATTCGGTCGGTGACGACACGCGCAATGGTGTCGGTAGGCCCTCCCGCAGCGAATGGAACGATCAATGTAATGGGCCGGGCGGGATAGTTCTGAGCTAGCGCGGCAGTATTTGCGCTGACCAGCAGCGCAACGGTGAGCGTCACGAGCCGTTGACCAGTCATGGCCTCCTCCAATGTGTCGTTGGAAGTTCCGGCATGATGCGTACCACCGACTGGAATAAACCTGTAATATCGCTTTCGTATCTACCCATAACTTCAATTTATGAGGCCCATTACAATGCCTTGGGATGAAAGGCGTTTAAGCCGATATCTCACGCTGCGGGACCTCCACGTGCTGATGACGGTTGCCAAATGCGGAAGTATGGGCCGAGCCGCGGTCCAATTGGCTGTGTCTCAGCCCGCGATCTCCAAGGCGATTGCCGATATGGAGCATTCGCTTGGCGTGCCGCTACTTGATCGTAGTCCTCGCGGTGTGGAGACGACGATCTACGCGCGTGCTCTTCTGGAACACAGTGCTCTCGCCTTCGACGAGCTAAAGGAAGCTTCAAGGCACCTTGAATTTCTTGCCCACCCGACATCGGGGGAGCTCCGTATCGGAAGTACGATCGCCATTGCAACTGGCTTCATTTCAGCGGTCGTGGAGAAGCTCTCCCGGCAATATCCCAAGATCGTGTTCCACATTTCAGCTGGCGAGGCCTCGACGATATACCGCGCACTTGAGGAACGTCAGTTTGACTTGGTCATATTACCAATGTTGACGGCAAGCCTTGCCGACCACCTACATGCTGAGGTGTTATACAACGAACCCCTCGTGGTGGTGGCAGGACCGCGCAGTCCCTGGAGCCGTCGACGCAAGGTGAGGCTAGAAGAACTGATGGACGAGGTATGGGCTCTACCGCCTCTTGATAGTCTTTACGGGTCACTAGTTGCGGAGGCATTTCGCATCCATGGACTAAAAGTCCCGCGTTCAACTGTGCTCAGTTCAATCACGCCGCTACGTAACTCGCTGTTAGCCAGCGGTCGGTTTATCAGTATCGTCCAAGCCTCAGTTGTGCGCTACCGTTCGAACGATATCCCGCTGAAAGTACTGCCCATCGGTTTGTGCTCAACACGCAGACCGATCGGCCTTATCACGTTGAAGAATCGCACGCTTAGTCCGATTGCGAAACTGTTCATCGGTGCCGCGCGAGAAGTCGCTAAACCGACAAATACGGTGTATCGCTGAATGCGGAGACGAGACGTACAGACAACAGCGTCGCAAGTGACGTTGTACTGGTCAGCATTTGTCCGACAAAGAAGCAAGGACATCTGTGCCGACCGCGCCACCATTGGCAGCGAAAGCGCGCCAGCATTGGCCACCAGAATACCGGAGCCGTAATTGTCCGCTTTGGGTCAAAAACCAGTAAAGCTCGCAAGGGGTGTCCCTACGTCGTTTTCAGGTGAATTACCGATTTCCGGCGTTGGTTACTCGCGTTAGGTTTTTTGTCACTCCCCCGCTGCGGCCCCCAACCTCCCGCGCGGGGCTTTTTTCTTGCGAAAACCCAGCCTCACCATGCCCGGCGGATGCCGCGAGATCGCACGGCGCGGCCCTCGATAGCCGATCACACGAGCGACATTAGTCAAGCGCGTATCGTACTCAGTTATTGACTACTTATTGGAGATGGTGACGTCCTAACTAGCTTGATCGGCCTACATCGTGGGCGCGATTGCAGGATTTCTGCGCCGGTCTGTTCCACAAGCATGGAGACAGGCCGTCCGTCTTCGACGTGAACGCAGCGCTGCAGCCGCTGCGCGAGAGCGAAACGCGGCGGCGAGGGTAGCGAGGGTTATGAGTGGAGCATTCATGGCGTTTCATTCTCGCCCGGTGTCGCGCCCCGGAATGGCTTCGCCTTGCGAGCGGCCGCGCCTCTGATCTCTGCGGAGAAGGTTGGGCGACACGTTTGACATCGCGGCGACCCGTGCCGCTACAGTGCCCAGGCGAACACGCGTCGCAGTGTCTCGCCGCCGTTCGATTCGAAACAGCGTCCATGGGCGAGGGTGATGCGCTCCGGCTGCCACGCGAAGATCGTGCGGACCGCGGCCCTCGCTTTTCTCCTTTGCAAGAGCATCGGCAACCGCATGCCGAAAAAGATTTGGCCCCGTGGATAGTGCATTCCGGTCATCCGAGTGGCGAACCGCCAGGGCTGTGTGAGCTTGTCGAGCTCAAGGTTGATGATGGTGTCGGTGAGCATGAGCGTCCTTGAGCGCTTATGAAAGAAAACGATCTCTCCGAAGATGCCGCCCGGGATGGTGGTTTGGTCGATATCGTCGCGCCACTCTTCCGGTGCGGATGTGCCCAAGTCCCGCTTGAACTGGACGTCGATGCCGCGAGCCCGGGCCCTGCGTCGTACGCCCGGCGATGCCCAGGTCAAAGCGTCGGGGAAGGCTCGTGACCACTCTCCAATGTGGGCGTAGTGGAACTGATTGGGCGATACGAGATGGCGCACCCTCCCCATCGAGGCCAGCTCTTCCGCAAGAGCGCCGTCATACGCGATGGGCGAATGAAGGAAGAGATCGCCGTTGCGGAGGCGCACCACGGTCATGCGCGTCGTGAATGGGAGAGGAAGCCGTATGCTCGCCGTCGTCAAATACTCGAACGGGCCATCGACCACGCCGATGTCCGGCCCGAGCGGCTTGTATCGGTTGATCGGCTCGTAGAGCGAGGGGGC